>Ga0272443_10002347_pt1 | contig 24421 bp, 24 predicted proteins | sample SSMAcet12_FD_193581 | JGI IMG/M metagenome (GOLD analysis project Ga0272443, IMG submission 193581) | Marine sediment archaeal communities from Little Sippewissett salt marsh, Falmouth, MA, United States - SSM-Acet-12 | ecosystem: Environmental > Aquatic > Marine > Wetlands > Sediment ...
TCGGTTTCGCGGGCCAGGTCTTCCAGGGCGGGGGCATCATTGAGATCCGTCCCGGAACGCAGGGCCTTCCAGGTCAAGGCCCGGTACATCGCGCCGGTATCCAGGTAAACCACGCCCAGGCGCTCGGCGAGTCTTTTGGCGAGGGTGGACTTACCACTCCCGCAGGTCCCGTCCATAGTCACCACAATCCTGGTTTGTGCCATTAGACTCCCTCCACCAGTTCCGGGCTTAAATGACCTCAGGCAGCTGAACCAACAATTTGCGGTTTTCTTCCGGCAACCCCACCGTGACCCTGATGTATTCGGGGAGCCCGTAACCAACCATTGGACGCACGATGATTCCTCTCCGCAGCAATCGTTCGAAGACCTCGGCCCCATCGCCGACCCGAACCAGGATGAAGTTAGCCACGGAAGGAACGTACTCCAAGCCCAATTTCAGGAAGCCACGCTCCAGTTCGCGCAGGCCGCTATGGGCCAACTCGATGGTGCGGGCTACGTGTTCGTCGTCGCCCAGCGCGGCCAAGGCCCCAACCTGAGCCAGGGTGTTGGTATTGAACGGCTGGCGAACCCGGTTGAGAACATTGATAACTTCGGGAGAGGCAATTCCGTAACCTATCCGGAGCCCGGCCAAGCCGTAAGCCTTGGAAAAGGTTCTCAGCAAGACCAGGTGGGGGTAACCCGGACGGTCGATGCAGCTGATGCCGTCAAAACGGAGCGGCTCGGGCAAATATTCGTAATACGCCTCGTCAAGCACGACCACGATGTCGCGGGGCAGCCCGCGGAGGAAGGCATCGAGGGCGCTGGGTGAAACCGCGGTGCCGGTGGGGTTATTGGGATTGGTCAGGGCCAGCACGCTGGTCCGGGAATCCACCACGCGAGAGAGGGCATCCAGGTCCACGGTAAAATCCCGCATCGGGACCTCCACCGACTCCACGCCGAAAATCTGGGCCATCAGGCGGTAGACCACGAAGCTCAAACCGGAAAACACCATCTGCTTGCCGGGAACGGCAAAAACGTGAGTGATCAACTCTATTATCTCGTTGGACCCGTTTCCCAGGACCAAGTGTCCGGATTCAACCCCCAGTTTTTCCGCCAGGGCTTTTTTGAGATAATGCCCGTTCCCGTCGGGATAAAGGTTGATCCGGGGCAGTTTTTTTCGGATGGCTTCCAGGGCCAGGGGAGAAGGCCCCAGCGGATTCTCGTTGCTGGCCAGTTTGCTGATGGCTCCGGGGTCGGCAATGCCCAGTTCCCTGGCGACCTCTTCGATCGGCTTCCCCGGTTGATAGGGGGCTATTCTGAGAATGTTCTCCGGCACCAGCTTCTTTACCATTTTACCGTCTCCTCCGTACCATCTCTCACTCGACATCCGGTCTCGGCTCGGGAGTCTCCCCTTTTCCCTCCGCCGCTTCCTCGGGTTGATCCTCCGGAGCTCCGGCGGAAAATTCGGGTTCCTTCCGCAGGTCGCTGGAGGTTTCTATCCTCTTGGGCGAGGAGGGGCCTACCTCCTCAAGGATGGGCAAGTCCCCCAAGGAGCGCAGCCCGAAATGTTCGAGAAAACGCTGGGCGGTGCCATAAAGGTAAGGGCGACCCAGTACTTCTTTCTGACCCAAAACCTTGATCAACTCCCTGTCGAGCAGGGTCTTTATCACTCCATCCACGCTCACTCCGCGGATGGCTTCGATCTCCGCCTTGGTGATCGGCTGCTTATAGGCAACGATGGCCAAGGTTTCCAAGGTCGCGTGAGTGAGCCGGGAATAGCGTCGTGGGTTAAACATCTTTCTGATGAAGGGAGCATATTCGCGGCGGGTTTGCAGGCGATATCCGTTGGCGATCCGGGAAACCTCGAACGCCCTTCCCTGCAGGCGATAGTCGCCATCGAGTTCCTCCACCGCCTGCCTGATCGCCGTCGGCGTTATCTCCCCCCCGTCCTGCCCCATCCCGGCCAGGGCCGCCAGCCGGGACGGGGATATCGGCTCCGGGCTGGCAAACAGCAAGGCTTCCACCACGGATTTGAGGTCGGGAGATTCCTGGAAATTGGGGTTTGTGTCTTCCGTCATCAAGTTTCCTCCGGGGTCGGGTCTTCCGGATCATCCGTCGACAGGCGTTCGATCAGAATCTCCCCGAAATGGCCTTCCTGAACCACCCGCAGGATTTTCTGCTGGATCATATGCAGCAAGGCCAGGAAAACCACCACCATCCGGGTCCGAGCTTCGCCCCGATCAAACAGGGTGAGGAAGGAAACCTTCCCTCCTGAACCTACTCTCTCCAGCACGCGACGGCGGCCGTCCTCCTGAGTAAACGGATCCGGGGCCATCTCGGCCGGTTGCCGGGCCGAGGCTTCGCTCAGTACCCGGGAAAAGGCATCGAGGAGGATGAAGATGCTGATCTCTTCCACGGCCTCTTCGGCTGGAGGGGGCGGGGGCGGTTCCCGCTGGCTCCTGGTGAAGTAATTTTCCTGCCTGACCTCCATTCGATGCAGTTCATTGGAGAGAGACTTGAACTGTCGGTATTCCAGGAGCTGCTTTACCAGTTCCCAGCGCGGATCCTCCTCTTCCTCCAGCTCCTCCCGCTCGTCCTCCGGTAACAACAGCCGGGATTTGATGTACATCAAGGTGGCCGCCATCGAGATAAATTCTCCCGCCACGTCGAGATCGAGCAGCTGCATAAGATTCAGGTAGTCAAGGTACTGTCGGGTGATCCGCTGGATGGGAATGTCGTAGATGTCGACCTCGTTCTTGCGAATCAAGTAGAGAAGCAGGTCGAGGGGTCCCTCGAATATCTCCAAGACGGTTTGATGGGGAGCCGATTCCATCACCAACCAAGCGCGCCGCGAACTTCCCGCATCGTCTCCCGGGCAACCTGACGAGCGCGCTCGGCCCCGGCGGCCAGGACCTTTTCGATTCGGTCGCCCTCCAGCCACTGGCGACGACGGCGATTGATCGGCTGCAAACGCGCGACCAATGACTCGGAAAGGAGATCCTTGCAGGCGGTGCATCCGATCGAGGCCTGCCGGCATTGCTCTTCAATGCCGGCCAAGAGATCCGGGTTGAAAAGACGCTGGTAAGAAAAAACCGTACAGACCTCGGGATGACCGGGATCCTTCAGGCGGACCCGGGCTGGATCGGTAATCATCGATCGAACCTTGCGGCGGACATCCTCTGCTTCATCGGAAAGGCCTATGTAATTATCGTAACTCTTGGACATCTTCCTGTTGTCCAATCCCAACAGCTTGGGGGCGGGGGCCAGCAATGCCCGAGGTTCGGGAAAAATCGGACACGTGAAGTTGTTGAAACGGCGGGCGATTTCCCGGGTCAATTCCAAGTGGGGAAGTTGATCCTTCCCGACCGGAACGCACTCGGCCCGATAGAGGAGAATGTCGGCGGCCTGAAGCACGGGATACCCGAGGAACCCGTAAGTCATCAAATCCCGGCCCTTTACTTCCTGAAGCTGTTCCTTATAGGTAGGACAACGTTCCAACCAGGGCAACGGGGTAAACATCGAAAAAACCAGGTGCAGGGCGGAATGTTCGGGGACTCGGGATTGGAGAAAGATGGCGCTGCGCTCGGGATCAAGCCCCACCGCCAGCCAATCCGCCACCATCTCCTTGACGTACCCCTTGATCGGGGCGGGATCGGCATACTCACTCATCAGGGCGTGCCAATCGGCCACCATATAATAACATTCGTATTCGTCCTGGAGGCGAACCCAATTGTACAGTGCGCCCAGGAGGTGCCCCAAGTGCAGGGGGCCGGTGGGGCGCATCCCGCTGAGCACCCGTTTTTTCTGGCTACTTGTCTGAGTCGTCATTAGCTGGGATCCCTTGTCGGGCGGGAGCACGGCCAGGTCTTCCTTGCTGCACCGGCATCCGCCTCAAGGCATCTTGAATCAGGAGTTCATATCAGGCCCGGCAATCCCGGTCAACCAGTTTCAGCACCAGAGCCTGTTCCTGGGCAAGATTCCCAACCTCTCCGTCAAGGCGGGCGGCGCGCAGGAGTCTTTCAATCCGCCCGATTTCGGGACCGGGCGCAACTCCCAACTCGATCAAGTCCCGGCCCCGCAGGGCGGGAAGAACCAACCGGTCTTCAGCCAGATAGCGCCGAAGCGAATCCCGCAGGTTCTCCTGCTCAACACGCGAAGCCAGGATCAGGATGACTTCCGGAAGCAACCCGTCGAGAACTTCGGCCAAGGCGCTGCGGGGAGAAGACGGATCGAAGGCACGCGCCCTTATCTCCCCTTCCCTGGCCCGAGCAGCCAGGGCGGAACGAACCAAACGCTCGGACAGGTTGAAGGTTCGGGTAACCTCCGCAAATTCAAAATCGGCCAGCTCCCAGCTCAAGACGACCAGGAAAAGCCGCCAGGATGCGACTTTCTCATCCGGAAACAACCCCGAGAACCAGGCAATCTCTTTTTCCAAGCGCTCCACCGGACGGGCATTCATTCCCAGGCGGGACAGGGACGGATGAATGAAACGCAACTGGTCGTACCCCGCCATCAATTCAATGGCCCGAACCGGGGCGGGCTCCTTGAAGATCAACTCAAGCTCACGGCGCAAGCGCTCGGAGGATACCCGGGAAAACATTTCCTCGCTCACCGCCGTCCGGATGAGTTCCTCGGTGCGAGATTCAACCCGAAAACCAAAGCGTTGCTGGAAACGAACGGCTCGGAATATGCGCGTGGGATCGTCCCGGAAACTGCGGGGATGCAGGACGCGGATCAAGCCGGCCTGCAGGTCATCCCACCCCCCACACAAGTCGATGAGACGTCCGAATCTAGTCGGGTTCAGCGAAAACGCCAAGGCATTGATGGTGAAATCCCGGCGAAAGATGTCCTCCTCCAGGGAACCGGGGACAACCTCGGGCAAGGAACCCGGAAGGGGGTATCTTTCCGAGCGGGTGGTGGTGACGTCGATTTTCACGCCGCTAATCACGACCATCGCGGTAGCAAAACGGCGATAAAGCTTGAAAGCCCCTCCGGATTGCTCGGCCCAGAGCCGGGCAAATTCCAATCCGTGTTCCTCGACCAGGATATCCAGGTCGAAATTGTTCAAGCCAAGGAGCACGTCCCGGACCATACCCCCGACGGCGTAGGCCTTCCAACCCCGGGCCGCGGCTAGCTTTCCGGCCTGTTCCAACAGGCGCAGGTGGCGGGAAGCAACCCGGGTCCGGATCAGTCCGGATATCTCCACCGGACGCTCTTTCGGGAGAGAGGTCATCGGGGCGCGGTTTCTCCTCCCAGCCTTCCTCCGGGAAGGATTACGGGAAACAGCGGCTTCTTCCTAGCCGCGTTGCTCGTCCTTGCGGGGGCGGCCCTTGCGCCGGGGCAACAACCCGAAGACACCCTTGGCCTGGAAGGCACGATACGTCTGATAAAAAGCCTCGCGGGTTATCCCGTATTTCTTGCAGATCTGCCCGATGTGCGGATTTTCCGCAGTGGCGGCCGAACGTATCATTTCCAGCTTCATCTGGGTGTAATCGTTGGCGTTGAGAAAACTGTCGAGCGAGTAGCTTCTTCGCCCCCTCTTGACGGGAGTACCGGCCAAGGCCTTGAAGGGAATGTCCACTTTTTCCTTCAGGCGGGTTTCTCCAAACTTTTCTGCGTATCCCTTGATCTCGCGCTCGCCGAAAAGTCCGTATACCCCCCACTGCTTCATACGGTTGTAGTAATTGTAAAAATCTTGACGGGAGAAGGTGAAAAAATTGCTGATGGTCTTCACCCCGAGGTCGGGCCGGCTGTGGACAAGACGCAGATACTCGTAACGATTGAGGATTTCGTCGCTTTCCAGGGGATAGTCATACTTTCCGTTGAGCCAGATGACTTCTTCCACCTGTTTCTTGAGATAGTAGTCAATCGCCTTGCCGACCACATCGAGATCGAAAGGCTTGGTGATGTAATCATCCACGCCCATCTTCAGGGCCCGAACCGCCACCCCCTCGGAACCGCGGCCGGTGATGACGATGACCTTGATGAAAGGAAACCACTTGCGCAGCTTGGGGAAAAGTTCCAAGCCGGTTTCTCGAGGCATCGCATAGTCAAGCAAAACCAGGTTCGGGGTAAACGCTTCCAGGAGAGCTACGGCCTCCTTTCCATTGGAGACGGCCTCCACCTTGTATGCCTTGAGGGAAAGATATTCCTCCAGCACCTCGCGGATGTCCTTTTCGTCATCAATGACAAGAATCTTTTTGGAAAGCATTGCATCCTCCTTGACGGCAATCCTGTCTTCCGTCCTGCATTTGCTTAAGTCATACAATATAACTTTACAGAGCGCAAGACAAAAAAGACGAATTTTTTCAGCGACATTTGAATTGGAAGCGGCGGGCGGAAAGATCTCTCAGCCGCGGGGATGAAAGCGCCGATGCACGGATTTCAAGCGCTCGCGATCGACGTGCGTATAGATCTGAGTCGTGGAGATGTTGGCGTGGCCCAGCATTTCCTGAATCGACCGCAAGTCCGCCCCACGGCCAAGCAGGTGAGTGGCAAAACTGTGGCGAAGGGTATGGGGACTGACCCGCCGGCGAATGCCGGCACGGGCCACGGCATCCTTGACGACGGCCCAGAGCCGCCCGCGACCCAGCCTTTTCCCTCCGCGGCCCAGGAAAACGTAGCCCTGGTCGGCTCCCCGTAGAAAGAGGGGGCGGGCGTTGCGAAGATAGTTTTCCAGGGCACGGGAAGCCTTTTTCCCTACCGGGACTATCCTTTCCTTGCCCCCCTTCCCCAGACAGCGAAGGAAACCGGAATCCAGGTTGAGGTCGACCAGGCGGAGCGAGGCCGCCTCGGATGCCCGCAGACCGCTGGCATAGAGCAACTCGACTACGGCCTTGTTCCGCAAGCCGTAGCGGTCCTCGGGATAATCCTGTTCGAGAATGCGGGCTACCTCTTCGACGGAGAGAACCGATGGAAGATTCTGCCAGAGGTGGGGGGATTCGAGAACCTCGGTGAAATCCTGGCGGACATAACCTTCCAGGGCGAGAAAGCGGATGAACATCCTGGCCGCCACCAAGCGCCGCGAGAGGCTGCGGGGAACAAGGCCGCGCGTCTTCTCCGCCAGCAAGAACCCCATTACATCATCGCGGGTTACCGCCTGAAATCTCGGACGGTCCTTTTCGGCCAGATATTGAAAGAATCTTTTCAGATCGGAACGATAAGCCTGAATGGTGTTAGGACTCAAACCCCTTTCAACGGTGAGATAGCCCAGGAACTCGTCCAGGAATACCTGCGCTTCCTCGAGTATGTTCTCGTCCGAAGCGGGCGTCACGTCTTAAAAGAAGGGGTTGCCGACCATCTCCCGTCCAATGCTGGTGGCCGGTCCGTGTCCGGGAAAAACCACCGTGTCGGGAGCCAGCGAAAAAAGGCGGCGACGAACCGACTCAAGCAGGGCGGACAGGGATCCACCCGGAAAATCCGTGCGACCGATACTGCCGGCGAAGAGGGTGTCGCCCGTGAAAATCAGGGATGGACCCGATTCGTTTTTATGAAGAAGGCATATTCCTCCCGGGGTATGTCCCGGAGTATGCAGAACGAAAAGGCTGCGATTGCCTACCAGTATCGCATCTCCATCATCAAGCTCCTGGTCGGCGGGGGGAGAGATGTCGCGGCCCCCGCCTAAAAAGGCCAGGTTCCGCTGGGGATCGAGGAGAGCGGGAGCATCGAGGCGGTGGATGGCCAGAGGTATGCCATAGCGGGAGAGCAGATAACCATTGGCCCCTATGTGATCGACGTGCGCGTGGGTGTTGATCACCACACCGGGGCGGACTCCTTCACGCTCAAGTTCGGCGGCTATCAACTCGCCGTCGCCTCCCGGGTCGATGACGGCCGCTTCCCCGGAGGAACGATCAAAAAAGAGATAGCAGTTGGCCTGAAGGGGGCCGACTTCCAGGCAACGAACGCTCTCGGAAGGCAGACTCATTCTTCCCCGGAAATCTTCTCGCAAAAGTCGCGGCAGTCCGGGCAGAAAGCAAAACTTTGACATACTCCCTTGACGGCCTGGGCGCAGCGTTCACACCAATCCTTGCCACAGCGGGGACAATGCCATACTGCAACAACCCCGGGATGTCGCGCGCATTTCTTCATAACTTTTGGAAGCATACATCCGATGTCCTTCCCGAGTCAACGCCCGGGCCGGACGAAAAAGGGACACTTCTTGACCAGTCACCGCGAACGTCTTAAAATGTTGAAAATTCAGGGGAATTATGACAAATCCGGGCACGATCGAGACGAGGGACCTCCTCTTGGCCGCCGCGATTTTTTCCGAGCGGGGCCTGCAAAGACCGGCCGGACATTGTGCCCTGGAACTGCTGCGGCGGTTGCCCTCCTCCGACCCGGAATCCGACACGGAATTGCGCAAGGAATTGGAACCCCTGGTCGGGCCCGAACCGGGCTACCTTCCCGGCTTCATCCAGGACAAGATACGGCGGTTGGTCTCCGTCCTGAAAAATCGGGCCGACTCAGTCCCGGTTCCCGACCCGCCCCGGGAAGAAGACTGGTGCAGGCTGGAACGCATATTTGGGGATACTCTCCGGCGCCTCCGGGGAAAAAGCGATTATTTGGCCCTCTCGCCTACCGATTTTCGAAACCTCTTTTCGCTGCGGCCCCTCGTTCAGGTCTGGGCAACATCGTTCGAAGCCAGCTTGAGGAGTGAGGGCCATCGAGTTTGGTTGGATTCGATATCCCGAGTCAACCAGAGCTCGGGCTATATTTGGGTAGCCTACCGGCTAAATCAAGAAATGAAAAAAGTGGAACAGGCTACATATTCCTTGACCTTCACCCCGCTGGGGCTGCGGGCGGGGATGGTGCTGGGAGGAAGAAGCCGTCAGGCCCGATGCGAGTTTTACCGTTCCCTGGCCGCTGGTGAGCTCGACGAAATCCTGGAACGCCTGGAGGGGACCAACTGTTTCCTGATCGACGTTTCCTGGTATTCCACGGTGAGGGAGAAGGTGAGTCTCCGGGATTACCTTCTGAACCAGAATTGCCGGAAAAACATCCAGGCCAAGGCCGCGAAGGCGGAAACCCGAAGCGAGCAGGAAACTATGTACAGCTGGGAAACGGCGATCCCCGCCATCCTGATCGGGTCAAAGGAATTTTCCCCGGAGAAGGGGCAGGAGATCGACCATCGGCTGCGGCAGCTGGCTGGCCCCATCCTGGAATTAATCTCCCGGATCTCGGCCTGAACGCAGGCGGGGCCGGAAACCGGCCCCGCCTCTTCGAATGCTGGGCTGAGCGCCCTTAATCCCCGGCGGCGTCGGAAGATTGCCCTTTCTGGAAACCTCCCCGCCGGAAGCCGTCTTCCCCCTGTCCGGGCCGTCCGCCCCGGCCTCCGCGACCGCGACGGGAGTGAGCAAGTTTTTGATACTTCTGCCACTGCTCCAAGGTCAGGATCTCGCGGATCGCCAAGTTCTTCTGCAAGCGAGCCCTGAGACCGTCCGCCGCCAGTGAAGCCAACTCGTCGATGAGGGCGGAACAGGCCGCGGCATCGGGGTCATCCGAGGACATCTGCTCCCTGAGGGCCAGCTGAGCCTTGGCCTGGGCGGCACGGCGATCTATTTGTTCATTCTGCCCCTTGAACTCCAGGGCCCTTAACTGTTCGACCTGCTCGGCGCTGAGGTCGAGTTTTTCCATCATCCTCTCGATGGGCAGCCCCTTCTCCGGCCGATCACCGGGGCGAGCCCAGGCCGAGCTAGCCGCCAGCGCGGCGGTCAATGCCAGGGTCAGTCCCCATATCGCCTTTTTCTTCATTGTCCCCTCCTTGATTTGGGGTTTATCCCTTCATCTCTTTAACTCCGGAGAAACGACAAGGTTTAATCCGCAGTAACGAGAAAAAAAATGCCGGGCAACCGCAACCTGGTGGTGGCGGAACCCGGCGGCTGCTATACTATGAATTATGCAGGCTTCGCGGGAAGATGTACGGTTTTCCTATCCCGACTTATTCCGGGTAATCCAATACACCCTGGACCTCCGGCGGCTACTCCTCCAAGCCCTGGGCTTGGGGGTAGCCCTGACGGTACTGGGAGGAGCACTCTGGCTGTCCGAACGCTATTTTTCTTCGCTGACTTTTTTCCCCTGGTTTATCGTGATGCTCGGCGGGGTCATCTTCTATCTGACCATTCTGGTCTTTGCCGGGCCGGTCACCTGGTTGATCCTTCACGAAATCCGGGGCGGCGGCCGCGGCACGATAGCCGATGCCTTTCGTCACGGATTGGGCTTCGGTTTTCGCCTGGCCGCCGCTCCCGCCGGGATCCTCAGCTTCATCCTGGCCGCAGCCGCCCTCCTGATCGTCCTGACCATAACCGGGATGATCCCGGGAGTCGGCCCCCTACTCTGGGCCCTGCTTTTTCTTCCCCGCTTCGCCGCCGCCGGCCTGTTCATCGTGGGCGGGCTGACTCTCCTGGCCGCCACCCTAATTTTTCCTTCCCTCATAGTAGATGAACAAGCCTCGGCCAGTGGCGCCTTCCGGCAGTTGGCCAGGCTGATGCGGCGCAATTTCCTTACCTTTTGGGGCTATGTTTTCACCTGCACCTTTCTTACCGTCATCTACTTCCTGCTTTTTTCCCTGGTGGTTTTTGTTTCCCTGCGCCTGTTGATGTTTACCTCCGGGGCCATCCTGGCCGAAGAACCCGGCCGGGTCATTCTCTCCGTTCCAGCTTTCTTCCAGAGATTGACTGCACCCCTGGCTGGACTCTTTTCCTTCCCTGACACCCTTCCGGCTCCCTCCGGCATCTACTCGGCCGCCGGGACGATTTGGGGAATCTCCCTGCTTTGCCTGGCCGTAGCCTGGCTTTCCTACCCGGTTCTCTACCTGTTTAATTCGGGGGTGATCATCTACCTGGCCTTGACCGGAAGGACGGGAGTAAGGCGGCAATTCCAAACCGAGTTCCAGGCGGCTGGCTTACTCCCCCAGGAAACTAATCGGGACCGGAATGAAACAGATTATGAAGATAATCAGGGCTAAAACGGCCAGGACCCGGCGCAGGGGATTCAATCCGGTTAGGTCGTCAAGCGGCGGGGCGTGGCGAACCCCGAGAAAGACAACCATTATGAGCATAAACATCCAAACCGGGGAGCGCATAAATACGCCCACCAGAAAAATGCAGATCCCCGCCACTCCGCTGAGACGCCCGTGCCCCCGCCCCAGGGCGGCATAGGCAATGTGCCCACCGTCCAGTTGCCCCAGGGGCAGGAGGTTTATCGAGGTGACAAAGAGCCCTACCCATCCGGCGAAGGCCAGCGGCCCCAGGCTGTAAGTATAACCGGAAGGCAACGGCGCCTTTCCCAAGGAAAAGAGAAACGAGGTCAGGAGGGAACTCCCGAAATACAGATTCCCTGCCCCTTCGGCCGACAAGGCGGGGTCGAACCTGACCATCCGGATGTCTTCCCTCCCCAGGAGGATGACCGCCACCGAGAGAACGAATCCGACCAGGGGGCCGGCCAGTCCAACGTCAAGCAGCGCCCGGCGCGAGGGGAAATGATCCCGGATCGCGATGAGGGCTCCCATAGTCCCCAGAATGTTGGGAAAAGGGATGAAGTAAGGCAGGCTGGCCCTAATCCCCCAGCGGCGAGCCGCCAGGTAATGACCCAACTCGTGCGCTCCCAGGATTAACAAGAGGGGAAGGGCAAAATTCGCCCCCCCCAGGATCAAGCGGGGATTGCTCATTATGGCCCGAGCCGGCACCCCGGACAAAAGCGTCCCGGCCAGGAAAGTGGAGACCAGGGTCAAAGCCAGAAGTAAGAGCTGAGTATGCCCCCTGCCGGACGGGCGGCGGCGCGGGGCGGGCTGGAAACGGAAGCAAGCTCCCAGCGGATCCCGGCTGAGGAATGCCGTGAGCCCCCGCGAATCGGCAAATTCGCGAACCCGGCCGGAAGCTGCGGAGGACGGACACCGGAGTCGCCCCCGAAAGCAGAGGTTCCCGCCCTCGAAACCCCAGTCGCGAACTTCCATCACCTCCTCCACTACATCGTGGAGAAGCCAGGTTTCCAGGCCGAAGTTTCTCATATTCCGGAGTTCGCGAAATCAAGGAAAGATCAGGCGCGAGCGGATCGCTTCCAGGCGCTTTTCTCCGATGCCCTTAACCCGCAAGAGGTCTTCGGGGCCGGAGAACGGGCGGCGCCGGCGACAGTCAGCAATCTCGGCGGCCAGTTCCGGGCCGATTCCGGGGAGGCGAGAAAGTTCTTCCAGCGAAGCCCGATTGGGATCAATCATCTCTTCGGCGGTAAAGAGGGGGAAAGATTCCCGCACCGAACCGGGCATTTGCCGACCGGCGCCGCGGACTGCGGCCGGCGGAAAAACAAAACCCCGGTCGGGGCAGGCGGCCGCCATATCCCGATAAAGAGAGTCTGGGACGGGGGAGGCTTTCCGCGTCTTTTCCCGGAACAAGCCGGCCCCACCCCACACCGCCGCCGACAGAAGCAAGAGCAAAAATGCCGCCTCCCGACCGGTCAAGGCTGGCGGCAGAAACCGGAAACGGGAGGGGTGACGGCGGAAATGTGTCATTTTTCCCCTCGGCCCCCCCCTTTTTCCGTAACGATGTTGACCAGTCGCCCGGGAATTACGATCGTCTTTCTTACCGGACTCTTTCCCAGGGCCTGAATGACCCTATCCGAACCCAGGGCGGCGGATTCAAGCCCGGCTTCATCGGTCGAAGCCGGAACTACGATGCGGGCGCGGAGTTTTCCGTTGACTTGAACCGGTATCTCCATCTCCTCAACCTCCAGGGCAGCCGGGTCCATCCGGGGCCAGGAAGTGCGGAAGATGCTCTCCCGATGGCCCAGGCGACTCCAAAGCTCCTCGCTGAAGTGGGGAACGATCGGGGCCAACAGGATCAACATTGTCTCTACCGCCTCCCGCAGTACCCCGGGATGGACCTGGGCGGAACGGCGAACCTGGTTAAGCAATTCCATCACCGAGGAGATCGCGGTATTGAAGTGGAAGCCCCCCTCGATCGCCTCCGTAACCTTGGCTATGCTGAGATGAGTCTTGCGGCGCAGGTCGCGGTCGGCTCCGGTCAGAGTTTTTTGGGGGTCGGCGGAAACGTTGGAGGAAGCAACCTCCCCCGCGGTCTCCCAAAGGCGATTGAGAAAGCGCCAAGCCCCCTGCATCCTCTCATCCGACCAAATTCGGTCCTGCTCGGGCGGGGTATCGGAAAGCATATAGAGCCGGACGCAGTCCGCCCCGTAGCGATCGATCATCCGGTCAGGGTCGACTATGTTTAGTTTTGACTTGGAAATCTTGGTCAGTTCGGCCCTGACCTCCCGCCCACACTCGGCGCAAGTCCCGCCGGTTATCTCATCACCTTGGCGGATTCCGCCCTCAACCTTATCCTCGGGAATCCACTTGCAGTTTTCGCAGAAATAAGCGGTCTTGCAGACCATTCCCTGACAGAAAAGCCTCTGGGCCGGCTCGGGAAACTCCAGATAACCCAGGTCGTGGAGAACCCTGGTAAAAAAGCGGAAGTAGATCAGGTGCATCGTCGCGTGTTCGATCCCCCCGATATAGAGGTCTATGGGCATCCAATATTTCACCCGGTCCGGGAGAAAAGCCGCAGAGGGGGAATTGGGGCTACAGTAACGCAGAAAATACCAGGAGGAATCGACGAAAGTATCCATCGTGTCGGTCTCCCTCCTGGCCGGCCCTCCGCAGGATGGGCAGGCACAGTTCTTGAAAGTCTCGCTGGTCTCCAGGGGATTGCCCGGTTTTTCAAAGTCAACGTCCAGGGGCAGCTCCACCGGGAGTTCGGCTTCGGGAACCGGAACCTCGCCGCAGTCGGGGCAATAAACGATGGGGATGGGAGCGCCCCAATAACGTTGGCGGGAAAGAAGCCAGTCGCGAAGCCGGAAGTTGATGCATTTTCCCCCGATCCCTTTCCCTTCCAACCAGGCAATTATGGCCGACATAGCCTCGGAGTTGAGTTCTCCGTCGAAAGGCCCGGAATCGATCATACGGCCGGGCTCTTCATACGCCTCCTCCATCCCGCTCGGGTCGAGTTTGCCCCCGGGGGGCTGGATCACCACCTTGATGGGGAGATCGTACTTACGGGCAAACTCAAAATCTCTCTGGTCGTGGGCGGGAACCGCCATCACCGCCCCGGTTCCGTAGGACATCAGGGCAAAATTGGCCACCCAGAGGGGAACCTGATCGCCGTTGACGGGATTGGTTACGTGATACCCCGTCCATACTCCCCGCTTTTCCTGGTCGGCCAGGGCTCTCACGCCGGTGCCGGCGGCGCGCATTTCGGCAACCTCTTTCATTACCCGGTCCGCGTGCTCGGTACCCTCGACCAATTTCTCGATCAAGGGGTGTTCTGGAGCCAGGGACATAAAAGTCACTCCCCACAGGGTATCGGGACGGGTGGTGAATATGGGCAATTCCTCGCCGGTCTCGCTTATGCGAAAAACCACTTTTGCTCCCTCGCTGCGCCCGATCCATTCCTCCTGCATCTTGATGACCCGCTGGGGCCAGAGACCTTCCAGTTCCCGATGACCGTCCAGCAACTGCTGGGCATAATCGCTCATCCGGAAAAACCACTGGTTGAGGTCCTTCTGGGTCACGCGGGATCCACACCGTTCACAGCTGCCATCGGGCAAAACCTGCTCGTTGGCCAAAACCGTTCCACAGGACTCACACCAATTGACTGGCGCTTGCTTCTTCTCCGCCAAGCCGTGCCGATAAAAAAGCAGGAACAACCATTGTGTCCACCTATAGTAATCGGGCCGACTGGTGGCCAGTTCGCGAGCCCAGTCGTAGCCCCAGCCCGCCCGATTCATCTGTCCCTTCATATGCAGGATGTTGCGTTCGGTGAACTCCCGCGGGTGAAGGGGGGATAAGCCTTCTTCGCGAGCTCGATTCGCCGCTTTCCGGGCGGCGTTCTCGGCCGGAAGGCCGAAGGAATCCCAACCCATAGGAGACAGCACGTTGTATCCTTGGAGCAGTTTGTAGCGAACTATCACGTCGCCCAGGGTATAATTGATGACGTGGCCCATATGCAGGACTCCCGAGGGGTATGGGTACATCGTCAAACAATAGTATTTCGGTCGAACGGGATCAAAATCGCAAGCGTGGAAGAGGTTCTCTTCCGCCCAGCGGACCTGCCATTTTCTTTCTATGACTTTAAAATCGTAATCGGACATTTGAACTTCCTTTCGCCACGGCTCAAGCACGGTAAAGATATAGCATATTGCCGGAGCGGCACAACAAAGTTAGGCGGTCCTCCCCTAATCCCGTTGCCGCCGGAGACCAAGTCGGATAAATTTAAGGGTATGAGGTTGATCTTGATAACCATCCTCGCCTGCGTTCTCTCCCCCTCCCCGGCCGGAGCTGACGGCATAGAATTAGCCACGGGCAACTACTTCATGGAGATGGCTTCCGGGAACATCCTCAATCTGGATACCGGAGAATATTACCTGTTTATGGGCAGCGGCCAGGCGGCGGCCCCGGCCGATCCCGTTCCGCCCGAGGATTTCGTGGCGGCTGAAGCCACCCCCGCGCCGGTCCAGGAAAAGCCGCAGCAGATGATAAGTACGGGGGATTACTTCATCCAGCTGCACGCCGACGGGGGGACCATTCTCAACCTGAATACCGGCGATTGCTATATGAAGATGGAATGAGTCGGCCCCCGGCTCGGGATTATTAGACAGCCGCGCGAACCGCCCCGGCTTCCCACGCATCCGCGCTCTCAAGAAAAAACAAAAGGAGCGGCAGCCATCGTTGCCGGAATGAGGAACGGCAGCCCGGCCGCCATTCCAAGAAACAACTCCGAGTCATTGAGGTTGACCGAAGAGTTTTTTCTGGAGACACTGTGGCCAGTCTATCCCGAACTTTATGGGGGAAAGCCCGGAGAACGGGGAGGATATGGGTATGATCGCCGAATTGCATAAGCTGGTCGACTCCGGTTTTTTTACGGGGGCGGCCCTGGGATTGCTAGTGGCTCTTTTTCTTTGGTGGTTCGGGATGATCCAACGAAGTCGTCTGCGACGGGCAAAACTCCGCCTGGAAACCGAGCTCCGTGGGCAGATCGACATATCCACGCGGAGCACCATCACCCTGAAAAGACGGATCCGGGAACTCAAGCTGCAAAACCGCAGCCTGGAAGCCGCCGTGGCTGCTTGGCAAAAAAAGCCTCGGCGGGCCGAACTGTGCAACCTTCTGGTTTACGAAGAAGCCGTGGCCGGCCTCAAGGCCCGGATACCCGGATTCACCCAGGCCTGGGAGCAAGCTCGGCAGGAAGCGGAAGAAGAAGTAGCCCGGGCCAACCGCGGGCTGGGCAGGATTTTTCTGCGACCACGACGGCCCCCAAGGAGCGAGTCCGAAAAGAACACTCCCCGCCTTTCGGCCGGTTCCGAAAGTTGAGATAAGGATTTCATTGAATTATGGTCCAGATCGGACTTGAACCAGGTTTGGCCGGGACACGGATGAAAAGGAATTCCCGAAAAATAAATCTCACATTCTTGAGAATGTTTCTCAGCGATCCGGTGGCGGTGGGAGCCATCACCCCCAGTTCCAACTCCTTAGCCAGGGAGATAACCAGAAACCTGAGCATAGATCAGGGCCAGGCCGTACTTGAGCTGGGGCCGGGAACCGGAGCCTTCACCTCCTATCTTTGCCCGCTGCTCCCGGAACCGGGCGCCTATCTGGGGATAGAACGCGAACCACGCTTTGTCCGGCTACTGCAAGAGCATTTCCCCGACCTGAAATTCGTCACCGGTCCGGCGGAACGCCTGCAAGGAATCGGAGACAGGATAGGCCTGCCCCTGGGGGCGATCATCTCCAGCATTCCTTTCGTCGGGGTGAGAAACACGGTGCACGATTCAATCATAGAGGACATCACCAACCTGATGGGGCCGGGGTGCGTTTTCAGAACTTTCCAGTACCTACATACATACTTGCTCCCCTCCTCGGTGCGATTCCGGAAAAAAATGAGCGAAAAGCTGGGCTGCCATCAACGCAGCCGCCTGATCCTGCGTAATCTTCCCCCGGTTTACGTCCTGACCTGGATCAGGGAAAATCGCCTGACTGGTTGTTAGATCACCGAGTTCCGCCAAAGCCGGACCAAGGAAAGATTGCGCAGGTCGTCGTCGGGTCTTTCTTTCGGGGTTTCCAAAATCCAGGTAACGCCAGACAGGCGCGGGTGAAGGAAAATTCGGCGCATTCCTTCAAGGCCGATCCTGCCGGCGCCGATGTGGGCGTGGCCGTCCCTGTGTGAGCCCAACCCGTGGCGGGCATCGTTGAAGTGAACCAAGCCCAAGCGCTCCAGGCCTATGGTGGCATCAATCTCGTCCAAGGCATCCTCCAGGCCGATTTTCCCGGCAACATTGTAGCCGGCCACGAAAGCGTGGCAGGTATCCAGGCAGAAACCGAGACGCTCGTCCCGGTCGGCCTTCTCGAGGATGTCGGCAATGTTGGAGAAGCGATGCCCCAGGGCGCTGCCCGAGCTGGCCGTATTCTCGAGCAGAACCACGGGCGCAGGAGGAGAAATCTCGTCCAGGACCAGGCCAAGCGCTTCGGCCATCGTCTCTATTCCCTGGCGAGATCCTTTCCCTCGATGAAAGCCGACGTGAATGACGTATCCTTCCGCTCCCAGCCGGGTCGCCCGGCGGTAATCGTCACAAAAACCCATCAGGGATTTTCGGTAGATTTCCGGATCGGGAGAAGACAGGTTGATCAAATACGGAGAATGCACGATAAGCGGGGAAAGTCCGCTGGCCGCGCGCAAGCGCTTGAATGCCTCCACCTCGGCTTCCTTGATGGCCACGGTTCGCCAACCCCGGGGATTCCGGGCAAAGATCTGCAAGGCCTCGCATCCCGCCTTCTCGGCCCGCTCCAGGGCCAAGCCAAGACCGCCGGCTATGGAGACGTGTACCCCGCAACGTCCCCTCTCACCGGAGCCCGGACGAGGCAGACCCGGCGGGCGCTTTTTCCTTTTCATCCTTCTCCCTTGGCGGATAATCCACAAGACAGGGTTCAAACTTCATCATATACTATGAAAACAGCCCAAAGCGAGTCAGCCAAATAAGGAGGTTTGCGGTGGAAATCAGAGTCAAGGAAGACATTGGGGTGGCGGAAATCGTTCCCCGTTTCGATGCCTATTCGGCCAAGGATGTTGAATCCGCTCTCAATGCGACAATTGACGGCGGGACGACAAAGATCATCTGCGATTTCTCCAAAACCGACTACATCTCCAGCGCCGGGCTGAGGGTCCTGTTGGCCACCGCCAAGAAGCTGCAGAGACTGGGCGGCGCCATAGTCCTGTGCGCCCTGCGGCCTCCCGTCCGCGAGGTCTTCGAGACCGCGGGTTTTACCCAGCTGTTTCAGATCCTGGATTCAGAGGCGGACGCCGGCGCAGCCTTGGCCTGAGAAGTTCGGATCTTTTGCCCCTTGGGCGACCGTGGGAAGCAGGTGGTTCAGTCCCTTAACAGATTTTCCCTCCTTTTTATCCTGTTGGGAGCGGTCTACGTGTCCCTGGTTTCTTCCCCGGGCGGCATAACAAGGACCTGGAACGAGGAGGGGGAGGAATTTGCCTGCATAACCCAGGCCATTTCCCTGGCTAACGATGGGGACCTCGATCTAAGGAATCAAGGTTTTCCTCCCCGGCAGTTTGGAAGGTCGATCATTCCTCATTCCCTGGGGACAAGCATCCTGATGCTTCCCTTCTACCTCCTGGGGACCCCGGTCGCCCAGCTCCTGGCGACACTGTCGCATTCAGCCTACAATCCCTTTGACCCCATTTTTTTCTCCCTGCTCGGCGCAGGGATGATCCTTTATTTTTTCCTGGCGGGGGCGGCCTTGCTGAAAACGGGAGAACGGGAGTGGGGCCCGGAACCGACCCTGGCTGCCGTGGTACTGATCTGGTGGGGAACCTTCCTGCCCTTCTATGCTTTTCGACGGCCATTCCTGTCTCACGTCCCGGACGTATTCCTGTCCAGTCTCCTGGTCTGTTTTTGCCTGGCTCTTCCCCGGAAACAGGTCCTGCGGCGCCGGGACATTGTCCTGCTCGGGATTATCTCCGGCGGGACCCTTCTGGTTCGCTGGCAGAACCTCAATCTCTTCTGCCTGGGGATGGCGATGGGCACGGCGCAGATATTCTCCGGCAAGCCTATGCGCGGACGCTTTCCGCGAATCTCCTACCTGCTGCTCCTGGGCGGGACGGCTCTGTCCCTGCTTTTTCTCACGCAGGGCTTGGCCTGGGAATATTACCAAGGACGCTTCCTCCCTCCGCCGGGAGAATGGTTGTCCGCCCCCGCCCTCATTCAGGGCGAGAACTACCTCCCGAAGGCAAGGGGACTGGGGGAAAACCTCCAGAACTTGGGGCATATGCTCTGGGGCAAGGACTGGGGATTGGCCTGGAGCGCGTTTCCTTTCCTGGCCGGCTTGCTCGGATGCTTGTTCTTCCCGCCCCTGGAGATAATCCGCGGCCAGGGCAAATGCCTGCTCAACCGCCTGTTCCTGTTTTTGGTGATCGCCTTTCCCTTTGCCGCCGTCCTGAGCAACCGCGAACAGGGGGCATCCCTCGGGTATCGCCATCTGAGCGGCATCTTCCCCCTGGCGGCGGCGGGCCTGGCCGGGGCCCTGGCCAAATTCGAGAATAACGGTGGGATTCGAAAACTGGTCTGGCTCGGCGGCAGCGCGGCGATCCTCCTCAGCCTGATGATCGCCGTCCCCTTCCGTCGATCTCCCGATACCGACCTGTCCCCGGGTTGGACGCCGCTGGGAGGATACGGCTCGACCAACAACCATTACCTGCTTCAGGCAACCAAGGCTTGGCAAATGGCCTTTTCCGGTCAAGGCGGGGAGATCCTGAGCTACGGCTATCTGGGATGGCTCCGGAACGACCCGGGACCCGCAGGGATAACCCCGGAACCGGAGGTGGAGTGGCTTTATCCCATAGCCGCCCTGATCCTGGTCGGGGTCGCTTACTTGGCGATTAGGCGCCAGGTCACAAAAACAGCCGCCTGAAAGCCTCCACCTTTCCTTCCCACCATCCTGGAACTACTATCAGGTGGTTGCCCAGGGGCTGGGCAAGATAACTTGAAAAATCATCGGTGGGCTTGAACACGATCTGGGTACGGCAGAGATCATCGCGGGAAAGGTTGGCTGTTATCTCTCCTCGACAATAAAACAGCCTGGACAGGTCTCTCCCCCCGAACTTGAACAAGCTGCAGGGACCCTTCCGGAATTTTCCCCTTATTCCCACCCCAATGCCCGACTCAAAATGGGTGTCCAGAACGTGATCTGTTAGGAGAGTCAGGGGCACGCTGCAGTGAGCCAAAATCAATTCCTGTCGAGACGGGCTCCAGGAGGACGGGTTGGCCATAAAACCCGGGAGGCCGGTCAATGCCTTTACCACCCGCAGGGTGAAGAGGGCGGGAAGATCGCCCTCGCAGGAAGCGGGAATGCCGGAATCGTTCAATTGGGACAAGGCCAGGCAACCCGTGTTTCCCCAACTTTTCAGCAGGTCAAAGCAACGCAGGCTGAGACCGTCCAAACCGTGCTTTCTAACCAGTTCGGAGAGGACCGGGCCGAGTTGTCGGGCCTGTTCCACGCTGGTGGGCGCAGGTGGTCGGGCGGCGGAACCGGGGCAAGGTCCCGGAGGGAGCCTTATCTCCTCCAGGGGAATCTCGATCACCCGGCATCCCCACCTTTTCTCGATGTCGGCCGCTGGGGGCCGACTGGCGATGAGCCAATCCGAAGGCGCCCCGAATAAGCCCAAACGCGAATCTTTCAGCGACCTTCCCGCCGACAAGGCCTGGATAAGGCGCTCCAGGAGGGAAGCCGCTTCGTCCGCTTCTCCGTGAACGATGACCGCCCGACGGTTCCGAGCCTTGATCCAGGTAAGAATCTCCAGGGAAGCCGGCAATGAGTTATGGGCGGGATGGGAAAGGAGGATGAGCGGGGAAGGCAGGCGGGGGGAGAGGCGGCGAAAGGCGGCCTCGGTTCCTCCCGTCTGTACATAAACCACCGAGGGAAGTTCGGGCGCATCCGGCGGGACCGCCACCGGGTCCAAGCCGGTTCGTGCCGATAACTCCGCCAGGAAGGGAGCCGTCGCCGAATGAAGTTCCTCCGGGTCGTGCAGGCTCGAGAACAGGGGAAGATACCTGAGTTCGGCCACGGCTATTTCCTCTCCCTGGAGGCAAGTTCGGCGTCAAGCAGGTGAGCAAACACCGCGGCGACCAGGGGATCATCCGGGTTGAAACCACGGTAACTGAGCAGGTCCCTCCCAACGGACAGGGCTTGAGCACGACGGGAAAGCGCTCCAGATCCCGCCGGGGCCTTTTCCCCCCGCTCACCGGCGGCCGCCGCCGTCGCGGCCAGGTTCTTCAGGATTTCGTAAGCAAAATCCCGTCCTTTGACCCCGTCCAGGAGTCGGGTCCAGATCAGGGTAAACCAGCGGCGATAGCAATTTCCCAATCCCGGTATCATCGTGAGCAGAAAATGAAGCAGGATCAAAAGAAGAGCGGAAATCAGGTAGGTCGAAATCGTCAGAAAATGCTGCCCCAAGTCCGTCAGAAACTCCCGCAGAAAGCGCCAGAGATGATCTCCGGGGGAAGCTTGTTCGGGGCGATCCAGTGCTTTCACTATGTCCGGCTAGGATACAGACGATTCCGAGGAGGCAAGCAGGAACAAGCCGCCCCCGGGGCCCGGGGGAAAAACCAACACCTGATCGGCGGATAAGGGAACTTGCGCCCGCTCCGCCAGGGTCAGCAAAAGTTCCTTCAGCCGGGAAGCGGACAGGTATTTCAGGGGAACCGGGGCAAGACGCAACTCCCGGGAACTTTCGGGAAAAACTTCATCCAGGGCCCGAACCAGTTGTCGGGCCAGGCCGATCTCCTCCTCGCGGCCCCGCAGGAGGAGGGCGCCCGCCGGATTTTTCCCCACCTGAAGCGGGATGATCTCCAAGCCGGGAAAGAGCCCCCAACGGCGACCTATGCTCTTGAGGGTCCCCACCAGTTCCAGGCCGGAGGGGCACTTTAACTCAACAACTCCCACCGCGGAACCATAGGCAGCGGGAGGAGGCGACGGCGGTTCCTGGGCCAGCACCAAACGGGGAAGAAACAACAAAGACAGGATCAAGAATCCGGATGAGGACAAGGTTTCTTTCACGCCGACAGCCTCCTTAATTAAGCCTCATAAGCTCCAGATCCCCACCTGTTCCCGCTTGGCCTGGGCCTGAAGCTTGAGAAACCATTTCCTGAATTGGAAATGGCGGTCGAGGATGTATGCCCGGGCCAAACCCTGTCGCAGCAACTGGGCATTTACGCAGATTTTCTCTCCGGTCCCGGGGTCGTTGACAATGATGCAGGCCAAGGTCCGCCCATAATGATCCAACCTCTCGAGACCGTAAATCAATCCCACCTCCTTCCCCAACACCAAGGCCCGGTTGAAATCCTCCGCCTCTTTGGCATAGGGATCCCCTTCAGGCACCCCCAGGTGAGGTTTGGCCGTCTCCGGGGTATCTATTCCCAGATAACGAACGTGTCGGCCGTCGGCCAGCCTGACCGTGTCGCCGTCATAGACCTCGACCACCAGGGCCCGTTCGTCTGACTCATACTCCGGCTTAACCGCATCAGCGAAGCCCTCCGCCTCCAGGCGGCGGCGGCCTTTCAAGCCGGCCGCGCCGGTATAGATGACTAACCCGACGATAGACAAGGCCGCAACCGCTCCCACCAGACCCAGCCAGCGTCGGCGCGGGGCAGGTGGACCGCCCACGTCCGGCGAGGGATCGATGACGAAAAGAGGACTCATTGTCCGGGTTCCGCAGCCAACTCTTCTTCCACTCGGCGAATCAGCAAGGAAAGGTCGTCCACGACTTTCCGGCTGAAGTAACGTTCGGAAGCGAGAGACTCGCGCAGGCGCCGCAAGGACGTCAGTACCCGCTTCCCCTTCTCGACCCGACAGCGCTCCCAGGCTTCCCGGGAATCCGCCGGCTCCTCCCGCGCCGCCGCCAGGAGACTGCGATACTGCCGCCCCACTTCCCGGGGTTCGGCGCCACCTTCCAAGACGGCCTGGCGGATGCGGCCATAGTCCTTCTCGTTTATGTCCTTTCTGGAGCGGGCCTTGCGCAAGACATTCACGCATTCCACGTCCGCCACGACCGAGTCTCCGGAGAGGGCATCTTTCAGATAGCCCGGTTCCTCCCGGGCCAGGAAGGCATAGGAACGCAGCAATTTGTCCACTGTCTGCTTGCGCAGCCTCAGCTCCCTGGTGCAGTACCCGGAAAATGATGAATAGTCCCACGCCCGGAAAGTTTGTGCCGAATTTACCAGGTTCAAATACCGGCCCAGTTCCATCCAGTTACCCTTGAACCGCTTAACGGTCTCCAGCACCTGGCGGCGCAGATCATCCGCAGAGGAAAAATCTCCTTGCGAATCCGGGCTTGACTGAGTTTGGCCATCCTCCATCTCTCTCTCCTTGACTTGTTTCCCGATCAATTAATCATAGCGCACCGGGCGGCGGCTCGGAGCCGGAACTTCCATTCAGCCGACAAAACCAAAATGATTTCTCCGAGTGCATTTGCGCGGGGCAAAAACACGTCTCATTCATCTTCCGGAAGACGGTGGGGAAGAACCAGGTTCAGGAGCACTCCGAGAACCGCGGCCAGGCCGATACCGCTCAGCTTGAATTGTCCCCACTCGAAGGAGACGTTACCGATCCCGACCACGAGCATTATGGCGGCAATAACGATGTTGCGGGCATTGCTGAAATCCACCTTTTCCCGCACATAGGTGGACAGCCCTATGACCGCAATCCCTCCGAAGATCACCACCATTATCCCCCCCAAAACACAGGTGGGTATGGTCTGAAGCAATCCGGCTATCTTCTGGACGAAACTGAGCAGGACCGCGAAGATGCCCGCGATCAGCATTACCTTGGGATTTTTGATTCTCAGGATATTGAGGGCGGACACTCCCTCGGAATAGGAAGTGTTGGGGACAGAGCCGATCAACCCCCCGAACAAGGTCCCGATCCCGTCGCCCAACATAGTGCGATCCACGCCGGGCGATTGAAAGAAGTCTTTCTCGACCGCCGAGCCAACCGCCATAATGTCTCCGAAGTGCTCAACCACCGGTCCCACTACAAAGGGCAAGATAAAGAAGGCGGCCGAGAAGTCGACCTCGATGGCGGTGAATTCGGGGAAGCTGAACCAGGCGGCCTGATGGAAGGGAGCAAAGTCCACTCGCCCGAAGATGAGAACCAGGACGTAGCCGGCCGCTACCCCGATGATGACCGGCAGCAACCTTATGACCCCGCGCAGGCAGGTCATCACCACCACCGCCACCAGGAGGGTAATGACGGCGAACAGGCCGGCATAGCAGTTCATCGAGAAATACCCATCCGGGTCTTCCAGGACCAGGCGAGACAGGTACTGGTCCCGCTCGAAGGCGGGAATGGCCGCTACCTCGGCCTTGCTCAGGTATCCCGCCTGAGACACCTGGGCACAAAG
>Ga0272443_10002348_pt1 | contig 24405 bp, 23 predicted proteins | sample SSMAcet12_FD_193581 | JGI IMG/M metagenome (GOLD analysis project Ga0272443, IMG submission 193581) | Marine sediment archaeal communities from Little Sippewissett salt marsh, Falmouth, MA, United States - SSM-Acet-12 | ecosystem: Environmental > Aquatic > Marine > Wetlands > Sediment ...
TTACTTAGGGCATCTTTTGACTGGGATCCAGGACCCAGCATCCAGATGAACTGGCAACTGGCGAAACTGGCGAACTGGCCAAACTCCCAAAGGAAACCCGTATCCGGGCCAATGGAAAGCTGAAAAGACCCATGCCCACAAGAAGACAATTCATCAAATGGCTGACGACCGCGGCTGTGCTCACGCTGGCCGGATGGACCCGAGTCCGGTCTGCCCTGGCCGGGGTCATAAAAAAGGTGCTGCCCCCGGGAACCGATCCGGCGAGCCTTTTTCATGAAAACCCCGAATACCTGGACACCCGCAACCTGAAGGTGATGCCCGTCAACCGGTTCGGCACCATGGGCGACACAGACCAGCAGATCGAGCCGGACACTTGGCGCCTGGAGGTGGACGGCAAGGTGGCCCGGCCCCTGTCGCTGACACTGGAAAAGGTGCGCAGGCTGCCGGCCGTGGAGCGAGACGTCCTGCTGATCTGCCCCGGTTTTTTTTCCAACCACGGCACATGGCAGGGGGTGTCGCTGGCCGCTCTGCTGAAAGACGCCGGAGTCCTTCCGGGGGCAGACCGCCTTCTCATTCACGGAAAGAGCCCGTTCAGAGACAAAACAGAGGTGTTCACCCGGGAGGAAGCCGAAACCGACGCGGTGTTTCTCGCCTATGCGGTCAACGGGCGGCCCCTTCCGGTCAAGCATGGATTTCCGCTCCGGGTCGTGGCCGAAGGCCACTGGGGGGCTGAGTGGGTAAAGTATGTTTACCGGGTCGAGGTGTTGGGGTAGGGCGCCTGCGCTGATGTGAAATCCACCAGCGGAGCAGTCGCCGCGGCGAGGATCCCCGGTACGGTGGATTGGTCAAATGGTTGCATGGTCAAGTGGGGACTGGGTTATTTTCCGGCTGTTTTCTTCCCACGCAGTTTCAGGCAGTTCCAATCAAGCAATCAACGAATTAACCAATCAACCGGTTCTTTCGATCTTCGGATTGAGCTCTTCCCTGAGCCAGTCGGCAAAGAGGTTGATGCCCACCACCAGCACCACCAGCGCGGCACCGGGGAACACCACCATCCACCACATCCCCGCGTAGATATAGTCTTTGCCGATGGCGATCATCATCCCCAGGGAGGGTTCGGTGATCGGCACGCCGACGCCGAGAAAGCTCAAGGTGGCTTCGAGCATGATCACCACGGCCAGGTCGACGGCGACCACCACCATCACCGGCGGGATTGCGTTGGGCAGGATATGGCGGAACAGGATCCGTATATCCCGGGCGCCGGTGGCCCGGGAAGCCAGAACGTACGCCTCCTGCTTGACCTCCAACACGCTGCCGCGCATGGTGCGCGCATAGCGAACCCAGTCGGCAATGCAGATCGCCGCGATCACGGTACCGATGCCGGTTTTTTTGAACACCCCCAGAAGCAGAATGGCCAGCAGCGTCGTTGAAAAGGAAAACATCGTATCGGCAAGACGCATGGTCACCGCATCTAGCCAGCGTCCGTAGTAGCCGGCAAACAGTCCGATCAGCACCCCGACGGTGCCGGCGATCAGCACCACGGAAAAGCCGACGATCAGCGACGTTCTGCACCCGTAGACGATGGTGCTCAAAATCCCCCGGCCCTGGTCGTCGGTGCCGAGCAGAAAGGGCATCTGACCGCCGTCTTTCCAGATCGGCGGCGTCAGGAAATTGTCGAAGGTCAGCTTCTGCAGGTCGTAGGGATTCTGGGGCGTGATCCAAGGGGCCAGCACCGCCGCGGCCAGAAAGACCACGATAATGAGGCTTCCCGCCATGGCCGGCGGATCGTGCAGGAAGCTGTGGAGCATCTTGGATCGTTTGTGTTTGCGGGTCATCGGTGTGCTTCGCTTTTTGCCTCTTTTTCGGTGCCCGGTCGTTATCTCTTGAACTTGCCTTCAAAGTCCCGGCGCGCAGCGCCGGGACTCAGTCGTATCGGATCTTCGGGTTGAGCACCGCGTAGAAAATATCCACCAGGATGTTGATGCTGATGATGATCACCGCAGCCATCATGATGTAGGTGACGATCACCGGTTGGTCGGTTTCATAGATGGAGGTCAGCAGCAGGTTGCCCATTCCCGGCCATTGGAAAATGGTTTCGGTGACGATGGCAAAGGCGATCAGCTCTCCGAACTGAAGTCCGGCCATGGTGACCACCGGAATCAGCACGTTTCTCAAGGCGTGCTTGACGATCACCGTCATCGGGGAAAGTCCCTTGGCCCAGGCGGTCTTGATGTATTCTTCGGCCATCACCTCCCGCATCCCGGCCCGGGTCAGGCGCAGCAGCACTGCCAGCTGATAGGTGGACAAGGTGATGGCCGGTAAAATCAGGTGGCGGATGCCGTCGACAGTCAGCAGCCCGGTGCGCCAGAAACCGACTTCCACCGTCTTTCCCCGGCCGAATGGGGGCAGAATCCCCGCGTATACGGCGAAAATCATGATCAGCAGGATGCCGGTCAAGAACGTCGGCATGGAGATGCCCCCCAGGGACCCGGCCATGATCGCCCGGCTGTGCCAGGCATAGGGGCGCAGGGCGACCAGCACGCCGAACCCGACGCCGAAGACCAGGGAAATGAGGATCGCGCAGGTGGCCAGCTCGAAGGTTGCCGGAAACCGCTCCAGGATCAGTCCCAGGGCCGGCACCCGGCTGACGTAAGACTTGCCGAAGTTGCCGTGGGCGGCGTTCCACAAAAATCTCACGTACTGGACGTAGGTTGGCTGGTCCAGCCCCAGCGATTTGCGCACCTCCTGAATCTGGTCCTGGGTGGCATAGCGGCCGGCCAGGGTCAGGACCGGGTCTCCCATGTACCGGAAGATGACAAAGCAGATCAGCGATACGGCCAGAAGGACGATCACTCCCTGCAGCAGGCGTCTGATGATGTAGGTGAGCATCGGAGTATGGTGCCGTGGCCGCACAAAGCGGCCGCGGCACCCTTTTTATCCTATTTGTCGATTTCCTTGTAGACCATCCAGCGGTCCGGGCGGGGGTCGAACTGGATGCTTTCGCCCTTCTGGATCGCGTACAGATCTTCCTGGTAATGAAGGGGAATCCAGACGATCTGTTCTTCCATGGCCATTTTGTTCAGGCGCTGGAGGGTTTGCCTGCGCTTGGCCGGGTCGATGATCTCGGCCGTCGATTCCAGGAGCTTGTCCAGGTCTGCGTTGCTGTAGTTGGCGCCGTTCAGACCGCCGAAGCCCTGATCGGCGTCCCGGCTGTGGGCGAGCTTGAAATAGGTGCGGCCCATGTCGTAGGTGCCGTCGAACCAGCCGATGAGATAAAACTCCAGTGTCCCTTCGGCCACTTCCGGAAAGAAGATCGACTTGGGCTTGACGTCCAGGTTCACCTTGATACCGATCTTGGCCAGGTACTTGGCCACGGCTTCGCAGATTTTCTCGTCCTGCACGTACCGGTCGTTGGGGCCGGACAGGGTGACGGTAAAGCCGTCCGGGTAGCCGGCCTCGGCCAGCAGCTTCTTTGCCATGGCCGGGTCATAGGGGAGCCGGGCAAGTTTCGGGTTGTACCCGACGGTGGGCGGATCCGGTATCTGGGCCGCCGGGGCGGCGTGGCCCCGCATGATTTTTTCGATGATCTCATCTTCGTTGATGGCCATGTACATGGCCTTCCGGACCCGGATGTCGGCCATGGGCGAGCCGGGCTTGTTGCCCAGGGCCAGGAAGATGGACCGGCGGGCGGGCCGGCTGACCACGTCCAGCTTCGGGTTTTTCACCACCGGCTCATACAGCTCCACCGGAATGCCGGTGACGATCTCCACAGTTCCTGAAACCAGCGCGGCAAACCGGGTGGAGGATTCTGTGATGGGCCGGATCTCGACGTTTTTGATCGGCGGCGCGCCTTCCCAGTAGTCCTCGTTGGCGGTCAGGCGCACGTAGGAGCCCTTGACCCACTCTTGGAGTTTGTAGGCGCCGGTGCCGATCGGCTTGATCATCACGTCGCCCGGATCGCGGGCTTCGGTGGACTCTTTGTCCATGATGAAGACCTGGTGCATGTTGTTGGCAAACCAGGGGATCGGCTCCTTGGTCTTGATGATCACCGTGTAGTCGTCGGGGGTCTCGATGGAGGCGATCTGCTTTCCGGTGTTGAGAAACTCGGAGACCTCCGGGCTGCTCAGCCGTTCAAAGGAGAACTTCACATCGGCCGCGGTAAAGTCATTGCCGTTGTGGAACTTGACCCCCTTGCGCAGGGTAAACTTCCACGACAGGGCATCGGGATGTTCCCACTCCACGGCCAGGGCCGGGGTGAGCTTCCCCTCTTCTCCCTTGCGCTGGAGAAGGCCGTCGAAGAAGTTGGCCATGTAGGAAAGCCCGGCATCGGAGTCGTCACCGTGGGGGTTCATCATGCGCGGCGGGCTGTCCACCGCCACCACCAGGGATTTTGCCGCTGCAGGCCCAGTCGCGACCAGGGAGACCATCACCCATGCGATGGCTGCCATCCAAGCCAGTTTTTTCATTGTCTTTCCTCCTCTGTTAATGAGTTCTCCGGAAACAGTGTTTTGAAATCTTTTCCACCTTCTTTGATTCATCCTCGTTCAAAAACGCCACCGCGGCGCTGTCAGCCGTACAAAAAACAGCTGACCTCATGGCCGCCGCCCAGGTCCTGGAGCTGCGGTTCTTTTTTGTCGCAGATCTCCATGCGGTAGGGGCAGCGGGGGTGAAACCGGCAGCCGGCCGGCGGGTTGATCGGGCTGGGCACGTCGCCCTTCAAGATGATCCGGTCTTTCTTCGCCTTCGGATCCGGCACCGGCACCGCGGACAGCAGCGCCTGGGTGTACGGATGCTTGGGATCCGTATAGATCGGGCCGTGGGCGGCCCGCTCGACGATGCGCCCTAAGTACATCACGGCCACGTGGTCGCAGATGTATTCCACCACGGCCAGGTCGTGGGCGATGATGATGTACGACAGTTGAAAATCTTTCTGCAGCTCGATGAGCAGGTTGATGATCTGGGCCTGGATGGACACGTCCAGGGCCGACACCGGCTCGTCTCCGATGATGATGCTCGGGTTCAGGGCCAGGGCCCGGGCGATGCCGATGCGCTGCCGCTGGCCGCCGGAAAACTCGTGGGGGTACCGGCGGCCCTGTTCCGGCGACAATCCGACCCGTTCGAGCAGGTAGGCGATCCGGTCCTGCCGCTCGGATCCTGCAAAGACGCCGTGGACCTGCATCGGATCGTTGATGATCTGGTTTACGGTCATCCGGGGATTGAGAGACGAATACGGATCCTGGAAGATGATCTGCATCTCTCGGCGAAGCGCCCGCAGGCGGCGGCCGTCTGCATCGGTGACGTCTTTGCCGTCGTAGCGGATCGTCCCTGACGTCACCGGGACCAGCTTCAGCACCCCCAGGCCGGCCGTGGTTTTGCCGCAGCCGCTTTCACCGACGATTCCCAGGGTTTGCCCCCGCTGCAGAACAAAGGAAACGCCGTCGACCGCATAGACGTAGCCCACGGTTTTGGAAAGGACCCCCTTCTTGATGGGAAAGTGGACTTTCAGATTTTCGACCGTCAACAGCGGGTCCATCTCGATCAGTCCTTGCCGGGTTCGTCGAAGTAGAGCCAGCAGCGCGCCGTACGCCCCGGTCCGATGCGCCCCAGAGACGGTTCCTTTTTTCGGCAGATCTCCATCACCTGCGGGCATCGCGGAGAGAACCGGCAGCCCTCGGGCAGGTCGAGCAGGCCCGGCACGATGCCCTTGATTTCCTCCAGCCGGGTTCGCTCACCGGCGCCGCGGCGTCCCAGTTTCGGAATCGATCGGAGCAGTCCCTGGGTGTAGGGATGCTTCGGGTCTTCGAACAGGGGCAGCGTTTCGGCTTCCTCCACGATCCTGCCGGCGTACATGACCACCACGCGTCGGGCGATTTCGGCGATGACCCCCAGGTCGTGGGTGATCATCATGATGGCGGTGTCGAAGTCTTCCTTGAGCTTGAGCATCAGGTCGAGAATCTGGGCCTGGACGGTCACATCCAGGGCCGTGGTCGGTTCGTCGGCGATCAAAATTTCCGGATCGCAGGCCAGGGCCATGGCGATCATGGCCCGCTGGCGCATCCCGCCCGAAAGCTGGTGCGGATATTCGCCCGCCCGTTTTTCCGGCGCCGGGATCTGGACTTTTCTGAGCATCTCCACGGCCCGGTTCAAGCCTTCCCGGCGGCCGAGCCCCATGTGAAGTCGGAACATTTCCGAGATCTGGTTGCCGATGGTGTAGACCGGGTTCAAGGAGGTCATCGGCTCCTGGAAGATCATGGCGATCCGGTTTCCCCGGATGCCGCGCATCTCTTCCATGGAAAGCCGCACGAGGTCTTTGCCGTCGAACAGGATGCGGCCCTCGACGATTTTGCCGGGCGGCTGGGGGATCAGGCGCATGATCGTCTGGGCGGTGACGCTCTTGCCGCAGCCCGATTCTCCCACGACGCCGAGGACTTCGCCCGGATCCAGGAAGAACGAGACATCGTCCACGGCCCTGGCCACGCCCTCGAAGGTGTAGAAATAGGTTTTCAGATGCTGGACGTCGAGCAGGTGGTCGGATTCGGCCATGATCGGATTCCGGTTGGGGGTAGCCACGCCGTTCTTCCATATCACCTGGGAGGGTGCGAAGCAACCGGACACTGCGCCAAAAAGCGCTCTAGCAGATCAGCGAGCCGGGCGATGCTGTCGATGTTCACGTGTTCGTCTGGGCCGTGGGCGCTTCTGTCGCCGTCGGCGCCCCAGACGATACCGGCGATGCCGAAGCCGGAGAGAAACCGCGCGTCGCTGGCGCCATGCTCGAAACCGGTGGAGGCGTCTTTTGCCACGGAAAGGAGCCGGGCAAGGTAGGCAGATTCTCCTCCGAAAAAAATCGGTTCTTTGGCTTCGACGGCGATATCACCGGATACGGCCGCCTGAAGGCGGGCCGCCAGATCGTCGGGATCGTCGTCGTCGGTGTAACGGATGTCGAATCCGGCTTCGGCGCGGTCCGGGACCTGGTTGAACGATCCGCCGGCCGATACCTGGGAAAAGTTCAGGGTCCGGTGCCAGGCGTCGGGCTGGTTTTCGCCGAAGACTTCGCGGATCTTTTCATAGTCGTTGATGAGCGATTCGATGGCGTTTTCCCCCATCCACGGGCGTGATCCGTGGGCGGTCTTTCCCCGGCTCACGAGCCGAAGCCTCAGGATTCCTTTTTCCTTGACCACGATCTTGTCCACGGCCCCGCCGTCCAGGGCGATGCCGAAATCTGTGCGGATGCCGGAAAGGGCGCTCTTTGCCCCGCAAACGCCTCCGGACTCCTCGTCTCCGGTGATGAGAAGCCCCACCGGCGGCAGTTCGCCGGGCTTGGCGCGCTTTGCTTCCCGGGCCGCCAGGACCATGGACAGGGCCACGGCGTACTTGTCGTCGAGGCTTCCCCGGCCGTAGAGGCACCCGCTTTCGATGCGCGGGGTAAAAAGGTCTTCTGCGCCTTCCACCACGTCGATGTGGCTCATGAGAAGCACCGGCGCATGGCCGGACCGGGGCAGGGCGACCACCGAGGGCACGCCCCCGTGTTCGACCGTGCGGCAGTCAACGCCCCGATCCTTGAGCCAGCCCTCGACAAAGGCGGCGCAGCGCCGTATTTCTTCCGGGTTCTTGCCGGTGGTCCGAAACCGGATGAGGGCTTCGGTCAGGGATACGATTTCTTCGATCATGGCAGCCTTTCTTTCGTCGATCGGATGAAGGCGGAAAGCAGCTTCCGGGAAAAAAGATCTGCGGCAAAGGCCCCCTCCGGGTGCCACTGCAACGCGAGGACAAAGGTTCGCTCCGGTGCGAACAGGGCTTCTACCAGGCCGTCCGGCGCCCGGGCGGCCACCTCAAGGCCCTCTGCTACATCTTTGACGGCCTGGTGGTGCTTGCCGTTGACCCGGATGCTGCGCCGCCGGAGGATGTCAAACAGAAGAGAGGGCCTTTCAATGTCCACGGTGTGGGTGGTGACCGACTTGGCCGCCTGCTGCCGGTGTTCGATGGCCTCGGGGACCTGGCGTGCGATGTCCTGGTAGACCGTGCCGCCAAGAGCGATGTTGAGCAGCTGAATGCCCCGGCAGATTCCTAGGATCGGAAGGTCCGCCTTCCATGCGGCGGAGGCCGCATCCAGCTCCATGCGGTCCAGGGGCTCGTCGATCTCGCCGAGCCCCGGCATCGGCTCTTCGCCGTAAAATTTCGGATGGACGTCAGGTCCTCCGGTGAGCAGCAGGCCGTTTGCAGCGGACAGAATCCGGTCGAGGGCGCCCTGGTCGCAGGCGGCGGGAATCAGCACCGGCGCCCCACCGCAGGCCACGATGGCCTGGCTGTACTGGCAAAACGCGTAGTCCATGAAGTGGCCCTGGTCATACTCTCCCCAGGAGCCGCCGATTTTCCGGCTGCAGGTGACGGCGATCAGTGGCAGCAATTTGGACCTCCGCAATGCGTTGCTTTTCGATTTTCTATGGTTTTATACATTTCTTGAATACGCTGGGAGGCTCGGACGCTGGGAAGCCGCTGAGCTGCTAAGCTGCTGAGCTGCTAAGCAAAAACCAGAGATCAGATACCAGACGTCAGAGGTCGGATGGTGGACTTGAACGCTAAGTTCTGGTTTTTTACCATCCCGGCTTCCCAGCGTCCGAGCCTCCCAGCCTCCCAGCCTCCCAGCGAATAGCGCATCTATAGAAGAAACCACAAAGTCCTTAGTCCTCGAACGTTCCTTTGACCACGGTTTTTCCCTCCCGGACCATCACCCGGCCCCGGGCCATCACCGTGTCGATGGCAAGCTCCGGGTCCAGCACCAGCAGATCTGCATCCGCGCCGACAAACAGGCCGCCTTTGCGGTCGGCCAGGCCCACGCGCCGGGCCGGGTTTTTCGTCACCAGGGCAAGGACATCGGCCAGGGAGAATCCGCATTCCACCAGGCGGCGGAATTCGTCGTAGAGGCTGGAGATGTCGGCCACGGCCAGGCGAACAAGGCTTCCCTTCTCGTCGAAGATCGGCATCGATCCGTTGGAATCCGAGCTGAGGCTGATTCGCCCCCAGTCGACGCCTGCGCTCAGCGCCCGGTCAAGGGCGTCTGCGGTGCCCCGGGCAAAATCGAGGGACTCTCCCATGACGGTCAGATCGATGTTGCCGCCGGCCCTGGCAAATTCCAGGGCCTGGTCAAAGAGGCGGGCGTTTCGGTTGACGTGGGTGGGCAGAAACTGCCCGATCGGGATGTCGGTCTCTTCGACGATCCGAAAGATCGGATCCAGCCCTCCCTTGCCGTTTCCCATGTGAAAATGCACCAGACCCGCCTTTTTCCCGATCATTCCGCCGACCCGGGCCTCGGCCGCGGCCCGGCAAAGCTCGTTTATTGTCGGGGCAGAGGAGCGGTGGTCGGAGACGGCGATTTCCCCCACCCCGATCACCATGTCGATGAGGGCCACGTCCTTTCTGACGCTGCCGGTGATGGTGGCCAGCGGAAACTGGTAGGAGCCGGTATAGATCCGGGCCGAAATCCCTTCGGCCTCGAGCTGGCGGGCCTTGGCCAGAAGGGTTTCCGGCCTGCGGGAGACGTCGTCGGTCCCCAGGCAGCCGACCACCGTGGTGACCCCGGCGGCGGTGATCCGGGACAAAACGATCTCCGGGGTGCGGGTGGCAAAACCGCCCTCTCCTCCTCCGCCCAGCAAATGCACGTGCAGATCCACGAATCCGGGACAGACGATGCGTCCGGCTGCATCGATGACGTCGATGTCCCATGCCGCCGGCGCTTCGATCCGGTCGTCGATGTCGACGATGGTCTGTCCGGCGATGAGCAGGTCTTTTTTGCCGGCCGGTTCGGGCCGGTACAGGTCGGCGTTTTGAATCAGGGTGAACATGAGGCGCCTCGTCACGGAAGAGGTTGAAATGCGAAACCATCCATAGCATGGTTTAGGAGCAGGGATAAAGGCCGCTGCTGACGGTTGAAGGCCTTGCGATTATGCTGGAAGTCGTTATGCTATCGGCAAAGGAGGCTCAATGGCTGATGATTTTCTGGAAACAGTGGAAATCGACCCGAACGGAACCGCGTCGGCGTCGGTGATCTGGCTTCACGGCCTGGGTGCCGACGGCCACGATTTCGAGCCGGTGGTGCCGATGCTCGACCTGCCCGCGTCGCTGCCGGTCCGGTTCGTCTTTCCCCACGCCCCGGTGCGGCCGGTGACCATCAACATGGGAATGCGGATGCGGGCATGGTACGACATCGCAGACAGCCGGGTCGACCGGCGGGTGGATACCAAAAGCCTGATCGAGTCCGCGGACCGGTTGACCGATCTGATCGAACGCGAAAAGCAGAGCGGGCTTTCCGCCGATCGGATCCTGCTGGCCGGCTTTTCCCAGGGCGGGGCGGTGGCCCTGCATGCCGGCCTGAGGCATCCGGAGGCCCTGGCCGGCATCGCAGCCCTTTCCACCTACATGCCCACGGCCGACACCCTGGAGGCCGAGGCCGCCGACGCCAACCGCCGGATTCCCATTTTCATGGCCCATGGCGCCATGGATCCGATGATTCCCATCGAAAACGGCCGCCGGGCCCGGCAGGAGCTCACCCGGAGGGGCTACCGGGTGCAGTGGCACGAATACCCGATGATGCACGAGGTCTGCATCGAGGAGATCCGGGAACTGGGAAAATGGATGCGGGAGGTGCTTCGTGGATGATCGGTTGATTCGTTGACTGGTTGATTGGGAAAAACTTACCAGCTCAACTTTCGGGATTCATCATGGTGCGAAATGGGAGCCGAAACCCGAAAGTTGAATTACCAATATAAGAAATCGACCGAAACAACGTGAATGTTTTGTCACCAATCGACCATTTCGCCATTTGACCAATTAACTATTGCATACCAAACTTGCAGACCTGAAAACCCGCCAATCAATGGGAAAACGGGCACACTCTGCCGAACCGGAAAACCGCCCATGGCCAAAAAAGACCCCTACATCCGCTACGAAATCAACCGGAAGATCAAGGCGGTGCTCGTCCGCCACGCGGTGGATATCACCGAGCTGCAGTACTCCAACACCGGCGAGGTCGTCTACCTGTTTGGAAAGCTGGTCCGGGATCCGAAGGGGGACTTCAAGGCCCCGGAGGTGGAGTCGCTCATCCGCGAAATCGCCGGCATTCCCGAAGTCCAGGACGTTTCCGTGGATCTTTCCAACTGGAGCGTCCTTTACGAACCCGGATTCGTCGATATCCGCCAGAAACGGTAATCCAATCGCTGGCGCGATTTACTTACATCCGCAGGGCGTGGACTGAGCATGAGATGCAGGGGTCGTAGTTGCGCACCGCCCGTTCTCCGAGGAGCTCAAGCGCCTGTCGCGAACTGTCCTTGGCTGACTGCACCAGTCCTTCGATGTCCGATTCGACCGCCCGCTGGTTCATGGCGGTGGGAGTGACGATCCGGGCGGCGGCCACGTTTCCGCTGGGGTCGAGGGTGTATCGGTGAAACAGCAGTCCCCGGGGCGCCTCCACGCAGCTGCGGCCGCTCCCCTGCCGGAGCGGGGGAGGCGTCGCCGAAGGCCCCGGGCCCCGGTAGGCTTCGATCAGACGCAGGGCCTCTCCGCAGGCGTAAACGATTTCGACCAGCCGCACGAGAATGCTGCAGAAGGGGTTTCTGCAGTCCGGCGTGAGCCCCGCCGCCTTTGCGGCAGCCTGGACTTCCGGCGGCAGCCGGTCGAAATTCAGGGCGAAGCGGGCCAGGGGGCCGACCGCAAAATGTCTGCCGTCCGCAAGCCGGCTTTGCAGGGCATTGCTGTAGGAAACCTGTCTTTCTTCAATGTGTGACTCGAAGGCCTCGGCCGGGAACCGTTCTCCGGTTTCAGTGATCACTTCCCCCAGGCTCATGGGGTATTCCTCCTCGCTGGTGAGGGAGGCGAGCACCGCGTCTGTGACGTATTCGGGTATGGGCAGGTTCTTGGCCCACGCCAGCGTTTCCAGTGCCGCCTGCCGGGCAAGGCCGAGGGTGGGGATCAGATCGTGAAGACCCTCCGGCGCCGGGCTCCGGTGAACCCCTCCGATCCGGAGGTTGACCGGGTGGATCGGACGTCCGCCGATCCGGGCCTTGATTTCGTTTCCGGCCCGCTTGATCTGCAAACCGCGTTGGACGATCTTCCGATGGCTGCGGGCCATCTCGAAGGGGTCGGCAACACCCAAAAAATCCGGGGCATGCATCAAAACGGCATGCAAGGCGTGGCTTTCCATCCATTCTCCGCAGAGAATCAGGCGGTGAAGGCTGCGGACGTACTCGGGAGCCTGCACGCCGGCGGCCGCCTCCATGGCCTGGCAGGCCGCGACCTGGTGCGATGCCGGACAGATGCCGCAGATGCGGGCCGCCATGTCGGGGACCTCCCGGTGGCTTCTGCCGACCAGGAAAGATTCAAACAGCCGGGGCGGCTCGTGAATGATCATCCGGGCGGTTACCGCGCCTTCGGCCGCAAAGGCGATCGAGACGCCGCCCTCTCCCTCGACTCGGGTCATACCGCGGATGTCAATCCGTTTCATGGCCACCGGCTTCCTTCCCGGGCGTAGGGCTTGGATTGTAGGCGCCCAGTGCCCGGTCCAGTTCATTTTCCGGCCCCCTCAGCGCTTGCCACCGCATCCGCAGCGCTTCGATGTTGCGGGTTTCGGCAAGGCCGAAACAGCCGTAGCAGCCCCGCCCCTCGTCCGGGCAAAGGGCGCCGCATCCGGCCTGGGTCAGGGGGCCCAGGCACCGCACCCCCTTGGCCACCATGACGCATACCCTTCCCCTGGACTTGCACTCCATGCAGAGGCTGTGCTCGGCAAGGTGGGGGCGCCGGTCCTGGATCACTGCCGCGATGACCTCCAGCAGTTGTTCCCCGTCCACCGGGCAGCCCCGAACCTCCAGATCCACCGGGACGTGGGCGGAGACCGGCGACGCGCTTTCCAGAACCCGGATGTGCTCCGGATGATCATAGACCCTGCCCATCATCTGTCCGGCACCGGCCCGGTTTCGAAGCGCCTGAAGGCCGCCGGCCGTTGCGCAGGCACCCATGGCCACCAGGGTCTTGGTGCGTCGGCGAATCCCGACTATTGCCGCTACCTCTTCGGGCGTCGAGACGGCCCCTTCCACCAGGGAAAGATCGTAGGCTCTGCGGCGGCCGCGGATGCCGATTTCTGCAAAGTCGGCAATTTCGATGTGTTGGCCAAGAGCGAGGAGTTCTTTTTCCCGATTCAACAGGGCCAGCTGGCACCCCCCGCAGGAGGTGAACTTCCAGACCGCCAGGGTCGGTTTTTTCCGTCGGGGCATGTCACAACTCCCGCAGATAAAAATAGTCGGCGATCCGGTCCAGGCTAAAGACCGGTCCATCCTTGCACACGAAAAATCGGCCATACTGGCAGTGGCCGCACAGTCCGGCGCCGCACTGCATGTTCCGTTCCAGGGACAAAAAGATGTCTTCAGGATCGATGCCGTGCTGGAGAAGCTCCCAAACGGCAAACCGCATCATGATCTCCGGCCCGCACACCATGGCGCAAACCTTGCCCGGGGTGAGCCGAAGTTGGGAGATGAGCCGGGTGACCAGGCCCACTTTGCCCGGCCACCCGACAGGGGCCGAGTCCACCGTCACAGCGATGTCGATTTCGTCTGCGGCCTGCCAGTCTTTCAGATCCTTTCGAAAAAGCAGGTCGTCCGGGGTCCGCACGCCGAAAAGCAGGGTCACGCGGCCGAATTCGCTCCTTTTCGACAGGATCCGGCACAGCGCCGGCCGGAGGGGCGCCATTCCCAGACCGCCGGCCACCAAAACCACGTCCCGATGACGGGCAGCCGCCTCCGGCCATCCGCACCCGAAAGGTCCTCTTACGCCGACGACCTGTCCAGGCTTCAGCCGGGTCAGGGCGCGGGTGGCCGCCCCCACGGCCCGGATCGTGTGCATCACCCGGTCCGGACCGAAGAGGACGCCGCTGATGGAGATGGGCACCTCGCCGGCCCCAAAGGCATAGAGCATGTTGAAGCGTCCGGCCGAATCCGGATCCACAGAGACCTCCGCAGGGGGCCTGATCTCCAGGGTCACGGTATCTGCGGTCTCCTGCCGGCGGCGGTGCACCCGCCACTGGACCGGGACCGTCTTTGACTCTGGGCGGTTCACGGTTTTCCGCCTTTGACGGGCGGTGCATAGATGTCCAATGACTGCAGCCGGGCCGCCTGCATGCGATGGATCATGATCTGGGCGAAGCGTTTCATCAGAAGGTATCCAAGGTGCGGGTTTTCATCGCAGGTCTGGCGAAGGCATCGTGCGTTGAATCCGACGGCCTGTATCCGGCTGCGTGCCCGGGCGTCCCACATCAGCCGGTAGGGTGGAAAAAGCCAGGATGCGCCGAGCACATCCCCCGCGGAAAGGGTTTCGATGACGATTCTGCCCCTGCCGGGAGACTCCGCTTCCAGGGTCGCCTCTCCGCTGCAGAGGATGTAAAATCGGTCGGCTTCGTCGCCCTGCCGGTAGATCGGTTCGCCCGGGGAAAAGGAGGCCTCGTCGGCGCAGGCGGAAAAAAGGTGCACGGCCTCTTGATCGAGTCCATCGAACAATGGATGATTTTCCAGAAAGGTTTTTATCGATTTCATTTCACTCACCCTTGCCTGTAGAAATTTTCCCAGGGGTTTCATTTCGAATCTGTTCGATGACCGACAGAACATCGATGCCCACCGGGCACCAGGTGATGCACCGCCCGCAGCCCACGCAGCCGAGCCGGCCGAATTGATCAACCCATGCGGCGAATTTGTGGGTGACCCACTGGCGGTATCGGGAGGCCACCGAGGCCCGCACTGGTCCACCGTGAATGTACGAGTGGCGCCGACTGAAGCACGACCCCCAGATCCGGACGCGCTTGGCCCAATCGCCGGCAAGGTCGCAGGTGTCGACGGTGTCGGTGCAGAAGCAGGTGGGACAGACGAGCGTGCAGCTTCCGCAGGCTGTGCACCGTTTGGCCGCCTCTTGCCAGACCGGGCTTTGATGACGGGCCGGAATGAGTGTCTGCAGGCCCGCTGGATACCCCAGGCGGCGCATCCGGGCCGAAAGGGCTTTTGCTATCTGCTGCGGGGCCGCCCGTTCGGTCTCGGAAGCAGACCGGAGGGGAATCTGATCGAGGATGGTGTCGCCGAGGTCGGACCCAGTCTGGACCAGAAATCCGGAGGCACCGACGGCCGCCAATTCCGTAAGACAGAGGTCGAACCCCTCTTCGGCCGTCGGGCCGGTTCCCAATGAGGCGCAAAAGCAGTTTCCGCCCGGATGGGTGCAGTTGACGGCAATGACCGCACAGGAAGTGCGCCGTGCGCGGTAGTGGGGATCGACCGCTTCTCCCCCCAGAAAGATCCGGTCCAGCATGCGGATGGCGTGGATGTCGCAGGCCCGTACACCAAAAAGCGCCAGGGGTCGTTTGTCCGGTGGCGTCGGGGTAAGATCCCATCCATCGGCGGTCCGAGTGCAGGCAAACTCCTCCTGGGGAGTCGGAAACAGAAAGCGGCGCCACGTATCCGGTCCGGGTCCAAAGGAAAACATCAAGTCCGGATTTCCGCAGGCGATGCGGTAACGGCCGGGCTGTTGAACATCGCTGAGGCCCGCCGGCAGGTCCTTTGGGCTGCTCAATCGGCGCAGAACGATTGCCCCTTCGCCGAGACGGGGTCCGACGATTTGAAAGCCTTCCGTTTGCAGCGCTTCAAACAGCCGACCCAGATGCTCACCTGAAATGACGGCGTCCATTGCTCCGGCGCTTCCTTCCGGCGACATTTGCTCCGCTGCCGGATCGAGAAATCCACGCCATCAAAAGAGCAATTTTTGTACCAGGTAAAACGCTGCCACAGCGAATGGTTTTTGAACTATCCGGCGCGCAAACAGGCAGTGGATGTCAGGAATTTTTCCAACCTGTAAAGAGAGGGCGGTTGACTGGCCAAATGGTTGATTGGTCCAGTAGATTATTTTGTCTGATTCTCGCCTCGTTTCTCCAGCCACTATAGCAGTCAACGCGAATCAGGCAATGAACCCGTCGACGCAGTGAGAATTTTGGACGAGGAAAGCCCTTGACTCTATATGGGACCGGGATGATACAATTTTTCATTTTCCAAACCTCACGTCCACCCCAGATAAGGAGGCCCACCGTGAAGGAGATCAGCGAACTGAACCTGCCCGAAGATGTCCGATATGCCAAAGACCACGAATGGGTGCGGATCAAGGACGGCAAGGCCAGAATCGGCATCAGCGACTACGCCCAGGACCAGCTCGGAGACATCGTTTTTGTTGAGCTGCCGGAGGTAGGGTCCAAGCTTTCCAAGGGCGACGAGTTCGGCACCGTCGAATCGGTCAAGGCCGTTTCCGAACTCTACATGCCGGTGGGCGGTGAGGTGGTCTCGGTCAACAACGGATTGGAAGACGCCCCGGAAAAAGTGAACAACGCACCTTACACAGACGGCTGGATGATCGAGATCGCGCCCGAAGATCCCTCCGAGGCCGATTCCCTCATGGACCGGGCGGCCTACTTGAAAATGATCGAGGGTCAATAGGGCTCGATAACCGATGGGCGACCGATCCACGGCCTGGCTGCTTTGCGAATTTGCCCAGATCGAATATCGCCGGGCGCTCGGGCTGCAGCGTGACATCGCGGCGGCCAAACACCGGGGCAGCATTCAAGAAGATCTTCTTCTCATGCTGGAGCATCCGCCGGTCTTCACCCTGGGCCGGCGCGGCGGCCGGGAAAATTTGACCGTTTCGGAGGCGTTTTTATCAGAGCGGGGCATTCCCGTGGTCCAGATCGAACGCGGCGGCAACATCACCTACCACGGGCCGGGCCAGTTGGTGCTGTATCCCATCGTCTCGCTGGCCCGTCGAAAGCTTTCGGTGACCGGTTTTGTCGAGGGCCTCGAATCGGTCATGATCCGGATCGCGGCCGACTTCGGTGTCACGGCGGTCCGGGATGCCAGAAACCGCGGGGTCTGGGTGAAGGATGCCAAACTCGGCAGCATCGGAATCAACATCCGCCACGGCGTCGCGTTTCACGGCATGGCCCTGAACGTGAACACGGATCTTGCCCCCTTTTCCTGGGTCCGTCCCTGCGGGCTTTCCGGTGTTTCCATGACCTCCCTGGCCGCCGAGGCCGGCGCAGCGTCGGTGGCCATGGAAAAGGCCAAGCAGGCGGCCCGAAGCCACTTCGAGGCGGTGTTCGGCGTCCGGCTGGAAGTAATCGAGCCGGCAGTGCTGGAGAAGATGCGCTAAACGTTGGCAGGCAGGCTGCCGACGGTTGATCGGTCAAATTGTTGAATGGTCAAGTAGGGACAGCATAGTTTTCCGCCGCTTTTCCCTTTTCTGGCGTGTGGGCAGTGCCCAATGAACCATTGAGCGAATCAACCCATCGACTGAACCGTCATGCCGGTAAACTGAGCGGCCGGACGGGTACCCGCGGAACTGATTCGATGAAAAAAAGTTTTCACCTGCTGATGGTTTTCTGGCTGCTTTGGGCGGGTCTCGGGAGTCCGGCGGCCGCCGAAGACCCGGACCACCACCCCCTGGACGCGCATCTGTCCGAAGCCTATACCGAAGATCTCCCCGGCCTGATGGCGCGAAGGTATATCCGCGTGCTGACCACCATGAACCGGACGAATTTCTTTCTGGCCGGGGGAAAGGCCCACGGGTTCGAATACGCCCTTTTGAAGGAATACGAAAAGTTTCTCAATCAGGGCATTCAGCGCCGGGAGCTGTATGTGACCCTGGAGTTCATCCCGGTCTCCCGGGACCGACTGCTTTCCGGCCTGGTCGAAGGCCTCGGCGATATTGCCGCCGCCGGCTTGACGATCACCGAAAAGCGAAAAGAGCTCGTCGCCTTTACGCGCCCTTACCTTACCGGCATCGACGAATTACTGGTAACCCACAACAGTGTTGCGGCGCCGGTCAGCCTGAAAGGGTTGTCGGGCAAACGGGTCTTCATTCGAAAAAGCAGCAGCTACTACGATAGCCTGCTGCAGCTCAACCGGCGACTGGACAATGCAAACCGGCGGCCGGTGGCAATTATCCCGGCCGACGAAAACCTGGAGACCGAGGATATCCTCGAGCTGGTCAACACCGGCGCCGTCGAACGAACCGTGTGCGACAGTCACATTGCCGAAATCTGGGCCGAGGTGCTCCATGACATCCGGGTCCACGAAGAGATTCCGCTCCGGCAGGGGGGGCAGATCGGCTGGGCGGTTCGAAAAGACGCGCCGAAGCTGAAGGAAAGCCTGAACCGCTTTCTGAAGAACCACCGCCAGGGGACGCTTCTGGGAAACATTTTCTTTACGCGGTATTACGAAAAAAACGAATGGGTCAAAAATCCGCTGAAAGGAGACGCCGGCAAGAAGATCGACCGGTACCGGCCGTTTTTCATCAAATACGCCGACCGGTACGGGTTCGACTGGCGGCTGATTCTGGCCATGGCCTTTCAGGAGTCCGGGCTGAATCCCAAAAAAATAAGCCATAAGGGGGCGGTGGGGCTCATGCAGATCCGGCCCTCGACCGCGGCCGATCCCAACGTCGGGATCCAAGACGTCCGCGGCGTGGAAAACAACATCCATGCCGCCGTCAAGTACCTCGATTTTATCCGCGGCCGGTATTTCAGCGAGGAAGCCATCCGCGAAAGGGACAGGGTCCGGTTTTCCCTGGCCGCCTACAACGCGGGTCCGGCCCGGATCCGGCAGGCCCGAAAGAGAGCAGCGGCCATGAACCTGGACCCGGACCGATGGTTCCGCAACGTGGAGCTGGCCGTGCTGCGCACCGTGGGCCAGGAGACCGTCCAGTACGTGAGCAACATCAACAAGTATTACGTGATCTACAAAAATGCCCTGGAGCGACGGGCCGCCCGGGAAAAGGTCAAGGAAGAGATTCGCTGATGGCCTATGAGGATAGGTTTATTGGCCAAATGGTCAAATGGTCAAGTGGTTGAATGGCTGAATGGTTGAGTGGTTGACTGGTCAATTAGTCGACGCGAAGACTGCATCAAAATTCATGAAAACAAGGAAAGTTTCCTTCCCAATCAACCTGATCCTATAGGAAAATTATGAGATGACGACATCTACTCTTAAAACGAAGCGAACCGCAAAGCCCCCCTGGATCCGGCGGCGGCTGCCCTCTGGCCCGGAATACGAAAAGATCCGGTCGATGGTCCGGGAGGGAAAGCTTCACACGGTCTGCCAGGAGGCCCAGTGCCCGAACATCTGGGAGTGCTTCTCCTGCGGAACGGCGACGTTTTTGATCCTGGGTTCGCACTGCACCCGCAACTGCACCTTTTGTGCCGTGGCCCACGGACCGGAGGCGCCGCCCGACTCCGGAGAGCCTTCCGCCGTGGCTGACGCCGCTGCGGCCATGGGGCTGTCCTACGTGGTGGTGACCTCGGTGACCCGGGACGACCTACAAGACGGCGGCGCCGGCCATTTTGCCGAAACCATCTCCCGGGTCAAAGAAAAGATCCCCGGGGTCCGGGTGGAGGTGCTGATTCCCGATTTTGCCGGGGACCGGGCGGCCCTGAAAACGGTGCTCGACGCCGGACCCGACGTGCTCAACCACAACATCGAAACCGTTTCCCGGCTCTATCCGAAGGTCCGGCCCGAGGCCGAATACCGCCGGTCCCTGGATCTCATCGGCCGGGTCGGAGACATGGCCCCGCAGATTCCCGCCAAATCGGGGATGATGCTCGGCCTGGGCGAAGCCGAAGAAGAAGTCCGCGAAACCCTGGCGGATCTGAGACAGGCCGGCTGCCGCATGCTCACCCTCGGCCAGTACCTGCAGCCAAGCAGGGCCCATTTGCCGGTGGCGCGCTACGTGACCCCGGAAGAATTCGACGCCTGGAAAGAAGAGGCAAAGAAGATGGGATTTTCCCAGGTGGCCAGCGGCCCGCTGGTGCGCTCATCGTATCATGCCGGAGAGCTGTTCGAGAAATGACGACGCCGTATGATGGTATGAGCCCCAAACCCAGAGGCCGAACTCGTAGATTGGGCTGAACTTGTGAAGCCCAACACAGAGTTACCCGGCTAAAGACATGAAGGAGGAATTGTGGCGAACATCGACTATGCTCAGATTTCGGACGCGGTCCGCGATGCGGCACGGTTGAAGACGCTGCCGCTGTCGATCAAGTTCATGAAAAGCCATGAGAATTTTCCGGAGAAAACGAAACGGCCGGCAACGGACCTGGGAAAGCGTGTCACGATTTGCCAGGCGGTTTCCATGGCACGGATCTACGGTTGGACGATCGGGCTGACAAAAGAAGATTTAATCTGCGTTCCGGCCATGATCGCGTTTGGCTTCAGCGGGGCCGAAGACAGCCGAAGCACCCTGGGAGAGTTGTTCTGCGAGGTCGGGTTCCACCCGGAAGCCGGGGCCGCCGCCGATGAAGCGGACGGCATGTGCAAATTCGACAACGACGAGTACCCGGCGATTTTGATCGCCCCACTGTCCAAGGGTCTGGTCGAGCCGGACACGGTGGCGTTTTACGGCAACCCGGCGCAGGTCATGCGTCTTTCCCAGGCAATCGTTCATGCCTATGGCAAACGCATCGTCGGAAGCTTCGGAGGCAAAGTTGAATGCACCGAGTACCTGGTCGCACCGTTCAAGACGGCCGCCCCGCGCATCGCCATCCCGGGGTTGGGCGATCGCGTTTTTTCGGCGACCCAGGATGAGGAACTGGTCCTGAGCATTCCCGGCAGGCTGCTGCTGCCGATGGTTCGGTCGCTGAATGTCGTGGGAAAAAAGGTCGGCCTCCGATATCCGGTCCCGAGCTACTTGAATTACCAGCCCGAATTTCCGCCGATCTACAAGGAGACGGCCGAAAAACTGAAATTGTTCTAAGGCTACAGGATCTCAAACTCCGTGGTGATCTTGGCTACCCCCCGGACCGTGGCGGCCACCGAGCAGTACTTTTCCTCCGAGAGGCGGATGGCGTCTGCCACCGCCTTTTCGGTCAGGTCCTTTCCGGCCAGGCGGTACTTGAGGTGGATGGTGCGATAGGGCCAGGGAGGGTCGTCTTCGCGCTCGCCGGTGGTAACGATCTCCAGAAACGTGAGCGGCTTTCGCTTCTTTTCCAGGATTTCGACCACGTCGTAGGCCGTGCATCCGGCAAGCCCCACCAGCAGCATCTCAGACGGACTCATCCCCTTGGGCGGGCTGTCTCCGGAAAGCACCACGCTGTGGTTTCTCGAATCGGTCCCCACGAAGGTTTTTCCCGAAACCCATGTCACTTTCGTCGTCGGCATAAAAAATCCTCAGGATTTTTTTAAAGTTTGCCAGTTTCCAGTTTGCCAGTTTCGCCAGTTGCCCGTTGAAAAGCCTTGCTTTAACTGGCTAAATCGGCAACTGGCAAAACCGGCAAACTGAGGTTCCATTACCTCAACGCGTTCATTACCTGCTCCACCATCTTATCTATCTCTTCGCCAGCAAAGCAGTACCGCATCTCGAGGAACTTCTCCCGGAGCTTGACCACTTCCTTTCGCACGTTTCTGTCTTTTTCGATCACCTCGGCGATGAGGCCGGCCAGGACGGCAAAGTCGGCCGGGCCCATGCCGAAGCGGGTCATCTCCTGTACGCCGGTGCGAAGCGACCCCGATGCGGTAAATCCCTCTTCTTCCGGGGCGGCCTGGTAATTGCAGATGATGTTGTTCTGCTCCAGTCGCCGCGCGATTTCCGGACCCCGGCCGTAGCCGACGTTGATCACCACCTGGTGTGTTTCGGTGTAGGAGATGGCGGGGTCTCCGGCCACGGAAAGGCCGGCGTCGGCCAGGGCCGTGGCAAAGGCCTTGGCGTTTTCCACCACCGACTTCTGGTAGGGTTCCTTGAACGCGTTCATTTCGTAGGCTGCCAGCAGCAGGCCGAGGAGCGTGCCCAGGTGGTGGTTGCTCATGGCCCCGGGAAAGGCCCTTCGCTGGATCGCCTCCCACAGGTCCCAGCGGACCTGGTCCTCGGTGAAGTTGACGCCGATCATCCCCCGCTGGGTGCCGAAAAAGGTCTTGTGGGTGGAGCCGGTGACGATGTCGGCCCCCTCCTTGAACGGCTCCTGGAAGTAGGGCCCCACCAGCCCCAGCACGTGGGCCATGTCGTACATCAGCACGCAGTCCGGGATCTCGACCTCGTCGATGACCTTGCGGATCTCGGCCACCGGCTCTTTGTGAAGGACCATGCTCTTTCCCAGGATGATCAGCTCGGGGCGGTGCTCGGCGATGAGTTTTTCGGTTTCTTCCATGTCGATCTTGTACGGGTTTTCGTCCAAGACCGGAAAATTGACCACCGCCGGCCTTTCCCAGGCCGGATCGCGCTTGACAAAGTCGCGAAGGGCGCCCATGGGCTGGGCCGACAGGTGGCCGCCCTTGATGATGTGGTTGTTCATCACCTTGCGGATGCGGCGCTGCTCCCGCTTTCTGTCGGCCCGGTTCAAAAAGTCGACCATGGCCGAAAAAACGGCGGTGTTGGCCATCTGCCCGGAGATGACCCGGGCTTCGACCTCGGTGCAGCCGAGAAACTTTTGAAGCTCGCACTTGAGCAGGTATTCCACCTCGCAGATGAAGTCGGTGCCCTGGTAGTAAAAAACGTCGGCCTCCTTGAAGGCCTTGACCGGCTTGTGCTCGGCATACCGGCCGGAGGGGTCCGTGATCGACAGCAGCCGGGTCAGCGGCGAGGCGGTCTGCTCCGAGGGGATCAGGTTGATGCACTGCTTCTGGCGCCACAAATGGTTTTCCACGGCCCGGCCGACCAGGTCCCTCACGTTGTCGAACATTTCGTCAGCAGCGCAGACGTCTTTTCGCTCTTCGCTGAGCTCGTCGTGGAGTACGGGCCACGCATAGGGCGGGGCCTCGTTTCGCAGAAAATAGGGAACGACCACGGCCGGGGTCTGTTTGCCCCGGATGTCGATGTCGACCCGGTCTCCTTCCACGATGTCGGCGTTGACCAAAGCCAGGGCGATAGCCCGCCGGCCGGTCTCCTCGCCCAGCCGCGAGTCGATGCCGGTGCCTTTCACCTTCCAGTAGGGGACCATCGTGCCGGAGGTGACGAACCCTGCCGGCAGGCCGTTCTTGGTGATCTTTGCCCCGGCCCGCGCGATCCCTTTGCCGGTCAGCGCGACCGGCTGGATGATCCGGGGCAGGGCGCCCATGTTTCGAAAATCCCGGTCCACGATCCACTTGAATGCCTCGAACTGCATCAAAAGGGCGTCCCGGCCGATGAAGTCCCCTTTGAGGCGGGAAAAGCTCACCGCGAACCGGGCCAGGGAGCAGGCAAAGATCGGAATCGGGTTTCCCTCCGGGTCGTTGCCCAATTCGTGGCCGTACAGGGGAAGGCCGGCCTCCAGGCGCAGGGTGTCTCTGGCCCCCAGGCCGACCGGGACTGCGCCCCGCTGCACGAGCCCTCGCCAGATGCCGGCAGCGCGGCCGCTGTCGACAAAAAGCTCGAAGCAAAGAGGCTCTCCGGTGTAGCCGGTGCGGCCGATCATCACCCTAGCCCCGTCGATCTCGGCCGTGCAAAGGGCGTTTCGCATCGGTTCGGGCAGCCTTCCCTTGGCGAGCATACCGGAAAGGATGTCCTTGGACGCGGGCCCCTGGAGGCTGATCATGGCCGTCTCCGCGGTTTGATCGATCAGCTCAACGTCGACGAAATCCGGCAGGATCGTGCCAAAATGAGCCAGGTTCTTTTCCCGGTTGGCCGCGTTGACCACCAGCAGGTAGCGGTCTTCTTCGAAGCGGTAGAGGTAGGCGTCGTCGATGGCATAGCCGTCCGGATCGGGCACCATGGTGTACTGGCTTTCGTCCACCTCCAGGGCCGCTGCATTGTTGGTGAGCACGTGCTGGAGAAAGGCCAGGGCGTTCTGGCCCTGAACGATGAACCGGCCCATGTGGGACACGTCGAACAGCCCCGCTTTATTGCGGCAGGCCAGGTGTTCTGCGATGATGCCGCCCTTGTACTGCACCGGCATCTCCCATCCCCCGAACTCCACCATTTGCGCACCGGCGGCCACGTGCTCCTCATACAGCGGCGTCCGCAACAATTCGGCCATGGCATCCTCCCGATCTTTCAAAAATATGAATATGAAAAATTTATCGAGTGTAAGGTCTCGTCTCCAAGTGCTCCCTGGATTCGGCGCAAACATCTTCGGCCCTGATGTTGCCGGCGGTGAATCGATTTCTTGCCCGCATGATCCGCCTATAGCCCTCTTCCCCTGCGATAGTAATGGTGGCCATTTAATTAATTTCCTTTTTGCCCATGCAGCAAGACGGTTTTATTGTGGCCTGTCATCGATGTCAACTTGTCTCTGGTGACGGGTGCCTGCCTTGCCCACAAAGCGGAAAAAGGATAGACTGAACCGGCTTGCGCAATGAAGCGACAGGCGATTGGAACGTGCCGCCAGGGTTGAAGGAGCGTTGATCGTGTCATCCTTGAAAGATCTTTGCTTCCAGTCTGCAG
>Ga0272443_10002349_pt1 | contig 24402 bp, 21 predicted proteins | sample SSMAcet12_FD_193581 | JGI IMG/M metagenome (GOLD analysis project Ga0272443, IMG submission 193581) | Marine sediment archaeal communities from Little Sippewissett salt marsh, Falmouth, MA, United States - SSM-Acet-12 | ecosystem: Environmental > Aquatic > Marine > Wetlands > Sediment ...
TCGATTTTTTCAAGGCGCCCCCCTGCCCGGCCGTCCGCATCGAGAACCCGTCCGACTCCGCCGGGCTCCAGTCCGTTCTCGCGGATCTCGGCGAAGCAGGGTGCGCCGGCTATGTCTTCGACAGCTTGACGGGCATGCTCGACCTGTGGGGCGACGAAGAAAAGGTGTTCCTTTTTTTCGGCCATCATTGCCCGCGACTCTACGACCTGAATACCATCGCTTATTGGCTGCTTGAAACGGATGCGCACACCGGTGCGTTTCTGGCCAAAATCCGGCATATCACCCAGGTCGTCCTGGAAGTGTCGGTCCCGGGCGGCGTCAACATGCTGACGGTTCGCAAGGCGGCTAACCGGTCCAGCGCTGAAATCGGCATTCCGCAGCGGTTCGTCATCGAGAGCGATCGCGTTCAGGTCGTCGCGGAAACGCGCGAGGGAAGAGAGTTGCGGCTTTTGACGCGCATCGGCGAGATCCTCGCCAACGCCCTGGACCCGAACTCGTTCTTCGAGGGGATCATGCAAGTCCTGGCCGACGAACTCGGCATGGTGCGCGGTACCCTCGTGCTTTTGGACAGGATGTCGGGCAGACTTCGCATCGCGGCCGCTCATGGATTGACCGCGGATGAACGCGTACGCGGTGAATACGCGGTCGGCGAGGGCGTCACGGGCAGCGTGGTCAAAAGCGGCCTTCCGGAGGTCGTCCCGAATATCCGCAAAGATCCCCGTTTTCTCGACCGGACCGTCGCGCGGGGGCGCGAACCTGCGGACCCGACGGCGTTTATCTGCGTGCCGTTGAAAGTCGATGAGGAAGTCGTCGGTGCCCTCAGCGCGGACCGTCCCTTCGCCGCGGAAGAAGCCTTGTCGAAGGATCTGCGCCTGCTCACGATCGTCGGCTCGTTCGTCTCCCAGGTCCTCAGGATCAACCGCATGCTCCACGTGGAGAAGGAGGAGCTGCTGGCACGCAACGAAAACCACCTGCTTGAGCTGCGGCGCAGTTATCGCCTCGACAACGTGGTCGGCGAGAGCGAGGCCATGCGCACGGCGCTGGCGACGGCCGCCATGGCGGCACGCTCACGCGCTACCGTGCTCATCACCGGCGAAACGGGCACCGGCAAGGAATTGGCTGCGAACATCGTCCATTACAACAGCCCGCGGGGCAGCGGGTCCTACGTGAAAGTGAACTGCGGCGCCTTGCCCGACACTCTGCTGGAATCCGAACTTTTCGGCCATGTCAAGGGTGCGTTCACCGGCGCGCTCCGCGACCGCAAAGGGCGCTTTGAAATCGCGGACGGTGGAACGCTCTTTCTCGATGAAGTCGGCGAGATGAGTTCGCACCTTCAGGTCAAACTGCTTCGCGTGCTTCAGGAAAAGCAGTTCGAGCCGCTCGGCAGCGCGCACACCATCGACGTCGACGTGCGCGTCGTCGCCGCGACCTCCCGGGATTTACGCGAGGAAATCCGGCACGGCCGCTTCCGTCAGGATCTGTATTACCGGCTGAACGTCATCCCCATCCACCTGCCCCCGCTTCGTGAAAGGCGCGGCGACATCCCGCTGTTGATCGATCATTTTCTCGCCAAGTTCAACAACGAGAACAACAAACAGGTCACCAAGCTTTCGCGCGATGTGCTCGGACGGCTGGAAGCGTACCATTGGCCGGGCAACGTGCGCGAACTCGAAAACTGCATCGAACGCGCCGTCGTCATGAGCCCGGGCGACGCCGTCCTGCCCGCCCTGCTGCCAGCGGAAATCAGGGACGGCCGACCCCATGCCGACGTCGACAGGCCTCTCTCCGGAGGCCTCGAATCCCTCCTCCAGCAGATCCGCGCCGCCACCGCGCGGTGTTGCGAGCCCGGGGGCGATCTCGCGGAAACCCGCGCGGCACTCGTCCGGGCCGTCGAGGAAACCATCATTCGTTCGGCTCTGGAGCGTGGCCTCACCCAGCGCGAACTCGCGCAACAACTCGGCATCAGCCGGATGACACTCCGAAAACGCATGCGCGACTACCACCTTTGAAACGTTACCGCAGCGGGGTGCAGTAAGATTGGCCAGAAAGCGAGCGTTCGCCTCTGACGCTTTCGCCTCACCGGAACACCCCCCGCAGAACTTCCGATTCGACCGCTTACGAAAGGTTTGGCGCTCTGTATCGCCCCGAGTGGTTACGTCCCATATCTTCCGCCGGGATGACTAAAAAGTGGCCAGTGGCTAAGTATTTGCCATGGCCGTGTGCTTCCCCATTCACCTGTGCAAAATTGCTGAAACGGTGTAAGTCTTTTTAATAGAAGAGGATACGGAAGATCCTGGCCATCGGAGGCAAGGACGGATTCCGGTTGGCACAAAACATGTTCAATTTTGACTCTGTCCAGGGGTCTCTTTGCCGGCCTGCCCTGTCAGGAACCGGTGTGCCCTGCCGGGCAGGGCCGTGCGGAAAAAGGAACGGTCTGAAAGGCAAGACGCGAAGTGGAAACAGATTTCCAGGAAAGGAGAAAACGTGAGGGACGCAACGACAGCCGACGCCATTATCAAGGCAGCCAGGGACAACAACGTCAGGTTCGTCAGATTGTGGTTTACGGACGTCCTCGGATTTCTGAAGAGTTTTGCGATCACCCTGGACGAACTCGAAACGGCGCTCGAAGACGGGATGGGCTTTGACGGCTCGTCGATCGAAGGCTTCGCGCGCATTCACGAGAGCGACATGGTCGCGATGCCGGACAAATCCACCTTCGCCATTCTGCCGTGGCGAAACGGCGAGCAGGGCGCGGTGGCCCGGATGTTCTGCGACGTCCTCAAACCCGACGGCCAACCCTACGAGGGCGATCCCCGCTACGCGCTCCGGCGGAACCTGGCCGAGGCTCAAAAACTGGGCTTTACCTTTTACGTCGGGCCGGAGCTGGAATTTTTCTACTTCAAGAATGCGGATTTTCCCGAGCCTCTCGATCAGGGCGGTTATTTCGACCTGACGCCGCGTGACGTGGCCAGCGATTTGCGACGCGATACCGTTCTCGCCCTCCAGGCGATGAACATCCGTTGCGAGTACAGCCACCACGAGGTCGCGCCTTCCCAGCATGAAATCGACCTGCGCTACACGGATGCGCTGACGATGGCGGACAACGCGATGACCTATCGCCTGACGGTCAAGGAAGTGGCCATGAAGCACAACGTCTATGCCACCTTCATGCCCAAGCCGATCTTCGGGCAAAACGGGAGCGGGATGCACACGCACCAGTCGTTGTTCAAGGGCGACAGGAACGCCTTCTTCGACTCGAACGACGCGTTCAACCTTTCCGCGACGGCCAAGGCTTACATCGCCGGGCTTCTCGTCCATGCCCGGGAGATCTGTTCGCTGGTCGCGCCCTGGGTGAATTCCTACAAGAGGCTCGTGCCTGGATACGAGGCGCCGGTTTACGTTTCCTGGGCGCGCCGAAACCGCTCCGCCCTCGTGCGCGTTCCCATGTACAAGCCGGGAAAGGAAAAAGCCACCCGGGTGGAATTCAGGTGTCCCGACCCGTCCTGCAATCCCTATCTGGCGTTTTCCGTGATGCTGGCGGCCGGGCTCAAGGGCGTCCGCGAAAACTATGAGCTCCCGGCACCCGTGGAACAGGACATCTTCATGATGACCGAATCGCAGCGGGCCGAGGCCGGCATCACTTCGTTGCCCGGCAGTCTTGCCGAGGCGATTGCCGAGACGGAACAAAGCACGCTGGTCCAGGAGGCGCTCGGTGATCATATTTTCGAGAAATTCATCGAAAACAAGAAAATCGAATGGGACGACTTCCGGACCCATGTGAGCCGGTATGAAATCGAAAAATATCTGTCGATCCTGTAACGCTGTGGCCGTATCGAAATGTGTTCTTGCTTTTCTGTGCGAGGTGCTGGGATGAGACGCTTACGAGATGAAAAGGACATGAGCGGATGCGCGATTTCCGGCATCGTCTCCGAGGCCGGTGTGCGCTTTTCCGGCGAGGCGATCATGGAATCCATCGCCGTCATGCACGAACGATCGAGCGGTCTGGGAGGCGGCTTTGCCGGGTACGGCCTGTATCCGGAGAACGCGGACGACTACGCGCTCCACCTCATGTTCGACGAACCGAGCGCCCCTAAAAAGGTTCGCGCCTACCTTGACCGGAACTGGGTGATCGTCCGCGAAGAGCCCATCCCGACGGCCCACGCCGACAACATCAGCACCCCGCCCGTGCTTCGTCGCTGTTTCGTGCAGCCGAAGCCGAGGATGCGCGATCGTTTACCGGCCGAGACGGACGACGACCTGATGGTGAAGACGGCCTTGCATATCAATCGCTTCATCGACGGGGCATTCGTGTTTTCATCGGGCAAGAACATGGGGATCTTCAAGGGGGTCGGCTACCCGGAGGACATCGGCGTCTTCTTCCGACTGGACGAATACGAGGCGCACCTCTGGCTCGCGCACGGCCGCTTCCCGACCAACACCACCGGCTGGTGGGGCGGCGCGCACCCCTTCGGGTTGCTGGACTGGGCGGTCGTTCACAATGGCGAAATATCCTCTTACGGAATCAATCGGCGTTACCTGGAGAACTTCGGCTATTACTGTTCACTCCATACGGACACGGAAGTCGTCACGTATCTTTTCGATCTGTTGATCCGCAAGCAGGCGCTGCCGCTGGAGGCTGCCTGCCGCGTCCTCGCGCCGCCCTTCTGGTCGGAAATCGCGACGATGGACGCACGGGCGCGGATGATGGCCAGAACGTTGCGGATCGTTTACGGCGGCGCGCTGCTCAACGGGCCGTTCAGCATTCTCGTGGGCAGTACGGACGGCATGGTCGCTTTGAATGACCGCACCAAGCTGCGCCCCATGGTCGCGGCCCGGGCGGACGACAGGCTCTACATCGCCAGCGAGGAGGCGGCCATTCGCGCGGTATGTCCCGACCCGGAGACTCTGTGGCATGCCGAGGGCGGCGTCCCGATCGTCGGCGAGGTGAAGGAGGGCGCGCATGCGTCCCTGGCTCATACAGCCTGAATTCGAAATCGAACGGGACCTGGACCGCTGCATCCGCTGCCAGGTCTGCGTGCGTCAGTGTGCCAACGACGCACACGAATACGATTCCGAGGACGATGTCGTATCGGCCCACAGCATCCGGTGCGTCGGGTGTCATCGGTGCGCGACGCTGTGCCCGACGGACGCCATCCGCATCAAACAGGCGGAACTCGATTTCCGCAGCCATGCGTGCTGGACGCCGTCTGTGATTCGGAACATCTACAAGCAGGCCGAGTCGGGCGGCATTCTGCTGAGCGGCATGGGCAATGATCGCCCGTACCGGAACTACTGGGACCGAATGGTCCTGAACGCGGCCCAGGTCACGAATCCCTCGATCGACCCTTTGCGGGAGCCGATGGAGCTGACGACGTTCCTGGGCCGCAAACCCGACAAGGTCGAAGTCGCCCCGACCCGTGGCGGTCTGGCGCTGAAGACGGTGCTCGCGCCGCAACTTGAATTGGCGCTTCCGATCATGTTTTCGGCCATGTCCTACGGGTCCATCAGCCTCAATGCGTCCCTGGCCCTGGCGAGGGCCGCCTACGAGGAGGGCACGTTCGCCAACAGCGGCGAGGGCGGCTTGCACAAGTCCATTTATCCCTATGCGGACGCGATGATCGTGCAGGTGGCTTCCGGGCGGTTCGGCGTCAACGTGGACTACCTGAACCGTTCCGCTGCGGTGGAAATAAAGATTGGCCAGGGCGCCAAGCCGGGGATCGGCGGGCACCTGCCGGGCGAAAAGGTGGACGCGGCCGTCTCCGAAACACGCATGATCCCGGAAAATAGCGACGCCCTGTCCCCGGCGCCTCACCATGACATTTATTCGATCGAGGACCTGAAACAGTTGATTTACGCCATCAAGGAGGCCATCCGCTACGCCAAGCCGGTGTGCGTCAAAATCGCCGCGGTTCACAACGTGGCGGCGATCGCGTCGGGATGCGTCCGGGCGGGGGCCGACATCGTGGCGATCGACGGGTTCAGGGGCGGGACGGGCGCGGCGCCGACGATGATTCGGGACAATGTTGGCATACCGATCGAACTGGCGCTGGCCGCCGTGGACGAACGTTTGCGCGAAGAGGGCATACGGAACCGGGCTTCCATCGTGGTCGCAGGCGGAATGCGGTGCAGCGCCGACGTGGTGAAAGCCATCGCCCTCGGCGCCGATGCCGTGTACATCGGCTCCGCCGCGCTCATCGCGATGGGTTGCCACATGTGCCAGAAGTGCTACACGGGCAAGTGCAACTGGGGGATCGCCACCCAGGACCCCTATTTGACGAAGCGGCTCAATCCGGAAGTGGCTGAAAGGCGGCTGCGCAACCTGCTCAGAAGCTGGGGGCTGGAAATCAAAGAGATGCTCGGCGGTATGGGCGTCAACGCGATCGAAAGTCTGCGCGGCAACCGGGAGCATCTCAGGGGCGTGGGGTTGAGCGATTCGGAACTCCGGGCGTTGGGCATCAAACAGGCGGGGGTCGGGGCATGAAACGCGTCTATGCAAAAGAAGCGTATTGTCTTGGATGCAGGCTGTGTGAAATCCACTGCATCGTCACGCATTCGAAGTCGAAGAAAATCATCAAGGCCTACCGCACGGAGCGCGATCATCTTGTACCGGGCATGCACGTGGAGGATTCCGGTTCGGTTTCGTTCGCGCTGCAATGCCGCCATTGCGACGATGCACCCTGCATCGAGGCCTGCATCGCGGGCGCCATGCAGCGCGACAGCCGGACCGGCGCGGTCGTCTGCGACGAGGACCGGTGCGTCGGGTGCTGGTCCTGCATCATGGTCTGTCCCGCCGGCGCGGTGCGCCGCGGCAGGCGCGGCAAGGTGGTTTCGAAATGTGATCTCTGCGCAGGAGAGGAAACGCCGGCCTGCGTGCTCCATTGCCCGAACGAGGCGCTGCACTATGAAGAACGATGACTACCTCATTCTCGGGAACTCGACGGCCGCCGTGGCTGCCATCGAGGCGATTCGGGCGGTGGACTGCGCCACCCCCATCACGCTTGTCTCCAGGGAATCCTGGCATACCTATTCGCGCCCGCTCATCTCGTACCTGCTGGCCGGCGAGCTGGATGAGCAGCGAATGTATTACCGGGCGCCGGACTTTTACCGCGCCCACAAAGTCACACCGCACCTGGGCGTCACCGCAACCCGCATCGATCCCGAAAACCGCGTCGTGATGACCGACCGGGACCAGGCCCTTCCTTTCGCCCGACTCCTCATCGCCACGGGCGGCAAGGCCATTCGGCCGCCTCTGGAAGGGACGGACGCCCAAGGCGTCTTCACGTTCATCTCGTGGGACGATATCCGCGCGATCGACGCCTGGATCGCCGCATGCGCAGCCGGCGGGGCGCCGCCCAGGGCGGTGATCGTCGGGGCCGGCCTCATCGGTCTCAAAGCGCTCGAGGCCTTCCGCGCGCGCGACCTCGAAACGGTGGTCGTGGAACGCGAGGACAGGGTTCTGCCGCTGTCGCTCGACAAGCAAGGCTCCGCACTGGTCGAACAGGCCATCGAAAACGCCGGCGCGGAGATCCTGTGCGGAACCTGCGTCAATCGGATCCTCAAGGACGATGCGGGGCGGGTGACCGGTGTCGCGATCGAAACAGGACGGACCATTCCGTGTGAGCTGGTCATCCTGGCCACGGGCGTCGCGCCCGACACGACACTGGTTCAGGGAACTTCGATCAAAACCGACCGCGGCATCCTCATCGACCGGCGATGCATGACTTCGGTGGACGGCCTCTATGCGGCCGGCGACGTGGCGCAGGGAATGGACTCGCTCTCAGGCGCGTCCCGGCCACTGCCTTTGTTCCCCAACGCCTTCCGGCAGGGACGTGTCGCGGGAACGAACATGGCCGGCGGCCAGGCCGCCCTGGGCGGCTGCTTTCCGATGAATGCCGTCGAGGTATTCGGGCTGCCCGTCATTTCCATGGGACTCTCCACAGCCTCGGGCGACGGCTTCACGGTCCTGGACAGGAAGAATCCGACCGCCCCGAGCTACAGGCGCGTCGTGCTCAGGGACAACCGGGTGGTGGGGGCCGTATTCATCGGCGACATCGAGCGCGCGGGCATTTTGACCGGGCTCATGCGCGGGCGGGTGGACGTGTCCGGCATCGCCGAGACGCTGCTGACCGACGATTTCGGATTGCTTTCGCTGCCGGCGGATTATCGCAAGCACGTGGTGCAAGGCGAAGGGATCGAGGTGTAGGCCATGCAGATCGATGCGACAGGCCTGGATGCCCGCACGCTCAACGAACGCGTCCGCGAGGCGCTGACTGCGGGTGCCGAGGAGCTGGTCTTGAACAATGTCTGCGGGCACCGCTACATTGGTGCCGGCCTGGTCACCGCGGCGCGCATGACCGTCAACGGTACGCCGGGCAACGATCTCGGCTGCTTCATGGAGGGCGCCCGGCTGATCGTCCGCGGCAACGTGCAGGATGGCGTGGCCAACACGATGAGTTCGGGCGAAATTATCGTTCATGGTCGGGCCGGCGACGTGCTGGGGTATGCCATGCGGGGCGGGCGCGTCCTGGTTCGCGGCGACGCGGGCTATCGTGTCGGCATCCACATGAAAGCCTACGAAAACTGCGTGCCCGTCATCGTGATCGGAGGCGGCGCGGGCGATTACCTTGGCGAATACATGGCCGGCGGTATGCTCGTGGTCCTGGGGCTGGGCCGGGAGCAAGGCCGGCCGCTGGTCGGTCGGTGCTTCGGGACCGGCATGCATGGCGGAGAAATCTTCGTGCGCGGGTCGGTCGGCGAGGACCGGTTGGGCAGAGAGGTCGGCGCCGTGGCCATGGACGACGAAGCCTGGGACCGACTGGCCCCGCATCTGGCCGACTTCGCGCGTGAGTTCGGCGTCGACCCGGCCCTGCTGGGTCCGGAACGTTTCACCCGTCTGGTGCCGGTTTCGCATCGGCCGTACGGGAAAATCTATGCCTACTGATCCGCACGACGACGCACCCCATGACGACTCCCCCAAGGAGGCCTGCGGCGTGTTCGGGGCCTACGGCGTTCCCCGCGCTTCCGACATGATCTACCGGGGGCTGTTCTCCCTTCAGCATCGGGGGCAGGAGGGGGCGGGCATCGTCGTGTCGGACGGGTCCCGGCTGCGTTCGGTCAAGGGTCTGGGGCTTTTAAGCGAGGCGGTTTCGGAAAAATCGGTGCAAGCGCTGGCCGGCCCGCTCGGGATCGGGCATGTACGGTACTCGACGACCGGCTCGACCCATATCCACAATGTTCAGCCGCTCGTCGTCGAATGCGTGGACGGGCCATGGTCGGTGGCACACAACGGCAATCTCATCAATGCCGCCGCGCTGCGACGGATGTACCAGGAAGCGGGGGCCATTTTCCAGACCAGTACGGACAGCGAGGTGCTGCTGCACCTCCTGGCTGACCCGATGTTCCGGCGTCGGCCCCGGCGTGTGGCCCGGGCACTGGGCGAGCTCCAGGGCGCGTTCGCCTTTCTGATCCTGACCAGGACCCGCCTGATGGCCGCGCGCGATCCGCACGGGTTCCGCCCGCTTTCGATCGGGATGCTGGAGGGCGGAGGCTACGTCGTGGCCAGCGAGACCTGCGCGCTGACGCAAGTGGGGGCGCGCTACCACCGCGACGTCGAGCCGGGCGAACTCGTCGTTTTCGACGAGAATGGGATGACCAGCGACCGGTTCGCCGAACGGCCCGAGCGGCTGGGCCAGTGCGTGTTCGAGCTGGTCTATTTCGCACGGCCGGACAGCCGCGTTTTCGGCCTGCCCGTGCATGCGGTGCGCATGGCTTACGGCATGCAGTTGGCCCGGGAGCATCCCGTCGAGGCCGACGTGGTCGCCTCCGTGCCCGACAGCGGCAATTCCGCGGCGCTCGGGTTCTCGCGCGCCAGCGGCATCCCGCTCGATTACTGCTTCATCCGCAACCATTATGTCGGCCGCACGTTCATCATGCCCGGCGCCGATCAGCGGCGCGCGGGCGCGGACATGAAGCTGGCCGTCTTAGCTGAGAACGTCAAGGACAAGCGCGTGGTCGTCGTGGACGATTCGATTGTGCGCGGCACGACCTCCCGGCGACGCATCCAGGCCCTCCGTGCTGCCGGCGCACGCGAGGTGCACGTGCGCATTTCCTGTCCTCCCGTCGTCTGCCCATGCTACTACGGCGTTGACTTCGCCACGCGCGAGGAACTGATCGCCCACGGAAGGAGCGTTGAACAGATTCGCGAGTACCTGAACGCCGACAGTCTCGGATACCTCAGCCAGGAAGGATTGCTGACCCCCCAGAGCAGGCCCGACGACTTCTGCCATGCCTGCTTTTCCGGCACGTATCCGCTCAACGCCGAGGGCGTCCAGAGCAAGCACGAGTGGGAAGAGACAGCGTGAGTTCTTGGCGACTTTGCGTGAGACATGTAGCGGCCGTCCGATCCGAGCCGCGACCGTGAAGGAGCGGAACCACAATCGGCGCAATCTGCGAAATCTGTGGATAAATAAAAAGAAAAAAGCTCACGCAGATCCGGCTTCTCGCTGGCAGCCGCTACGCCGGGACAAAGACGCGGAGGCGCGGAGTCATAAAACTTTGCGACTTTGCGTGAGACAATACCCGCCCGGCTCAGAAACGGGCGTCCGCCTTGGGCTTGATCGAGACGACGACGTCGAGTTGCCGACCGATCTCGCTCAGCTCCCGGCCGAGCCGATTCGTGTCCACGTAGGACGGCACCTCGACCTCGATGAGCATGACGTAGAGCGGCGACTCGTGACGGACGACCTCGGTAAAGAGGTTCGTCACGTTGATGCCGTGCTCGGCCAGGTGGCGAGTGATCCCGTGGACGATGCCTTTCCGGTCGGCCCCGTAGACGTGGATGACGTGGCGCGGCGCTTCCGAACGCGTTTCGCCCGCCTCCTCGGGACGCAGGTCGTGGATGTCCACCCACAAGCCGAGCTCGGCCGCGATGGCCCGGAACCGCTCCGCCAGTTGCTCGCCCACCATTCCTTCCGGCATCCGGATCGCCAGCATGCAGGCGAAGTTCGGGCCGAGCCGGGCTGACTGCGAATCTTCGATGTTGCAGTCGCTGTCCAGAAGCACCTGGGCGATGCCGGCCACGATGCCGGGACGGTCCCTGCCGCAGGCGGTCAGCAGTGCGTAGTTGGCCATCGGCTGAACTCCTTGGCTGATCATCGTTTATCGGCAGGTACACAATGACCGGCCAGTGCCGCTATCTGAAAATTCGCGTTCCTGCCGGGATATGGCGTTAATGTAACTCAATCGGTCCGGTTTTCCAGGATCCGCTCGCAAGCAGGGCGGTTCGCGGTGGTCGCCGCGATGAACTGTTCGAGGTCGTTCGATGACGGGCCTGGCCGCACGTTTGGCCGCTGCTGCGGGGAAAAGCCCGGCTTGGTTCACAAGCTGTCGGCCGGGATCGGGTCGATCCGGGTCATTTCCGCGTACATTTCGAAAAAGTCGGGCTCGCGTTCGAGCTCGACGTGCTCGATTCGGCCGACGAGTTGCTCGATCCGCTCGCGGCAGGGGCGGCTGATCAGTGCGCCGCGGGCCCCTTCGATGCTGGCGTTGCCCAGCCGCACGATTCGCTCGTCGGGCACGGGCAGGATGAGGCCGACGCGCCGGGCACGTTCGAGGTCGAGGTGGTGGGCGAACGCGCCGGCCAGGTAATAGGTGGCCAAATCGTCGATTTTCAAACCCATACGGCGGCACAGCAACCACTGGCCGACGCCGTTGGCAGCCTTGGCTTGGGCCAGCTCAGCCGCATCCGATCGGCTGAAAGCCAGGCCCGCCTGCGTGACGACCGGAATACGGAACGTGTGGTCGCGAAAGCGGCCGAGCGGGTCCATCTCCCCGCTCGCACGGAGCTCGGCCAGCAAATCCACGAGCCCGGTCCCGCAGACGCCCCGACAGGGCGGTGGGCCGATCTGCTCGAACCGCCAGTCGCCGTCCACCCGCCGCAGCGCGGTGATCGCGCCCTGGGCCGCGGTCATCCCGCAGGAAACCCGGCCGCCCTCGAAGGCCGGACCGGCCGGGCACGACGCACAGACGAGCCGACCGCCGACGCCCAGGACGACCTCCGTGTTCGTACCGATGTCGACGACCATGAACGGGCCTTCGTGCGCGTCGGTTGGGATCGTCGCCATGACGGCCGCCATGTCGGCCCCCACGTGGTGCGAGACGAGCGGCAGGCCGTAGACCCGGGCGGCCGGGTGAACCTCGAGTCCGAGATCGGCCGCCGACGCCCGGAGCGCGGTCGATTCGCGTTGGCCGGCCCGCATCTCCAGTTGCGTGCGCGAGACGAAGGGCTGCTGGCCGACGGTCTGCACGTCGAGGCCGAAAAACAGGTCGCGCATCGTCGTGTTGCCCGCGACGGTGACCGCGAAGATCGTGCGGGAATCGACGGTCGACTCGCGCAGCACCCGGTTGGTCTGAAGGATGATCGACCGCGTCAGTTGGCCGGGATGCCCTGCGTCGTAGCTGATCCGATGCACGACGTCGCTGCCGCCGTACTGCTGAGGGTTCTCGAAGGCCTCGCGCGCGATGGTTCGACCGTCGGCCAGGTCCACGACGTGCCCGACGACCGTCGTGGTACCCACGTCCAGGGCCAGGCCGAAGACCGAGCCGGCATAATCAGCCAAACGCTGCCCGTCGCAGAAGACGGCCCCGTCAGCCGCACGTACCCAGGGATCGAACGCGTCGGGAACGGGCCGGCCCTCGGTGGCGATCCGAAGGTGACGTTTGAAAGTCTCGACACGGATTTCACCCTCGGCCCGCAGAATCCGCGCCTGGCAGGCGAGTCGGAAGACGCGTTTCTTTTCATCCCGGAACCGTTCGAGGAACTCTTCGTGGGCGGTGGGAGGCGTCAGTGCGTCGGCGCCCTCAAGCACCTCGACGATGCACTCCTTGCACCGTCCCGCGCGGTTGCAGGAGCTGGGGATGGGCGGCGCAGACTCGCTGCAGCGGTCCGCGATGGTGAATAGCGTTTCACCTGGATGCGCCTCGATGCGCTGCCCGTTGAGTATGACCATGGCCATCGCCGGTCGTTTCCGTCCTTCCCCACTCCACGGGGATCAAAAGGGGAGTTTGTATTTCGTGTGCCCGCGTTCCACGTCTCTGCGAGCCGTGCTGTCCGGGACCAAAAACTTCCAGGCGCAATCCTACGACGCGTTTGTTGATCCCATGGCTGTTTTGGTGCCGGCCAACTCTTCGATCCGTTGTACGATCCTGCGGGCGATCGTCGCCTTCGTGCCGGCCATCGGTTCGGACCATCCATACTCAGGCGAAAAAATCGCCACGACCGTCTTGTTGCCGCCGAGGCTGTCCAGGCTGTTGAGTACGATGAGGTCGCAGTTCTTTTTGCGCAGCTTGGCCTCGGCGTGCCGCTTCCCGTCGTGGTCTTCCATCGCGAAACCGATCAGAATACGCCGACCCTTGCGCCGGCCGAGGGCGGCGGCGATGTCCTCGGTCGGTTCCAGGACAACCCTCTTGCGGCCGCTGCGCTTGGGCACCTTCTGTCCGGAGGGGTCGGCCGGCCTGTCGTCGCAGACGGCCGCCGCCATGACGGCCGCCTCGACTTGGCGGAACGCGCGTTTGCACGCGCGGGCCATCTCGTCGGCCGTCGTCACCGGGACGAACGTAACGCCGCGCGGCGGCTTCAACGCGACCGGCCCGCTGACGAGAGTCACTTCGTGGCCGCGCCGCCTGGCCTCGCGGGCAATCGCGTAGCCCATCCGGCCCGAGGAGGCGTTCGTGATGAATCGGACCGTATCGAAATACTCGCGCGTGGGACCTGCCGATACGAGGATCTTCACAAGCGTCGACTCCATGCAGGACGGGGAGGGGGAGCGCATGTCGCGTCGGGCGCCGTTCACACCGGACGCTTGGGCTTCCGGGAACGCAGCATTTGCTCGACGGCTTCGAGGATCGTCTCCGGCTCAGCCATCCGGCCCGGCCCGATCGTCCCGCAGGCCAGGTAGCCTTCATCCGGCCCGACGAAGTGAAAGCCGAACTCGCGGAGCCGGTGCACGTTCCCTTGGACGATCGGATTGGCCCACATCCGGCTGTTCATGGCCGGCGCTAACAACGCCGGTCCCTCGCGCCCGACCATGAGCGTACTGACGAGATCGTCGGCAATGCCCGCGGCGAACTTGCCGAGCAGGTCAGCCGTCGCCGGCGCAACGAGCACCAGGTCCGCCCGCTCCGTGAGACTCAGGTGGTACGCCTTGCGGGTCTCTTTTCCATGCCACATCGAGGTGTAGACCTGGCGGCTCGTCAGGCTCTGGAAGGTCAACGCCGTCACGAAACGGGTGGCCGCCTCGGTCATCGTCACCGTGACCCCGCAGCCGCGCTGCACGAGACGCGAGACCACCTGGGCCGTCTTGTACGCGGCGATACCGCCACCCACCGCCACGAGCAGCTCGTAACCGGCCAAGTCGCGTTGGTCCGCCTGAGCCGGTTCGCGCGCTGCCTGTGAGGCTTCCGATGAGGACTTCTGTCCGGCAGCGCGCTTAGGCCTCATCACCCTCGCCCGCCTCCTCCGAGACGGGGGTGCCCGTCCGCGGTGCGATCTTGTTCTCGACAACTTCCTTGGCGATGATTTCCAGCTCGCCCATCTGGCCGGGCTCGACCATCGGCCGGGCGTTCTGCATCAGCTCGATCCACCGCTTCATCATCAGCGAGGCTAACTTGAAACGCCCGCCGACCTTGTTGGTGATGAAATCATCCTTCAGTTCTTCGATCATCCCCGTCGCCTCTCCTCAAAAACCCGGTTATCACCGGCCACGCATCGGTCGCCTTTTTCTCTCAACTTTCGCCCGCCCGCGGGCCGACTCGATGATCCTGACGAGTTCCTCGACCGTCTTCTCCACCCGGCGGTTGACCACGAAATGATCGTAGGCACCGCACTGGCGAGCTTGACGGATTTCCGCGTCGGCCTTGCTCAGCCTTTCTGCCATCGCCTCCTCGGAATCCTGGGCCCGGCCGACCAGTCGCTCTCGTTGCTCCCGCGCATCCGGTGCCGTCAGGTAAACAGCCACAGCCTCCGGCATCCGCCGCTTAACCTGAAGCGTCCCTTCAATTTCGATATCGAGAACAGCGACCCGACCCGCCCGGAGTGCCTCGTACACCGGCTCGGCCGGCGTACCATAATAGTGCCCGCCGTAGCCACGAGCATACTCCAACATCTTGCCCTGCTCAATGCGCTGCTCGAAATCCTCGACCGTCACAAAATGATACGACTGCCCCTCGATCTCGGTCGGCCGCGGCGGCCGCGTGGTCATCGAGACGCTCAAAAACACGTCGGGGCGTTCGGCCAACCGGCGGCTGACAGTCGTCTTGCCGACACCGCTGGGGCCGCTGATAATCAGAACCAAGCCTTTTTCTGACAAAGATTTACAGCCCATCCCTCGCCCGTTTCCACCGCGTCCGCCGCCGGCCTTACGTCACCGTCCCAGCACCTGGCCGCGAGAGCTATTCGACGTTCTGCACCTGTTCTTTGAGACGGTCGATCGCCCCCTTGATCTCGATAACATGCCGGGCGATCGCCGCATCGTTGGCCTTGCTGCCAAGCGTGTTGGCCTCGCGGAGCATCTCCTGGGCGAGGAAATCGAGCTTGCGGCCCACGGGTTCGCGCGCGTTGCAGTCCCTCTCGAACTGGTCGAGGTGCGAGCGGAGGCGGGCGATCTCCTCGTTGATGTCGCACCGCTCGGCATAGAGGGCAACCTCGCGCCGCACGTCGTCGAGGACCAACTGGAGCCGGCTGTCGGCCAGCAGTTCGTTGGCCCGCTGGCAGAGCCGCTGATGGTAGTCGGCCAGTACCTGCGGGGCCCGCTCAGCCACGGCCTGGAGGTTCGCGCGAATGGCCGCACAGTGGCCGCCGAGATCCTCGGCCAATTTCCGCCCCTCGGTGCCGCGCATCACGATGAGCCGGTCAAGTGCTTCGCCGGTCAGCCGTTCGAGCACCTCCCACTGGCGAGAGCGGCGGGCCTCGTCGATCGGCGGCGGCTGACAGACGCCGGGCAGCAGCAGCAGCGTCGCCAGATCCACCCGCGCCGGACCTTCGTCGAGAACTTCCCGCAACTGCTGGACATAGCGAGCCACGGCCGCCTTGTTGACCTCCTGGGCCGCCTCGGCGCTGGCATCACGTACGCGCAGGGTGAACGCCACCGACCCGCGCGTCAGCCGGGTTCGCAGCAGCTGTTCGAGCTGCGGCTCGAAGATCGACAGGCTGTCCGGTAACTTGATGGTGAACTTCAGGTAGCGACTGTTGACGGTCCGCAACTCGAGCGCATAGGAGACGTCCCCGTCACTGCACTGAACCTCGCCGTAGCCGGTCATTGAACAGATCATGGGCAGGCCGACGCTCCCGGGCGGCCCAAAGGCAGCCGTTACTCGACGGGCGGGCTCTCCACAGGCTCTTCCACCGGCGTGGGCGCCTCGGGCGCTTCACCTGGCGCGGGCGCCTCGCCGGCAGGCTCCGCCGGCAATTCGTCAGGTGCTTGGCCGGGCTCGGTCAGGACGGGTACCTCTACCTCCTGCGGTTTGTCGGGCACCATCGTGAACTTGCCGATGATCGCCACGATGACAAACATCGCCGCCAGGGCCACGGTGACCCACGTGAACACATCGCCGGTCTTGGTGCCGAACGCACTGTGGCCGCCGGCCCCGCCGAACGCGCCAGCGAGCCCGCCGCCGCGCCCTTTCTGAAGCAGGATCACCACGATCAACAGCAGGCAGATCGTCACGAACAGGAACGTGATGATCCCACGGACCATCGCTGATGCCACGAACATCTCCATCGTTGCCATCCTTACCTTAATTCACGTCGGGCCGCGAAAAAGCAGCCACGACCATCGCGCGCAGCCGGCCCTCGGCGTGCACGTCAGTCGACCTTCAGCGCGCCCCGGATGATGCCCAGAAACTCGTCTGCCTTCAGGCTCGCGCCGCCCACGAGCGCGCCGTCCACATCGTCCTGGCCCATGAGTTCCGCGGCATTGGAGGCCTTGACGCTGCCGCCGTACTGGATCCGCAAATTCCGGGCAATCCCATCATTATACAGCTTGGCGATCTGACCGCGAACATGGGCGTGGGCCTCCTGAGCCTGGTCCGGGGTGGCCGTCCGGCCCGTCCCGATCGCCCAGACCGGCTCGTAGGCGACCGTGACGCGGTCGAGTTCGACGTCCGGGCCGAGGACCTCCTGAATCTGCTGATTGAGAACCTGCTCGGTCCGGCCTGCCTCGCGCTCCTCGAGCGTCTCGCCGATGCAGTAGATCACCTTCAGGCCCGCCCCCAGGGCCGCCAGCACCTTCTTTTTAAGCAGCTCGCCCTTCTCTCCGAAGATGTGCCGACGCTCGCTGTGACCGATGATCACCGACTTGCAGCCGACGTCGACGATCATGCCGACAGCCACCTCACCGGTGAACGCCCCGCTCGGCTCGCAATAGCAGTTCTGGGCACCGACCTCGATCGGCGAAGTCTCCATCTGCGCGAGGGGGTGCAGGTAGACGAAGGGGGGGAAGACAGCCAGGTCGATCGGCGCGTCGGCCGGCAATCCCTTCCGGATGGCCGTCACCAGCGCGCGGGCCTCGTCGAGCGTCAGGTTCATCTTCCAGTTGCCCGCCACGTATTTGCGTCTCATGCAAACCTCCGTTTCCAAGTATCGATGCAGGAAAAATCACGAATGTCGGGTTCCGCGTCGTTCCACATTGCGAGGCCTCGCCGGTCTACCAGACCTCCGAGGCCCGCGGATAGGAGCCGAGTACGTTGAGACGGATGCAGTGTTTCCGGGCCGACGCGACGGCCCGTTGAAGCTGCGTTTCGCCCTGATGGCCTTTCAGATCGCCGAAAAAGTAGTATTCCCAGTTGCGCTTCTTGCTGGGCCGCGACTGGATGAAGGACATGTTGACGCCATCCTGGCGGAATGCGTCCAGCACGCTGACCAGGGCGCCCGGCTCGTCCTTGGTGGCGAAGACGACGGAGGTCTTGTCGTCGCCGGTGGGGCGGGCGGGCTGGCGGCCGATGACGAAGAACCGCGTTACGTTGTGCGTATTGTCCTCGATATTCGCGCACACGATCTTCAGGCCGTAAAGTTCGGCCGCCAAAGTGCTGGCGATGGCTGCGGACCCGGTTTCGGCGCGGGCCTGCTCCGCCGCCCGGCTCGAACTGGCCACGGCGATCGTTTTGCCGGCCAGCCCCGTCTCGGTCAGCCAGCGCTGGCATTGCGCAAAGACCTCGGGCTTGGAATAAACGCGCTCGATCTTCTCGAGCGGTTCGTTGGCCAGCAGATTGTGGTGGATCGCCCGGTTGATCTCCGCGCAAATGTGCACGTCCGTCTCGACGAGAGCGTCGAGCGTGTCGATGACGCCCCCACCGACGGAATTCTCGATCGGGACGATCCCGAAGTCGGCCCGTTCAAGGGCAACCTCGTCGAAGACGCCGCCGATGTCGGCCACGGGTTCGTATTCGACCGATTGGCCGAACTTCTCGACGGCCGCCATGTGCGAGAAGCTGCCCTCAGGCCCCAGGTAGGCGATCCGGAGCGGCTTTTCCAGAGCGAACGAACCGCTCATCAACTCGCGGTAGATGGCCAGCAGGGCCTTGTCGGGCAACGGACCCTGGTTGGCGGCCCGGATCTTGTCGAAGACGGCCTTCTCGCGGTCCGGGGCGTAGATGGGGGCACCGGAACTGTTTTTGAGCTTGCCCACTTCGACGACGACCTGCGCCCGGCGGTTCAGCAGCGCCACCAATTCGGTGTCGATGGCGTCGATCTGCTTGCGCAGCGCTTCCAGATCCTTGGGCAGCTCGCTCATGGTCGGCTCGTCGCAATCGGGTCTCGACCGGGAGATTACCGCGGGAACTGGGGGTTATCCCTTTCGCGCGGCGGACGGGCGTCGCCCGCTTCGCGCTGCGGCCCGGCTGAAAAACCATAAAATAGCCCCCCGGCTACCGTAATGCAAAACTTCAGCGAGGTCCTGTGAACCGCAAAGCGACGGCCAGGGCTGGCCGGGTACGGACGAACGCGATCCTGTGCTATCCTGTTCGGATCTCAAATCGCTCAATTCGAAAAAACAAGGAGACGGCCATGAACCGGAGGCAGTTCGTGACGCAGTCGGTTTGGGCGGGCGCCGCGCTGGGCGGCCTGTCGCAGTCGGTCCGGGGCGAGCGGCTGGCCACGTGCCCCGCGGCGCAGGCCGGCGGGGTGGACGTCCGGGCGTTCGGGGCGGCCGGCGACGGGTCGCGCGACGATACCGCCGCCTTGCAGCGCGCGGTCGACGAGGGCGGCGGCCGGATCGTCCTGTCGGCCGGCAGCTACCGGATCACGCGCCCGATCGAGATCGACCTGAGCGGCGGCTACCGTGCGATCACGGGGCAGGCGGGGACGGCCCGGATCCTCATGGACGGACCCGGGCCGGCGCTGCGCATCGTCGGCCATCACGAGGGGACGGGCAACCCGCGCTCGGTTCAGCCGGCCACCTGGGACCGCGAGCGCATGCCGATGGTCGGCGGCCTGGAGATCGTCGGCGGGCACGAACAGGCTGACGGCATCGAACTGATCCGCACGATCCAGGCGATCATCTCAGCCGTACTCATCCGCAATTGCCGGTTCGGCCTGCACCTGACCGAGCGGAACCGCAATTTCATCCTGGCCGGCAGCCACATCATCGACTGTGCCGACAGCGGCGTCTTCTTCGACCGCGTCAACCTCCACCAGGCCAACCTCTACGGCAACCACATCAGCTTCAACCGCCGCGCGGGTATCCGCCAGCTCGACGGCGACGTCCATAACATCCAGATCGTCGGCAACGACATCGAGTACAACGCCGGCAGCGAACCGCCGACAGCCGACGTGCTCCTCGAGGCGCCGGACGGAATCGTCAGCGAGTTCACCATCGTCGGCAATACGATCCAAGCGACCCCCCAGGACCGCGGCGCCAACGTGCACGTCGTCGGCCGGCCCGACGACGGGCTGACCGGCGCCCGGCTCATCACCCTCGCGTCCAACGTGCTCGGCAGCCGCCAGTGCAACGTGCGCATCGAAAACGCCACCCGGGTCAGCATCACGGGCAACACGATCTACGAAGGGGTCACGCACTGCCTGCTCCTGGAACGGTGCCGGTCGGCCGTGGTCGGCTCGAACACCTTCGCGTCCATCCTGATAAAACGCCCCGTTGAGCCGTCCAACGCTGTGCTGCTCGATGAATGCACGGGCTGTTCGTTTACGGGCAACGTACTCGACCGCTGCGGGAAACCCGCCCCGGAGCCGGCGGCAAGCATTACCCTGCGCCGCTGCGAACAGGTTCATGTCGCCTCGTGCCAACTCAAAGACCCGCTCTACGAGGGGGTGGCCCTTGACGATGCGACGTACTGCAAAGTCTCCGACAACATCGTTCGCGACAGTCGGCCCGAACGGCTCATGGAGGCAGCCATCACCGTTTCGGGCGACAGCCGGAACAACGTCGTCGACAACAACGCGATGACGGCCGGCACGCGCGGCGCAGTCGTCAGCGCGCCCTCGCAGGCAGCGGTATCCAACAACACGGTCTGGACGTGAGCCGTTCAGTACTCGGCCGCCACAGCTTGTCACGGCAAAACGCAGCGAAGACGGGGGGCAGCCGCCACATACCTCACGCAAAGTCGCAAAGAACGCGAAGCTTTTGTGGCTCTTGCGCCTCCGCGTCCTTGTCTCGGCGTAGCGGCTGCCACCGCGAAGCCGGATCTGCGTGAGTTTTTTTATTTATCCACAGATTTCGCAGATTGCGCTGATTGTGGTTCCGCTCCCTCACGGTCGCGGCTCGGATCGGGCGACCACTACAGAACTCACGCAAAGTCGCAAAGAACGCGAAGTTTTTGTGGCTCTGCGCCTCTGCATCCTTGTCTCGGCGTAGTAGCCACAGCCGCGAAGTCGGATCCGCTGAGCCTTTTTTGATACAAGAGCATAGACGCTGCAAGTTTCGCCCGCGCCGGGTGCTTGAGCGCTGCGTCAATGTCAATGAGGCATTGAGGGAACCAGCGATGATCAGTGGCAAGTATATGGCACAGCCGGTCGGCACCTGACCCGGGTCGCCCGTGTGGGTTCTATGGATTCTGAGGCATGGCGGGTTCATCCGGTGCGGGTGACCCGTAGCGACGAAGGATGTCAGCCAGCAGCCTGCGTTCCATAACCGCATCGCGCCCGAGCGGGATCCACCGGGCCGTTTCGGATGGCCGTTCCATCTGCCCCGTGCTCACCGTCGGCGCGTCTGCACTGAAGATGCGCAAGGCTGCGGCTGGATTATCGACCTGTCGTTCGGGCAGGCGGTACCGGTAACGTTCGACGCGCACCTCGACCGGCTGGGCGGCGTCCGGCGAGTCCTCGCGCGGCGCGGTCGGCAGGTTCACCGTCGCCTGGGTACGAATCGTGTGGATATTGGCCTCGAGCCAGTAGTAGGCCGGCTGCGGTTGCGGCCGCCAGAACTCCATCGCCTGGGCTCTCGTCTTGGGCAGCGTGGTGATCACGCCGGTGACCCGATCCTGGCGGTCGAGGCTGAAAAAGTGTGCCCGCAGCGTGTCGCCGACGGCCTCCCACAGCCGTTCCTGGTCCTGGTTGCTGCCGACGGCAACGCGTTCGACGGTCGGCTCAGCCGGTGCGGGCGGCAACTGGCAGCCGGCTGACAATCCCAACGCCAGCGTGACCAGGAACGCTCCTGCGTAAACGTAGTGCCGAGCCATGACGCTCACCTCTTGGCTGCTCGAGTCCCTGAAATGCGGGCCTTGGCGGCTTTTTCGCCCGCCGGCCATGCGCGTGATGGTCCGCCTCCGCCTGCCGGCGCTCACAGCGCCGCGCAAACGAGGTCGCCCACCTCGCTCGTCGAGAAGCCCATCCGGCCGGCCGACTGCGACTTCATCTTCGGGCAGGTGGCCGTGATGGCCTTTTCGACCCGTTCGCCCGCCCGCACGACGGCGGGCTCGTTCTTCTGATCGCCCACGACGCGCAGCAGCATCGCCAGCGACGCGATCGCCGCGATCGGATTGATCACGTTCTTGCCCGTGTACTTCGGCGCGCTGCCGCCGATCGGCTCGAACATGCTGACGCCCTGCGGGTTGATGTTCCCGCCGGCCGCCACGCCCATCCCGCCCTGGATCATCGCGCCCAGGTCCGTGATGATGTCGCCGAACATGTTCGGCACGACGATCGTGTCGTAGAACTCCGGGTTCTTGACGAACCACATGCAGCACGCGTCGACGTGGTTGTAGTCCCGCTTGACGTCGGGGTACGCCGCATCGCCGATCTCGTTGAACGCACGCCACCAGAGGTCGTGCGCGTAGGTCAGCACGTTCGTCTTGGCCACCAGCGTCAACATTTTCTTTTTGTTCTTCTTGCGGCACAGCTCGAATGCGTACCGCAAACACCGCTCGACGCCGAACCGCGTGGCTACCATCTCCTGGATGGCGACCTCCTGCTCCGTGTTGCGGCGCAGAAACCCCCCGCCGCCGAAGTAGAGATCCTCCGTGTTCTCGCGGATGACGTGGAAGTCGATGTCGGCCGGCCCCTTGTCCTTCAGGGGCGTGTCGACGCCGGGGTAGAGTTTGACCGGACGCAGGTTGACGTACTGGTCGAGCTCGAACCGCAGCCGCAGCAGCAAACCCTTCTCGAGAATCCCCGGCACGATGTCCGGGTCGCCGACCGCCCCGAGGTAGATCGCGTCGAACCCGCGGAGCTCGGCGATCTGCTCGTCGGTCACCACGGGGATGTTCTGGACCTTCGGGTCGCCGCCCCGGGCCATGTAGGCCTTGCCGCTCAGGTCGAAGTCGGCCGTCTCATAGGTGAACCCCTCTTTGGCCGCGACGGCCTGGAGGACTTTCAACCCCTCCGCGACGACTTCCGGCCCCGTCCCGTCCCCCCCGATGACCGCGATCTTCAACACGATCCGTCTCCCCCGGCCCTAGGCCTGTTTTTGCTTTCTGTGCGGTTTCGTGAAACAATCCGTCGGCTTGGCTGACCCGCCCCGCCGGCGGAGGGGGCCCCGGAGAACGGGGCGCAACGCTGGCCGGTGGGCCTGTCGGCCCCAATCGAGTGCCAAACACTATCAGAACCGGCCGGCTCCTTCAAGACTGCCTGCCGGCCGCTCTTGTGAAAAAAGAGGGGTTATGCATCCGCGCCGACACGCATGTACCGGACAAGCACGCAGCCGACCAACGCGCCGGGCACCCGACGAGCCGCAGGCTTCAGACCGCGCGGCCTCCCGAAACCGGCACACCGCCGGTTGCTGCTTGACCTTGCTCCTGGCCGCCCTGGCCGGCGGCGGTTGCGCCGCCCCGAACGCCCGCCCCGTTGTCCAGCAACAACCGTGGGAACCCGCGCCCGCTCTGGCCGGCCTGCAAATTCAGACCGACCACTACGACCTCTATACCACGGCGCGCGACGGCATGATGCTCGACTACGTGCCGGCCTTTCTCGAAACCGCCTTCGCCAACTACCAGGAAATCATTACGCCGCCCGCGCCACCCGACCGACGTCTGCCCATCTACCTCTTCGACAACCGCCAGCAATGGGCGCGCTTCACCAGCCAGCTCGCCCCGGACCGGGCGCCCGTCTACCTCCACATCCTTCACGGCGGCTACATGGACGACGCCTCCGAGGCCATCGTCATCTGGGACCTGGGCCGCGACCACACGCTCGCGCTGCTGGCCCACGAGGGATGGCACCAGTATCTGGCCGCGTTTTTCCCCGCTTCGGTGCCCGCCTGGCTTAACGAGGGGCTGGCCACCCAGTTCGAGGGGTTCGAGCTGCGCGGGCCCCAGCCGACGTTCACGCCGCGCAACAACCTCCTGCGGAAAAACAACCTCCGCGAGGCGCTGCGGGCCGAGGGTGCCTGGATCGGCCTGGACGAGCTCCTGTCGATGCACGCCGGTCATGCGGTCGTCCGGTCAGGCCAGGTGACGCGCGGCTATTACGCGCAGCTCTGGGCGCTCGTATTGTATTTGCGCACCGGTGCTGAGCAGCCTTGGCGGCGGGGTTTTGAGGATCTGCTCGATGACATCGCGGCTGACCGGCTGGCTACTGCGCTGCGCGGCTACCGAACAGTCGACCCGAAAACACGGACGATGCCGGACGGGCGGGCTGCCTTCACCCACTACATCTCCGAGGATATCGAAGCGGTCGACCGTGCTTATCGCCAGTTCGCCGTCGGCCTCGTGCAATGAGCGCTGAGAACCACCCCTTTCCCACCGCGAACGTAACGGACCTGCTGAAAAGTCCATCTGCATCCCACATCCTGACACGCGACATGCGCACCGCGCGTGAGCGGGGCATCACCCTTTTGGCCGATCCTGTTGCCCGCAGTCAACGCGCCCGTACAACCGGCCCGAAGTCGATACGGACCGCCTTCGGCCCAAGAAACGTAACCTCTTGTCAGAAATGAAGATAAGACTTTTTAAGCGATGTAC
>Ga0272443_10002350_pt1 | contig 24397 bp, 25 predicted proteins | sample SSMAcet12_FD_193581 | JGI IMG/M metagenome (GOLD analysis project Ga0272443, IMG submission 193581) | Marine sediment archaeal communities from Little Sippewissett salt marsh, Falmouth, MA, United States - SSM-Acet-12 | ecosystem: Environmental > Aquatic > Marine > Wetlands > Sediment ...
TAGGCGAAACTACAATCATCGGTGATAACGTTAAAGTTTACCAGGGCACAACTCTCGGTGCATTGAGCTTTCCAAAAGACGAAAGAGGAAACATAATCAAGGGAGGCAAGAGACATCCTACAATCGAGGATAACGTGACAATATATGCCGAAGCTACAATTTTAGGCGATGTAGTAATAGGGAAAAACGCTGTGATAGGTGGTAATGTCTGGATAAAAGATTCAGTACCCGCCGGAGTCACGGTTGCAACTGCGAACGCAGAATTGGTTTATAAGAAAAATACAACAAATACAGATTAAGACTTTGAGGAAAATATTTTGACAGATATATTAGAAAAAATAAAGGAATTAAAGAAAAGACACAATGCTGTGATATTAGCTCATAATTATCAGCCGGGCGAAATTCAGGATTTAGCTGATTTTACGGGTGATTCACTTGGTTTGAGTATAACAGCTTCTAAAACAGATGCTGATGTAATTGTTTTTTGCGGCGTTCTTTTCATGGCTGAAACAGCGGCGATTCTCTCACCCGAAAAGATTGTACTTTTACCTGAAAAACAAGCCGGTTGCCCAATGGCGGATATGATAACAGCAGAGCAATTAATTAATTTAAAGCAAAAATACCCTGATGCACTGGTTGTTTGTTATGTGAACAGTTCAGCGGATGTAAAGGCCGAAAGTGATTATTGCTGTACAAGCGCAAATGCAGTTGAAGTAGTCAATTCTTTGCCGAGTGATAAAAAAATAATTTTTGTTCCGGATAGAAATCTTGGCGGATATGTCGCTCAAAAAACTAACCGAGATATTGTGCTCTGGCCCGGGTATTGTCCTTCACATGTAGTGATAACAGAAAAAGATATTCTGGATGCTAAGAAAAAATATCCTGACGCGATAGTAATGACTCATCCTGAATGTACAGAACCGGTCAAAGCTCTTTCCGACCAGATTTTAAGTACCGGCCAGATGCTAAAATTCGCAAGGCAAAGCAGTAAAAAACAATACATAATCGCAACCGAAACAGGAATTATCCATTCTCTGAAAAAGGAAAATCCTGAATCCGAATTCATACCGGCCAGCTTAAAAGCTTCTTGTCCGAATATGAAAAAAATTCCTCTGGAAAAAGTTTTATGGTCTCTGGAGGACATGGATAACTTAACAGATAGACAATCACAATATCAGGTAACTGTTCCTGAAGAAATAAGGAAAAAAGCCAAAAGGGCACTTGAGAGGATGGTCGAGGTTATACCTTCGAGTTAGAGATGTCAGATTTATCGAAAAATTCTGTTGGGATCGTGCAGACACAAACTTTGCGCATAGTTGAAGCCGAGCAACCTTTGAAACTTAGCTGCGGCAAAACATTAGGCCCGATTGATGTAGCATACGAAACATACGGCCGGCTCAATGAGGCAGGGGACAATGTAATATTAATTTGCCATGCGCTCAGTGGTAACGCACATGTCGCAGGGCGAAATAGTCCTGATGATAAAAAGCCGGGCTGGTGGGATAATATGGTAGGCCCGGGTAAGAGTATCGATACAAATAAATATTTCGTTATCTGCTCGAACTTCTTAGGCGGCTGCAGCGGGACTACAGGGCCATGTTCGATAAATCCTTCTACAGGAAAACGTTACGGCCTGGATTTTCCAATTATAACGATAGCCGATATGGTTAAAGTACAAAAGCTATTGCTTGAAAAAATGGGTATAAACAAACTTTTAGCTGTAATTGGTGGTTCGATTGGTGGTATGCAGGTTTTGCAATGGACAATTTCATATCCTGATTTTGCCAAAGCTGCTATACCGATTGCCACAACTACACACCTCGGCGCCCAGTCCATCGCTTTTGATGCAGTCGGAAGGAATGCGATTTTAGCAGATCCTAATTTTTCAGATGGACAATACGACATTGAAAAAAATCCCGGCAGAGGGCTTGCCATTGCTCGAATGATTGGGCATATAACATATCTTTCAGAAAAAGGAATGCGAGAGAAATTCGGAAGGCAATTACGAAATAGCGATAGCTATAACTATGATTTCAATTCTGAATTCTCAGTTGAAACGTATCTTGACTATCAAGGTCAAAGCTTTGTCGAAAGATTTGATGCCAACAGTTATTTGTATATAACTAAAGCATCAGATTATTTCGATTTGAAAAATGGTTTTGGTTCTTTAAAGGAAGCCTTCGCAAATACACAATGCAGATTTCTCGTTATAAGTTTTACAAGCGACTGGCTTTTTACGCCTGAACAATCAAGAATAATAGTCGATGCTCTGGTTACCAATAGAAAAGATGTCAGTTTTTGTAATATCTATTCTCCATACGGACACGATGCTTTTCTGTTGGAAGCGGAAACTCTTGGCTCTTTTCTATCAGGTTTTTTATCGGCTACATATAATCCAGAGCAGGCAAAATATAGTACAAAAACAGTAAGTAGTGATTATAAAGAGGAAAAAATCGAACAACCTCATCGTGCACGCGTTGACTATGAGGTGATTGAGTCATTGATAGAACGTAACAGTTCCGTTCTTGATATTGGTTGCGGCAATGGCGAATTGCTGGCCAGACTTTCTGTTGATAAAAATATCAAGGGCAGTTGTATTGAACTTGACGAAGATTTGGTTCGGGCATGTATTTGTCGGGGTTTATCCACAATCCAGCATGATGTTAGCACGGGATTGCAGGATTATGCTGATAAAAGTTATGATTATATAATACTTTCACAAACGCTCCAAACAGTCAAAAATCCTGAAAGGGTTTTGAATGAATTATTCAGGATTGGAAAAAAAGTAATTGTCAGTTTTCCTAATTTCGCTCACTGGAGATGCAGGCTGCAGTTATTGCTAACAGGCAAAGCACCTGTTACAAAGCAATTGCCCTTCGAGTGGTGTAATTCACCTAATATACACTGCTTGTCTCTAAGAGATTTTGAAAAATTTTGTAAAAAACTGGGCGTCAAGGTAGAAAGAAAAATTCCATTAGCTAAAGCAAATCTTAATCCAGTCAAATTTGCTCCAAACCTGTTTGCTGAACAGGTGATTTATGTAACAAGTAAGGAATAAACCATGGCAAATAAAAATAATTACCATCAGGATACACTGGCTATACACGCCGGTCATGAAGTTGATAAGGATACTTTAAGTAGGGCGGTACCGATTTATCAGACAGCCAGTTACATGTTTAAGGATACTGAACACGCAGCAAGACTTTTTGGGCTTGAGGAGTTTGGCAATATCTATACGCGGCTTATGAACCCTACAACCGATGTCCTTGAAAAGCGTCTGGCCGCTATGGAAGGTGGAGTTGGCGGGCTTGCCTTAAGTTCCGGGCAATCGGCAATCTATGTAAGTATTTTCAATATATGCGGCTCTGGAGACCATATTATTGCCTCAAATTCTCTATATGGCGGGACAGTTACCCTTTTTAGTCATACATTCGCCAAACTGGGAATCGAAGTGACATTCGTTGACCCAAGAGAACCGGAGAATTTCGCTGCGGCTATCAAAGACAATACACGCTTGATTTATATCGAAAGTATAGCAAATCCGAAAAATGATGTTTTACAGTACGACAAGATTGCTGATATTGCTCATGAACACGGAATGCCGGTGATTTGCGACAATACCGTCACGACACCAATATTGTTAAGGCCGATTGAACACGGTATAGATATCGTTGTTCATAGCTGTACAAAATTCATCGGTGGTCACGGTACAAGCATTGGCGGAGCCATAACAGATTCGGGTAAATTCGATTGGAGCAACGGCAGATATCCTGAATTGACCGAACCCGATCCGAGTTATCACGGCGTTAAATATGTAGAATCCTTTGGTGAACTGGCGTATATTATCAAGGCAAGAACTCAATTCCTGCGGGATATGGGTTCATGTATGTCGCCTTTCAACGCCTTTTTATTCCTTCAGGGTTTAGAAACATTGCATCTGCGAATGCCCAGGCACAGCCAAAATGCCCTGGCTCTGGCTAAGTGGCTTGAAAAACAGCCACAGGTGAAATGGGTGAATTATCCCGGACTTAAATCACACCCGGATTATAATCTGGCAAAAAAATATTTACCTGATGGACAGGGTGCGATATTGGGTTTCGGTATCAAAGGCGGCAGGCAGGCAGGTATCAAATTCATTAATAGCGTTAAATTAGCAAGCCATTTGGCCAATATCGGCGACAGCAAAACCCTGGTGATTCACCCAGCAAGTACAACACATCAGCAATTAAATGAAAAAGAACAGCTTGCAGCCGGCGTTACAGAAGATTATATTCGAACCTCTGTAGGTACAGAACATATAGATGATATAGTAGCTGATTTTAAAAATGCTTTGAAATTAAGTCAGGGGTAAAGAATATGTGGGATTATACAGATAAAGTGAAAGATCATTTTTTGAATCCGAGAAATGTCGGTGAAATAGAAAATCCGGATGGTATTGGTGAAGTAGGTTCGTTAGCTTGCGGCGACGCCCTGAAATTGACATTCAAGTTAGATGGAAGCGGCAAAATCACGGATGCCAAGTTTAAGACCTTCGGCTGTGCGAGCGCAATTGCTTCATCATCGGTTTTGACCGAATTGATAAAAGGAAAAAGTCTGGATGAAGCTGCGAAAGTTACGAATAAGGATATAGCCGATTATCTCGGCGGCCTGCCGGAACAAAAAATGCATTGTTCAGTTATGGGAAGAGAAGCTCTTGAAGCTGCAATAGAAAATTACAAAAGCGGTGGGACAAAAAAGCATGAGCTTGAAGGCAATGTAGTCTGTACCTGCTTCGGTGTTACCGATAAAGAAATAGAAAGAGTTATTCGTGAAAATAACCTCTCAACAGTCGAAGATGTTACAAATTACTGCAAAGCCGGAGGCGGATGCGGCGGCTGCGTCGGTGAGATTGAAAAAATAATTGAAAAAATTCAGGGTGAAAAGATTGAGGAAACCGCATCGGCAGCTCCCCGGCGACCGGGAAAACTCACTAATATTCAAAAAATTCAATTAATACAGCAAACAATAAATGAGCAGATAAAGCCGGCATTACGCGCACACGGCGGGAATATCGAATTGATAGATGTAGAAGGAAATAAGGTAGTCGTTGCATTCAGGGGAATGTGCGCCCAATGTAACCTTGCGGAATTTACCATGAAAGATGTAGTCGAAACTAAGCTGCGGGAATTTGTCTCTGAAGAGCTTTTCGTGGAAGAAGATAAAGATTCAATGGAGCAGCCGCACAATCATATTGAATAAATGATAACTGATAATTAACCGAATCAGGGATAAAATAAAATGGATACGATTTATTTTGATAATAACGCCACTACGAAGATGGATGAGAATGTACTTGAGGAAATGCAGCCGCTATTTTGTGAGCTTTACGGTAATCCTTCGAGTATGCACACTTTCGGGGGGCAGATTGGCCGTCGAATCGGCAGGGCTCGTGAACAGGTGGCCGAACTTCTTGGCTGCGAACCGAATGAGGTAGTTTTCACAAGCGGCGGCACAGAAAGTGACAACACCGCTATCAAGGGAACTTTGGCGGCAGCTCTGAATAAACGAAAAATCATAACAACAAGAGTTGAGCATCCCGCTGTTCTGGCGGTCTGCCGGGAACAGGAAAACCACGGCTATGAGGTAATTGAGCTGAACGTTGATAAATACGGGCAACTTGATCTTGCAGAGCTGGATGAACAGATTGACGATGACACCGCGCTGGTAACTATTATGTATGCAAATAATGAAACCGGCGTGATATTTCCCATAGAGGAAACCGCTGAATTAGTCAAAAGCAAAGACGCAGTTTTCCATACTGACGCCGTTCAGGCGGTTGGAAAGATTCCCTTGAATTTATCTAAAAGCAATATAGATTTGCTGAGCATATCAGGCCACAAACTACACGGCCCCAAGGGAGTCGGTGTAATATATATCAGGAAAGGGACACGTCTATCACCATATATGTTAGGCGGCCATCAGGAATCAGGTAAAAGAGCGGGGACGGAAAATGTTCCGGGAATTGTCGGATTGGGAAAGGCATGTGAAATCGCAAAGAAATATATCGACCAGGAAAATAAACGGGTAAAACAACTCCGGGACAAACTTGAAAACGCGATACTGAAAAAATGTCCCGATAGCCGTCTCAATGGAGATAAGGAAAATCGCCTGCCGAATACGACTAATATCAGCTTCGAATATATTGAAGGCGAAGCAATTCTTTTAATGCTCGACCAATATGGTATTTGCGCCAGTAGCGGCTCGGCCTGCACATCAGGCTCACTTGAGCCAAGTCATGTATTACGTGCGATGGGTGTTCCTTTTACCGCTGCTCATGGTTCTATAAGATTCAGTCTGAGCAGATACAACACCGAAGAAGAGATTGATTATACTATTGAAAAAATACCTCCGATTATCGAGAAGCTTCGAGCATTATCCCCATTCGTTCCCAAATAAAATGAAATTTAACTATTGAGCAGTTTTCGCCATTTTCGGCCATCGGATTCTATGAGTTTATCAGCGGCGGAGAAGCTTTCCGCTCCGGCAGGGTATTCTTCAAGGGCAGAGTCACGATTTTCCCATGCGTCTAATATAGGCATTAGTAAATTCCATGCCGCCTCTATTCCATCCTGTCTTGTAAATAGTGTCTGGTCACCGAGCATGCAATCCAATAAGAGTCTCTGATAAGCCTCCGGCATTTCTGCACCAAAAAGTTCGCTGTAATTGAAATTCATCGTTAGAGTGCTCATGCATTTTTTAGAGCCGGGACGCTTCGCCTGAAAATTAAGCAAAATTCCCTCTTTCGGCTGGATGCGCAACACCAGCACATTGGGCGGCATCTGCTCGAGTTCCATCGAAGTGAACATAGAATGAGGGACATTTTTGAAAGTTATTGCGATTTCAGTATCTTTTTGAGCAAGCCTTTTGCCTGTACGCAGATAGAAAGGGACATCCTTCCATCGCCAGTTATCAATAAAAAGTTTTGCAGCGACAAAAGTTTCGGTTTTTGAGTCTTGATTTATTTCTGATTCAGACCTGTAGCCGATAACTTTTTTACCATTTATAACGCCGTCACAATATTGTCCTCGAACAATAGAATTATCAGGACAATCAGTTGAAAAAGGGCGAATTGAGTTTAAAAGCTTAACTTTTTCATTACGAATACTATCCGCCTCGAATGATGCCGGCGGTTCCATTGCTGCTAAAGAAAGCATCTGGAGCATATGATTTTGAAACATATCCCGAAGAGCTCCGCTTTTATCATAGTAACTGCCCCGATGCTCGATACCTGCGGATTCGGCGATTGTTATCTGGACATGGTCTATATAATTCCGATTCCATACAGGTTCAAAAATAGCATTTGCAAAACGAAACATTAAGATATTCTGAACTGTTTCTTTACCAAGATAATGGTCGATGCGATAGACCTGAGACTCATCGAAACATTTGTGGATGTTATTATTAAGCTCGATAGCGCTTTGCAAATCTCTTCCGAAAGGTTTTTCGATAACTAACTTAGCCTGCATAGAACAGGATAATCCGGCTGAACCGAGATTCTCCACTATCGTGTCATATAAAGGAGGCGGGACAGACAGATAAAAAATTATATTATCGTTAACTTTATGTTTTTGATTTAGCTGTTCAAGTTTATTTTTAATATTGTCATAAAAAACAGCATCGTCGTATTTACCAACAATATAATAAAGCAGATTAGAAAATGGCTCCAATCCCAACGGTTTGGATTCATTCGTTTTTTCTTTTATAATCTGTTGTGTATCTTCTCTGAATTGCTCATCAGAAAGTTTTTTTCTGCCCGCCCCAAGGATAAAAAACTGCTCATTGACCAAACCCTGCTGAAATAAACGAAACAGGCTGACAAGCAATTTTCTGCGTACTAAATCGCCGGATGCACCAAATACAACAAATCCACTCGGACCGGCGGGAACTTCGATACATAATAGCTCCTGCCGGCTTATCGATAAACCGACTTCCATCACAATTTCAATCCTGAAATTTTTATTTAATCATCTACTGGCTCGAACTCTTCTTTACCGACGCCACATTCCGGACAAACCCAATCATCCGGCAAATCCTCGAATGCTGTTCCTGCTTCAACACCATTATCCGGATCACCAACCGCCGGATTGTAAATATAGCCACACATCAGACATTTATATTTTTTCATATTTTATACTCCCTTTTTTATAAATATTCATAATTGACTAAATTCTGTTTTACCTGAACTAATCTCTTTGTCCCCTGAATCTATTAAGAATCCTTATATGCTCAAGCTCTTCTTCGATAATGGAATTAATTATTTGAATATTTTCCTCTGAGTGTGCGAATCCTTTCAGGCCGGTATAAAACACGATAGAGTCTTTCTCTCTCTCGATAGCGACTCTTATTATATCAGCTTCATTTTCTCTGCCGCTTAAGACATCGCCCGGTTCCGGCCTGATGCCAAATACAGCAAGCCCCGCCATTACCTGTGCATCCGAGAGGTTTTCCCCAAAAGATTTATTTGCATCGGTTTTTTTGACTGATTCTAAAATCTGCCTTCTCATATTGGAAAAAATACTCTCATGTTTGGATTCCCACTCGGCCAATCTAAGAAGTGTTCTGGAAATATCCGTATCATCAAAGATGTCCGCAGCTTTTTGGTAAAAGTCCGCGCCGTTCTGTTCGATCCGTTCGGCTATTTCAAGTATTTCTACGGCATTAAATTCGACATCCATTCATTTACCCGCGCATATAAAGAATTTAAAGAAATTGAAGAGTTAGTTCAGGTCAAATCCTGTAAAGTTATTGCAAACCATCAAGTTTCTTTTTCAGGATAGCAATGTGACCGACTTCCTCTCTGATTATCGCTTCGACTTTTTCTTTGCCGGCTTTTTGTGAAACAGATTCTTTAAGACCGACATAAAAAACGATAGAATCCCTTTCTATACCAATAGCCATCTTAAGAACATCCCCAGGTGTTTTACAACCTGATAACAGTTGGACAAGATCAGCATTCATATCGAAAACGTGACCATCAGCCATGACCTGCAGATACATTTGCGCTTCCTCATAGGGATCAAAAACCAGTGAATCAGACTCAGAACCAGACAGTTCCTCACGCATGGCAGCGAAAGTTTTCAAGTGCTTATCTTCCATCGCAGCTAAATCAAGGAAAATCTGACTTACATCAGGGAAATTATCCGCTGCTGCTCTGTAAAATTTAGCGCCGTTTCTTTCAATCTGTTCGGCCATTTCAAAAACTTCATCAGCGTTAAAAGGCATACCCATGAACTTCTCCTTTCGGTTGCAAAATTGCAAAATACTTTTTATTTATATTTATTATATTTATTTCTCTGTAGCTTTAGCCCTTTCTTCCGGGGACATCTCAGTCAGTTTTTTAATTTTCTTTATATCCACATCCAGTTCCAGTGCTTTTTACCAGAATTATTAAAAAAAGTTTGCTATTAGATAAGGTCAAAGCGATCAAGATTCATTATTTTATCCCATACTACTACAAAGTCGTGTAGGAATTTCTCCTGGGAGTCCTCACATCCGTATACTTCCGCCAATGCCCTAAGTTGAGAATTCGAACCGAAGATAAGATCAACACGTGTACCTGTCCACATGAGTTGGCCAGTTGAGCGGTCACGTCCTTCGAATACGTCATTATCCTTTGAGATTGCCTTCCATTCAGTTCTCATGTCGAGCAGATTCACAAAGAAGTCATTGCTGAGTGTCTCTGGCCGTTTGGTGAATACGCCATGTGGGGACTGTCCGAAGTTAGTATTCAAGACGCGCATACCACCAATAAGAACCGTCATCTCAGGAGCGGTCAGTGTCAGCTGTTGCGCACGGTCAACCAGCAATTCTTCAGCCGATACGGAATATTTGGCTTTTTGGTAATTGCGGAATCCGTCGGCTTTTGGTTCAAGCACAGCGAATGAATCCACCTCGGTTTGCTCTTGTGTTGCATCTGTGCGTCCCGGAGTGAAAGGAACTGTAATATCATGACCGGCATTCTTCGCTGCTTGTTCGATACCAGCGCATCCACCCAATACAATCAAATCGGCGATTGAAACCTTCTTACCACCTGACTGCGAATTGTTGAACTCTTTTTGGATTTTCTCAAGGGTCTGCAATACAGTCTTGAGTTGGCTTGGCTGGTTTACTTCCCAATCTTTTTGCGGAGAAAGTCGAATACGAGCTCCGTTTGCACCGCCGCGATTGTCGGAACCGCGAAATGTTGATGCTGAAGCCCAGGCAGTAGAGACCAACTGTGAGACAGACATATCCGATGACAAAATCTTTTCTTTAAGAGCTACGATGTCCTGCGCATCAATCAATTCATGGTCGACGGCGGGAACCGGGTCCTGCCAGATCAGGTCTTCTGCAGGAACTTCCGGGCCGAGATAGCGTGAGCGAGGTCCCATATCGCGATGAGTCAGCTTGAACCACGCCCTGGCAAAGGCATCTGCGAATTCCTCGGGATTTTCCAGATAGTGACGAGCAATAGGCTCATAGATCGGATCGAAGCGAAGTGATAAGTCCGCTGTAGTCATCATAGGTGCGTGCCGCTTAGAAGAATCATGAGCATCCTCTACGGTTTTCGAACCGGCACCATCCTTGGGTAACCACTGGTTAGCTCCGGCCGGGCTCTTTGTCAGTTCCCACTCGTATTTAAACAGCACCTTCAAATAACCCATATCCCATTTGATCGGATTCGGCTTCCATGCACCCTCGATGCCACTGCTGATTGTATCGCCACCTTTGCCACTACCGAAGCTGCTCTTCCAGCCAAGACCCATCTCTTCAATGGGAGCCGCTTCAGGCTCAGGACCAACATGAGTTGCAGGACCGGCGCCATGGCACTTGCCAAAGGTGTGTCCACCAGCGACGAGTGCGACTGTTTCTTCGTCATTCATCGCCATGCGCGCGAAGGTCTCGCGGACGTCACGGCCTGAGGCGACAGGGTCGGGATTGCCATCCGGTCCTTCCGGATTCACATAGATCAGGCCCATCTGTACCGCAGCCAGAGGATTGTCGAGGTCTCGTTCACCGGAATAACGGCTCTTGGGCTTATCACTTGTAGCGAGCCATTGGTCTTCTGAACCCCAGTAAATGTCCTCTTCAGGCTCCCATACATCTTCGCGGCCACCACCAAAGCCGAATGTTTTGAATCCCATCGACTCAAGAGCACAATTACCAGCGAGAATCATCAGGTCTGCCCAGGAAATCTTTCTCCCGTATTTCTGCTTAATAGGCCAGAGCAGCCGCCGTGCCTTATCGAGGTTCACGTTATCAGGCCAACTGTTGAGCGGTGCCAGACGCTGAGAGCCAGAGCCTGCGCCTCCGCGGCCATCTCCCATTCGGTATGTTCCGGCGCTATGCCAGGCCATCCGAATAAAGAGTGGACCATAGTGACCATAATCTGCCGGCCACCAATCCTGTGAGTCTGTCATTAACGCATAGAGGTCCTTTTTCACAGCCTGCAAATCGAGTTTCTTAAATTCCTCTGCATAATTGAACTCTTCGCTCATCGGATTGCTCAGATTAGAGTGCTGATGAAGAATCTTAAGGTTAAGCTGGTTCGGCCACCAGTCCCGATTGGATGTGCCGGCACCAGCAACAGATTTGCTGGATTTTCCCGTTACCGGGCATTTGCTTTCTTCTTTCATTTCTATTCCTCCCAGAATAGGAATTTTAAAGTATGTACATTTATATTACGTATTCGAGTTTTGTGCCGGTGGAGTAAATACTCTCTGTCCTAATTCACGATCGAGCATAAACATTCCGCCGGGTGCACTTTCCATCATTTTCAATTGCTGGACTACCTCATCAGCAGATGCTTCTTCTTCGACCTGCTCATTAACAAACCACTGCAAAAAACTGTTTGTTGCATGGTCTTTTTCTCCAATTGCCAAATCCACCAAATTGTTTATCAATGAAGTTACTTTTCGCTCATGTTTACTAACCGCCTCGAAAACTGCCAGCGGTGTATCCCATTTTGTTTGAGGCCCTTCAATCGGTTTTAATAAGACTCTGCCGCCGCGTTCAATTATGAAATCATAAATTTTCATGGCATGCATCATCTCTTCCTGGGTCTGCACTCTCATCCATGTTGCAAATCCGTTGAGATTTAATAACTTAAAAAAAGATTCCATCGACAGATACAAATATGCCGAATACATCTCGGCATTGACCTGCTCGTTCAGAGCCTGCTCTAATTTTTTCCCAATCATATATTATCCTTTCCACAACCTAAAAGGGATTATAAGAAATTGTCATTGTTACAGAGCTATTCCTATATATTCCCGTAATATTTTTTTTAATGTGGACACTTTTTCAGGCATATAAACCAGTCGAGGCATTCGTAGTCTTTACCGGATTTGTCAACTCTATCTTTTGCTGTTCCACAAGAACCGGGAGGAGGTACGATAACATCATCTCCAAGCCGCCAATTCGCAGGTGTCGCGATATTATGCTCATCTGAGTGCTGCATAGCGATTAGTAATCTTTTAACTTCATCCATATTCCTGCCGTTACTGAGAGGATAATACAAGATAGCCCTAACAATAGCTTTCGGGTCCATTATAAAAACAGCCCTGACTGCTTGCGTTGTACTTGCTGCAGGCTGAAGCATTCCAAATTTTTTGGACACTTCCATTGTCAAATCACTTATTACCGGAAAATTAACCTCAATATTTTCCATTCCTTTGTATTTTATTTTTTCCTTTATTGTTCTCAACCAAGCGATATGGCTATAGGTGCTGTCAATTGACAAGCCAAGCAATTCGGTATTCAAATCCTTAAATTCTTTTTCCATACTCGCAAATGTCATAAACTCAGTAGTACATACCGGCGTAAAATCAGCCGGGTGGGAAAAAAACACTACCCATTTACCTTTAAAATCTTCCGGGAATTTGATGTGTCCCTGAGTAGTTTCGGCTTGGAATGATGGAGCTTTCTCACCAATCAACGGCATTGGATTTCTTTGCTCTTCCATAAAATATTTCCTTTCTGAATTCTGTTTTTCATATAAAACATTTATTCGATAATTATTATCCTTTCCACAACCCGTGAACGTTACAATATTCTCTGGCGCTTACCTTTTCAGCTTTAACATTAAAGATTGCTTCAGCGGGTATTCCCGGCTTTAGAAACTGCCGATATGCTTTTCCATCGGCTAACAATTCAATCCACTCTATATAGTGTTTTTCCTCCATAGGATGAGGGACACTGCCAACCTTGATTTTGTAGCCGCCATCGATTTTTTCTATTACAGGTACATGTTTTTCCGTTGTGGCATCAGCGGTTTTTTCATCCAGAAGCTCCATTGGTTCACCGCAACAGACCAGTTCACCGACACCGCCGTGAAGTACTTCAACAATATTACCACAAACATTACATTTATAAACTTGTAGTTTTTCAGCCATTATTTTCCCCTTTCAATCTTCGTCTTTTAATCGACAATATTAAGTTCTTTATGTTTTGCTAAAATATTATCCGCCAATTTGTCAAGGGCGGCAAAATTCTCATTTTTTGGATGTCCCTTTACTATTACCGGCTCCAGGATTTCAGCCTTTAGATTCGGTAATAAAGCCGTTAATTGTTCTGCCATTTTTCCGCCCCAGCCATAAGAGCCTATGATTGAAGCGAATTTCGTTTTTGGCCTCAAGGCATTTGCTAAAAACGCAGCATAAGCAGCACATGGATGCGGGCCAATCAATACTGTTGGTGAACCGATTACAATTGTTGCCGCATCCACAAACGCGATTGCGAGTTTTCCAATATCGACGGTCGAAAGCTCGAACTGTTTAACCGTGATACCTCTTTGAATTAGTGCATTTACAAAATACGTAACCATTGCTGCCGTGCTGCCATGCATCGAAACATAAGGTATTAACACTTCATTTTTTACGTTATCCGAAGCCCAGTCTTTATAAGCATCGACAATAAACTCTGGCCGTTTATGAACAGGGCCGTGACTGGGAGCAATAATATTAATTTCCAAATCAGAGATTTTTTCAATGTTGGCGTTTACCTGTTTTCTAAATGGCATCATGATTTCCGCATAATAACGCTTGGCGGATTCATATACAGTAGCTTTGTCATCTGCAAAGAGACTGCTCGATGCAAGATGTGCACCGAAAAAATCACATGGAAAGAGAATCTTATCTTCTCTTAAATAAGTTCCGAAAGTTTCCGGCCAGTGCACCCAGGGCAAATAAATAAATTCCAGGGTTTTATTACCCAATGAAAGTGTTTCTCTGTCTTCGACTGTAATGAATTTGTCCTGCTCAATATGATGCAGGTCTATCAGCATTTGTTGGCACTTAGGATTTGTCACGACCATTGCATCGGGAAACATCAACAGAATATCCGGCAGGCTTCCTGAATGGTCCTGTTCGGCATGATGACTGATTACATAGTCAATTCTGTCAATGCCGCACTGGATAAGATTATCCAGAAGGTCCTGTGTTTTATCAGGCTCAACTGTATCAAGAAGGGCGGTTTTTTCGCTTCCTTTTATCAGGTAAGAATTGTAGCTCGTGCCATCCGGCAGGGGGATAAGCCTGTCAAATAGTCTTGCATCCCAATCAATTGCGCCAACCGCGTAAATATCCTTTTTGATTTTTCTCATGTTGTTATACCTTTCAGGGCTTCGAGAGCATCTTCATAATCGGGTTCGTTAGTTAACTCATCTACTATCTGAATATATCTTATTATCCCTTCAGAATCGACAATAAAAACCGCTCGCCCAAGAAGCCTAAGTTCCTGTATAAGTACGCCGAACGCATTACCGAATTCAGCTTTTTTATAGTCGGACAACGTCTGGACATTTTCTACACCGGCGGCTCCGCACCATCGTGCCTGAGCAAAAGGCAAATCCATACTGATAGTAAGAACTATGACATTATCACCGAGCTTTCCCGCCTCTTCATTAAATTTTCTGGTCTGAATATCGCAAACACTGGTATCCAGTGAAGGAACCGATGATATCAGACAGGTTTTTCCACGAAAAGAGGAAAGTTTGATTTCTGAGAGGTCGTTGGCTACGACTTCGAAGTTTGGGGCGGTGTCGCCAACTTTTACAGGATTTCCCGACAAGGTCAGGGGATTGCCCTTCATTTTTACAATCCTTTTGCCTTCCATGATTTAACTCCTAAATAGTTTCTTTCCAATTGTTTGTATCCGGTAGCTTATCCGGAATATACTTCACGAAACTCCTTAAGTAAAGACCGAAGTTTTTCCACGTTTGCTAAATCAGTAGTTTGTTTTGCCTTCATAGAATATATTAACATTTCGTGAAGCAATGTTAGTTTCTTTACATAATCATCTTGTGCTTTCGCATCTCCTTCAGCCGGCAGCTTGATCCGTTGTGCCATAAAATAATACGTTACAACATGGCTTATTTCGTCCGCGTGCTCTTCTTTATTTATTACCCATCTAATCAACTGGTTGGCATTTTTAGCAGGCTCTTTTGAAAGTTCCATAATCTCATTCATAGATTTTTCGATTGTAGTAATATGCTCTGCTATTTCGTCAAGCCTTGCCGGGTCATCATAAATCCCACATGGTATCTGACAATGCGAATATGCTAACGAACCGAACAGTACCGCAGATACTATTACACCGAAAAGTATATACTTTTTATATTTAATACTTTTCATTTTTTATCTCCTCAATTTTTATCTTCCTGAATTTTCAGAAGTTAGTTGCTTCCAGCTCATAATAACTTTGTGGATGTGCACATGCCGGGCATACTTTTGGCGGCTCGGTTCCTTCATGTACATAACCGCAGTTTCTGCAAACCCATCTTACCGGTTTTTCTTTCTTGAATACAACACCATCTTCAATATTTTTTGCCAGTGCAAGATATCGTTCCTTATGGCGTTTTTCCACGATGCCTATACTTTTAAATACTCCGGCAATTTCTTTGAATCCTTCTTTTTCCGCCACCTCGGCGAAGCCCGGATACATTTGCGAGGTCTCGTAATCCTCACCGGCAGCCGCTTCTTTCAAATTTTCAAGAGTATTACCAATCACACCAGCCGGAAAGGTAGCAGTGATTTCAGCTTCCCCACCCTGTAGAAACTTAAACTCGCGTTTAGCGTGTTCTTTTTCCTGATTAGCCGTTTCCTCGAAAATTGCCGCAATCTGTTCATATCCTTCTTTTCTTGCCTGACTGGCAAAGAATGTGTATTTGTTTCTCGCCTGTGATTCGCCTGCAAATGCCGCTAATAGATTCTTTTCAGTCTGACTTCCTTTTAGTTCCATTGTATACCTGCCTTTCTTTAAGTGTTAACTTTACACAGTAACTCAATTTCTATTTACATTCATCGCATATCCCCTCCAGATATACGGTTTTTTTCAATACTTTAAATTTTTTATTGATATAAGCCGGAATTTTTATGTCATCAAACGGCTTATAATGAAAATCTATTATCCTCTTGCACTTTACACATTTAAAATGCTGATGACCGGACATTCCCGCATCGTATCGTTTCGCATCTCCTGAACCTTCAACAATTTCAGCAGCGCCAATTTCACTAAGGGTTATAAGTGTCCTGTTAACCGTATCCAGTGAAATACTTGGGAACTTTTCTTTTATTTTTTTATGAAGCATCTCTGCTGAGGGGTGCTCGTCTGTTTTAAGAAGTTCCCTGAATATTACTATTCTTTGCGGAGTAACTTTTAAGCCGATTTCCCTACACTTATTTGTAAACCATTCGGTTTTTTTGTCCAGTTCCGGGTTTTTAATTTGAGCACTTTTCTTCTTCATAGCGATTACTATATAGGATTTACTCCTATTTGTCAACTGTGTTCAAAAAAATATTTTCTTTTTTTTTGAAAAACCTGAGTTGTCAAAAAATCAATGCCAATTCCTTATAAGCAATATTTTTAGTATATTCCCATAGATATTCAACTATAAAATTTTTTGAATTAAATATAAATTGTAAAGATTTATAATTTTTTTATGTATGATTTTGATAAGCATAGGATGGCCTTAATGTTACATTTGATAAACAAATGGGAGAAATGGGCACAATAGGCGCCTGTTTGAATTGGAATGATTATTTCATTGACTTGAAAAAGTTTATAATTTAAATTCATATGCAAGTTGAAAAGGGGTATTTCATTCAGGGTGAGTCGCTCGTTCTATTAGGATACCCATAAACTGTTATTAACATTTTGAAAGGGAGATCTTATGGACAGTAAGCTAATAATAATTTCATGCTTTTTCTTAATTTTTATAACGAGTTGCACTAATGATGGACTTTCACTCCAAGCTCTTACAGAGAGTCCCGGCGGTATTATTGACGCACCGGATGGTGTGACAATAAACGCACCCGAAGGCCATGTCCAGGTGAAAGTTATGATAAATAATGAGGGTAGATTGTGTTATACAGTCGAACGTATCAAACCAAAACAAACTCTTATTTTAGAAGAATCACCTCTTGGTATTACAATTGACGAAACCGATCTGGGGATGGGAGTTGAAAGAAGTACACCTCTTGAGGTGTATTCATTTCATGAAACGTATCCCTGGCGTGGTGTGCATTCAGAAGCGACGAATAATTGCAGAGGAGCTAAAATCCCTATAAAACACACTGCCTCAAATACCACATATATTCTCGATGTGAGGGTTTTCAATGACGGAATGGGCTACCGTTATATTATCCCGGGCGAGGGAGAACGGACAATCAGCGGAGAGGCCAGTGCATGGAATTTACCTGATGATTGCCTGATATGGTACCAGAGCAAAATCGATAATTATGAAGGCACGCATAAAAAAGAATCTGTAAATGTTAAGGATCAACGTGTTGGAATGCCTGTTACTGTTGTTTATCCAGATGGCACATACGCGGCGATTACAGAAGCTGGTTTGTTCGCTTACAGCGGCATGACACTCGAAGCTGATGGAACTTCGATGCTTAAGGGAGTATTTTTCGATGACCGATCATGGCAGGAAACGGGTGAAATATCCACGCCATGGAGAGTTACAATGACAGGACCCGATTTGAACGCTTTAGTGAACTGTGATATTGTTCATAATCTCTGCCCGCCTCCTGATGAAGAGCTTTTTCCTGATGGCATGGAGACGGATTGGATAAAACCGGGGACATCAACATGGAACTGGTGGTCAAATAGTTCTGTAGCATTTGAACCTCAGAAGGAATGGGTTGATAAAGCTGCTGCTTTTAATATGGATTTTCATCTTGTGGATGCCGGCTGGGATACAAGATGGAGAGCTGAAGGTAAAACTGCTTTTGACTTTCTTAAAGAATTATGCGATTACGGTAAATCAAAGGGTGTCGGAATCTGGGTATGGAAGCACTGGAGCACTCTTAATACTGAAGAAGTCCCAAATCCACAGGGTAGAAGGGGCGGCGCTAGTGGTCGAGGCGGCGGAGGTAGAGCCGCACAGCAAATGACACGTGCTGAATTTTTTAAGGCATGTGAAGATGCAGGCGTCGCCGGTATTAAAATTGATTTTATGGATTCAGAATCGAGAAAGATGATTAATTTCTATACTAATACTCTTACCGATGCAGCAAAACATAAACTGATGATTAATTTCCATGGTGCAAATAAGCCAACTGGGGAACCCAGGACATATCCAAATGAAATGACACGCGAAGGCATTCAAGGACTGGAATATAACAGATGGGAAGCTCTCCCGGCTATGCACTATGCGTCTTTGCCTTTCACGAGATTTCTGGCGGGACATGGTGATTTCACTCCATGCACATTTAATCCTCAAAGTATCAAAGGCACTACAGTGACATTACAGCTCGCATCGGTTATTACTACAACTTCCCCTATGATGCACTGGGCAGATAACTGGAAATTTTACGAAGAAAGTAAAGCCCTTGAGGTAATCAGGAATATAAAGTCGGTGTGGGATGAAACTATTGTTTTACCAGGCAGTGAAATTGGCGAGATAGCTGCTTTGGCACGTCGTTCCGGTGATGACTGGTTTGTTGGAATAATCAATGGCGGCGATGCTAAGTCATATTCCCTTGACCTTTCCTTCCTTGGTAAGAGAACTTATAAATGTACGATAGTTCGTGATGTCAAAGGTGAGCCTGCCCAAATGAGTATCGGTAAAACAACTGTGAAAAAGGGGCAAAAACTTGATGCTGATATGGAAGCAGCCGGGGGATTTGTTGTCTGGCTGACTCCGCAGTAATGAAAATCTCCTTAAGACCACAAATAAATATATTAATAAAAACAGCAGGAATTTTTATAACCTGCTGTTTTCTAATTAGTTGTTGTCTGTCATTAAATCCTGACAGTTTTTAGCCATTCCTTTGCCATTAAGGCGGCTCCGGCTATAGTAGGGTGAACTCCGTCCGCCGCCCAGTATTCGGGGGCAGTATTTTCTATGGCTTTATCGAACATAGTCTGAAATGGAACAAATAGAGTGTTAAATTCTTTTGCTAACTTACCGGCCGAAGCGCGATAACCATTAAATTCTGGGAACCATGTATCATTCACGGCACCACATCGAAGTACAAACGGTTCACAGATAACCAGTTTTACATCAGGTAATGCTTCGAGCGTACGTTCCAACAATGCTCTATAGTCAGTTTCATACTTTTCTATAGTGCCGTTATACCTGCCCTCCAGCGTATGCCAAATATCATTGACGCCGATTAGTATACTCAGCACATCCGGCTTAAGGTCGATGCAATCTGAGTCCCATCGAGCGGCTAACTCGAACACTTTGTTGCCGCTTATACCTCGGTTGAAAATTTTCAGACCATCAGCGGGATATTCTGCTAATAGTTGAGACGCTATCAAATGTACATATCCTCTTCCTAAAGCATTTGCATCGTTGGCTGTTGCCGCGGTTCTTCTGCTCCGGCCGGAATCAGTAATGGAATCGCCCTGAAATAAAATTGTATTGCCTTTTTCGATTATAGAATTTTCAGATTTAATTAAATGATTGTTCTCGATACTGCTGCACCCGGAAGATAATAATGCTGTAACTCCTGCTGTAGCTGTTGTTATTGTCTTTATAAAATTTCGCCTTGAAATTAAATTACTCTCTTTCATATTTTATCTCCAATTCGGGATAGCTATGATACGCTAATCAATTAGATCTATTTTCCTTTTCTAAACGGCCTGAATAAAAATTCAAAGGTTTCATTTCTCCAGTTCTTTCTTAGAGGAAAAATCCCTTCTTCAACAAAACCAATATCTTCTACGGTATAAAAAGCTTTCTGATTAAACTTTTTGACTATATCGACTACTTTCTGTATTTCTTTTCTCGGTACGATCGTGAAAATTATACTTACTTTTCCATGTACTCCCTGGCCATCAACGCTCGTTACTCCATATTTTTTGGAACTTAACGATTGAATAAGTTCTGTCGCGTCTTTCTGGGTAATGACTCTAAGAAGCGCAACACCGAGAGAAAGTTTTTCTGCTATCATTATACCAACATAATTACCCATCGCAAAACCACCCGCGTACGCGATGTAGCAGGCCGGATTATTTAAATTACTCATGATTTGGCCGATTGCCAGTAGCCAGATGAGTATTTCAAAAAAACCGACAACAGGGGCAAGGTATTTTAAACCTTTCGATACGAATATCACCCGAATCGTACCTAAAGTAACATCGAGCACTCTTGCAACAAATATCAATAATGGGATGATAAATAATGCATATAAATTAGAACTTGGCACTGTTGTTGATCCTTCAAGATAAATATTTTCAATTAGACGACATTCGCCTGACTTCGAATGTTCTGAAGATTTCCGAAAGCAATAAGACCGTCACCAATTTGTATTTTCCTGTTAGCAGAAGGATTTGGTATCGTTTCTTCACCTCTGATAATAGCAAGAATGGTAATGTCATTTTTTCTCAAATCGGATTCGGCCAGTGTTTTGTCAACATACGGACACTTCTCGGTAACTTCAATCCTCGAAATGCCGTAGCCGCCCGTAAGCTGTAGTAATTCCTCGAATGAGACAGGCTTGAATATCTCCTGCTTGATAATTTTCTTTCTTAAATATCTTGTGAGTTTTCCTGTTATTCTTCTGTTATTAAGAATCTTATAGACTAAAAACAATGCGATAGCTAAAACAGCTAAATTTATTGGTGTGTTTAAGAAATTGTCTTGTAGCCAGGGAATGAGATTTTTCTTGGGATCCAGGGCTCCGGCTGCCGTCGCTATTAATGTCACTAATCCGGCATTTCCCAATACCATTAGAATTGAAGCAATTCTGCGTCTGCGTTTATCACTTACAATCAGTTCGGATTCTCTTGTAGTAAAACCTGTCCCGCTAAAACATGACAGCGATTGGAACTTGGCTAATGACCATTCAAGCCCGGTAAGCTGAAAAGCTATTGCCCCAATTCTTACTATTATCCAGGATGCAATTAACGCAAGAATAAATAACAAAAACATAAAGTTAATCCCCGAAAGTATTTATTTGTTACAATGTTCAATAATTTACAACCACTTTTTCTTCTTAAAGTAGTAAAGCATGCCGCCGGTTATGACAAGCATTATCATCCAGACTCCGTAATAACCGAATTTCCATTTCAACTCCGGCATATACTCAAAATTCATACCATAGATACCGGCAACAAATGTCAGAGGTATAAATATTGTAGCGATAATTGTCAAGACTTTCATTACCTCATTCATCCTGTTACTAACGCTCGAAAGATAAATATCCAGCATTCCGGAAACCATGTCGCGAAAACTTTCAACAGTGTCGATAACCTGTATAGTATGGTCATATATGTCTCTGAAATAAGCATCTGTCGATTCCAAAATCAACTCTGATTCACTGCGTTCTATGCCGCTTATAAGTTCTCTTAACGGCCAGACTGACCTTCTTAAATGCACCATTTCTCTTTTAAGATTATGTATCTGCTGAAGAGTTTTTTCTGTCGGATTGATAACTAATTCTTCTTCCAAAAATTCAATCTTCTCTCCGAGTTTTTCAAGAATAGCGAAATAATTATCAACTATCGCATCAAGGATAGCATACATAAGATAGTCCGCCCCCATTCTCCTTATTTTTCCTTTAGCATTTCGGATTCTATCGCGTATTTGCTCGAATACATCTCCGATATTTTCCTGAAGAGAAATAACATAATTTTTACCAAGTACCACGCTAACCTGCTCGGATTGTACGGTTTGACTTTCTTCGTCGAAACTCAGCATCATTAAAACTATATAAATGTACTTTTCATAATCTTCGAATTTCGGACGTTGTCCCGTATGTAAAATGTCTTCAAGCATCAGAGGATGAAAATCATATTGATTCCCGATTCTTTCAATGATGTCAACATCATGGAGGCCGTCAATATTTATCCATGATACAGTCGGCGTAGTTTTGAATTCGAAACAGTCTTCAATGTTCGCAACATGATTCTCCTGAAAAGAATTCTCATCATAATCTAACACAGTTATCCTGACCGATTCCATCTTCCTTTCACCGGTATAAATTAATGTTCCGGGAGGCAATCCCGCTTGTTTCAATTTGCCTCTAATCCGTTTTCTTTTTGCCATTGGGTATTATCCTTTCAGATTTTTTTGGGAAATCCCACCTTCTTCCTGATAATACAGTAAACAACAGAAAGACAAAAAATCAAGACTAAAATTATGATAACGTGAATCGTTATGCGTGTAGTTAAAAGGTTTAACTGCGCCACCAATTGTTCAGTCTGGTCTGGCAGTGTCTCGCTTAAAGTTTTAATCTCGTTTGCCGCGTCTTTTACAGCTTGAGCTGTTTCCTTGAAATCCGTTTTAGAAGCAGGCTCGGTGCCCGCCTGGCTGGTTTTTGGTTTTAATTTACTTATAGCATTGTCAGTGGCACGGGCGGCATCAGCCCAGCTAACAGCAACAGTATTCACATCCTGAGCAGTTTGAGAAAATACAGCAGCAGTATTAGAAAATGCAGTAGCTGTTTCCTGGACTTCATTAAGAAGCTCGCGTATCCCTGTAACCGTTTCATTAACTTGTCCAAGGGTAGTTCGAATTTGTTCCTGGCTTTTATCCGAATCTTCAAGCAGAGTCGGAAGCTGCTCGGCGGCAGTGGAAATTTTTTCACTGCTCTGGGCGATATTTTCAAGGCTGCTTAAAAATGACTTGGTCATATTGGTTTCTTCAAGATCGTACAACAATAGCAATAACTGCCAGCGGGTTGATTCCGGTAATTCCTGGACGACGTCACTAAGCCGACGAGTCGTATTAGAAAAATCATATATTGCCTCCGGCGCCCGGTCAACTCCTTCAAGAGCACGCACAGGTGAAAGAGAAATCTTAAAAGCCGACTCGAGCAGGCCAGGCTGGCTCTTCTCGGTATGTTGGGAATAAATTAAAAGCTTTGTGAAGCCGCTTTGTATCGGATTTGCCAAGGCCAGTTTTCTTAAATCATCGTCCGTTTTCGTGAAAACTTCTTCGGATAATACCTCACGCGCAATTCCTTCAATTCTTAACTCGATTTCTTTGGAAGCGGCCAATGCAATTGATTTATAATCCCCAAAGATATTTCCCGCTTCGCCGGATTCAATGTAGTTGGTCAAACGTTTACTAAGCAGCCAACAATCGATTAAAACAGCTATTGGTTTTTGTTGTTCCAAAAGATTATGCAAGGCTGGAATGGCACGACTGCGCCAAAGCAGCGTCATTTTCATTACTTTAGGGTCGGCTGAGCGGATGTCGATTTCCGCTGCCGCGGATTTTATCCTGCTTGTGAACAATTCCTCGAACTCATCAAGTAAGTCCTGAAGCTCATCCACTGAAATATTAGAGCGGGGAAATGTACTTTCGGCCGTAGGAAATTTAAGGTCTTTACTACGACAGCCGCTCAGAATTAAAACTAATAAAAACAATAATGCTAACAAATTTATTGCAGTTTTTATCCGGGTATTCTTCATATAAGAAAGTTTATTACTCACGACTTTTAACCTTTCATAACTCTTAAAATAATATCCAGTATTTCATCACCGCAGTCCCCATAAATGGTTAAATTATTACAATATATTAGTAGAACTTTTTTCGTTGGGATTGGCAAACAAAAAGAATGCAGAATATTCAGGAAAATGCCGGTTTGAAGTAATAATAGCTAATTATCACAACTTTTAGGAGTGGTGGAGGGGGATGCTTCTGGAAATATCTGAGCCTATTGGGAGTTATTAAATGGTATTATTGATTTCAGAAAAGGGGATTGTTAGTCTTCATAGTCGTAATCATCATCGAATTCAAAATCTTCTTCGTTTCCATTCTCGATAATGCTGTCAGATGAATCCAGTTCCGAAAATGAGAATACATCGGTATTATCATATTCCGGGTCGTAGTCTTCAATCTCTTCAAAAATCTCTATTTCTTTTTCTTCTTCCCACATACTTCTTTATTCCTTTTAAAGTACAAAAACTAAGGTCTAAA
>Ga0272443_10002351_pt1 | contig 24381 bp, 20 predicted proteins | sample SSMAcet12_FD_193581 | JGI IMG/M metagenome (GOLD analysis project Ga0272443, IMG submission 193581) | Marine sediment archaeal communities from Little Sippewissett salt marsh, Falmouth, MA, United States - SSM-Acet-12 | ecosystem: Environmental > Aquatic > Marine > Wetlands > Sediment ...
AAGTCATAGAAGGTCCGCTGATGCACGGCATGGATGTCATTGGGGACCTCTTTGCCGCAGGAAAAATGTTTTTGCCGCAGGTCGTCAAAAGTGCAAGGGTCATGAAAAATGGGGTCGCCTATCTGATCCCCTTCATCGAAGAGGAGAAAAGGAAGGGGAACGATAGCTCCGCCGCGGCCAAAGTCCTGCTTGCAACCGTCAAAGGCGATGTGCATGATATCGGCAAGAACATTGTTTCGGTCGTCCTGGCCTGCAATAACTATGATGTTGTCGATATCGGCGTCATGATGCCCTGCGAAAAAATTCTCGATGCCGCTGAAAAAGAACATGCCGATATCATCGGCCTGAGCGGCCTGATCACCCCCTCTCTCGACGAGATGGTCCATATCGCTAAAGAGATGGAGCGCCGTGGCATGACAATCCCGCTTCTGATCGGCGGCGCCACGACCTCGAAAGTCCATACCGCCGTTAAAATCGCGGAACACTATTCGGGCCCTATTGTCCATGTTCTTGATGCATCGCGAAGCGTTCCTGCCGTAAACAACCTTGTCACGCCATCCCTGAAAACCAACTATGTTGAGAAGTTGCTGGCCGGCCAGGAAGAACTGCGCAGGAAACATAAGGAAAAAAATGCCGCTAAAACCTATCTGAGCATCGCTGAGGCAAGAAAAAACCACGCAGAGCTCTCATGGAACGATGCGCCACCTGCGCCACCACTCAAGCCGGGAATCACCACGTTCGACAGGGTTTCTCTCGACGAACTGCGAGAGTATATCGACTGGACTCCCTTCTTCAGGGTATGGGAAATTCATGGCCTCTGGCCTGCGATCAAAAGCGACCCCCACTATGGAGAAGAAGCGACAAAGCTGTACGACGATGCAAACCGCCTGCTCGATACCATGTGCGCTGATACCTCATCACTGCAGGCTCGCGGCGTTGCAGGGATCTTCCCTGCCAACAGCAACGGGGATGATATCGAGGTCTACACCGATGAGGAACGAACAACGCTGCGCTGCACACTGCACACCCTCCGCCAGCAGGCAGAACAGAAACAAGCCTCACCGAACCTTGCGCTTGCGGATTTCATCGCCCCGAAATCAAGCGGAATCAAGGATTACATCGGCTGTTTCACCCTGACAACGGGCCATGGCCTGCAGGAAATCATGGACCGCTTTGCAGAAGACCATGACGATTACCACAGGATAATGGCACAAGCCCTCGCTGACCGCCTTGCCGAAGCGTTCGCCGAGATGCTGCACAGAAAAGTTCGAATGGAACTGTGGGGTTATGCTCCTGACGAATCACTCGATCATGATCAGCTGATCGGTGAAAAATATCGTGGTATACGACCTGCTCCGGGATATCCCGCATGTCCCGATCATACTGAAAAACCGAAGATTTTCGATCTGCTCAACAGCGAAGCCGCCACAGGAGTCACCCTGACCGAAACCTTCGCCATGAATCCGCAGGCATCGGTTTGCGGGCTTTATTTCGCTCATCCGGAGGCGAAATACTTTATCCTCGGTCAGATAGGAAAAGATCAGGTGGAAGAGTATGCCGAACGAAAAAAAATGACGAGGTCGGAGGTTGAAAAATGGCTGGCGCCAAACCTCAACTACACGCCCTGACCAACGATACCAAAACCCCGTCGAAAGCGGGGTTTTGCATGATCAGAATGTACAGCTTTCTATAGTCTTATAGGGAAAAGAGCGATCAAGCGCATTCAGAACGGCCGCATCGCGATTATAGACATCGTTGCGGAAGAGCACTTCATCTCCTTCGGCAACGGCTGTCAGATAGAGCAGAAAAACAGGAATCGGTCTGGAAAGATTGACCGTTCTGGTTTTACCCGATGAAAGCGCACTCTCAATCTGCTCAGGACTCCACCCAAGGAGAACGCCTGCAAGATCCAGGGGATTTTCGAGACGAATGCATCCGTGGCTGAAAGCCCGCTCGCTTCTGTCGAAAAGATGCTTGCCTGGCGTATCGTGCAGATAGACGAAATGGCGGTTGGGAAACATGAACTTCACTCTGCCAAGCGCATTGCGGACACCGGGAGGCTGGCGTAACCGATAGGGAAACGAACCGGCACTGTAACCGGCCCAGTCGATCGATGAAGGATCGACGACATTGCCGTTACGATCAATCACCTGCAAGCCGTTACGGCTCAGATAACCCCCATCGCTCTTCATTGATGGGAGGGCTTCCTTTTTAAGAATTCCGGGGGGCACGTTCCATGAAGGATTGAAGATCAGGTAGCGCATGTCGGCCCTGAAAACAGGCGTCTTCCAGAAAGGTTCACCGACGATCACTCGCGACGACCAGGTTAACGCTCCGTTTTCGACATACTGAATGGTAAACCCTGCAATATTGACCATAATGAAGGTCGGCTCGAGCTTGGTGATAAACCAGCGATAACGTTCAAGATTGATCCTGATCTGCTCGACCCGTTGCGAAGCGCTTATGTTGAGCGCCTCAAGCGTTCTGGGGCCGACAACTCCGTCAACCTCGAGACCGTTACGCCGCTGAAAAACCATGACGGCGTCAACGAGCTCTTTCGAGTAGACCATTGCAGAATCAGCAAATGATGTATCGACGGTAGCGAGGGAAACCGCCTCGCCGGTAATCTCCAATCGCCTTCTAAGAACGGGAATTCTTTCATCTCTATCACCTTCATGCCTTATCGACGGGCCGGCCGGGATCGAAGGCCACCCTCCGTCGGACTCATAGTCCCGATACCTGGCAAGAGCCTTTTTGAGGCTCAGGTACTTCGGATGGACCGGACGGATCTGCTCAAGTGCCGCGGCAATTGAATCCCCCTCAATGGCGTTCTGCAGGCGCCACAGAAGGCCATCGCCGTTGAAGCCATTGGAGATATTCCAGTTGGAATCAAGTTTTTCAGGATCAACCTTACCATTCATCAGATGCCAGGAGAGCTTGAACAACGCGTCACTGAGCAGAAGATCGTAGCGAGCCTGCAGAAATGGGGTTGAAGGCGGATCAGAAGTAAAACGTTTTATTTCAGCAAGATGATAGTCTTCAGGATTCAGCCCGTCAGCTTCAGCCCCCTCTATGGCACGAATCAGTTCATTAATCTGTTTGCGTTTCGTCCAGACGGGAGCAAACTGCCGCTCCTGATAAAAAATGGAAAGCAACTCGTTGAAAGCAACTTTCTCACTACCGACCTGGAGGGCGATATCCTGCTGCAGCTGCTCAATATGACACCGGATATTTTCTCCTACTTCACTATCAAAAGAGCTCGAAGCAGTTGCATTGCGAGCGGCTGCACTGCCCGATTCAGCAGTATAACCAGCAACAGGGCTGGCAAGTGCCGCTGCAAAAACAAAGGCAAGAATAATGGCACCCATAGATATGCGTCTTCTGGTTATGAACGACGAGATGCTCCGCCACCGGACTGCATCGCAAAATCAGGCTTCACAAGACGGGAATCATAGACGTAGCTGTCGTCGCCGTTATAGATAAAAAGGCAGGACCCCCCTTTGATGAGATCGATAACACGGTGGGAGCTCCCCATAGGCAGCGCGGGACACCCGAGGCTCCTGCCGAGACGGCCGTGGCGCTTGATAAACGCTTCAGAGACGTAATCGGCACCGTGAATCACGATATTGCGCGTTTCAGCATTACTGTTGATCCCTCGTTCGATACCTTTGAGGCGAAGAGAATATCCATGCTTGCCCTGATAGGTCTGGCCCGTCACGAAAAAGCCGAGGCTGCTTTTGAACGAACCGGGAATATTGGAAAAACTCATAGCCATGTTCTGGCCGCTGTTTTTACCATGAGCAACAAGCGACGAGGCCAGAAGCCGATTGTTGTTGACATCGATAACGAACATGCGTTTCCTGACCGACGGCTTGTTGTAATCGATAATAGTCAACACATCGTTATTACCCAGGACACCATTGTCGCGAAGCCGCATATAACCGCTGACCGCCATCTGAAGAGTCTTGTAATCAAGATTACTGCGGACCTCCGGCAGACGATAGATGGTTTCAATATGTTTCTGAACAGGAAGCTTTCGTAAAGACGTTGCATCGGCCTGAAAAGGCATACAAAGCAGCAGGAAGGCAAAAAGAGCAAATACTCTGGGTGTCATACATCATTCTCCTTATGGTTATTCAACAATCTCCAATGACGCGTGCAATCCACCAGGGACGCCCCCGGGATAGAGAATCACAGGGCATCTCCAGTCGCGCACCGGAAGCACAAAAACATCAGCGACAAGACCGTCATACCATCTCCAATCCGATCTGCCTGATACATTACAACAAAAAGTCCAATTTAATATACAAACTTTTGAATCCTTTCCAGCCACCGGGCAGAGCTCCAGTCCCGCGGCCGGGACAAAGCCTGAGAGCGGCCAATCTCCTTTTCAGGTGCGATCGTCTCTGCAGAATTCCACATCAGCCTGAGAAAGGCGTTGACAAAGCAGCATAAGGCGACGGGCAGCAAACCAATTGACGAAAAAACCGGCAACCGCCTCCCATAGCACTATCCAGGCTATAATCGTCAACCCCTCATACACCAGCGTCAGGGGCAGCCATGAGCCGGGCGGAAGCAGAGCTCGAAGCTGGATTGTCAAGGTAAGCAGCAGAAAACCAGCCATAACCATCAACAGGCTGACTCTCGCTGTTTTGCGCGCTCTGGAGCGTTCAAGAGCGGAGCGATAGCGAAAATATTCATGAACTCCCCTGATGACGCGTGCCTCAAGAGACTTTTGCAGCTCTGTCGCAAAAGAAAAGCGGATGATAAAACCAATCGGACCTATCTCCCGCACGCATTCAAGCAGATAATCAACAAGATCAGAGGCGAGATCTTTTTTATGATAAGGAGCGCGCCGGTCAAAATGCTCGAAAAGCTGATCAACCTCTCCGGCGGCCACATCGATAACAACCCTGCCATCCTGCAGTGAAGAATATCGCTCCAGAACAGGCTTTTTCATTGCCTTATCAATCGGTTGTGTCTCATCAACGCAAAACCAACCACTCTATCGGGAAAGAGCCCAGCGGCAAAACACCTTCGCTTTGATGACAAGAGTCCCAGGAGAAACTTCAGTCGATGGCGAGGCGGCCTCCAGTTTCCGGACCGGCATGGCATCAAATTCACCCACAGGATAGAACGGAGAAAAAGCTGTCTGCAGATCCAGAAGAACTCCAAGAGAAACGTTGGCAGCTTTAGCCATGACCTCTGCATCGGTACGGGCTTGACGCACGGCATCGGCTAGAGCGGCTCGTCGAACCTCCTCATTGCGGGAACTGGTAAAAACGATGCCTTGTATCTCATCCGCACCGGCCTTGACCGACGAATCAATGACACGTCCAGCATTTTCCAGCCGTCGAACTGTAACATGAAGCATATGGGTCGAGGTATATCCTTTAAAAACTCTTCTCCTGGAGGCATTATCCCACTCCCATTGCTGACGAACGCCATAAGAGACGCTCGACGCATCTTCTGCAAGAACGCCTTGAGTCCTGAGAGCATCCTGAACCCTCCTGTATTTCTCGGCAGTTCGGCCGGTGGCCTCTGAGGCTGAAGGAGCAGTATCGGTTAAAAGGACAGTAAACTCAACCATATCGGGGCGTATAGAAGCGCTGCCGGTCGAAGAAACCGCAACTGAGGAATCCGCTGCAGAAAGCGGCAACGAGAAGAAAAGCAGAAGAAGAGAACAATGCAAGAACGTGTAACTGATGATTTTCATCTTGCTTCTTCGTTGATTCTTATTGGATGTCAATGGTTGAACACCAGAATGGTATCGTATTTTTGTAACTTGCAGGAGTATCAAAACGTTCCGTATCCATAAAAACAACAAGACATGATCTCATTATGCGCAAACTGATCCCGATTCTTATGCTCGCCCTGTTTCAGATCTCCATCTTTGCAGGATGCCAGCAGAACGGCGAAAAACAGGCAGAAAAACGCGCTGCCGAATCATCATCCGGCTCGATGAGCGGCGGCCTTTTCAACAAGGGATTTGAAGGCATTCTGCACATGCAGATCTCAACACCGGATCAGCAACCCCAGAACGCTCAGCTCTTCATCGCTCAGGAAGGAACCCGGTTTGAAATGAACATCATGAACCCCGGCACAGACCAGGTCATGATGCGGATCGTCACCTTCACGCCCTCTGCAGAACCAAACCTGCTCTATACGCTTAACGAAAAAAACAAGACCTACAGCGTTATAGACATGGAGAAACTCCAGGATGATATGGAGGAGCTTGTCGAAGAAGAGTCTGATGACGAGTTCACGGTTGAAAAACTCGGGACCCAGACCCTTCACGGCTACAAATGCACACACGTCCGCATGACCGACCAGCATGGCGAAACGGAACTCTGGCTGACAAAGGACCTCCTGAGCGCAGCGGATTTTGCCAGACTGCAGCGAAGCACCAATAAGGAGAGCAATACTATGGAAGCTGCAATGAAAAAAGCCGGCCTTGAGGGCTTTCCGCTTAAAACACTCGACAAAACAACCGGAACAACCATGGAATTTGTTGAAATCGAACGGACATCTCTTGATGCCTCACTCTTCAATGTTCCGAAAGGCTACACAAAAAAAGAGTCTGCAGTTCAGATGATGATACCCGAAATCAGTGACGAACAGATGAAACAGATGGAAAACATGCAGGAGATGATGAATGAAGAAGATATGCAGGAATTCCAGAATATGATGAAAGATATGCAACAGCAAATGGGCGGAAAAGAATAGCAGGTCCTTCGATCCCTGCATCCTCAGCAAAGCCGTCTTTTCCTGATCCCCCGGAAAAGGCGGCTTTTTTCCTGATCTCCACTCAAAGAGGGCGTCTCCACTCCCCTCCATGAACACCGGCAATATCACGATATGCCAACACGACGGCACATGCGCTCACCGGAATGGTCACCAGCAGCCCGATACCAAATGCCAGAACTCCAAGAAGGTTGATGAGCGCAAGCAGCAGGCCGAAAACAAAGAGTGAAAACCAGTTTTTTGTCACGATCCTGCGGCTGGTCTCCATCGCCTGCCAGAAATCCATCCGGTAGTCAACGATAAACGCGGTCGTAAACATGTATCCAACGGCAAGGTAAATGCCGGGCAAAAGAAACAGCACCATGCCGATAGTCACAAGAATCCCTGTCAGAAAACCGGCAAGAACCAGAGGAAGAAAGGAGTTGAAGCCCTGAAAAAAGTCGCTGAACCTGAACGCTTCACCCTGAATCTTTTTCAGGGTCACGATCACATATCCCGCGTAGAGAGGACTCATGACAGCAGTCAAAGCAATCGAACCGAAGATATCAAGCTTTGAAAGAACTGCGGTTAAGAGAAAAAGAATCAGGGTAAATCCTGAAAACTCAGCGGCATGTGCCTTGAAAAAGTCCCATGATTCACTGATATAGTCACTCATATTGACCTCATAGCCTTCGTCTATCACCCTGTCAAAAAGATGCGTATCGACCTTCCTTCCAAAATCAAACGGTTGTGCTCCGGGTTCCATAGTCATCTCCCTTTCATCAAATTGTGCAACAAAAAATCAGCATTACAGCGACAAAGTCGCTCAGAAAAAACATACGCATGTTTTACATAAGCTCCTAAAACAGACAGAGAGAAGCAGAACGCTCAATCACCTGGATGCGTTACAGAAAAGAAAAAACATTTCGTCAATGAATCGCAACGACCGCCATGCTTGAAAACTTTTTCAAACCGCCGGATCCCCTGGCATTCACCGAGAGAATGGTTGAACACTCTTTCAGCGTGCCAAATATTTCGACCGCTGAACTCGAAACATTGATAGCACAAAAAGCACCGATAGTGCTCTTCGATGTTCGTCAGCAGGAGGAATACGATACAAGCCATATCCAGGGAGCGATTCATCTTGACCCGCGCATATCAAAAGACGATTTCATAGCAGCACACAAAAAAAAGTGTCAGGAAAAACATCTGGTTTTTTACTGCTCGGTAGGTCACAGAAGTTCGGAAATGATTGCAAAACTCGACGAATGCAGAAAACAGACTGAAGCCTCGGCGTGCAGCAACCTCAAAGGAGGCATCTTCCGCTGGTACAACGAAGGGCGTCCTGTCGTTACCGGCAATGGGGTTACCGATGCAATCCATGAATACAATGCACTGTGGGCAATGATGATTAAAAAACGCAAGCCTTAATGCCTGGCCTCTGCGTCGTCAGGGTTGAGGGTCACGATACCGATGGCTTTCCCCTGCTGTCGGTCTTTGTCGCCTGGGTCCTGAAGCGGCTGATAAACATCAGGATTTCCCCTGAAGCAGTCAGGCCGGCAACAGCGCCATCCTGCCAGATGCCGTTTTCCGGCGACCAGCGGCTCCCCACCGGATCGCCCTGGTTCTGATGGATATTATGCACGCCCTTGCCGACCCGGAATGGCTCACCGAAAACAAACAATTTGACAGCACGCTTCAGCACAAGCTCCAGGTCCCTGAACGCTTCAAGAGAGGATCCATAGAACCATGGAAAACATCCCTCAGCCGGGTCAGCCACACCGGGCTCGGTTCTCTCACGAACATGAAGACACTCTTGCGTAGAGCGCAGAAGAGGACTGCGAAGATAATCGAGAGCCCCTCCCCCCCTCTCGGACACAAGCATATGCCACCCTGGCGAGAGGTCGACAACCGCTTCAAGATCGTTCCTGCTGATTCTGAGCACACGCCATTGAAGCCCGTCTTTCTGCTTTTTCGAATCAAGATCAACAGCGCATCGAAAAAGTGCGCTTCCGGCACGAACGAGGATAGTACAGTGATAATATTCAGTATCACTCCTGCCGCTGTCGCACTCATACGAATGAAGAGTACCGACAAGAACGCCGTATCCGTCAATCAAAGACATAAAAAAATCGTTTATCGTTATTCGATGCCGGCTCTTGATTGCTGCAATCCGGCTGTAAGCAACGGCATGCAACACGACACAAGCAATTGGTTATCATAATAGTAATCATTTTGATCCTCACTGCCACACCCCTCGGGCAGGCTGGCAAAGCCCGACCATAAAGACATAAAAAAATCAGGTGATTTATATACTATGTTATATCGAGAAAAGTAATGGCCGTTTTACCCATACAATATTGCCACGATCATGGAGTCGATACAGCAAGAACTTCTGCATATATGGACTATTCTGACCACACCTGTCATTGCAATCGGACAGGCCGAGGTCTCATTCTGGAAAATTTTAACGATTATTGTCTCTATAGGACTGGTCGTCGCTGCAGCAAAATTTCTCAAACGGCTGATCGCCGGAAAACTGCTTGTCCATACCGTCCATGATGAGGGAACCAGAGTCGCTCTCGGAACTATCCTGCAATACCTGATCGTCTTTTTCGGCTTTCTTCTTGTCCTTCAGTCTGCAGGCATAGACCTCAGCACACTGACCGTTCTGTCGGGAACCATTGGTATTGGTATCGGTTTCGGCCTTCAGAATATTGTCGACAACTTTTTCAGCGGCCTGATCATTCTGCTTGAACGCCCGATCAAAATAGGCGACCGTATCGAAGTAGGCAGTATTAATGGTGATGTGGTGAGAATCGCCATCCGCTCGACAACCGTCAAGACCAATGACAACATCAACATCATCATCCCTAACTCAGAGTTCGTCTCAAAACAGGTCATCAACTGGAGCCACACCGACCGCAACGTCCGGGTTACCATTCCTGTCGGGGTTTCCTATAAATCGGACCCGAAAAAAGTCCGTGACGTGCTCCTCAAAGTAGCTGAAAATCATCCGGCAATTCTGGAAAAGCCCTCACCGGATGTGATTTTTTATGAATTCGGTAACAGCTCCCTTAATTTTGAACTCAGGGTCTGGACCAGAACGCATATACAGATTCCAAGAACGCTGCGAAGTGAAATCAACTATCGGATTTTCGAGGCATTCACCAAATACGGCATCGAAATTCCTTTCCCCCAACACGATATCCATTTCAAAAGCAGCGACATCGCCTTTTCCGGCTCTTCCGATACAGAAAGCCGCGACTCGCGGTCAGGATAAATGCTTCACATATTGTACATTATGATAGACTGCGCCAGCAAGAGGAAAACGCGCTTCAATCGTCGGATATGCCCTGAAACAAGCAGCGTCCCCACACCGCGCATCCCTGTGACCTGATCAACTTATTTTCCCCGAAGGAGAACAATCCATGCAACAAGATCCTATCGATACCCTTTCCATCAATACCATTCGTCTGCTTGCCGCAGACATGGTCGAAAAAGCCGGATCCGGGCACCCCGGTATGCCAATGGGGGCAGCCCCCATGGCCTATGTTCTCTGGACAAAAATCATGAAACACAATCCCCGGGATCCGCATTGGCTGAACCGTGACCGTTTCGTCCTGTCCGCAGGTCACGGTTCAGCCCTGCTCTACTCGCTTCTCCACCTCTGCGGCTATGAGCTGACCATGGAGGACCTGCAGCAGTTCCGGCAGTGGCAGAGCAGAACTCCGGGGCACCCTGAATACCGCCATACCCCCGGTGTTGAAATGACGACAGGACCGCTCGGTCAGGGCATAGCAACCGCTGTCGGCATGGCTGTCGCCGAACGGTTTTCTGCTGAACGCCTGAACCGTCAGAGCTTCAATATTATTGATTATCATACCTATGTCATCTGCGGAGACGGCGATCTTATGGAAGGCATCTCTTCCGAAGCAGCCTCCATTGCCGGCCATCTCAAGCTCGAAAAACTGATCTGCCTCTATGACGACAACAGGATCTCCATCGAAGGCCCGACCAGCCTCGCATTCACTGAAAATGTCGGCAAACGGTTCGAGGCTTTCGGCTGGAATGTTCTGGACGTTGACGGTAACGATCCCGAGGCGGTCGAAGAGGCGTTGCGGAAAGTCAGAAAAGGAACAGGCAAACCAAACCTGATCAGGGCAACCACCAACATCGGCTATGGAAGCCCGAACAAACAGGACAATGCTGCATCCCATGGATCGCCGCTGGGAAAAGAGGAACTTGCCATGGTCAGGAAAAAATTCGGTTTTCCCGAAGATGAATCATTCGTCATTCCTGAAGCGGTAACCGCTCATATGCGAGCTATCAGCGATAAAGGAGAACAGAGCCAGGCTGAGTGGACAACACTGTGGGAAGCATATAGCCAAGCCCATCCTGATCTGGCAACCCAGATCAACGACCTTATCAATAAACGTCTGCCGGACTCCTGGCAGACGCTTCTTCCCGAATTCAACCCGGAAGAACAGCTCGCCACGCGCCAGGCACTCAATAAAATCCTGCATGCTCTGATTGGCAAAATCCCTTTCCTTGCAGGCGGTTCGGCCGATCTGGCCCCATCGAACGGGACAGCAGTCAAAAACGCTGAGGATTTCAATCCCGACAATTACGGCGGCACAAATTTCCACTTTGGCGTCAGAGAACATGCCATGGGCGCGATCATCAACGGCATGGCGCTTTCAGGAATGCTCAAGCCCTACGGAGCGACATTCCTGGTCTTTGCAGACTATATGAAACCTGCCCTGAGACTTGCGGCACTGATGCAGATCCCTTCAACATTTATTTTCACCCATGACAGCATTGCTGTTGGTGAAGACGGGCCGACACACCAGCCGATCGAACAGCTGGTCATGCTGCGATCAATTCCTGGTATGACAGTCATCAGACCTGCTGATGCCAATGAAACGAAAGCTGCATGGAAATATATCATGACAGCACAGACCCCGGTATCACTGATACTCTCTCGCCAGGCCCTTCCCATACTCGACAGCAGCCTCTACCCCTCTGAAGAAGGAACAGCCAGAGGAGGCTATATTCTGGCTGATTGGGGAAACGCTTCAGGCAGCGGATCCAAGCCGGTTATCCTCATCGCAACAGGGGCAGAAGTCCACCTGGCAGTGCAGGCACAGCAACAACTTGAAGAAGAAGGCATTCCTGCCCGCGTGATATCGATGCCATCAGTCGAACTCTTCCTGCAGCAGCCCGAAGAATATCGAGAAGAAGTCCTGCCGACCTCAATACGCAGAAGAGTCGTTATCGAAGCAGCCTCAACTATCGGCTGGCACCGCTTTATCACTGAGGAAGGAACGATTGTGGGTATCGACAGGTTCGGCTCTTCGGCTCCGGGAAGCAGAGTGCTCAAGGAGTACGGATTCACGGCAGAGCATATTGTAGCGACAGTAAAAACCCTTCTCTGAAAAACCGGGCCATGACAACAGTGACAGAGGGATCAGAGAAGATGGTTCTTGAAAAGACTGCAGCATGCATCATATCGAAGGCATTGCAGGCCATCAGGCAGCACGGGTGGTGTTCGCTCGTGCTGGCTGGCGGCAACTCGCCCCGAAAGCTCTACAGAAAACTTGCAGAAGGCCTGCCATACGAATTGATCGAACCTGACTGTCGCGATACACGAACCGGCAACGACACGACGGTCAGGCTGCCATGGGAAAAGATCATGCTGTTCTGGGGCGATGAGCGGTGCGTACCGCTCAATCACCCGGACAGCAATTTCCGTATGGCCCAGGAGTCACTCCTGAACTATACCGAAATTCCTGAGAACAATATTTTCTGCATGCCTCATGTCACAAGCGGCTTTGCCGATGCAGCCCTCCGCTATGAAACGACCCTGAAGCATTTTTTTCAGTCGCACCATTCAAGCTGGCCGTCCGACAATCTCTGGCCGGCATTCGATATCATTCTGCTTGGTATGGGAAATGACGGACACACAGCATCTCTCTTTCCCGACGACACTCCGGCCCTTGAAGAAAAGCATCGCTGGGTCACTGATGTCCATGCGAAAAATGGATCACCGCCGGGACACAGGCTCACGCTCACCCTGCCGCTCATCAACAACGCGGCAAGCGTGCTCTTCTATGTCACCGGCGAGAAAAAAACCGCTCTGGCACGACAAATCATCTCCGGCGGGCAAAACACGGTGCCCGCCGCAAGAATAAACCCGAAACATGGAGACCTCCAATGGTTTCTCGCTGATGGCTCAACCGGTCAGAAACCTGTTTCAGGCCCCCAGGAATGCACCGCGTAGGGCTGTGGCACGCTTCCCTGCAAAGACGATTTGATGCTGTCAATCACCGACCAGCTGCTCTCGACAGAGTCCTGACGGATAAAATGCATCTGATCACCGGCCATCGCATCGACAAGAAGGCGGTGATAGGGTGTCATCCCCTCCTTTTCGAATGATGCGCGGTAATCGAATTTCATAAACACCGGGTCGGTAACCAGCGCTTCACCGGGTCGCTTTGTCCCGAAACGGATCGCAATGGTTTGTTCCGGCTGGATCTGAATGACGATCTGGTTGGCGGTATAACTGCAACTTTCAGGCGGCCCGAAAAAATTCTGAGGCGGGCATGAGAAGGTGATAACAATTTCAGTCAGGCTCCTGGCAAGATTTTTTCCGGCCTTCATATAAAAAGGAACCCCTTTCCAGCGCCAGTTATCGATAAAAAACCGTATGGAAGCAAAGGTTTCGACCAGTGAATCAGAAGCCACATTGTTTTCCTGACGGTATCCGTCATACTGACCAAGCACGACATGCTCTCTGGCACTCTCGACAGTGAAGCGACGAAGTGAACGAAAAACCTTCTCTTTTTCATCTCTGACTGCGTCTGCGCTCAGATCGACAGGAGGCTCCATAGCCACCGAGGCGAGAAGCTGCAGACCGTGATTCTGGATGATATCGCGAAGCAGTCCGGCCTCTTCATAAAACGACCCCCGCCCCCTGATACCGAAATCTTCGGCGATGGTAATGCTGACGTTGTCGATATAATGACGATTCCAGAGCGGTTCGAACATACCATTAGAAAAGCGGAATACCAGGATATTCTGAACCGGTTCCTTGCCGAGATAATGATCTATGCGATAGATCTGCTCCTCGTGAAACACTTCCCCGACAATCACATTGAGTTCACGCGCACTCTGAAGATCGTGACCATAGGGCTTCTCAATAATGATTTTCCGCCATCCCTGGCACGATGGCGATTTGCCGCCAAGGCCAGCCTCGTCGAGAAACCGGACAATAAAAGGAGCCAGACTCGGGGGAGTCGAAAGGTAAAAAAGCAGATTACTGCAAGTCCCCTCCCGCCCATGACCGGTCCGGATCTCTTCCCTGAGACGATGGTAGCCCTCGACCGTTGTCAGATCGACCTGAACGAAGAACAGACTCTGAATAAAATCACTGAAATGTCCGGAACCGGTATCAATATGTGGTGCATGAGCGACCATTGCCTCCCGGACCAGCTCGCGGAACCCATCGTGACCGATATCAGAACGGCCGACACCGATAATCCGGTATTTATCCGGCATCTGCCCCCATCGGGCAAGTTCATACATTGAAGGGAACAGCTTCCTTAACGCAAGGTCACCGTTTGCCCCGAACAGGACAAGCGTAAAATTTGAAATTTCTCTCTCAGCAGGAGCCATACAGTCAGGATTTAGGAGTAAAACCGTGGCCACCGAACTCATGACGAAGAGCTGCAACGACCTTATCGGAAAAATTATCGTGAGAGCGCGAACGGTAGCGTCTGAACAGCGCATTAGCGATCACCGGTATGGAAACACCCTGATCAAGAGCCGCATCGATGGTCCAGCGACCTTCACCGGAATCAGCGATTTCACCTGAGAGATAGTCGAGCGCGCCGTCTTTTTCAAATGCAGCGGCAACAAGATCCATGAGCCAGCCTCTGATTACCGATCCGTTAGACCATATCCCGGCAACAGCATGATGATCAAATGTAAAAGGAGCTGACTCGAGAATATCGAATCCCTCGCCGATTGCCTGCATCATACCGTATTCTACACCGTTATGCACCATCTTGGCAAAATGACCTGCTCCATTGGGCCCGACATAGCCATACCCTCCGGGAACACACATATCCCTGAAGAGCTCGTCGAGCCGGTCGACAATCTCGCTGCTGCCCCCGATCATCATACAGGCACCATTGCGCGCACCTTCCAGCCCTCCGCTGGTCCCGACATCGAGATAATGCATACCAGCACCCTGAACCCGCAGGGCCCGTCTCACCGTATCATGATAATTCGAGTTTCCGCCATCGATAATGATATCACCGGCCTTGAGAATCGGAAGCAGTTCGTCAATGGTAGCATCGACAGGCGCACCGGCAGGGACCATCATCCAGATAAGACCGGTATCGGCAAGATCCTTGAGCGATGAAGCACCAACAGCCCCTTTTTGCACAGCCTGCAAGACCTGAGCCGAAGAAAGGTCATAGACAACGACATCATGGCCATGATCGAGAAGGTTTTCGACCATATTCAAACCCATTTTTCCAAGCCCGACAAAACCTGTTTTCATAGTATGTATCCTGTTGTTTCTCCGTCTTTTGATTACGTTTTCAGCAGAGATGACTGCTGCATCTCATTGTGAAGCGTCCTGAACTCCTCCTCCAGCTCATCGATCAGTTTGCCGCTCTGCCCCATCGTCCCATGATGCTCGGCATCCTCTTCAAGGCGAACAGCAGCATTGCTGAAACGGTTTCCGCCGACAATCAATGCAGCTCCTTTGACCGAATGCGCAGTAAGTTTTATCTGTGCGATGTTTCCCTCTTCATGCGCTGTTCTAAGAATCGACAGCTGGCGAGGAATATCGTCAAGAAAATGCTCGATAAGCATGATGGCGATTTCGCGATCATGCTGCAGACGATCAAGCATCTCCCGCTCCTGAAAAATATCACTCTCTGTTGCCATTTCCATCGTCTTGTATTGACTATAATCCAATACGGGCTCTCTGGAATACCTCCCGATGCGTTCCAGAAGGCCCACTATATCCGACGTTCTCACCGGTTTTGGAATATAGTCGTTCATCCCGGCATGTAAACACCTCTCCCTGTCCCCTTTCATAGCATTTGCCGTAACAGCAATAACCGCAATATCCGGGTTGAGAACGCCATGCTCTCCTGACCTGATGCGCCGGGTAGCTTCAAAACCATCCATTTCAGGCATCTGACAATCCATCAACACCAGATCATAGGGAGTCGTTCCCAGCGCTTTGAGCGCCTCGACACCGTTTTCGGCGATATCGACACTGCACCCGTTTTTCGAGAGCATCGCCACCAGGACCTGCTGGTTCACTACGCTGTCTTCAACAACAAGAATCCGAAGGGGTTTTACCTGCTTGCTCTCTTTCTCTGGTTCTGAAGGCGCTCCATCCTCATCTCCGGCACCTGTGCCCGGAGAAGTACAGAGCAGATCGAACAGGCAGGAGGAAAGATCGCGACTGCGCACAGGCTTCTGAAGAACTGCCGACACAAAACCGGCAGGCAGGCTGTCAGGATTGAACGTCGAACCCAGCGGCAGCAACAGCACCTGGCGAAGGGTATCGAGTAACGATATGTTGTGCAGGCGTTCAAACATCGACTGTATCTCCATCATCGATGCGCTATCTTTGACGGCGATAATAACACAGTCCCAGGGAGAGCCATTGCGTGCGTCGCGCTCCAGAAGGTCTATAGCTTCGTTCAGCTCAGACTCTGCAGCGAAGCGCACATTCCATGAAACAGCAAACAGCCGCAACAGCTTTCTGCACGGCTCATAATCATCGACAAGCATAACCTTTCTGCCGGCCAGAAGCGCCTCATTTCGTTCATTGGTCTGGGTCTTCTGTTTTTCAAATATCATTGAAAAACAGAACGTACTTCCGTTTTCAGGTGAGCTCTGAACATGGATCTCACTGTTCATTTTTCTGGCAAGCTGATTCGAAATCGATAGCCCAAGCCCGGTCCCGCCATACTTTCGTATCATTGAGCCGTCTGCCTGGGTAAAAGGAGCAAATACCGCCTCGATGCGCTCACTATCGATCCCTATTCCCGTGTCCGATACAGTAAAACGGATTGTAGCCGTTGCGTCGGATTCCCGTTCAAGATCAACAGAAAACACAACCTCTCCTTCAGCAGTAAACTTCAATGCGTTACTGACAAGGTTCACCAGAATCTGCTGCAACCTTGCTGCGTCACCTTTCAGCCTGAACGGAATAGTATGATCCGGGAGAAAAATAAGATCAACGTTCTTCTCGTGAGCGCTATAGGCAAAAAGGGCTATAACCTCCTCCAATACATCAAGCAGGTCGAAATCGAGATACTCGATTTCAAGCTTGTTTGCTTCGATTTTGGAAAAGTCGAGAATGTCGTTGACCAGTCGCAGAAGATTTCTTCCGCTTGAGCTGATAGTTTGAGCGAACTTCCGCTGCTCTGTATCAAGAGCTGATTCAAGAAGAAGATCCGTCATCCCGATAACACCATTCAGCGGGGTACGGATCTCATGGCTCATATTAGCCAGAAACTGACTTTTGGCATCATTTGCAGCATCGGCATGAGCAGCCATCTTCCGGGCATTTCTGATCGCGTCTTCCAGCTTTTTATTGGCATCGAGCAACGCATTCCTTGCAACATTGGCATCATGAAGCAGGTTCATCAATGCATCGCGCTGAAGCTGTATAACCAGTTGAGGATCCGCATTTTCAGGAATAGATACCTGATCGCGATCTGTCAGCAGAGCCGAGGATATCGCCGCTGTGCCAGAAGCGTTCTCGTCCATGAGACTGAAAGGAACAGGTCCGGACACGGCGTCAGCGTTTTCGACATGATACTTGAACGGGCGATCAAGCTCGGCAAGAAGCTTGTCGACTTCTCTTTTCAGCTCCATATTGCGCGCTTCGCGTCCTATCAGAAACCGATTGATCCTGTCGACTCTCTCAAACGACAAATGAAGCTGCTGTTCAATGCGCTTACGCTCCGAAATATCGGTAGAAATCATCACCACAAACACGACCTCGCCATTGTCGATACAGGGGCCGAAACGCGACTCCAAATAACCGTCCTCACCTCCAGAAAGATGAACTCGGGTTTCAATCTGACTCGATCTTGCACTGGTAAACACCTCTTCGACTGCCTGATGATAGAGATCATGATGATCCGCCACCACATAGTCACACAGATGATTTCCTATGGTGAGGCCGGAATGGTAGCCGGCAATTGGCCGGTTCATATAGATAACGCGATGATCGCGATCTACACAAATGATGGTATCGGGACTGTTGGCAAGAACTGAACGCAAGGTATTTTCGCTCGTACGCAGCGAATCGAGGGTCTGTTCAAGTTTCTTTTGAGAAAGCTCAAGCTCATAGTTCTTGTCTTCAAGCTGACGCTTCACATCCGACAGTTCAACAGACTTTCTGATCAGATTGATGTTCTGCTCACGCAGCAGTTTCTGCTGACGCATCAACTCATGCTCGGCCTTCCTGCTCTGACGCGACTGGCTGCGCAGCAAGGCAAGTTCTTCGAGAAGCTGACGATGTGAACTCTCCATAATATCTATTAACTACTCAGGCATCGCTCCCAGAACCCAGAGAACAACCGTCTCGTTATGAAATTTTGCTGCCGACAGCCCTGAATCAGTCTTGTCGATAGGGCCGATTTCCCCATAGGTATAAAATCCGACAATCGGCACATCCCTGCCAATGCACTCTCTGACGGCATCGACCTCTTCCTGGACCCTTCTGCCAAGAACCATTTTTCTCCCGACACAACTGAACATGATAATCGCCTCGGGTTTGCCGCCCCCAAGGCTTTTCAAAGCCTGCCGTGCAGCCTCATGAGCCCCGCGGATCACATCGCCGCGGGAACCGGTCGTCAGCGTCACTTCACTGCCTTCGGGAATGGAGGCAGCAAGAAAAATTGATCCGTCCTCTTCATTGGCCCGAACACCGCAGCGAAGCTGAAAATGAGTGGCTTTCCCGGACGAAACGCCTTCATCGATAAGACCGAAAGGATACTCCATAAAGGCTCCGGGCAGCCTTGCTGATCGCTCTTCCCCGAGAAACTCCCGATAGAGATCAAGCGAACGGACATGATCGAACTCCCTGACGACATTGCCCTCTGCAGAGGTACAGACAAAGCTGTTTCCGATGGATTCAAACCCGCTGCGAACGCCGATACCTGTAGAGAAACCCTCATCGTGACAGATCAGCAATCCCGCAATGGCATCCTGATACACCTGGCCGTCATGGTACTGATAGGTCTGCTTGAAACGCTCATCATCTCCGGGATATCCTCCGACGATTTCAAACTTCCCGCCAAGCCGTTCATGAAGACCATCCATAAGTCTGAGCCCGTCACCGCCCATTCCATCCGGAAAAACAAGAAGCGTTTGCGCATCCGCCGGAGGATCTCCGGAAAACATCTGGTCCAGCATCTCACCGACACTCTGCCGCTCGTTACGGCTCAACGCCCGGCCAACTCCGGTATAAAACCTGAAACGCTCCGAAGCAAGCGCCATAACGACCACGGATTGCGTTGTTGCACCCTCCATCGATATTTCGCCTGCGGTTGTGCCTCCCACCAGAGGGGTCGCAGGAGCAACGGCAGCAATCCCTTTGAGCAACGATCTATGCTCATAGCGCATAGCCGAAAAAACAAGCAGCACGTGAGGCTTACGACCAAGACGCCGAACAGCCTCTGTGGCCGCATCATGGCCAGCCTCGAAGGAATCTTCTTTCATGCTGAAACCGGTAGCCGCATACCTGAAAAGTTCGGAGGATTGGCTCATACGGGTCTTCATTATTGACTGAGAGAAATGGAGGAAAAAGAAGAAAATGAAAAGCGAAACAAACCTATCAGTCAACCAGGTAGTACTCGACCGTTGAAACAACTCTTACCTTTTTGATATACGGAGTATTGCTATCACGGTCGGCAATGGAAAACTGTCCCTGGCTCGCTTTTTTGATCTTTCCGAGCCGGCTGCCTGAATCGGCAGCGAATTTTTCAGCGACAAGCCGCGCCTCTGTTGTCGCCTCTTCAATCATGGCAGGCTTGATCTCATTGAGACCCGTATAAAGGTATTCAGTACGGTTTTCGTAGTTTTCGCCGGAAATCGCTACTCCTCTGGCTCCAAGATCGCCGAGTTTTTCACGCGTCTGCCTCACTCGATCAATATCGGACGTGTAAACACTCACGGTAGAATTTCCGGCATACCGGTAACGGTAGCGACCGGGATCGCCATATCCCTGAGCCTGATGATCGACAACGGATGGAGCTGAAACAGAGATCTCATCGCGCTGAAATCCATTGTTCAACAGAAAATCTGTAGCAATAGCGTTGTGCTCTCTGATCATACCGACCAGTGCAGCCAGATCATCGGCCGCAACATCGAACCCGACAGGCCATAAAGCGATATCAGCTTCGACTTCCCGCTCCGACAATCCCTTGACCGTCACCGTGCGATCAAGCGAACGAAAACGGGTAAAGCCATCTGAAAGAACAGCAGCCGAAAGTATACACCCTGCACACAACAGTGTTCCGATAATGAAAGACTCTGCAATACGACGATTATTCATGATCTTTCCCGATTGAAATGAGCCCCTTTCCACCCTTTCTATAAATTAGCATTTCCCCTCGTGTCAGCAAAAAAACAGCCCCATTCAGGCCAGGCAATATTGCCAACAGCTGAAAAATGTGCAAGTTTAAGAAAACCGAAACAAAGCAGCACAATACGATGGGAAGTGAAATACACCGGGCATCGTTCAGCGAAACCGATTTCAGGGAATTCCGTGAACATCTGCGAAAAGAAACCCGACTGCTGGCCGAATGGTTTTCTTCCTCTACATTCGATGATGAGGCCGGCATGTGCGGTTTTGAGCTCGAAGGGTGGCTTGTAGACAGTAACTGCAATCCGGCGGCCAGCAATGAGGAATTTCTTGAAAAGGTCAATCATCATCTGGTCGTTCCTGAACTCTCACGCTACAACTTTGAAATCAACAGTACACCGCATCCCCCCGGCGGAGCAATGTTCAGGCTCATGCACGAGGAGCTCGCGTCGATATGGGAGCACTGCAGTGCGATCGCCGCAACCATTGGGGTCAAACCGATGATGATAGGCATTCTCCCAACGATCGACAACCGGCAACTCTGCCTCGACAATGTCTCTCCCCTTCAACGCTACTCGGCTCTTAACCGTGAGATCTTGCGGTCACGACAAAAAAAGCCGTTAAGAATTCACATCGAAGGAATCACCGAAACGCTCGACATCGTTCACCATGATGTGATGGCCGAGGCGGCCACAACATCCCTGCAGATCCATTTCCAGACCACGCCAAATCTGGCCGTCCGACACTACAACGCCGCGCATCTGCTGTCGGCTCCTATGGTGGCCGCAACGGCCAATGCACCATACCTCTTCGGGAAAGAACTCTGGAGTGAAACACGGATCCCCCTTTTTGAACAGGCTGTAAGCATACCAACGTTCACCGACAGGCATGGCAACATCATCTCCCGGGTCACGTTCGGCAGAGACTATGCAAGACACTCCCTTCTTGAAGTCTTTCTGGAAAATCTGGACGCCTTCCCGATCCTCCTTCCCGTCGTCTTCGATGAAGATCCCGGATGGATGAACCATGTCAGACTGCACAACGGAACGATCTGGCGGTGGAACAGGCCTCTGATCGGCATGAATAAAGAAGGAAAACCTCATCTTCGCATTGAGCACAGGGTCCCGTCTGCAGGGCCATCCATTCCTGACAGTATCGCAAATATTGCATTTTTCTACGGCTCCATGCTTTTCCTCCTTTCTGAAAAAGAACCCCTGTCGACCATGCTTTCGTTCGAAGATATCAGGCACAACTTCTATCAGGCCGCGCGCTACGGGCTCGATGCAAGGATACGCTGGCTCAACGGCAGGACAATGAGTGTTCAGGAGCTGATCACCACTCTTCTGTTGCCGGGCGCCTATAGCGCACTGCTCGCAGCAGATGTCGACCCCGATGATGTAAGGCTCTACCTCGACGGCATTATCAGACCGAGGGTGACAGAAAAGAAAACCGGTGCCCACTGGCAAACAGCATTTATCCGACGCCATGGGCCAGATTTTCAAGCTATGACAGAGCACTACTATAACTGTCAGAAGCAGCACAACCCGGTTCACGAATGGAAAGTCCTTTAATGACAACGAACATGAAACTTCATCTTTCTGAAACACTTCCTGCTGATTTCCTGACAACTTCAGCCCGGAAACTCAACGATATCCTGCCCGGCCCGTCGCTCTTCTTTCTGAAAGGAGAGCGTAACCCCCCGCTCTTTATCTCGATCCTGCTCCATGGGAATGAAACAACGGGACTGCTGGCCGTGCAGCATATGCTGAAAACAATTGAAGCAAAATTGCCCCGTAGCGTCATCCTGTTTATCGGTAATGTCCGGGCAGCGAAAGCAGGCGTAAGAAAAATGGCGGACGAGCCGGACTATAACAGAATATGGAGCAGCGGATCGTCGAAGGAGGAACGGCTTGCTTCGGAAGTACTGGGCCACATCGCCGGCCAGGCTCCCCTGGCATGCATCGACATACATAACAATACCGGTAAAAACCCGCACTACGCCTGCATCAATACGCTCGACCGGGCAACACTGAACCTTGCCGCAAGGTTCAGCCCCACAATCGTTTACTTTACCGAACCGCATGAGGTCATCTCGATCGCCTGTTCACGCATAGCGCCATCCGTAACGCTTGAATGCGGTATCGCAGGAGATAGTGAAGGAACGCTGCACACTGCCGATTATCTCATAGCATGCCTCAGGAGCCCTGCATCGAAACTCTTCGCCCACCCGGAAAAATCACATGACGATGTGTTCCATACCGTTGCAAAAATCTCGATTCCCGACAACGTCCGGCCTGGATTCGGTAACCGCTGCGATGACGCCGATATCTGTTTCAGAAGTGATTTCGATCTGCTGAACTTCACACGGGTAGCTTCCGGAACACTCCTGGGAACAGCACTGACACCCTCCGGATTGCTCTATGTATCAAACAACATGAACATGGATGTGACCAATGAGTATTTTTCTGTTCTGAACGGGGAAATCCGAACGACAAGGCATTTTATTCCTGCCATGTTCACTATGGACAGAACAATCATTCAACAGGACTGCCTTGGCTATATCATGGAACCCTATCCGCTACAACAAGAGAACCGTTGACCAATAGAAAGAATTCAGAAGATCAGGAGCTGATCCCCGAACCACCTTCGACAAGTGACCGGTAACGTTTGATAACAGCGGCGTTGATCATATCCCAGGACCTCTCGGCGGCAAACTGCAATGCGTTCGACTTCATGGTCTCATAGAACGCCCTGTCGACAATGAGCCGGACACAACCTTCATAAAAAGCATCCGCATCCTTTGCCGGAGCAATGACTCCTCCGTCAGCCTGTTCAGTAAGTTCACGGCATCCGCCGATATCAGAAACGACGGCCGGCAACCCGCAGGCAAAAGCTTCAAGAGTAACGTTACCAAACGATTCGGTTGTCGAGGGAAAAAGCAAAAGATCGCTTGAAGCGTAGGCCTCGGGCAGGTCGGCTCCGGTCAGATAACCGGGAAAGATCGCTTGAGGCATCCGCTCTCTCAGTTCAGCCTCTTCCGGACCGGAACCGATCATCACAAAAACCACCTTCCCGGCATGAGGTCCCATCATAAACCGATTATAGACGTCGATGACGACCTGAATATCCTTATACCAGACAAAACGTCCAACATAGGCGATAACCGCCTTACCATCAGCACCCCAGGAGGTCCTCAAAGCGGATGAACGGCGCGAAGGACGAAAAAGATCACGGTCTATTCCCCGCGACCAGAGCTCAACGGTAGTAATCCCTTTACCCTGAAGCTTATGCACCATTTCATGGGTTGGAGCAAAAAGAACATTACAGGAATTATAGAGTTTCCTGAGGTACTTCCAGACAAGATTCTCCGTAAAGCCCAGATGGTAATAGCTCAGATAGGAAGGAAAATCGGTATGATAGACCGATCCTGCAGGAAGCTTATGCTTCAGAGCGTACTTCAGGAAATTATAACCTATGATATCGGGTGTGGAAATATGAATAATATCCGGCTGAAAAAGATCGAGCTGCTTACTCGTCGAAGCGCTATAAAAACCAAGCTTGTAATCAGGATACATCGGAATAGGAACTGCCGGCATTTGAACCACGGTTTCACCGCGACTTCCCCCCGACGTCACATCGGGAGACCAGACCATAACCTCATGACCATCCTTCACAAACGAAGCAACAAGCTGGTACATGCTTCTGACAGCACCGTCCTTGTCCCTGACGTAGGTTCCTGCGTAAAATGCTATTTTCATCGAAAAAAATTCGCTAAAGAAAAAAACAACCCGACAGAACGGCCATCGGACCGCCTTCAGCCAGGCATTACTGATACAGTCATGAAAGTAACATTTCCACTCATAACACCATAATAACCACAGAACCGTTACTCGTTATTTGTTATTCGTTATCCGTTATTCGTTACCAGTGAACACCAAATCATCTCCCGCCTCTCGTCTCTTGTCTCCCCCTGTCGCGCAGCGACAACCATTAACCAACATTCGTGTCAATTCGTGGACAATGAC
>Ga0272443_10002352_pt1 | contig 24373 bp, 18 predicted proteins | sample SSMAcet12_FD_193581 | JGI IMG/M metagenome (GOLD analysis project Ga0272443, IMG submission 193581) | Marine sediment archaeal communities from Little Sippewissett salt marsh, Falmouth, MA, United States - SSM-Acet-12 | ecosystem: Environmental > Aquatic > Marine > Wetlands > Sediment ...
TAGCGTAAACGTACTTCACCGGCCCACAGGCCACATCAACCTTGAACCATGCCCCCATTTCAATAGCGCTCCCGGGGGCCTACTTGGACTGTGCCTTTTTGGCCAGAGGAATTTTCATGGTAAAGATCAACTTAAACCCGTTTCCTTTGCCCGTTTTCTTTAACATTGGAAACACATGCGCCCTAGTTTCCGATGGTTTCCGATTTTCAACCCGGAGTTTCCAATATTTCGGAAACGTTTCCAATAATGTTTCCAATGAGGTTTCCAATGGCAAATCCCAGCATAGACCGGACTGAAGTGAAGACGATGTTCGACAATGGTATAACTGTAACCGCGATCGCGAACCAGCTCGGGGTCACAAAAGGCGCAATTTCAAAGGTCCTGAAGCAAATGGGCATAGCAGTTGTAAAAGCTGCCCTCCCCGACGCGCCCAAATATGCTGAAAGAAAGGACGCCGCATCAGAACACCTTATGACTTTGATAAATAAAGCACGGTCCGAGCTCGACTGGATCGAGGAGACCGTGCCGCCATCAAACGACGGTGAGTATAGGGAGTGGCAAAACCAGAAGCTCAAGTTCGCCGCCGAGATGAGGAAGCTCATAAGCTCCATGGCGGATATTGGATATAAACTATACCAGGCTAGTGAAGTAGCCGAGGTACTCAAAATCATCGACGAGGAGATAGGCAATGAGTCGCCGGAATGCCAGCACCGTATTCGAGAAAGGATTAAAAGCCGAAGGAATTATCGATTTCCTCTGCGATTCGATAACGGGTAGGATCGGTGAGGGGGGGAATGAAAGGCCGTACGAGTGTGCGACAATGGCCGAGTGGGAACGGGAGTTGAGAAAGGGCAGGACGAATGTGACCGTGAAGAGGTGCGAGAGTATTGAGGATTGGGAGAGGCAAGTAGAGGAGTGTGAGCGGCAGAGGGAAGAATGGGAGAGAGAGGAGATGAAGACTTTAGGCGGGAGAGAGGCGTCGTTGGCTGGGTCCCACGGCACATCCTCGCATATAAACCGGAGCGGGGTTGATTTTGATTAGGTGTGGGTGTATCTGTAAATTTTATGAAGTGCTTGGTGTTTTAACGGAAACCGCCTTTCCGGCGTCGCGCCGGCGATGCTCAAACCAACCCCTGCCCAAGGTAAGGGAGCTCTGCCATGGCAATTATTACAATCTCGAGGGGATCGTACAGCAAAGGCCGGGAGGTCGCTGAAAAGGTGGCCACCCGCTTGGGCTACCAACTCACCAGCCGGGATGTGCTCTTGGGCGCATCCAAACGATTTCACATTCCGGAGTTCAAACTCGTGAACGCCATCCATGACGCCCCCTCTCTTCTGGACCGGTTTACGCACGGAAAGGAGTGCTATGTGGCGTATATCCGCAGCGCTCTGGCTGACCGGGCCCGGGAGGACAACCTCGTGTATCATGGACTGGCTGGCCACCTTCTGCTCAAGGGTGTGCCGCATGTGCTTAAGGTTCGTATCATTGCAGATCTGGACGCCCGGGTGGAGGCCGAGATGAAGAGGGAGGAAATCGGCGCCACCGAGGCGCGCCGCCAGCTGCTCGCCGATGATGCCGAGCGCCGGAAATGGACGCAGCATCTTTACGGCGCGGATCCCTGGGACTCCTCATTGTACGATCTGGTGATTCACATCCACAAGCTGGGCGTTGACGATGCGGTGGAGTTCATCGTCCAGGCCGCCGGTCGCCCGTGCTTCTCGTCCACGCCGGAGGCCCGACGCAAGATGGACGATCTGGCCCTGGCCTGCCGCATCAAGGCCGCTCTGGTCGAAGAGGAGTGCTTTGATGTCGGAATCACCAGCGAGTACGGGAATGTGATTGTTTACACGGGCAAGAGCGATCGGCATCACCACCACCTGGATCAGAAGTTGGAGTCCCTGCGCGGCTCTATCCCGGAGATATACCATCTGGAGGTGCATAGCGGCGTCCCCTGCCCGGAGAGCGCCGTATGAGGCGGCTCCTTGAAAAAACAGATGAAGCACTCTGTTCCCGACCCGCCTTGGCGCCCCCGAGAAATGCGCATCCCCCACCCGTGCCACCCGGTCCCGGGCGGTCACAAAAGCACTGAATCCGCAGGGGCCCCTTGAGGCCTCGGGCCTTCTCATTCGTCAGATCGAGGTCAGGTGGGGCTTACCCGGCGAACCCGGCGGGTTCCGAATTGATTCGACCGCAAACGCTGAAGCGAATGGTTTCATATGTATCGTGCTTTCCGACCAGGGGATATCTCCAGAAGCCAAGCTGAAAACGGACCTGAGAATCAGACAATGGATTGAGGTTCAACTGATGAGAGTCAAACTGCGAATGAGGCTGTTCACCAGCCTTCTGGGGCTGAGTGTTCTCGGGGTGGGAACACTTTCGCTTGTTTCGGTCCAGGCTTCTCCATCAGAGGAATCCCGCCCTGTACAGGCGCAGACCGAAGACGGAGAAGCCCCCTCGCGGGCACCCCTGCACATCTCCATCAAGTTGGCGTCTCCCGAGAGGACCCTTGTGGCAAGCGAAAGCGGAAGCCTGCAGCTCAAGGCTTTTGTCAAGGCGGGGTCAGAGGCTCGGAGTGGTTTGACTTGGGACTGGGAGGCCGCTTCTCCCCTGATCGTGTGGATTTCCTCTCCCAAGGACAGCGGGATCGCATTTATCGACAAAGAACATCCGGACCGCCCGCGCCACCACATTCTGGTGAAGTTCAAAAATTCGGATGAAGACAGCGGGGCCCTGAAGAGGACGGTGGAATACACGGTCAACCCCCGCACCAAGACGGGCCGGCACATCTTCTGGCTGGACATCTTCGGCGAGCTGAAGGACGGTGAAGGAGGGAAGATCTCCGACGCCGGTATTACGACCTTACCTTTTCAGGTCGACACCCACCTCGGCACCAAACTGCTTATGCTCGCGGTGGTGGCCGCGGCGATTTTTCTCTTTATCGTGGAATGGGTCCGCGTGGACGTTGTGGCTATCGCCATGATGGTTCTGCTCCCCGAACTCGGCTTGCTCAATGCGCAGGACACCTTCCGGGGCCTCAGCAGCAATGCCGTTGTCGCCATCATCGGGGTGATGATCATAAGCTACGGTCTGAATCGAGCCGGGCTGGTCCACAAAATGGTCCAGCCGATTCTGGGCTTCGTGGGCAAAGGCTCTTCCAGGTTGGTGGTGACCTTTTCGGCCCTCATCGCAGCCATCTCGGGGGTCATGCAGAACACCGGAGCGGCCGTGCTGTTTCTGCCGGCAATCCGATCGGTTACGGCCAACAAGCTCAAGGTGCCCATCTCCCGTGTGCTCATGCCCATCGGAATGGCCGCGATTCTCGGAGGGACGCTGACGATGATCGGCACGAGCCCCCTCATCCTGCTCAACGATATCCTGCCGCCGGGCATGGACAAGTTCGGATTCCTTGAGCTGACACCCATCGGTGTGGCCCTCGTCCTCGGCGGCATCATGTATCTTTCAACGATCGGGATGGGGTTGCTGGCGAGGAGGTGCCCAAAGGAACCCGATGCAGAGGGGCGTGGGGTCAATTCCGGCAAAGACGAGCCCCTGGGGAGCTATCCTTTGGTCACCGGGCCCTACGAGATCGCTGTACCCGGCGATTACCTGCCGGGCGCCCTTCCCCTGGACATTTTGAGCATACGGAAACAGTTCCTGGTGAACATTGTGGCTTTGAAGACGTCAAACGGGACCATCACCGTCGCGCCGCTTCCCACCACTACCATCCAGGCGGGCTGGGCATTGTGCGCTTACGGCCCGGAAAAAGGGGTCAGTGATTTTGTCGAACGCTATGGACTAACCAGCAGGGAGATGCCCCAGGCCTTCAAGGATACCATGTTCAACCCCTCCCTTGTCGGCGTGGTCGAGGGCGTGGTGTCCCCCCGCTCCAGCCTGATCGGCAGGACCATCCGGGAGATCCGCTTCCGGGAGACCTTCAAGGTCAACCCCTTGGCCATCCACCAGGACGGGGACGTCTGGTACAAGGACATGGCGGAGAGGCCGCTCCAGTCCGGGGACACCTTGCTCCTGCACGGGACATGGGAGCAGCTTCACTCCCTTCAGGAGCTTCATCAGAATCTGATCGTCATCACCCCGTTCGAGCACGAGTATCACAAACCCGAAAAGGCAAGGAGCGCCCTTTTCTGTTTTCTGGGAGCCCTCGTCCTGATGCTCGTCTCCAGCTTCTATTTCCAGAACCTGCCTTACAATCCCATCCCCCTTTCCATCTGTCTTATGGCCGGCGCCGTGGGTATGGTTCTCACTCGGGTGATCACCATCAGCGAGGCATATCACTCGGTGGACTGGCGGACGGTGTTCCTGCTGGGGGGGCTGATCCCCCTCGGCATGGCGGTGGACCAGACGGGCACCGCCCAGTGGATAGCCAAAGGTATCGTCGGCGGCCTTGGAGGGATGATGTCTCCGCTGCTCCTGCTGGTCATTCTGGCATGCTTGAGCTGCGCATTCACCCTGGTCATATCCAACGTGGGAGCCTGCACGCTCCTGGTGCCTCTCGGCATATCCATCGCCAATCACATCGGCATCGATCCTCGCGTGGCGGCCCTGGTCGTGGGCCTGGGGGTCTCCAACTCATTCATTCTGCCGACCCACCAGGTCAACGCCCTCTACATGGGACCGGGGGAGTACGTGACAAAAGACTATATCAAAATCGGCGGCTTGTTGAGCCTGGTCTACATGGCTATCCTCGTTGGGATGGCCTATATATTCTACCTTTAAAGAAGGCGCGGCAGAGGACAGAAACGGCCGAAAGGGTAATGGCCAGATGCCTCCCGGCGGACTCCCCGCCCGGGAAGACCCCGAAATTTTGACCTCCGCAGATGCGCGGACTCGGTGAAGCAAAAGGAAGACTAATGGACAAAGGGCAACCGAACTCTTGATGGAGAAGCAAAAAGCCGTGGCTCGGTGGTTTGCCCCCCAGCTATCTGAACGATTCCTTGAGGGGTTTTTACGGAGAGGAAACGTAGCAAAAAACCCTATCAAAGCAAGTGATCATTGCCTAAACTAAATTTAATTCATTCTCTAAATGCTTCGCCAGCAGTATATGTATCAAAGAATTCCTGAAATTTGGCGACTTTGCCATCTTTTATTGTGATAAGGTGAACAAAGTCTGATTCATACGTTTTACCTGTTGGAATAGCACGACACTTCATGTAACCCACGATAGCGACTGAATCATCATCTGTAAGCATCTTTTCCGTTTTCAATATAATTATATCTTCTGATTCTTGTCCAATATTTATCCATTCTAGAAAACCTTGATGGCCATGCCGGGTACCTCCTGCTGGATTGAATGGATTATCTGGCTCTCCCCACTCGACATCATCACTGAGTAAACTAATAATTAATTTAATATCTCTTTTAATAAAAGCAGAATATAATTGCTGAACAATTTGTAAGTTTTTTTCACGAATATTCATATAGCACCTTTCTCAAATTTTATTATCAATTAAGATAAAAGTAAGAGGCGCAGCAGTATTATGCTGCTGCGGTTTAATCGACAGGTTAGCTGTTTATCGTAAGTTTCAATCATTTCCAAATTTGATTCTGAATTCCTTTTATCGTATTTCAATGCATCAACCAAGCCTCCCCACCCAGTTCATTCCTCCGAATCTATTCTGCTAGAAAAAAAGAAGCAGTGTTCAGACCTCAGATATCAGGACAACTATCCGATTCATTTTACCACCACTCCTTTCAGACCTCCTGAAATCAATGTCGCCAGATTGGTGAAGATTTGAGGCAGCGCCAGGCCTCCGGGCGAAGCCAGATATTTAGGCCGCCATTGGGGGTCAAATTTTTCCTTGTAGTGACGAAGCCCCTGGAAGTTATAAAAATGTTCCCCGTAGCGGTAGACGAATGCTCCGAGACGGTTCCATAGCGGCGCCAAAGCCCGGTTCTCCAGCCCTGAAAATGGGGCCATGCCCAGATTGAACCAGCGATATCCCTGCTCTTTGCCCCACAGCATCAGAGAAATAAAAAGATACTCCATAACGCCATGAAGCGCCTCGGGCGAATAACGCATCAGATCTATGGAGAGTTCCTCCAGCCGGGCAGTTGTCCATAAATTGGCGAAGGCTTCAATTCGATCCTTTCGGGTCACCAAAGCCACGGGACATCGCTTTATATACTCCGCTTGGAAGAACCCCAGGGAAAAGCCCTTTTCTCTGGTATTTTTTTCGGCCAGCCAGGCATCGGAAATGTTTTTCAACTCGTCAAGGTGGGCGGCCACTGATTCGGGTCGCAGCACTTCAAAGCGACAGCCTTCCTTGTCAAGTTTACGCTTGGTGTAGCGCAGATCTTTCCTTGCACTGCCCTCCAGCGAAAAGTCCATCAATGGAACACGGGCTTCTTCCCCGAGTTTCAGCAAAGAAAGCCCGATGTCCAGATACAGATTCAGGTTTTCATGGCCCACCTCGTAAAACACCGGCCGCCCCCCATAACGATCGGACAGTTCCCGGAACTTCCAGATGAGCTCGGGCCGGCGTACCTCTGGGCCGACCGGATCTCCCATGGCGATCCAACTGCGACCCTCCACGGCATACATGATAAAGGCGTCACCCTCCGGGCTGAACAGCAAGCGTTTATCGCCGAGCAATGCCAAATTGGCAGACACTGCAACCGACTCGCGAACAGTGAAATAGGCCTTTTCAAGTTCCTGAGCACCCGGCTCCGCAGGTTGAGGAGGGGCCGGCTTTAAGAGCCGTCCGGCTGCGTAAAACAGCCCGAGGACAGCGACACCTACGAAGGCTCGCAAAAAACGAGCGGCATCTGCACGAAAGGCAAAACGCCACCAGAGACTGTCGGCATATTCGATGTGACGATATGAATAATAACCCAACCAGACCGAAGAACCCAAAACAATCAAGATCGCCGCGATCCAGCCGGAGTTGAAGCGCTGGCTGATCAAGGATGACTTGCGATAGAAATGCCGGCGCGTCGGCCAGATAGCGATTAAAATCAACAGCAAGGCAATGGCCTCTTCATAATCAAGACCTTTGATCATTGAAGCCAAAATGCCAGCAATCAATAGACCGACGGTCAGATGGTAAGCGGCATCGAGGCGCCGCTGCAGTCCGCGCCCGAGCAGGAGCAGTCCCATTCCGGCGACACTGCCAATAAAATGCGAAAGCTCCAAAAGGGGTAGTGGAACCAGTCTTTTCAAAAAATCGACGCGCTGCTCAATGGCCGGGGTGGCACCGGAAAACAGCAAAATGGCGCCTCCAATAAACGCCGCAAATGCAAGCACCTGCGGAACTATTGGAGATACCCAGCGCTCAAAAAATCGAATGAACGCGCCCATAAGCTTCCGCTTGCGGAGAATCTCCTGCAACCCGAGTAACACGGCAGCGCTCACCAGCGGCAGCCAGTAATAGAGAGCACGATAGCCCAGCAGCGCACCGAATATTTGATCCGCCGGCAACCGTGAAGACAACATCAGCATAATGACTGTTTCGAACACCCCAAGGCCTCCGGGAACCTGGCTGACAAGCCCCGCCAGCTGCGCCAGCAGGTAGACGCACAAAAAGCCCGGATACGAAATAGCAGCGCCTGGGGACAGGATGACAAACAAGACAAGGCCGGACAGCATCCAATCTACCACCGCGATGAGGAGCTGAAAAAAAAGCAGACGGACAGGGGGAAGCCGAATTTCCCATTCCCGAAACCTCATTGGGGTTCTTTTGATCACCGTCAGGAACCCGTACCCCGAAACCATCGCCAGCAGGATTGCGCCGATTAAGCGTAAGGATTTGATCGGGAGGTGAAGCGCTGAAGGAATAGCCATGGGCTCCATCAGAAATGTTACGCCACTGAGAGTCAAAAACCCCAACCACATCGTCAGGGCGCAAAACACGACCATCTGGGCAATTTCCAGGGCGGAAAGTCCCCAGGCTGAATACAGTCGATAACGAACAGAAGCCCCTGCAATCATGGAAAGACCGATGTTGTTGCTGAAGGCGTAGCCGATAAATGATACCAGCACAATCTTATGATATGCCAATGTCTGCCGGACATAACGTAGAGCAAGTGCGTCATAGCAGGTCATCACAGAATAGCTCAGGATGGTTAAACCGATTGCAGCCCACATTTTGGCGGTGGGAATCGATTCAACAGCATTTAAAATATCCCCAAGATGATGGGCCTTGATCTCACCATGTAGCAGCCAGATAGCGGCTGCAAAAAGAATAACACTAAGGCTGGAACCCAATGTTTTACGTAAAACTGAATCCATTTCCAAATATCCCTATGTGTATCTGTCACAATAAAGGTCAAAAAAATTTTCCAATGCTTTCAATTAGTCTGAGACAAGATACAGCGGCACACCAAAGTAAGTGATAAAAAAGGTAGCATCTCATCAGCATTTAACCCTACAATGCAATTTAATACAAGTTATTTGTTTTTGTTTTCTCTGTGATAAATTTCATGCCGAAGTCCCATCACCAGAGCCTCATATGTGGTCTGCAAAAGTTCTTTTGTCGATCAATTTCCTCTTGGCGGTTTTTAACCTTGGCCAGTCGTTTGCGAAGTTCTTCACATTCGCGCCTACTCTCCTTTAGCCACATTTCTAATCTTTCTCTTGCCGATTCAATTCATATTGAGTTTTTCCTAATTCTATTTTAATTTTTTATATTTTTTTAGTTTTTTAAAGGTCAGACTGGGCCTGATCACGTTCTTTTTCCAGAAGAGTGCGATCCGAGGTGACCTTTAGAATGTCAAAATCTTATTAATAGAATGAAGGTAGTGATCCTGAAGCAAATACGGTTCGGTGATTCATTAAAGGACATCGCCGATTTCATGTAGGAGAGATAACTAAAGCTGGGAGACGCCTGATGCAATTGCTTGCAACGATTTGAGAATTTTGACATGAGCATTTGGTGAAATTCCGCTCTTGAAAACTCAAGCGGGCAACGAAAGAAAGCGTGATGGAATCGGCATCGACCTTTCAGGATGCATGTGAATGTAATCGTTCCTGGAGCCGCCCGAGAAAACTTGCATGACGCTTTCCTTTCATCTCCAAGTGCTTGTAAAGATGTAATTTTGCGGAGTCCTCGATGAAGACCCACACAATGCAGTACGCCCAGATGAACCCGATATAGGACCAGGGTACAGGTGCCACCAGAAAACCGAAGCCCACGATAAGCACCGCCAGTATCTGAGTCCCGAGGATGGCCGCGATCAGTACCTTTGCAGGATAGGGTTTGGACAGAAACGGGCCTTTTGTTCGGACGACGAGCAGGGTGAGGTGGCCCGCCACGGCCAGCTTCAGATATATGAGGGACTGCAGTTGATCTCCGTCCAGGTGAAAGAGGAGTTTGAGAATCAGCAAAAGCCCGAAAGTCTCGGCGACCCCGATCAACCCCAGAAATGTGGATATGGTGAGGACCCGTCGCATGTCCCATCGCACCGGTTGCTTAGCGAGATGAGCGTTATCGAAGGCGATGGTCATTATCGGCAGGTCATTGAGCAGCGCCAGCAGGATAATCATCACGGTGGTTATGGGATAGAAATTGAACACGATCATGGCCAGGACAACAAAAAACATGACCCGGATCGTCTCCGTAATTCGGTATATGGCATAGTTGCTCATTCTCTCAAAAATCCGCCTGGCCTCCTCTATCGCCCCTATAATCACGGATAAACCCGGTGCCGTGAGGACGAGGGAGGCCGCCGCTTGGGCCGCATTGGTCGCTCCTGAAACCGCCACACCCACCTCCGCCTGTTTCAGGGCCGGTGCATCATTGACGCCGTCGCCGGTCATGGCCACCAGGTGTCCCCGGCCCTGCAGCGCCTTCACGATACCGTACTTATGTTCCGGAAAAACCTGCGCGAATCCGTCCGCCCGCTCGATGTGAGTCACCGTCGCAGGGCTGAGATGATCCGGATTGTCGTCGTCGGAGAAGACCTCCTCAGCGGACAGGATGTGGGTTCCCATTCCGAGCTGGCGGGAGATCTCTTTCGCAATTGCCACATTATCCCCTGTCACCATCTTGACCTGAACCCCGTGAGCCTCGGTCTGACGGATCGTTTCTTCCGAATCCTCCCGGGGCGGATCATAGAAGGGGAGAATGCCCAGAAGTTGCCAGTCTTCACCATCCTCAGCACGGGCCACCCCAAGGGTGCGGTGACCCTTGGAGGCGAGATCCTCGACAGCCTTCTTCGCCCTGGCCGCCGTATCGGAATCGAGCCTGCACATGTTGAAGATGACTTGCGATGCCCCCTTGGATACCATGAACTCCCGGCCTTGTTTGTCCTTGACCGTCGCCTCGGTACGTTTACCGACCGGATCGAAGGGCACAAATTCGATTTGCTCGTAGGAACTGACGACTCCAGGATCCTGAAGTCCTCTGAATACGGCCTCATCGATGGCGTCCTGGTTTTCTTCCTTAGACGCCAGGGCGCCTGAAAGGATTAGGTCTTGGACATCCGCGTCTCCGAACGTTACCGGATCTCCCAAGGTCAGTTTGTTCTGTGTGAGTGTCCCCGTTTTGTCCGAGCACAGGATATCGATGCCGGCAATTTCCTCGATCGATTGAAGCCGGGAGACGATCGCCTTGTCTCTGGATAAAACCAGTGCACCCAAGGCCATGGTGACGGAGAGCACTGCGGGCATGGCGACCGGGATGGCGGCGACTACCAGGATCAAAATGAATTGGAAGACGTTAAGAAAAGAGTCTCCCCGGAAAAGCTGGGTCAATACAAGGATCGCAGCAAGGGCCAAACTGATATATATCAGGTAGTCACCGATGCTCAGAACGGCCTTCTGAAAATGGGAAACCGCTCCTGCGCTCTCCACAAGCTTCGCCGTGCGGGCGAAATACGTTTTGGCGCCCGTGGCGGTCACCAGGGCGATCATCTCTCCCTGCTTGGCGATGGAGCCGGAGTAAGCGACATCCCCCTTGCCCTTATCCACAGGCAAGGATTCGCCGGTAAGGGCCGACTCATCAACATTGAGGTAATCCCCATCGAATAGCTTGACATCCGCGGGAATAATGTCACCTGGACGCAGACGGATGACGTCGCCGGGTACGAGCTCGCGGGCGAGTATGCCTTGCCACTTTCCATCCCGCCTCACCCTTGCCCTGAGTGCAAGCTGGTTCTTCAGCGCTTCAAGGGCATTGGAGGCCTGGTACTCCTGCCAGAAGCCGACCAGTGCGTTAAAAAGGAGCATGACCAAGATGATAACCAGGTCGGTCCAGTGTTGCACAATGACGGAGAGGACTGCAGCCGCCTCGATCATCCACGGAATAGGGCCCCAGAAGTAGCCCAGGAATTTAAGGACAGGATTCTCCTTTTTTTCAACAATTTCATTGGTGCCGTATTGATCGAGTCTCTTCTCGGCCTCCTGTCTATCGAGGCCAGTCTCGCGGGAGGAGAGATTTTTAAAAAGTTCTTCGATATTGACCTCTTTCGAATCTTTGGTCCCCGCATTGACCTGATTCATTTTCAAAAATCTCCTTTGTTTTATGGCACTGCTTTCGGCTCCTGTTTCACCATGAAGAGGGAACAAGGCATCTTTCGAATAATTTCCTCGTTGTCACGACTGGTCAGAAAATGCTCCAAACGCCCTTCGGAATGAGCGAGGAAGATCAAGAGATCGATATTTTTCTCATCAATGACCTTGAATAATTCTTTATTCGGCTCTCCCTCCTTGATAATCACATCAATAAACATTTCATCCGTATTTTTTGACTTAATCATTTGATTTATATCTTTTATAGTTTTTTTCTGTGTCTCCTTATACTCATTCTCAAGTTCGGGCAAGGAGGCTATGGGCACATTCCATCCCTCCAGTCCAAAGGGATTGTGAAAGACGTGCAGGACATAGAGTTCAGCTCCATATCTTTTGGACAGAGAAATGCCGTAATCGACAGCTTTTTTACAGTATTTCGTTGACCTGCTCAGTACCAGAACCCGCTTAATGTCATCCATTCTTATCCTCCTTCATAAGTTCCAAGGTCCTTGAAATTAAAAGCTTTAAAGACTATTTTTATAATTTTTACAGAATATCACAATGAACAACCCCGCAGCAAGCTGGAGATGCTGGAACCGGATAGAAAATATATCAACGTGGTTAACTGTCCACCGAAATGGGTATAGTTTGCCGGTTTGGACGTCTGAATCCCAGGCATCCAGCAATCGGAGGGATGGTGATGCATGACGCAACGCATACCAAATCCAGCGATCAACTGTTCTGGCATTTGAGGCGAGTCATCTCACGGGCAGCCCTTCCTTATCTGGCGTTCGGAGTGTCGTGCATCGTCGCTGTTTTTCTTGTGGGGCGCGAAATCGAACATCACATCAATGCAATCGACGCCTGGATTACCCAACTTGGTCCTTGGGGCCCGAAAATAGTTTATGGATGGGCACCAGCTAACTTTTCAGCGGCGGTGGCTGAACGAGAAAAAAATGGGTGATTGATTGCGCTCGACTTTTCTGAAAAGGAAAGCAGCTGGGGAGACTGGTATATGAGTCAAAGTCCACTTATTGGGAGCATTTCCCTGATCCTGCACGTTGTGATACAGATTGTGCTCATCGTGAGGGTCCTGTTGCGACCCCATCGGGAGCCGGCTTCCAGGAGCGCCTGGGTATTGGTCATCATCGCCTTCCCCGTGCTGGGCATCCTGGCATATATCCTTTTGGGTGAAACGAGCATCGGCCGACACCGTGTGGAGCGGCTGCGCAGGGCCCTCTCGCAGCTCCCGGATGCGGCCGAACTGAAAGGCTCGGATTCACCGGACTCAAAAAATCTTGTTCCGCAACGCTACAGGCACTTATTTCAGGTTGGGAAATCGGTCAACGGCTTCGACCCTGTCGGCGGCAACCGGGGGCGTCTGCTGAAGGATTCCAACGCGACCGTCGCCTCCATAACGGCTGACATCGATGCCGCCAAGGATCACGTTCACCTGCTGTTTTACATCTGGCTGCCGGATAACAACGGTCTCAAGGTGGTCGAGGCGCTGAAGCGCGCCGCTGCTCGCGGTGTGACCTGCCGGGCCATAGTAGACGGTATGGGATCCCATGTCATGATCCATTCGGAACACTGGAAGGCCATGCGTGGGGCGGGTATCCACCTGGCAGGCGCCCTGCCGATCGGCAATCTGCTCCTAGGGCCCCTCAAGGGTCGGATCGACCTGCGAAATCACCGCAAGATCGTCGTCATAGACAATCACATCACTTATTGCGGCAGCCAGAACTGCTCCGACCCAGAGTTTCTTGTCAAGGCAAAGTACGCACCGTGGGTGGATGCCATGATGCGTTTCGAGGGGCCCATTGCCCTTCAAAACCAATACCTGTTCGCCGGCGACTGGGGGGCCGAGACGGGGGAAGATATCGGTGATCTGCTGAGGTGGCCTATCCCCCAGGCTCAGACAGGGATACCAGCACAGGTGATCGGGTCCGGACCGACCATTCGATACTCCGCCATGCCCGAGATTTTCGAATCCCTGATGTACACCGCCCGGCGCGAGCTGGTCATCTCGACGCCCTACTACGTTCCTGACGAGCCCATGCAGGCCGGGCTCTGTGCGAGCGCGCGGCGGGGAGTTCAGACCACCGTCATTTTCCCGGCTAGAAACGACTCAAGGCTTGTCGGTGCGGCAAGTCGGAGCTATTACGGCGATTTGCTCTCAGCCTGCGTGCGCATCTTCGAATACGAGGGCGGTCTGTTGCACACCAAGTCCCTGACCCTTGACGGGGAGATCACGCTGATCGGCTCCGCCAACATGGACCGCCGAAGCTTTGACCTCGACTACGAAAACAACATCCTGTTCTACGACCGGTCGCTAACGGCCGACATGCGTCAGCGGCAGGAAAGCTACATCGCCAGATCCAAACCCATCACCAGGGACATTGTGGCTGACTGGACCTGGCGCCGCCGTCTTTGGAACAACACCGTCGCAATGCTCGGACCCGTGTTGTAACCCAGCGGATTCTTGAGCTGTAGCTCGCAAGGGCGTGGCTCTCCCTGACCGCGCGTTTCATGGGTCATGAAATGCGCACAGGATAGTTCCTCGGGTTATTCAAAATACGAAAGGGCGTTTGGATGAAGCTTTTTTATAAAGTTTATCTTTTTTTAATCCTGGTGCTGGGCCTTATATTGGCAGGCGCTGGCTGGATCAGCTATAACCGCGAGGTCTCCCTTTTCAATTACGATATGGAAAAGGATGCGATTCTTGTCGGAAAAGCGATGTCAGGGCTGATTGAGCACGCCCTACGAGAATCGGGCAGGGATACGGCGCTCAAGCTCATCCGTGACGCCAATTCAAGGGAACACGACATTCATATTCGATGGGTTGATTTGAATCCTTCAGCGACCGCGCCGTATGCACCGACGGTTCCTCTGAGGAAGATCGAAGGGGTTCTCCAGGGGAAAGCCGCCTCGGTCACCATGAATAAGAACGGTGATGGCGTGTTTCGTTTCACTTATGTTCCCATTATGATGGATACATCTTCTCGTTCCGCCATTGAACTGTCCGAATCCTTGTCTGTGTTGAAAAAATACATTCATAATTCCGCGCTTCACCTGATTGCCATGACTGTTTTGTTGCTTCTTGCCTCCGGCGTACTTCTCTGGTTTCAATTCCAGAGATGGATTCACCAGCCGCTCATTCAGTTTATCGATAAGTCTCATCGGATCGGGCAGGGGGATCTCACCCCTGATCTGGTGGTGAAAAGCCGGGATGAATTCGCCGAGCTCGGAAACACCCTCAATTCGATGTGCAGGGAACTACACGAGAGCTGGGAAGCGTTTCGAGTGGAAAACGAACGGAGGATTGAAGCGATCGAGCAGTTACGTCACACGGAGCGCCTCGCTACATTGGGTAGACTTTCCGCAGGAATGGCACATGAATTCGGAACCCCTTTGAATGTGATCTCCGGGCGGTCCAAACTCATTCGTTCAGGGGAGCTTGAGCCGGTTGAAGTCATTGAATCCGCCCGGATTATTGAGGAACAAACGGGAAAAATCACAGCAATCATGCAAAGCCTGCTGGACTTCGCCAGGCGCAGAAAACCCAATCGGTCCTCACAAGACATGGAGGCTGCGGTTCAACGGGTGATCGAAATGCTGGCGCCGATGGCCAGCAAGGCGAAGGTTGTTTTTCAGGTTATCAAGCACGAGAATGTTCCCTTGATCTCCGTTGATCCATTGCAGATGCAACAGGTACTCACAAATCTCGTAATAAACGGAATCCAGGCCATGGTCGGCGGAGGGAGGCTGGAAGTGGAGTTGGAACTTCTCAGCAAACGACATCCTGAAAAAAAGGACTGGACTGGAGACTATCTCGCGATCAGCATCAGAGATGGGGGGAGAGGAATCCCGCCGGAGCATCTCGAGCATATATTCGAGCCTTTCTTTTCAACCAAGGACGTGGGGAAAGGGACAGGTCTTGGGCTTTCCATCGTTTACGGTATTGTTCAGGAGCATGGCGGATGGATCGAAGTGGAGAGCACGCAGGGTAAGGGCACGTGCTTCAGGGTCTATCTACCTGTCGAGGAGTCGAGATGAAAGGAAATGTTCTAATCGTTGATGATGATCAAGCGATGTGCGAAATGCTCGATTTCGACTTGAGACGCAGAGGCTTTCGAGTCACATGGCACACCATGGCGGAAAGCGCATTTTCAGACCTGAAAGAGTCCAATTTCGATGTCGTCCTTGCGGATATCCATCTTCCAGGCATGACAGGCATTGAGTTGTGCGAAAGGATCTCCGCAAACCGCCCCGATATCCCGGTGATCGCCATCACCGGGTTCGGGAGCCTTGAAACGGCTATTGCATCCATTCGGGCGGGTGCCTACGATTTTGTGACCAAGCCCATGGACACGGATCTTCTCGAGGTTGCGCTGAATCGCGCCGTCTCGCATCGAGCATTGCAGGAAAAAATCAAAATTTTGAGCCGGGAGAAAGCAAGAACGCAACCGTTTGACGAGCTCATCGGAGACAGCCCGCCCATGCAAAAGCTTTTTTCCCAAATGACCCACGTCGCGGATACCGACATTTCCATTCTGCTTCTGGGGGAGAGCGGAACCGGCAAGGAGCTCGTCGCGCAAACCCTGCACAAACAGAGCAAACGTCATCAGGCCCCGTTCATTCCCGTCAATTGCTCGGCGCTGCCGGAAACGCTGTTGGAAAGCGAGCTTTTCGGGCACAAGAAAGGAGCGTTCACCGATGCGCAAACCGACCGCAAAGGGCTGTTTCAGGAGGCCCAGGGCGGCACGCTCTTTCTGGACGAGGTCGGGGAGATCCCGATCATGCTTCAACCCAAGCTGCTTCGGGCCCTGGAAGAACGCTCCATCCGACCTGTGGGCGGGAATTCGGAAATACCCGTGGATGTGCGGATTCTAGCCGCCACAAACCGAGATCTTGAATCCGCTGTTGAAGAAGGGGGCTTTCGGGAAGATCTGTATTATCGCCTCAATGTCATGCAGATCGAGGTGCCGCCTTTACGATCGCGTGGAACGGATGTCCTGTTGCTGGCGGATGTTTTCATCCAGCAGTTCGCTCGGCGTTTCAATAGACCGGTGACAGGGATCTCCGACAATGCGGCCCAGAGGCTTCTGGATTATGTCTGGCACGGCAACGTCCGCGAATTGCGAAACGCCATGGAACGGGCCGTAGCCTTGACTCGCTTTGAAAAAATCGCCGTGGACGATCTTCCTCAAAAAATTCAAGCCTATCAAAGCGGACAGATTTACATCGGCTCCCATGACCCTGCTGAGCTGCTCCCCATGGAAGAGGTCGAACGTCGTTATATCTTACATGTTCTCAAGGTCGTCGGTGACAACCGCACGTCAGCGGCTCGAATCTTAAAACTGGATCGCAAAACGCTGTACAGAAAACTCCAGCAATACGGTGTTGCCAAAGAGTAGGGCCTTTTTTCCCTTCCCCTAAAATCAATCCCGCCGAAGACCATCTCTTCCCACCGGGGCATTTTGCCACGGTGGGGTGAAACGCCCCACTCAGCCATTAAATAAGTAATTGAAATTATTGAACTATATGTGGCACGGTTCTTGGTATAGGTCTATCCATCGACCGGGCAGGAAGCATGATGCTCCCTGGGAAAAGAGGATCCCATGAGAGAAAGAAAAAAGATCACGCACCAATGGAAAACCTGGAAAAAGGCACCAGACAAGCGGGTGAATATTTTTGTGCATCATATGGAGAGAATCCATGAAAAAGAAAGAGCAAACGCAGGTCCACTCGAAAAAAACAGATCTAACGCCCGAGCACACGGGACCGTATCACGTTCTGCTTGCCGAGGATGATTTTGAAATGAGGGCCTTGTTGTCGATGGCTTTGCGGAAATCCGGCTATGCCGTAGTTGAGTGCTCGGATGGGATCGGAATGCTGACGCATCTGGCCGCCTTTCTTCTGCCGGATGAATTCGCGAACGACCCGGTGGACCTGATCATCTCCGATATCCGAATGCCGGGAGTCACAGGCCTGGAGGTACTGGAGGGGAAACCTGAAAAACGGGATTTTCCGCCCATGATTCTCATCACGGCGTTCGGAGACGAGGAAACCCATGCACTGGCGGAGCGATTCGGGGCCGCGGCGATGTTTGACAAACCTTTTGATGTGGATGTGCTCCTGGAAAAGGTGAGAGACGTGCTCTCTGGAACACGCGCCCATATGCCCAGAGGCGAAGGAAAAAGAGACCAACCTTAAGAAAGAAGGAAAATTGCCATGAAAAAAAATATACAGAAAAAGCGATACAATCCTTTCCCACCCTCGTGGGTCCGATGGTCCGTGATTGCGGTGTGGCTTTCCGCCGCACTTCTTTTGCCCATGGTTTCACAGGCGAAGGACGGGGGGATTGAAAACCTGAGGCAAACCAGCAAGGCCTTCGCTGATGTGGCCAGGCAAGTTTCACCCGCCGTGGTGTTTATTCAGATCGAAAAGACCGTACAGCAACCGGAAGTTCAATTTTTTTCACCCTTCGGCCCCGGAAACCCGTTCGGGGATGAATTGCTCAGACACTTTTTCGGGGTGCCCGGCCCGGGGAAATCCCCGCGAGCCCACCCATCGCCGGGGCAACGAGTCGTCGGACAGGGATCGGGTTTCATTATTTCCAGGGATGGCTACATCCTGACGAACAATCATGTCGTCGGGGATGCGGACAAGGTCACCGTAAAGCTGCTCGATGGTCGCGAGTTCACGGCCAAAACGATCGGCGTGGACCCACATTCCGATGTTGCGGTCATCAAGATCGACGCGGTCGATTTGCCCGTGCTCGAACTGGGGGATTCCGATGCCATTGAAGTGGGCGAATGGGTCGTGGCCATTGGAAATCCCTTCGGCCTTTCCCATACCTTGACCGTCGGTGTGGTGAGCGCCAAGGGACGCAGCAGCATCGGGATTGCGGATTACGAGAACTTCATTCAGACGGATGCCGCCATTAATCCGGGAAACTCCGGAGGCCCCCTCGTGGACCTGGACGGCAAGGTCGTGGGCATGAATACCGCAATTTTCAGCCAAAGCGGCGGATATATGGGGATTGGGTTCGCCATCCCCATCAATATGGCCAAGTCGATCAAGGACCAATTGATTCAAACCGGAAGCGTCGTTCGCGGATATCTGGGTATTGTCATTCAGGATCTGACCCCGGAACTGGCGAAATCGTTCGGGATGAAGGACCAGAAAGGTATTGTGGTCGCTCAGGTATCCGAAGACTCTCCGGCTGAAAAAGCAGGCATGAAGCAAGGCGACGTGATCGTTGAGTTCGATGGAAAACCCGTTGATCAGGTGGGGCCTTTCCGCAATGAAGTAGCGCTTAAGACCCCGGGCTCAACTGAGGACATCACTGTTTTGCGCAATGGAGAACGCAAGGTGTTATCCGTTACCATCGGCCAGCTGACGGACAAGGAAGGCGATGTGGCCGAAGGTCCTCACAATCTTGAAAAACTCGGAATGACCGTACAGAACCTCACGCCGGAACTGGCCCACCAGTTGGGACTCGAGGGGAAAAAGGGAGTCGTTGTAACCGGGGTGGCGCAGGGATCGGTGGCGGCCCTCGCGAATATCAAGCCCGGTGGGATGATTCTGGAAGTGAATCGCCAGCCGATTGAAAATACGGAAGAGTTGAAAAAGGCCATGGCGGAGGCTCCTGAAGACAGCCCTGTGCTGCTGTTGATCCTGGAAGGCGAGTATGCACGGTACGTGGCATTGCAAACCGAGTAATCGTTTGAGAGAGGTCCGTCGCAAAGGCGGGGCGGCGAAAGCCGCCCCCGCCGCCTTTGCCGGAAGGTTCGGAACCCCGAGTAAACGCTTGTTCAATGGCAACCAGAAGCCCAGTTTGAAACAGGCTCTTGAACGTGTTCGAGAGCTTTCCAGCAGAATCTTTTATTCGTAAAAGGAGGCAGATTATGGATTATTTTATTCGGCAAGACATTCAAAAGTTGGTGTCTGATTCAATCGAACTCCAAATGGTCATCAAAGAGATCGTGAAAGACTCCGAAGCATGGGCGAGAAACCGGGAAAGCGATGATCTGGTTGATTTTGCTGAAAATCTTAAGCATTTGGAGTCTGATGTGATTTTGTTACAAGCCGATTGGACATCTCTCATGGGAGAAACCTATCAAGATGTTCAATACCAGGAGCAAGATATTCAGTACCAGGCTATTGAAGGTTTTCAAAAGGCCTTCGAGTCTCTGGACATTCTTTTCCGGGACCTGAAAAAAATGAGATCTGAGCTGAATGAGTCAAACATCCGCAAGGGGGAGATCCAGACATTGGAGATCGACTGGGCAAGATTCAAGAAGATGATCGAAACGTTCCGTCAATCCCTCTGTGAGATGGATGTGCACGTCAAAAAGGAAAGGTTAGCTTAAAATTCTTATAAAATAACATCATATTTTAATTATTATTCATTAATTATCGATAAAAGGAGATAAAAATCATGAAAAAACTTATTAATTCCAAAAAAAGCCTGAAACTGCTGCGCTGGGGAAACGTCCGCTCGCTGCAACAGGTTATGATCATTTTTTTTACATTATTTTTTGTTTTTTCGACAAGTTGGGCGACAGAAAAAAACAATAAAAACATAATTACCATGGGAAGCGGCGCTAAGTACACCACCACTGTCGAATGTCAGACAGAAGGGGAACTTTCAGCGGATGATTTTCGGGAGGTTTCAACACTCGGATCCCATATTGTCGGTCATTTGAATAATGCAATAGAATATCTGGAAGATAACAACATTGAGAAATCAGGAAAAGAACTTGATAAAGCTCAACAACTTTCAAATATCATTAGAAATATGCTTCCCACGACAACTGTTACTACTATTGTCAAGGATACGAAAGGAAATGAAGTATATCGAACAAAAGAGCTTGTGCAGGATGACATGGTGCCGATTTACGATGACATGATCGCTGTAGACGTTGTACAACCCATCGAGAATGCAAAGAAAAGAGAGGTCACCCTGAAAGGGCTAAAACTTGCCGATGCGGAAGTTGTTCATACGTCTATTTTAGTTGATCTTAGATATGTCGATCGGAAGATGAAACGCGCAAAAAGTCTCATGGCCGAAGAGAGCCAGAAGGCCCTCGAAGAGCTGTTACTCGCCCAGACCGTCGGAACGCGTTTCTCGGTATCCGAGGAAGACAGTTCGCTCGTGAAGGCGCAGCAGGCCTTGAGGCTTGCAGAAAGGATGGTGAGCGAGAAGAAATTTGAAGGAGCTGAAACGAACCTGGATCTGGCCAAGTTTCATTTAGACGCCTACAAGGCTCTTGTGGGAAAAGAACGCCAAGGGGAGGTGGAAACAATGCAAAAAGAAATTGATCGACTTTTCGGCACCCTTGAGCAGAAAGACTCAGGATCCAAAGTGCGCGACTTGTGGGGCCGGGTGACAAATTGGTTTTCGCATGAACCAGGTCAGACACACCAGACAAAACCCACTGGATAGACGCGTGTGTAAGATCATTGAATCGCCGGGGGACATTGAAAGTCCCAGCGATTCAATGATCAAAAAGGATGTTACAGCCAAAGCTTTTTGGCTATTGGGGACCTGTTGACGACAGGCTTGATAGCAGGCTTCAAGTTTGATGTGCACCACCTGAAGGGAAGCAAGATCGCGGGATGATTTGGGGGATCTGCTGATTTCGGTCGTATCCTTCGCAATGGGGATTAAATTCCAAACAGCAACTGAAAATTGACCCACCCTGGTTTGTGTTTTTCGGTTCTCTGCTTCTTTCGAACCGGGTGTTTGCCTGCTGGCAGTTAGCCGGGAACGTAGGGAGCCCATAGACGGCTCCCGGAGTTCCCGGCGATCAGCTCGCATTTGAGGACGGTTTTTGCCTCAGAGTGTCCTTCAAACGGTAACTCTCCCGGCTACAAACAGTTGATCACGTGGGCCCTGTGAGTGACCCGGTCCACCAACGCTGTGGTCAAGTTGGAATCCCCGAAGATCTCGGCCCATAGTAATGACGTTGCGGGCTTCCTGAATATAGTCTCCTTCCAGCAGCCCCCTGGTGTGCCGCACGTCGAGGCCCTTACCGCTTCGAACTGGAAAGTCGATGGGCTTCATCAGAAATTCTCCAGCGGATCGAGACCACGGAAGAGGAGGCGACCACATAGATATCACGACCACGCAGACGCCACCGGACCAGTGACATCCCTCCGAAGAATAAGTGAGAACCTTGTTTATAGACAAACGGAATATCTTTCCATCTGATTCTCGTCAAGCTGTGATGCAAGTATATCAATGGAATTGAACGGAACAACTTTCGAATGTTGAGCAAGAAATATTGTTGAGATGCCTTTATTTACAAGGCTTTTCAGATGACGTTTAAACGATTATTTTTTTCAGAACGAGCTAGGTCAAACCTGTCATTGGTTTCAATCACCTTATACCTTTGGGGGTTGAAAGGGTATGCCAAGGCAATATTAAAGAAGGTCAGATTTAAGGCGGCATTTCCCGAGGGCTGGAAAAACCGGCTGAGGATTGACGCCACGGACTTTTCGGCCCTTTACCCATGTTCACGCATTCATCAAAACAACCCCGTTTTCGCACGGGGCTTTTCTTTTTCTGAGACCGCGCTCAAAGGCCCCTTCTTAGTCACAAATTGAAATGAGATTTTGCTTCTTTTCACGTTCTCACATCAAGTCAATAGGACATCCGGCCTGGAATCACCCCACGAACGCCTCCCCTCGGATTTGGCGTGTCTCCATCCCTTCTGGGGATTAAGTGCAGATGAGCATGCATGATGGTTTGACCTGCGGCCACACCATAGTTCGTGCCGATGTTGAAACCCTTAACAGAAGAATCCCGCCTCTGAATATCATTTCGGAGATATCGTATAAGTTCCTCAGCATCCCCTCTCTCCTTGGAGCTCATGCTGAAGTAGTCAGGGGTATGACGGCGTGGGATGACCAGCATGTGGTGCTCAGTTACAGGATATTTATCTTTGATGGCGAAGACTGAACCGTTGTCCTCAATGATCCTTGATTTCACGTTTTCGTTGCAAAAGGGACAGTTGGGATCGCTCGCAGGAAGCATGTCCTCTCTAAAGTCGGTGGCATCCTTGTTCCCCTTGGAGCGATTACACTTCGCGCAGAGGACTTGGAGGTTCTCGCGAACAGTCTTTCCGCCCCTGGATCTCGGGATAATATGGTCCACGTCAAGGATACTTTCCTTTTTTGTTGCCCCACACAGCGCGCATCGGCCCGCGGAATCCATGAGCACTTGATACCTCAGGCTGTCGGGCACGGGCTGAACGTCTAATAACCTGTAGTCCCAGATTGCCAGCCCTTTCCGCTGGATAAAGTCCTGTAGCTTTTTTTCACAGAGGACTTTTATCTGGGCTTTCTCCTGGTAGTTCATTTTTTTTGTGTTGAGGGTGACCAATTTCCCATCCCAGGTTAGGACGTTGTGCTTTTTGAGAACCTTGAGAGGCATTTCTTTAATTCTCTTCTCGTAATAAAGAACCTGGCTCTCATCCTGCTGCAGGAAATCCAGGGCAAGTTGGCGCACGGTAGCAGAGCCTCCAGCATCCACGAGGCATTTGATCATGAGAGGCTGATAAATGTGGCTCATGCTCATTCGGTTCTGGATGAAATCAAGAAGTTCCTCAAATGTCATCGTGCAACCTCAGATCAGAAAATCGGCATAGTTCTATTATGGGCGCCAATGGAGTGCGTCCTTGAAGAGCTGGACTAAATGCCTTTGAGTTCGGTCCTCCCGGTGGCCGACAGTTCTCATCCGCTACCCCTGTAGGAGTTTGAAGCTGACCTGATAACGGTAGAACTCGATGTTGTTGGTGACCCTGAGTGCGCGCGTAAGGCGCAGGTCGTCTTCCATGGCGATAATTACACCGCGAACAGTCTGGGTGGGCTCTGCGAGCTCTTCGAGGACATAGCCCATATACCGTTGGATCTGACCTACGACGATATCGCTTGCTCGGCCCTTTTTGAGCTCGACAACGAGCAACTCCTTCTTGTTCTTGCTAATGGCGAGGATATCGATAGGGCCCGTATCCGTGGGGTATTGCTGGCCTACGAGTTCGCCTTCCTCCTCGAAGATATCGTAGCGGATGCCAAGCTCTGTTGAGGCCCAGTTGTGGACAAGGAACTCCTCAAGGTGGTTCTCCAGGGCGAAGACTGCAGGCTCTTCTACATCAGGGTCTGAGGCTATTAGTGTGGGCGCGATGTTGCCTTTGAGGAGCGCCTCGATCTCTTCGGCGTGCTTTGAGATATTGCTCACAGTACCAATGGACCCTGAAGAGTGTTGCAGTCCAAGGCTCATGTCCGTTCGTTGGATAAGGTTGGGGTACCACTGAACCGACCGTCGATGCGGTAAGAAACCTTCCGGAACGTACAGGTAATCAGAATAAACCTCGCCGACATAATAGGCGCCGCTACTGTTGGGGCACAGGACAACATCGCCGATCTTCATCCCCTTACAGATGGTGTGTAACATCCCGCAGGCCAAACCCGCGCCCACCTTGGTCTTGTCAGGATGTTTCTCTAGGTAGATGGGGATGAACTCCTTGTTGAACTGACGCCAGTCCTCGGGTAGCCTCCCCTTTAGGTCCATATCCATATCCCAATCCCCGCCGATAAAGCCCCCACGGTGGCACTCTTCGGCGTATTTGCTCTTAATTCCCGCCATGATGCGGTAGTAGGTTTTTACTGTGATCACTCTTGTCCCTCCTGTTTTACCACCGCTGATGATCATGTCGAGCATAGACATCCAAAAGAGTACGTGGTCCGATCACACCCACACTTGTTACTGTGCCCCGAGGATCCAGCCTTCTTCTTCAACACAAACCCGGACCTGCTGCTGGTTCAGCCCATTTGGTTCCGCAAAAAGCCGACCAAGCTCATTTCGTTCGTCCAGTTCCGCTGCCCATTCACACATT
>Ga0272443_10002353_pt1 | contig 24367 bp, 18 predicted proteins | sample SSMAcet12_FD_193581 | JGI IMG/M metagenome (GOLD analysis project Ga0272443, IMG submission 193581) | Marine sediment archaeal communities from Little Sippewissett salt marsh, Falmouth, MA, United States - SSM-Acet-12 | ecosystem: Environmental > Aquatic > Marine > Wetlands > Sediment ...
CATGGTCGTTTCCTGACTCGGCGCGGGCGGCGGCGGAGCGGCATCCTCCTCGGGCGAGGGCTCGGTAGCCGCCGGCATGTCGGCTGGCAGTTGGAAGTCGGTCAACGTCAGAGGCGGCGCACCCTCGGGCCGCCAGCATTTGACCTGACCCGCCGGCGATGCGAGAAGAATGGCATCGTTGAAGACATTCCCGATCCCTTTAAAGCCCGGTCCGGGATCCAGCAGCGCGTCAGTACGCGGTCGAGCGTCGTCCTTGTGCATCAGGGCGATCAGACCGTCGTAGCGCTGTACGACCACGCGGTGCGGCCACTCGGCCAGGAAGCGGCGAACCTCCGGCGCAAGCCAGTGGGTCGGCTCGTTCACGTCAAGCAGACCCGCCAGCACGTCCGGCCTGCTTTCAAGCTCCGAAGGCTCCTCGTCGGCCTCGATCGGTTCGTCGGAGAGCGGCTCTTCGTCCTGCAAGGGGGGCGGGGGAGGTTCGGGCAACGCCACGCGGTAGAGCCCGGCGTCCTCCGTGGCCTGGTAGAGCACGTCCCCCACCACGACGGGGCCTTCGCTGGGCATCCCGGCCAATCGCAGCGACCACAGCAGATCGCCGGTCGTACGACTGATCGCCCTCAACCGCCTGTCCTGCGTCGCCACGTACACGGCGTGGATGTCGGCGGCCAACCCCCCGACCGGCGGGGACTTGAGGTCTCGGACGAAACGGTTCATGCCGTCCAGCTCGATGGTTGCCAGGGTGCCCTCCATGTCCGCGCAGGCCACCCACGGGCGCCCGCCGGGGGCTGGAACCAGGATCGCCGGCAGTGTCACGGGCTCCGGCATCGTTTTGGCCCAAAGCGGGAAATTATCGGACACCCGCGCGCACTGGAACCTTTGACCGACCTGACATTGTATCCACCGGTCCCCGGCCACCACGGCGGCGGCGGTGCTCGGACGCGACGGAGTGATTCGCTGGACTTCCTGGCCGGTGCCCTGTTCGAGGATGACCACCTCGCGCCCCATCGTGAACACCGTCACGCGGCCCCGGCCTTGCAGGGTGGCCGCTGTCGGCCCCCACATCAGGGACAACGGGGGAGCGATCTGCCGAACCCACGCGGGCCAACCCGTGTCGGCCCGGATCGCGTGGACCGTGCCGTCCTCGATCAAGGCATAGAGGTAACCGTCCACCAACCGCCAGTCGCGGAGGGTATCGGTGTACTTCAGCGGTAATTGAAGCTCCCAGGCGGCCCGGGCACCTGCCAGGGAAATGTGCGTACCGTCGAGCGGCCCGAGCGGAACAGTTTCAGCCAAGCCCGGACCGGGATCATGCAGTGCTGCCACCATCGCGACGGCCGCCGAAACGATCGGCACGCTCCAGGCCGACAGAATGGTTTGCCGTCGCCGTCGGGATACTGGTTCCGGGCAGTTGCGTTTCACCTGTGGACCCTCGTCTGTGGATCGCCTGGGAGGGCGTCGAACACCGGGGCCATACATTCAATCCTGAGATCGCCTCGCGGTCAAGACTTCCCGGCAGGGCGCATCCGGCCGGTCGACCCCAACCACAAGGCTGGAGCGGCCCGGCCCGGCACGTTCTCGTGCCGGGCAAGAGGGGTTGCAAACCCCGGCCCGTCCAGTTACGCTCTGCCTTGCCGGGAACGTGGTGAGGGGAGGATTTCGAACGAGCCAGAAGTCGTGGAGGGTTCTCGGCGGAGTGGATGTTCGACCGACGGCCGGGCTGGGCTGGATTATCCACGGCGGCCCCACGGAAATCTGTGCAACGCGGCGGCTGCGGCGCGGGCTCGAAGCGATCCACGGCGGCGGGTACTAGGGGGCCGCGGGAAACTCGCCTTCACCCTCCTTCATCCACCCTCCGGCGTGGGAGAAAGATGGTACCGGGGGACGGCACCGCCACGTGGGGTCCTGCGACGGCATCGGCCCCGGGATAACCTTTGGCCCCCAACCAGGAGTGCTGGAGTTGACGACGACCACCAAAATCTTCGTCATTCTGGTTTGCGTGCTCACCTTCATCTTCACGCCGCTGGTCATCGCCTACGCCGCTCAGAAGGAAAACTGGCGGCAGTTGGCCAACGACTACCGCGAAGAGCTGAACATCGCCTATGCCAACGAGCGGAGCATCATGGCCATTGCCGCCTCGGAAACCCAACGCTACAAGGCCCTGCTCGACCAGCAACGCGTGCAGATGGCGGACCTGCGGCAGCAAGGGGTGGATCTTCAAGACGAGTTGGCTCAGGTAACCCGCCAGCGCGATCAGCTCGCGCTCAGCGAGGATGATTTCGCCAAGTCGGCTCGTCTGTTGACGGCCCAGATGGCGATCACGACCGAGCACAACGAGAAACTCAACACGGCCCGCGAGCGGGCCCTCGCGCAGGAGCGCGAGCTTCGCATCCGGAACCTGCAACTGGCTGACGCGATGAAGGAGGCCAACGCCAAAATCGTCGTCCTGAACCAGCAGCTCCGCCAGAAGGTCGAGGAGCTCGCCTTCTTCCGCCAGGAAAACGAGCGGCTGCGGGCCATGACCGGCGTCGGGATGGCCGAGGCGCCGCTTACCGCCGCGCCCACACCGGCGGCCGAACCGGTCACCCCCGTGACGGCTGCGCCGATTCGCGGGACGGTGACCCGCGTCGAGGGACCCCTGGCCACGATCGACGTCGGCAGTGCCGCGGGCATACGGGAAGGGATGCGAATGGTCGTGCTGCGGGACAACGCCTACGTCTGCGACCTGGAGATCACCGATGCAGTGAACCCGACCGAGGCGGTGGGCCGGGTTCTGCTGGAGCGCAACCGGCGGATTCGCCCGGGCGACACGGTGGAGGACGCGGCCAGCTTCGCCCAGCGATGAACCGCTCGGGCAAGCCGGCCCGCACGGGCGGTGGTGGTGAGCGGATGCTCCAGCGGGGTAAAAGGCGACGGTGCTGAAACGATCGGTCGCATGTGCCGCCGGCGCGGAGGGGCACGTGGGCTGACAGTGGAAAGAAACGTTCGACGAGGGTCCGCAGGGGCCGTGGGTTTGGGAGAGCGTGCATGGCGGAGCGCGTGAACAACAAGGTGGGAAACGTGGCGCCGGCGGATAGCCTCTACACCGTCCTGCTGATCTTCGCCGCGTCCCTTCAGTTGTTCGGGCTGGTATTTGTCGCCGTGCGCGCGATACAGCAATTCGGTACGCTCTGGCCACCGGCCGGCGGTTGAGCCGGGTCGCTTCCTTCCCGAACTTTCCCGAGCGCGTCCCGGTCCGCGGCGCGGCGCTTTGCCGGGGCTGTCTCCGCCGCACGTCCATGACCCTTGCCGTCGTGCAACAGCCGAAAAGCAGATGTCCGGGCGGCGCGGTCGCGAACGCGTCGGGGCGGTGGTACAATCCGGCGGCGCGTCAGGGCGTCGCAGCGAGCGGCGCCGCCGGCGACACGACGGTGCAAGCCTGCTGTGCCATGCGAGGGTGCGACGGTGATCCTCAATTCACTGATGGGCCTTTTCAGTCTCGACATGGGCATCGACCTGGGCACGTGCAACACTCTCGTGTGCGTGCGTGGCCAGGGAATCGTGCTCAACGAGCCGTCCGTCGTGGCCGTCAAAAAGGGCACGAACCGCGTGCTCAAAAACGGCAACGCCGTCGGCGTCGTCGCCAAGGAGATGCTCGGTAAGACACCGGGTACGATCACCGCGATCCGTCCGCTTATGGACGGGGTCATCGCCGACTTCGACATCACCGAGGCGATGCTCGGTTACTTCATCCGCAAGGTGCACGGACGGCGGTCGTTCGTCATGCCGCGCGTCGTCATCGCCGTCCCCTCCGGGATCACGGCCGTGGAGAAACGGGCCGTGCACAACTCGGCCGAGCGGGCCGGCGCACGGCGCGTCTACCTCGTCCCCGAGCCCAAGGCCGCCGCCATCGGCGCGGGCCTGCCCGTGGCTGAGCCGCGCGCCTCGATGATCATCGACATCGGAGGCGGCACGACCGAGGTGGCCATCCTTTCCCTGGCCGACATCAGCGTCTGCGAGTCGATCCGCGTGGCCGGCGACGACATGGACGAGGCCATCATCAGCTACATGAAGCGCACCTACAACCTGATGATCGGCCCGCAGATGGCTGAACGCATCAAGATCGAGATCGGATCGGCCGCCGAACTCGAGCAGGAGCTGACGATGGACGTACGCGGCCGGGACATGATCAGCGGCCTGCCGCGCAAGACCGTCATATCCAGCGAGGAGGTGCGTGAGTCGCTCAAGGAGCCGGTCGGTCTCATCGTCGATGCCGTCATCCGCACGCTCGAAAAGGCCGAACCGGAACTGGCGGCCGACCTCGTCGAGGACGGCATCTGCCTGGCCGGCGGCGGGGCGCTCGTACGCGGCCTCGATAAAGTGATCGGCCAGACGACCGGCCTGAACGTCCGCCTCGCGGACGACCCGCTCGCGTGCGTTGCCCGCGGCACGAGCGTCTTTCTCGAAAACCTCAACGAGTGGAAGGACACCCTCGAATCCAACGAGGACGAGATGTAGGCGAAACGAGCAGCGCAAGGTTTCCGGGGAATCGCACTGCCAGCCGTGAGGGGGGACGATGTTCCGCAGTTACTACGAACGTATCCGCCACCCCTCCAGACGAATGATCTTCGCGATGCTCATGGTCGGCTCAGCCGTAGCTGTGCTGGCGCCGAGGGATTTGCTGCGTTCCGGGCGGCACATGACCGAACTGATCGCCCTGCCGCAGTGGGCCGCCCATCAGGTGACGCGCTCCGCGGTCGAACCCGTCCGCGCGTTGGCCCGGGAGGGCATGACCGCCGCCGAGGCCCGACGGCTCGCCGAGGAAAAGACCCTGCTCGAAAACGAGAACGCCGCACTGCGCGACCGGATCGCCGCGCTCGACCAGACCGTCCGGGAACTGGCGCTGCTCCGCAGGAGCGGTGCGGCTGAAGGCGGCGCGCTCATCCCCGCGCCGGTCGTCGCGGCCGACGCGGCGCCCGGGCGCGAGACGCTCCTGGTCGGCCGTGGACGGCTTCGGGGGGTCCAGCGGGAGGACTGGGTCGCGTCGCGCATGCTGGTGCGGGCCGGTGAGCCCGAGGGTGTCGAGAACGGGGCCGCGGTGCTCGGCCGCCAGTGCCTCCTCGGCTGGGTCGAGGAGACCGGACCGTTCACGTCGCGGGTCGTCCTGCTCAGCGACCCCTACGCACAGCGCGTGCTCCGCGTGCACATCGCGCACTCCCTACGCAACGGCCCGGATGCCCAGAGCCGGGAATTGCGGTTCGTCACGATGGGCGGGCGCGTGGCTGAGTTCGTCCTGCGCGGCGTCGGCGGCGGGCGCATGATCGTCAACGACATTCCGCACGATTTCGTCGACGCGGGCCTGATCACGCCCGGCGACCTGGTCCTCTCGGATTCGCGCGATCCGAAGCTCGGCCAGGCGCTGGTCGTCGGCGAGATCACCGAAGTCCGGCACAACAAAAGCAAGCCCCTGCTCTACGACACCTACGTACAGCCCCGCTTCGACCCCAAGAGCCTCAGCCAGGTCCTCATCGTCGACCGCTCGCGCCACAATGCGCCCGACAACACCGGCAACGACTCGAACTGATCGGTTTGCAGCGGCCGGCTCGACGACCGGGCTGTCTTTCTTTGCCGTCAATAGTCTCTGGGCAGATCGACGGGCCGGCTGTTGAGGACGGCCCCGCGGGCGTGTTCGTAGGCGTCGTCGTACTGCTGGACGATTTGGTCCCAACTGACGACCTCCTCGAGGTAGCTTTTGAGCTGGGCGCCGAGGCGCAGCCGCAACGGTTCGTCGCAGGCCAACTGGACGATCGCGTCGCGCAGCATTTTCCTGCTGGTGAACAGCAGGCCGCCGCCGCTTTCGAGCGACTGAGCGGTCGGGACCTCCATCGGGGCGCCGGCCACGAAGGGCTTGTTGAGCGCGATGATCCTCAGCAGTGCGTCGGAATGCGTTTCGTCCATGCTGGGCAGGACGAGGAAATCGCAGACGCCCATCATCTTGTAGCAGGCGTCCCCGCACGGCTGAAACTCGTGGAAGTGGGCCAGGCCCTTCGCGCTCAGCTCGAGCACATCATCTTTGTACTGCTCGTAGCTGGCCTGGTGGCGGGGGTCGCGCATCGCGCCGGCCACGAGCAGGTCCCAGTCCTGGCCCGTGCGGTTTTGGATTTCGCCGGCGATCTCTTCCCACATGCCCGTCAGGATGTCCCACCGCCGATCGGCTGGGATCCACCCGATCAGGCCCACGAGGTGGGCGGCCAGGTGAGGCACCCGGTCGAAACCGAGCTCCGCGCGGAGCTGGGGCACCTCGTGAATGCCGTAACGGCGGTCGGGCCGGGCGCCGTGCGGGACGATCATGATATTCGTCGGCGTCCGCCAGCCTCTGCCGGGAAACGTCCAGTCGAGGCGCCACTTCTGGTAGTGGCATTTGATCAGGACGACGTGCGCCTCCGTGCAGAGCCGATAGAGGAACTCTGCCTCCCGCTCCCCGAGACGCCCGGGGACGGTGTGCGGCTCGACCACAACGGGAAATCGGTTGATCGCGCGGAGCAGCTCGATGAAACCGCTGCCGTCGTCGCCCTCGCCGTCCGCGTCCGGGCGTCCGTAAAGGCCGGGCTCGTGCTCGATATGCACAACGTAGGGGTTCAACTCGGCGAGTTTGTCAGCCACGACCTCCCACCAGCGCGCCCGCCCCGGTTCGAGGATCGGAATCACGCCCTCCCCCCGGCCGTCCGTGTGGCTGATGACCAGCACTTCGCGCTCCGGATGGTGCTTTCGGATGAATTCACGGGCCTCCCGGCAGAAATCCGCGATCGCGCACGACCGCGGAGGATAGCTGGACACCAGGACGATCGGCTCAGCCACGGGCTGGCTCCTGCGGGTATCGTATCTATGCCACAACGTCTCAGAGGACGAACGGGCGCGTGGCAACAATCCCGACACGATGGGGAAACTTCCGGCTCCCCGCTATCAGAATACCGCACAGCGTGCCTGTGGCAAGGCAGCTTCCCGCGCGGGATCGAGGGCCATCGCACGCGAACAAACACCGCGAAGACCGGGGAACAGCCGCCGTGCCTTCCTTGAACCGGCCCGGTGCGAGGCTTCACTCGGAAAACCCGTCCCAACCGTCATGGATCCGGACTGTTAATCGCCCCCTGTTCTAACGTGCCCTGCCGCGGGCCATCGGATACAATTTTCGCATGACCCAGCGCCAATCCCGGCTCGGCCGGGCGGGAATTTTCGCCGTCGACGCGCTCATCGCCGGCTACCGCGCGATCCTGTCGCCGCTGCTGGTCGGCCACTGCAAGTTCATTCCCACGTGCAGCGAGTACATGCGCGAGGCGGTCCGCGAGTGGGGCGTGCTGCGCGGCCTCTGGCTGGGCGTCAAACGCATCGCCCGCTGCAACCCCTTCAGCCTCGGCGGAATCGACCCCGTGCCGAGGCGGAAATAGCCGAACGAATGAAGGCACTCAGGTGCTTCATCTCAACCTATCAGAAGGGCTGTCGTTATTACAGTTGCACATGTGGATACGAAGGCAACGATGGGCACAAGCAACGCAGCCACCGTCGCGCGCCAGGATGATTCGCAACGGGCGTGCAGCGCGCGCGAAAGACTGCTCCACCACCACAGCGCGATGATGAACGGCATGATGAATATTGTTCCATAAACGATTACTTCATGACTGCCCAGAATGGAATTAATAAAATACTCCAATTCAAGGATTAAGTTACCTACAACGATGACGACAGCAACGATTGCGGCATAGCCAGCGAAGCACGAACTGAATGCGAGCCAGAAAAACATTGGGTCTTCGTCAGGGTTTCCACATCGAGTCTTTACGAGCAGGCGAAAAGCTGCCGAAAGCAACACTTCGCACAAAAAGCAGCCTAGAGAAATCGCCACTAATATGAATATCTGTTTTTCTCGGTTATGAGAACCAGGCACAAAAGACAGAGAGCTCACAACGAATCCGGCTGTAATCGCCTTCACCTCCAGACTGTAGAGGAAGGCCTCGCCGAGGTCCGGGTACGGCGGCAACTGGCGGCCGAGCTTGGAGGGCGTGAAAAGGCTGGCCAGAAAGATCGAGCGGAACTTGTGCGGTTGGGTCCGGCCGAAGGGCAGCGGCTGATCACGACCGGTCGTCCACTCGACGAGGGCGGCGCGGTCGAAGAGCTGGCCGCACTCCGGGCAGCGGTCCTCCGGCGTGTACGTCACGTTGTAATCGCACGACATGCAATGAATCATCACGTCATCGGGCGGCCCGGCCGGCGAAGGCGCCGGTGCGGCATCGTGCGTGTCGGCTGATTTTGTGGCGGGGGTGTCCATGAGGGGCGATCCGTTAAGTGCTCTCTGCCGTCGCGCGCAATCGGCTGACCGGCGACCCCCCGCGCAACGGTCAGCTGTGTTGCCGTCAATCCTCTCGTTTGAATTCGACCAGTTGGCTTGCGATCTCCTCAGCGACTTCTTCAGCCATGTCGTCCTCGCCCGTGTGCAGGGGCGATTCGCTGATCGCCTCGACGTAGAAGCGGCCGACGTGCCGGCCGGTCTCCGTGTCCTTCAAGTACACGAGCACGTCGAGTCGCCCTTCATTGCCGATGCGGCGCTTCTTCTTGTAGTACCGGCACACGACGTCAACCGTCAGCGACCGGCCGGCACCCGGGAAAGTAACCGTGAGCCGGTCGGCGAAGGCGTCGCGCATCTGGTTGCGGACCTCGGCCAGCAGGGACGCCGGACAGATCGGGCCGACGTCGGTAGTCACCTGGCCGACCTGCACCGTGCCGTAGGGCGCCAGCGCACCGGCTGGTATCGTTTCGAGCGGGATCGCATCCGCGTCGACGCCGATCACCGTCTTGTAACCCATCTTCGCGACCGACGTCGCCCCGCATCCTGCCAGGCAGAAAACCGGCAGGACCGCCAGTGCGGCCGTCATGATTCGCATGCCTCGTTCTCCTGTCGCAATACGTCCACGGGCCCTGTGCTGTGTCACCCGTCGGAGCGGGCGAGTGTAATCAGCCCGTCGGCACCCGTCCATGGCAGAGGGGTACTCCGCAACGTTGGTTGCCGCGGCCAGAAAAGCTTTCGGTAGACTGTCCGAAAGTGGTCTATTCACGTTTGGGTTCATGCCCCGGAGCATCGGGCGCGGGATCGCTGTCGTCCTTGGCCGGCCTGGCGAATCGCGCAGCCACACGCTCGGCGAGGACCGCGGCTGAGCCGCATTCGTTCGGCCGCAGGAACAGGCCCGGCGCGTCCTTTTTGAATAGAAAATGGCTCACCAGCCAGATCTGCTCGGACACCTCCTGTAAAACCGCCTCCTTCTGAGCGGCCGGGGCGAGCGGTTCACCGGCATCGTTGCGGACCTCGCGAAGCCAATCCTCCGTGTGCGCCGGCAGGTCTTTGAGACGTGTCTCCCGGCCAGGGCGAACGATCCCCCGGCGCACGAAGAAGGGCCGGACGCGCGTCGGCCGGCTGCCTCGCTGCACGACGAGGTAGTCTAAGTCGCGCAGGTCCCGCATCTGCGCGAAGGCGGGCTGGTCGAGCGTACGGGTGCGGTCGATGCGCTGCTTGAAGGAGGCGGCCCGTTCGTAGTCCATCCGCCCGGCGGCGGCGCGCATCTGTTCGTCCCATCGTTCGAGTGTCGCTCTGCGGTCCCCGCAGGCGAATTGCACCGCCTGCCGGAGCATCGCACGGTATTCGTCCATCGGGATCGACCCGTCGCAGGGCGCGGGGCACTTACCCATGTCGCGGTAGGCGCAGGGCTGGCCGGAAGGCGCCTGCTGGAGAATCGCGTGGTAGCGGCACAGGTCGAACGCGTCCTGAAGGGCCGCGATGAGCCGTTCCGCGTCCCGGCGTCGTGGCAGCGGCCCGAGTGTCAGCTCGCCGGGCGGCCCGATTATTTTGGACGCGACAAGGTCGGGGGCCGGCTGGTCGACGTCGGCCCGGACGAACCAGGCCGGCCCGAAGCCGAGCATCTTCAGATAGCGCTTCGGGTAAAGCGCGCGGGCGATCCGCCAGTAGCGCCAGTTGGTCTCGAAGGCCGAAAAAGCCGACGCCAGCCAGACCTTCCGCGCGACCGCCCGCAGGTCGGCACGGCGGGAGGCCGATGCGGTCGTCGCATCGCCCTGCTCGGAGGCACGGTCTGCCAAACGGGCGGCCAGCGTCCGGCGGAAGCTGGCGGCCGAGGCCAACTGGATGATCCGATCGGCCGCGTCGGTCAGCAGGTAGACCCCGCCGCCGGCCGGCAGCAATTTGCGGAGCGGAGGCCCGCCCTCGGGCGCTTCGCCCTGAGAGGGCGGCGGTAGCGAGACCACGTCGTCGAAGAGCGTATCGAAAGGCACGGTGCCAGTGTAGGTGATTCCATGCGGCCGACAAGATTCACTTGCCCCCCGCCACCGGCGCGGCTAACCTGTGCGGCGGTGCGAACGGGCAACCGATCCTGATCGGCCGGCCGTCTTCCGCCACACAAGGCCGAGAAGTAGAGTGCCCGACAGCAGCCGAGGGATGACCATGCACGCGACCGCGGAAAACACCAGCAGGACCAACGCGCCTCGTTCGATCTGGGACAACGACCTGCCGCCGGGCGACGCGCCGCCGCTGCCGCGCTGGCCCCTGACGGCCTCGATCGTCGTTTACGTCCTATGGATGATCTTTTTGATCAGCATGATGGTCCTGCGTCTCATGCAGTCCCGATAGTCCGCGTGCACCGCGACGGCCAGGGACGGCCGACCGCACGCGATTTTTCAAGCTGGGTGGTGAGCTGATGGAGCAGGCCAACCCGCCCGTCATCGATCCTTCGATCCTCAGCGATAATCTCGCAGCCCTGCGAAGGATGAACCCGGCGCTGGCTGAACGCCTCGCAGAAATGACCGGTGCGTCGGACGACGCGCCGGAGCCGGCCCGTGCGCGGGACGGGCAGACCACCTTCCGACTGCGGAACGCCGCCGGACGATCCATCTGGTTCGCCCGGACGTCGGTGCCAGCCGTGCGCGGCGAGGCGGTGCTCGCGCGTTTTGACGCAGGCGTCGGCAACGTGCTGCTGCCGGGGGTCGGCCAGGGATACGAGGTGAGCCGGCTGCTCGAACGGCTCGGCCAGCACCGGGCCGTCTTCGTCTGGGAGCCGGACACGCAGGCCATCCCTCTGGCGCTTTCCTTGCACCGCTGGGCCGATGCGATCGACCGGCAACGATTGATCGTGTTGGCCTGCGGGCGGGATGCGCTGGCCGAAACACTCGTCGAGGTGCTGGCGGAGCGCCCGGGACACCTGTGCCCCGAACGCATCCTCATGTGGCCGGGATCTGCGCCGGCCGAGCTGGCCGAGTGTCGGTCCGCCGTCCAACAGGCGTATACCGAAACACAGCTGCGGCGGGAACGGCAAATGACCGCCCTGCATGCCGAGTTGGCCAGCCAATCCGCGGAGGGACGCGGATCGACGGACGGCCCGTCGGCCTGGGGCGTTTTCAGCCTGGATCCACGGTGTGAGTACGTCGCGCTGGGCGAGGCGATGGCCGACGCGATCCGCCAGGATGGGCAGCCGGCCGTAGCGGTGGGCGTGCGAGGGCCGGCCGACGTGCACCCCCTCGCCCGGCTGCAACGTGTCGCTGACGGTCTTGACGGCCGCCTGCCCGAGGCGGCCATCGTCCTGAACACGACGCGGCAAGAGCTGCACGGGATGTTCGCCGACGATACGCCGACCGTCAGTTGGATGGGGCCCGCCTGCCGCGTGGACAAGTCCGTGGCCACCTGCGTCCGCCCGACCGACCGGGTGCTCGCCACGTCGAGTCGGATCCGGGAACGGCTGTGTGCGGCCGGCCTGCCCCAAGAGCGTGTGGCTGTCCTACCCTGGCCGTGCCTCGTCGAACCGTCCGACGACGACCCGCCGTCCCAGGAGGGCGATCCGCGCCCGGTCGATGTCGCGCTCGTGGCCGACCTGGCAGCGACGGAAGCGAACGCCTACGGCTGCACGCTCTGGACGCACGCGCGGATCTGGAAGGCGGCCTGCGCGCAGATTCGTGCGCGCGTGGACAGGTTCGATGAAGAGGACGCCGAGCAAGCACTTGTACGCGCCCAGCGTGAGACTGGTGCACGGATCGAGGACGCCGCAAGCCGGTCGGCCCTGGGCGATGCCTTGGGCACCACCGTCGCCAATGCTTTCGTGTGCGCGTCCCTCGTCGAGGCGATGCGGCGGACAGGCATCCGGCCGGCGATCTACGGGAAGGGCTGGCCTGTCGACGGACAAGTGGCGGTATCGCACTGGCCCACGTCGCTGGCGGCACAGTTCGCCCTGCTGCGACGTGCCAAAACGCTGGTCTATGCGGATGTGACGGGGACGGTCACGCACGTGCCGTTGCTGGCGGCGGCGGCCGGCGCGGTCGTGGTCACCCGTTCGAACCGTCGGGATCGTCGCAGCGGCGGCCTGGCAACGCTGCTGGAGCCGGGCAGGGAAATGGCTGCCTTTTCGGAACGGCGGGCGCTGATCTCAGTACTGGGCCGCCTGCTGCGTAGTCCGGCCGAGCGGGCACGGATCGCCGCGGCCGCCCGGCACCGCTGCCTCGAAGCGCACAGCCCGTCCGCACGCTGGCGCGCGCTGCGGGAAATCGCCGTTCCACAATCGTAAGTCCTTTTTTCGCGTCGGGGCGTGTCATATGTAACCTTCGCCCCAAAAGTGACTTATGGCAATCTTAAGGTCCGGTAAAGTTTTTCTCGCGGAACGACCGATAACAGCGCAGGGCGACCTCGCCAAAGCGGTATTTCCGGGCGTGGGGAGGACCGCGGGCAACCGCCCTATCGGCTGCCGGGAGTTTGAGGGCTGGGTCCTTCGATCCGAAGGGCGGCCGGCCACCCATCCCCCGGGTATCGGCGAAGTCATCCGTTGACCGGCCATCTCGACGGACCGGCAGCGAGGTGGCTTGGTTCGGAGATCGCCCCGGGAGTTGGTCCGAGGCCGGCTTTTTGTAAAACCCTTCAAGGTTGAATGTCATGAGAATCGTTGCCATCGCTAATCAGAAAGGTGGCTGTGGCAAGACCACGGTGGGGATCAATCTGGCTGCGTGCCTGGCGCGTGAGGGGCGGCGGACCCTCCTGATGGACATGGATCCGCAGGGACACTGCGCGCTGGGGCTGGCCGTCCCGGAAGACCAGATCGAGGTGAGCATCTACGACGTGCTCGTTTCCGGCTGGCCGACGGGCGACCAGGGGTCGACCGATCAGGGGACGATCGACCTGTCGCGCTGCACATGGCAGATCAGCGCCAACTTCGATCTCGCCCCGTCATCGACTCAACTGGCGAGTTTCGAGTCGCAACACGCCCAGACCCCCGGGTCCGAGCAACGGCTGGCCGAGATCCTGGCTGCGGCCGGCGAGCAGTACGAGTTCGTGCTCGTCGACTGCCCGCCGCACATCGGGCTGCTCACGCGGAACGCGATGAACGCCGCGAGCGAGGTTCTCATCCCCGTGGACACGGGCTATTTCTCGCTCCAGGGGCTTTCCAAGCAGCTCGACACCGTCGAGTGCATCCGCCATGAACGCGCACAGCCGCTCCAGGTGCGCGTCCTGGCGAACCTCTACGACGTCCGCACGAAGCTCGGCCGCGAGATCCTCAACGAGCTGAAGCGCAAGTTCGGGCCGATGATGTGCTCGACGTTCATCAACTTCAACACGAAGCTGCGCGAAGGGGCGAGCTTCGGCCAGCCGATCACCGAGTACGACCCGGGCAGCATGGGCTTTCGGGATTTCGTGCGCCTCGCCCGCGAGCTGATCGCGGCCGGCGGGCCGGACGTCGTTCCTTCAACGCTGATGCAGCAGGCGGAAAATCTCGCAGCACGCGCCGAGAAGCTGTTGGCCACCTCGCGCCCGCTGTTCGGCAAAAACGGGTTTTTCGAGGACGGCGATCCGATCGAATCGCCGAACCACGAACCGCCGAATCACGAAGCCGTCCAGGAAAAGATCGACCGGATCTACGGCGTGCGGGCCACCGAGGAGGGTGTGGTGTTCGTGGCGCACGCGCCGGAGGCTGAAAACGTCATGCTCGCCGGCGACTTCAACAACTGGTCGCCGCAGTCCACGCCGATGGTCCGAGGCGAAGGCGACGGGCGATTCAAGGCGCTATTGCCCCTTACGCCGGGCAAGTACTGTTACCGATACGTCATCGACGGCCACTGGTGCCACGACCCGCACAACGAGCGGGTCGAAACGAATCCCTTCGGCGATCTGAATTCCGTCGTCGAGGTGAGCTGAGCGGGTCGGACCGGAAGGCTGTAGATCGCACCGATGTCAGCCAGCCGTGCCCATCGAAGGAACCGCCGAACCACTCACTTCCTGCCGTTGGAGCGCCCCCAGTTCTGCCGGGCGGCCCAGTCCAGCAACATGAGGATGCGCGAGCGGTCCAGCACGGGGAAGTGCAGGCCCACCGCCTCGTGGACGCGGCGGGCGTTGGTCGTGTCGAACCGCGGCGTGTGCACGACGCGCGGCGTGAGCAGGTGGTACTGGTCCCACAGCAGCGACTCGGCCTCGGTGCATTTTCCGACGACGTCGCCGGGGTCCGCGAAGAACCCACCGTACAGGCTGAAAAACTCCTCATAGCACCGTTTCATGAGGTCGTTCGTGGGCGGGTCGGGGTTGGTAAGGTGGTAGATCCGCCCGTGGAAGCGCGGCTCACCGACGATTTCCGCGATCATGCGGGCCACGTAATCGACGGGCACGACGTTCTGCACATCCCCCGGCCGGCCGGGAATGCGCAGCGGGATGTAGGTGCGGTCCCCGTTGGCGGAATCGCGGTAGCGTTCCTTGAGCACCCCGACGAGGCGGGCGAACTGGTAAAAACCCGCGAACTGCGTCGTGAACCCCGTCTGCGAATCGCCCACGAGAAAACTCGGCCGGAACACCGTGAGCGTCCGTTCCGGCCGGTCCGCCCACTCCTGGCAGAAACGTTCAGCCAGCCATTTGGTTTTTTCGTAGTCGGTCTGGAACGCGGGCTGTGGGTCGTGAAACCGTTCGGCGATGAGGCCGTCGTTCCACCCGCAGGTGTAGGCGGTGCTGACGGTGAACATCTCGCGTACGTTGTGCGCGTCGGCCCAATCGAGTATCGCGCGGGTGCCCCGCACGTTCGTGCGGAAGGGGTCGCCCTGCGGATCGCCGTTGGTGAACAGCTCGAGGCTGGCGGCGTTGTGGAGGATCCGGTCCGTCCGGCCCCACGTTGGTTCGGGCAACCGCCCGGGCAGCACTCCCTCAACAAGCAGGAGCCGCCCCCGCGCGATGGCTGCTTTCCCGTCGCAGCCTATTGCACCGAGGAGTTCTTCGATCCGTCGGCGGGCAGCGTCCATGGGCGGCCGCAGCAGCGCGACGATCCGATGGCCGCGATCCAGAAGATCACGCAGAACGTAGACGCCGAGAAAGCCCGTAGCTCCGGTGATGAGTGTCGTGCGGTCGGCCTGGACGCTCATGCCACCATCCGTTCTCGATCAGCGACGCATTTCCTCAGACGGACCATGGCGGTGCCGCCTTCCATGATAAAGGGGGCATCCTAACGCATCTTGCCGTGTTGGCCAACCACCACCCGCGGACTGGGGTAGGGTGGGCCGGTCAAGTAGAGATCGGAACCGATGACCGCGCTGGCCGTCCTGCGGATATTGTAGAGTCTGGAGCGCTGGGCCTGGAGTTGTTCGAAATGATCACGGTTGCGCTGGAAGGACGCGTAGGTGACCGGGTCCACGTGTCGCCTCCACCACGCCAGCCGCTCCGCCCAACGTGCATCGTCGCCGAGTGCATCAAGTGCCGCCGTCCCTCCCTCCAGCGGCGCTCCCAGGGCTTCCAGGAACGGGCCAGCCACGGACTCGAAGGCGGTCCGCGCCGCGGACGCGACCTCGGGGCTGCCGCCGACGGCCGCGGTCAGCAGCCTCTCGCCGGCCTGGGCATTGCCCCGGGCCAAAACCTCGGCCGCTGCTTCGACGACTGGTCGGGCGCTCAGGGGGGCGGGGAGCGGTTCGTCGTCCGGCGGGTCGGGACCGGCGAAACGCAGTCGCGTCGCAGCGCTGCGGTTCGTACCCAGATAAAAGCAATATTTTTCGCTCGCGAGCGGTTTGCGGAAGGTGAATTCGAGCTCCCAGACGCCCTGCGCGTCCGCCCGGCGGACGGTCACCTCGAACAGTTCGGCGTTGCCGCCGTGCGGTGAGGGCGGGACGACGGCCCCGTCGGCGAACGGCCCGTTCACGCGCATCCCCTCGATGAGAAACCGTCCGAGCGCCCCGGAAAACCAGGGGCGCTGTTCGATCGACACGGCAAAGCGGTATGCGTCGAGCTGGGTGACCGTACAGGGAACGTCCATGCGCAGCACGTCGGGCGCATAGGTCAAAACGTGGCAGCGGAAATCGTCCGGCGGACGGCTGGGCAGCCCTTGCGCATGGTCCGCCGTCGCCCAGGGGCCCAGCAGCGTGCGGCGGTCCGCGTCGTTTTCCGGCAGGCCGTCGAGCCCCCACGCGCGCTGGAGCACGAGCGGCGTATAGATGTTGATGAACGGCAGGTTGATGAAGAACAGCTCGCGCGCCTCGGCCGATGGGGGGTCGGCCAGGACGCGCTGAATCGTCGCGCGTTCAGCCCCCAGGAACGAATACCACATCGGCCGATAGATCGGCACATAGATCGTCGTGGCGACGAGAAACCAGATCGCCACGGCTGCACACCAGCGTCCGCCACCGTGCGGGTAAAGCTGCTTGCGGAGGGCTGGGGCCAGGACCATCGCGATCGCGAACCCGACGCTCGGCAGGTATCCCGAGTGCGGCGTGGCCAGCACGGGTACGACGGGCAAAACAGCCAGGACGATCCACGCCGGCCAGATCCACCAGCCTCGCGCCCGCCGGGCGGCCGCCCAGTAGCCAACACCCATCGCGCCGAGAATGAGAACCATCAACACCACATCGCCGGGCACCTCGACAAACGGGTTGAAGCGGGCCCCCGTCCCGATCGTCATCGGCGACAGCCAGATCGCCGATGTCACGTAGTACATCCCCTGCACGAGCACCCAGCCGCTGTAGCGGAGCAGATCGTCGCCCGGCCGCTGCATGTAGAAGTCGGGCATCGGGACGGCGAACAATACAACTCGCCAGAACGTAAAGCCGGTGGCGAGCAGGGCGGCCAGGACATAGACGCGCCACCGTGCGATCACGTGACGGCGACCTCCGAAGGCAGCGTCGAACGCGAACCAGATCACCGGCAACACGACCGCGTTCTCACGCGACAGCAGCGCGAGGATCCAAGCTGCCAGGGCACCGGCCATCCAGCCGGCCCGCACGGGCGGCGGATCCGGGGGGTGGTCGGCAACCGGTTCGGGACGCGGGGCCGCATAAACGTCCAGCGAGGAAGCGCGAAGGTAGCAGAGCAGCCCCGCCAGCGCCAGGGTGGTTTGAAGTAGGATATTCTGGGCCGCCAGCCACGAGACGGCGTACACGCTGTGCGAATAGACGACGAACAGCAGGGCGGCCACGACCGCCCAGAACCGGCGGCGCGTCAACTTCCACGCGAGATGATGAACCAACAGTGCATTGACCAGGTGAAGCAGGATGCTGATCGCATGCCACGCCTTGACGCTGCCGCCTGACAGGTGGTATACGGTCTTGGCAACCAGGACCGCGAAGGGGCGGAAGTAGTGCCACGCATAGGGTTTTTCCTGCCACCAGGAGTTGATGAACTGGTCGGGCGCGATCGTGGAGGCTTCCCCCAGGACGGGCCAGGACCAGTCGCCGTCGGCTAGCCGGAGCCGATGGAGATGGTCATCGAGAAGAAGGCCGTCGTTCAGTGCGTGGCCGTGAACCAACCAGGTCGCGGCCGCGACCAGCACGAGCACGCCGACGGCATATGCGAGTCGGCCGGCTGCCGGGCGCGGGCTACGGGAGGGCGCACCGCCGGAAGCGGGGTAACGACGATGCAAGATCGGTTCGAGGCACACGGATTCACAACGCGTAGACACAGGACGATCCCCTCGGGGGTAATCGGCAACCCGCTGCGGCAGCGTGGGCCCATCAGTGTAGGGATCCGCGCGAGGGCTGTCATCCCCGCCTTGGTCGTGGCGGTGCTCTGCCTGGGAAGCACAGCCGGCTGTTTTCAGGAGCGGGCTTTTCCCATCCAGCCGGGGGACTACCACCGTATCCCGCCCCTGCCACCGGCCAAGGGCAACCCAGACATCCTCACGACGCGCGCGTGGCTCGCCCACGCACACGCGGAACTGTCAAGCCTGCTTACGGAGCGCGGCCAGCTTGTCATGCTGACCGAGGACCTCGTCGATGAAAAGGGCCGCCCGCGCGACGTCTACGAGTTCATGCGCAAGCGGCCCGAAGATCTGAACAAGCTGGCGCGGAATTATTACGGTTTCCTTCACACCGCCCAAGGCGCCAACCGGAGCCTGCTGATCGCCGACGAGACAGCCCCGCCCTGGCCGGGCTTCGAGAAGGTCTGGATCCCCGTGGCGGACGACGTCACGTTGAGCGGGCGACTCGGCTTCGCCCGGCATGATGGGAACCCCATCTACGCCGACTGCATCATCCTGCTGCCCGGCCTGTGGGGCGACAACGGCATCTGGCGGACGCGCGACCTGGCGATAACCCTGCGCGAACACGGTTTTCACGTGCTGGCCGTCGAGCTGCGCGGCCACGGTCAGACGGAGCGGTGGTTCCCGGAGGTCTACTACAACTTCGGTGCCATCGAAACCCAGGACCTCGTGCGGACGGCTAACTGGCTCGAGGACCAGCATCCCCAGATCCGCGGGACGGGCCTGGTCGGCTTCTGCTGGGGCGGCAACCTCGCCCTGCTGGCTGCCTGGTACGACGCGCGTCCATCGGACGACCCGAGCATCACGCCCAGGCTGGCGGCCCACCTCGATCCGCCGTCGGACCGCATCCACTTTCAGGCGGGTGTGATGGCCCTGACACCGCTGCTGGACTGGGAATGCATCCTGGACCGCGCCGACGTCGAGCACGATCTGTTCGAAGAGCCGGCCATGTTCTTCTTCCAGCGGGTCATCGAGAGCCGCATGATCGTAAAAGACCACCCCGAACGCAGCGGCAATCTCCGCAACCTCATCGCTTTCGAGTTCGCCCGCTCGTTTTTGGGACCCGACTTCCCGCTGGAGGACGGCTACCGGTTCCTCCGGCTCATGCCCTACAAGGGCCGATCACACGGCGACAAGCTCGAAAAGTGCCGCACGCCCGTGCTGATGACCCAAGCCGTCAACGACCCGTTCACCTCGTCCCAGGAGATCGCGGACCTGATGGCCATCACGCACAACCCGCGGGTCGCGGCCCTCGTGCTGCGCGGCGGGGGGCACATCGGCTACTTCCCCTACAACCGGCCGTACACCTACAGCCTGATCCTCAATTTCTTCGATCCGCAGCGCGGTGCCGCGGCCGCCCTGGGGCGGCGGTAAATCGACGCATTCGCAAAGGGGCCGACAAGAAATCAAAAACGCTCACGCAGATCCCGCTTCGCGTCTGTTGCCGCTACGCCGTGACAAGGACGCTGAGGCGCAGAGAGAGATGGAAATGCAAACCCTTTGTGATCTCGGCGGCTTTCGTGAGATAAAAAGCGGCCGCCCTCCCGCACCGGCGGCTTATCGCATGGAGGCTGACTTGCCCGGCCCCTGACCCGCGGCGCGAAGCTGGTCGCTCAGGTCGATCCCGTCGATCGGAGCGAAACGTTCGAGCCGGTCCGCCTCGCCAAGCAAGCCCAGGAACGTCGGAGCCACGTCTACGAGCCGCCCGTATGGGATGGAGGCACCGGCCGGCAGGTCGGGGCCGGCGAAAAACAGCGGGATCCGCATGTCGCGGTGCATACATGAGCCGTGGCCGGCCTTCCATTGGCCGGCGAAGTCCCAGCCCTCGGCCGCAAAGATCACCAGATCACCCGTGCGGGCCGAATCGAACAGCTCGGCCGCCTGGGGGACGAAGTCCGGCCGATCCGTGCGGGCGGTCGCCTCCAGCCAGGCGCGCGAATCGTGCCAGCCGGCCTCCACAAAACGCACCAACGCAGGGTCTTGAAGATAGCCCAACGGATCGCCCTCCTCGATCCGCAGCCGATAGCGATTCGCGCCCGACGCCCACCGCCGTTCGATAAGGGCAACGCCCCGCCGCGAGCGAACGCGTACCCGGTCGCGCCCCGCGCGCATCAAGACGCAATCGACGCCCGGCTGCTCGTGCAGCGCGGGCGCGCGCGTCAGGAAGGCATCGATTTCCTCGAAGCCGGGCGCGTAGGGCCAGCCCCGGTTGCCTTTGAGATGAAGCTGGGCCCGACGGTCGGACCCGACGGCCAGAAAAACGTCGTACCGGTCGATCGCGCCGAGCCGGTCGGGATACTTGCGCGCGGTCAGCGGCCCATCCTTCACACGCAGACCCCGCACCTTTTGAAGCCACCATTTCATGTTGAAATGGCGGCCGGGCTCGACCGGGACCATACCGTGATCGCTGACCAACACGAAACTCGTCCGATCATCGAGGCCCTCCTCGGCGATCGAGCGGGTGATTCGACCCACTACGACGTCGATATCCCGCAGCGCGTCGGCATACTGCGGCGAGTCGGTTCCATACCGGTGCCCGATTTCGTCGACACCCGGATAGTAAGTGAAGATAAGACTCGGCCAACGTTTCACCCGGTTAGCGATCCGCTCGAGTGCGGGCAAACTGTTGGGCACGCTCCGGTCCGCTTCCAGGTACGCGCCCACAATCCAGGACCACTTGAAGCGTTCGCTGTTGTCGAGCGTGACCGTCGCCCCGCGGCGCGTGTGGCACTGTATGTTGGCGGTAAAATGATCGCCCAACATCTCGTAGACGGTCGGGGCCTGGAGGTGGTCATTGACGTCCCGGTAGGTCCCGAGCGTCATGTAGTACCCGCATTTGAACGTGTCGCGGTCCAGCCAGAGGTTGCCCGTGATGCCGTGATGAGCAGGGAAGCGGCCGGTTATCAGGGAGGCGAAGTTGGCGTAGGTCACGGTCGGCAGACAGTCGAAGGCGTGCTCGACGTGCACACCGCCTTTCACGAAGACGCGCTCGATGTTCGGAAGATCCCCTCTCTCGAGAAGCTCGCAGAATTTCGGGTAATCCACCCCGTCCGGGGCGATAACGACGATCCCGCGGGATGGGCGGACAACGTCGTCGGCTAAATGGAAGCGCGTTCCGTCGTCCGGCCCGCAACCTGTCCAGCCCGCCAGCGCGACGGTCAGCAGGGCGGCTAACTCCCCGCTGACCCTGACACGCAGCCGATGCGGCGTCTCATGCGTCTGGTCGAGGTGTCGCATCATCAGGCGGCCTCTTGAATGCAGAAACTGAGCCGACCCGCCCATGATTGACAGGTTACGGCCCGAAAGCAAGCATCGGCCCCCTCTGGCCGCACCGGTGAAAAAACGGTCCATCCTGCCCGATCACTGCCCCCCCTGTGACGGGACATTTATCATCGTCCGATAACAGCGCGCATCGCAAGCCACGAGAATTACGTGCGAAACGCGGCGGGGAACGCGCGACGGGCGGGCAGACTCAAGAGGGTGGCGTGTTGCAGCCGATGCATCCGGGGGTCCGTGCCCGAACTGCGCGCCGGCACGTGGTGGACCTTATAATGGTGGTCGGCCGGAGCCCGTACGTCAAAGTGCTGCGCGGGTCGGCCAAGCGCAATCATTGAGGAGTATCGCCAGATGGCTCAGCCGCGTATCCGCGCATCGCATATCGCCGTGTTCCTGACGACTATCGTCCTGGCCGGCGCAGCTACCTGCAGCCCCGTGGACTGGACCAACGCCTTCGTCAACAATACGACCGCGCTGGGATCCGGCACAACTCCCTTGGGGGGGCCAACCGACACGTTGAACCGCGATTCGATCACCGTGGCGGTGCACAACAATACGCCCTATTTCGTGTCGGCTTTTTTCGGCGCGTTCGACCCGCTCAACGAGCTTCTTGCACCCACCTACGGGCAGTTCCGCTCCTCCTCGGACACGCCGGACCAAATACTCGGCCCCTTCGAGACGAGCGAGCGCGTCACGTTCATCTGCCACCGGACTGTAAGCCTGGGCGATACGACGCTCATCGAGGCGATCCGCGATCGCGACCCGTTCGCACCCGTCGACGAACTGGCAGAGGGCATGACGTTCTCGACCCGGCTGCTGGACGACCCGGACACGGAGACGTTCACCGTTAACAACATCCCCAATCAGCGCGTCGAGATCGGTGTGGATTACGAGTGCGATGCGCTGGTGTTCTATGAACTGAGCCTCGATGAGGCTGAACCCAGCGGCATCCGAATCGACGTTTCGGTCGTCCTGCCGTAGGGGCCGACGCCCGGCCGTGCCCCGACGCCCCGAAGGTACGTCCCTTTACGTCCCGAGTCAGGCGGAACCGCGGCGATTCCATTCGCCCTGCTCGTATGAGATCCGCCCCACATGAACAGAAGACGATTCCTGCAGTCGGCTCTGATCTTCGGCGGCGCGGCGGCCATGCATCGCCTGTCCGGCTGCACACCTGCTCTTAAAAGAAACCGGGGCACCGTCAAAACGGGTCGATGCGAGCGGCGAGCGGACCTGGTCATTGCAGGAGCAGGACTGGGGGGATGTGCGGCCGCACTGGCGGCTTTAAGGAACGGCCTCACCGTCATTCTCACGGAGCCGACCGACTGGATCGGCGGGCAACTCACCTCCCAGGGGGTACCCCCCGACGAGCACAGATGGATCGAGACGCACGGGGCGACAGCGCTTTACCGCCAACTGCGCCGCAAGATCCGAGACACCTACAGGGCCGACTACCCGCTGACCGATGATGCGCGGGCGAGGGAGCATCTCAACCCCGGCGACGGTGCCGTATCCAGGTTGTGTGCCGAGCCCCCCGTCGCCCTGGCCGTCCTGCAACGGATGATGGCCCCCTGGATCAGCTCGGGCCGGCTGGCCATTCTCACCGAACACGTCGTGACCGCGGCCGACGTGACGGGCGCGCGGGTCCGCGCCCTGAAAGCCACTGACATCCGGACCGGCGGCCAGATCGTCCTGACGGCGCCCTGGTTCGCCGACGCAACGGAACTGGGAGACCTTCTGCCGCTGACGGGAACCGAATACGTCACGGGCGCCGAATCACAACGCGACACGGGCGAACTGCACGCCCATCCCGAAGGCGATCCGGACAACCAGCAGGCCTTCACCGTGTGCTTCGCCATGGATTACGTACCCGGCACGGACAATCGCATCCCAAAGCCGGCTGAGTACGATTTCTGGCGGAGCTATGTTCCCGACCTTGCACCGCCCTGGCCCGGCCGGCTTCTCGACCTCACCTATACCCATCCCCCGACGCACCGGCCCAGGAGACTGGGATTCCACCCGGAAGGCATCCGCACCGGCGACACGCTCAATCTCTGGGTATACCGGCGCATCATCAACAGGAACAATTTCCTGCCGGGCACCTACGAGGGAGACATCACGATCGTCAATTGGCCGCAGAACGATTACATGCTTGGCAACCTGACGGATGATTTCGGCAGCCACTTCGAACGCGGCAAACAGCTCAGTCTTTCCCTGCTCCACTGGCTCCAAACGGAAGTACCCAGACCCGACGGAGGTTACGGGTGGCCCGGCTTGCGCCTGCGACGCGATATCATGGGTACGGAAGACGGCATGGCAAAACATCCCTACGTGCGGGAATCCCGTCGCATCAAGGCCGAGTTTACCGTGCTGGAAGAGCACGTCGGGGCCGAGAACAGGGCATTGGTCACCGGGAGGCCACAAGAGCTTGCGGCTGACTTCTACGATTCCGTCGGGATCGGGTACTACCACATCGACCTTCATCCGAGCAGCGGGGGCGTCAATTACATCGATTTCCCCTCGCTGCCATTCCAGATCCCTCTCGGTGCGCTGCTGCCGGTCCGAATGGATAACCTGCTTGCGGCCAACAAGAACATCGGCACCACGCACATCACAAACGGCTGCTACCGGCTGCACCCCGTCGAATGGAATATCGGGGAATCCGTCGGCATGCTGGCAGCCTGGGCTGAAATGAAGAAAACCGTACCCCGCGCCGTCCGCGAAGACAGGAACATGCTCGATGCATTTCAGGCTTTCATCCGGGCCCAAGGCGTCGAGACGCATTGGCCATCATCGACGTGACGCGTCTTCCGGTACCGGCCCCAGCCTTATGGGTAGCTGAGCAAGCCAACCAGCCTTACAATACGTGCGGCCGGCTGAAGCGGGCATGTATTCGTAAAGGGGTTTTTATGAGATATTCGATGGTGCAAAGGTGGGGCTTCCGGGCGACTGTGGCGGTCTTTTGCGTGGGTTTCGTGAGCATGGCGGGCTGTCGAGACGATGCGTGGCGCGTGGAGCGGCACGGCGACGAGATCATCGTGGCCGGCCAGATGTTCCGGATCGGCACGCCGGTCGTCCTGTGGATCGACCCC
>Ga0272443_10002355_pt1 | contig 24356 bp, 22 predicted proteins | sample SSMAcet12_FD_193581 | JGI IMG/M metagenome (GOLD analysis project Ga0272443, IMG submission 193581) | Marine sediment archaeal communities from Little Sippewissett salt marsh, Falmouth, MA, United States - SSM-Acet-12 | ecosystem: Environmental > Aquatic > Marine > Wetlands > Sediment ...
GTTACCATCTCCTGAACCTGATCTACTTCTTGGGGGCATGGGATGTCGAGCAACGGGCTTGGGGGACCGCTTTGGTGCTGCTCGCCTTAGTGTTGAGCATAAACATGCTGGCAATAGTGGTGAGGAACCACTACCGAAAAAAGGTCAAGTGGTAAAAAAACCGGAAGATATCCCCGATTCACCCGGGTGGCGCAAGGGCAGCAGACGGGCCGCGCCTGGGGGCGGGAATTTCCCCTCCACCGAAGAATAATGGAGCAAATGATGCTGGTTAGCATAAACAGCCTATGTGCCTAACTTGACTTTACCACATTAGCTTAGATCAGCAGCGATAGATATTGATTCCATCTTGTGTAGGATTTAGACTGTAAAGCGGCTTATGTTATCGGTTAGTCTTGTAATGTGGGAAAGTCAAGCTAATTAGGCACAGCAGATCGTGATACATCAGTTCTACAATCGAAAACCAATTAAACAGGACTGATTTGTTCCCGCCAGAATAGTGTTTAACGATATGAATAGGCCAAATCTCAAACTCTTGCGAGTATAGAAATTTGCCCGAAAAGTATCGTTAAACACTATATTTCTCTACGGGCCCTAAGGTTTGATTGTAGGTCCAACGACGCAAGTCCAACATCAGTTCCATCTTGGTCTTTCGAGGCCTCGATCCAGTCTAAGACCTCAGTTCTCTCCCTGCTCACAAAAATCGATCATGGCCAGGAGCAGGTCGCGGTCTTGCAACATTCCCATAATCTTCTGTTGAGACGTGACCACAGGAATCTGGTCGATCTTCTCTCTTATCATCACCCCAGCACATTCGCTCACGCTGCTGCTTTTGATCGCGGTTATTGCAGGGACCATGGCCTCTTTCACGGGGATGTTGCGAAGCTCTATCCGGGAGACTCCATAGTAGAATTTCATCGTGTCTCGAGTGCTTTCCCAGGTCCACTCATCCTCATCGGAAGCAGCGGCCATGTCCGACTTTTCTACGTAGTCCTCGATCACGCTGGCGTTTATCAGGTCTCGGTCAGAGACGATTCCCACGAGCTTCAGGTCGGAGTCCAGAACCGGACTGGCTTGGGCCTTTGCATGCTCCATCACCGCACCCACCACTGGAAGTGGCATCTCATCCCAGACTGCAACAAAACGCGTCTCAAAGTAGTTCTCGATTGAAGTCTTTATACCCATCTTGGCCGCTACCTTGACCAGGTCTGCCACGCTGACTATGCCTATCAGTGTTTCATCTTCAACCACGGGAAGGCGCCTTATGTTGTTCTCTGTTAAGATCTTAGCAGCCTCGACCACGGTGTTTTCGGACTTTGCCACAACCGGATCTCTGGTCATGAGAAGGCCGATCTGGTCCTCTTCGGGGTTTCCCAGAAGGTCCGATCTGGTTACCATTCCCGCCAGTTTGCCTTTCTTGACCACTGGAAGGCCGGACACGTGTCGATCCTTCAGGATTTTTAGAACTTGATCCCTATAACCGGGAACGTCCACGTAGGCTACGTCTTCAATCATCAGTTCCTTGACCAGGATCTCGTTCAAGTCCTCTCCCCCGGCACGGTCATGACTGGCACCTTCGAGTTGCGGACCACCTTCTCAGCCACGCTGCCAAGAAGGAACTTGTCCAGTCCGGTGCGTCCTACGCTCCCCATAACTACGATGTCCATCCCCGCCTCATCTGCAAAATGGAGAAGCTCCTCGCTGGGGTTACCCTCGAGCACTTTTTTTTCGCAAACTAAACCGACTCTTTCCACCATCTCACAAATGATGTCTGTTGCCTCTTCGCCCTCCTTGAGAAGGAGGTCTCTGATGCTGGCAAGAGCCATATCTTCCGGAAGGTGACTGAGCCTCCCAGTATCTGCGACGTAGACTGTTGTGACCACTCCACCCGAGAGCCTGGCAAGTTCGATACCCTTTTCTGCCGCTCGCTCGCTGTGCTTCGAACCGTCTGTTGCAACCATGATTCTCTCAAACAATTAGAACAACCCCCTAAAAGATGGCCAGGATGTCTGAGGCTCTGCCCCTTCTCACAACGCTGGAGAGAGGATCTTTGCACCCCCACATGTTGTCGGACTGCCCGTCGATGACCATCAATTTGCTCTTTTTTCCCACATCTATCGTGCCCACTTCATCTTCGATGCCCAGGATCTTGGCACCATTTAGCGTGCACATCTTAAATACCTGTCTATCGTTATGCACCATTGCCTTGGATATGTATTCCATCTCAGAAAACATATTCACAGAGTTAAGCATGACGTTGTCCGTGCCCACGCCCACGGTTATGCCCACTTCGAGCATCTCTGTCAATTTTGGCAGGCCCACGCCCGTGATGAGGTTGGACCTGGGGCAGACAACAACAGGTACATCGATATCGGCGACCTTTTTCAGATCTTCACGAGATGCTTGATTGAGATGGACCAGAAAATCGGGATCCATCCTCACGGCGTCCTCTATATCGTCCCGACCCGACTCACCTGCATGAAACGCCACTTTTTTCCCGCAAGACCGAGCTCTATTCACCGTTTCTTCTGCCCATTGGGAGGAACAATCCCGAGTGCTGCTGATCCCAACGCCCCAGCATTTCTCGTGGACCTGAGTCAATCCCGAGTCGGGCCTCCCCATAATTCTGGCCTTGAGGGGCCGGCCTTCGAGAGCTTCCAAGAGCATTTCTGTCCCTGCAGGCCCTCCTTCACGAAAGTCGGCGAAGGCGCAGGTTCCAGTCTTCACCATATCCTGGAGCGATCTTCGCATTCCTTCCACAAGGTCTTGGCGTGTGGCCGATTCCAGCATTTGATGCTTCAGACCGCCTGGGCCCACCAGTTCGCGAAGTGGCGTGAAAGGTGGGTCTTTGATTATGCTGTCACCTAGATGGACGTGGGCGTTGATGAAAGAAGGGCAGATTATCCCTTCTAGGTCGGGCTCCACCTTCTCGCACCCGATCTCTTTTATGATGCCTTCCTTCGTGCAAAGGTAGCCCTCGAAGGGTTCGAACTCGTCGCCCAGGATTATGGATCCCGAAAGGAGAACTTCACGTTTGGCGTCGAAAGCATTGAGATGGCTCATGTTGGGTGGTATGTTTGTCGGAAGGAAGCTATTTAGCTTCTGCTTCTGACCGGAAGGACATGGAAAGGCCCTTCGTCTACATCAACAGCGCCATGAGCGTTGATGGGAAGATAAGTTCCATTGACCGGAAACAGGTTCGGATCTCGAGCCCGGAGGACTTCGTGAGGGTGAAGAGCCTCCGTGCCGAGAGCGATGCTATTATGGTGGGGATAGGAACCGTCTTGGCCGACGACCCGGGCCTGAGGATTAAGTCTTCCGAGCTCAGAACGACGAGAACTGAGCGGGGCTTGCCAGAAAATCCACTTCGGGTGGTTGTAGACAGTCGGGCCCGGATCCCTTTGGAAGCAAAGGTTCTGGGTGAGGGTTGTCTTCTCGCTGTATCTAAGGCCGCGCCGCCTGAGAGAGTGGAGGCTCTAAAGGACAAATGCGAAATCGTGGTTTTGGGCGCGGATAGGGTCGACCTGGATGTGCTTTTCAAGGTGCTTTTGAGAAAAGGCGTAAAGAGGCTGATGGTGGAGGGCGGTGCCACCTTAAACTGGGCCTTGATAGAAGCTGGCCTCGTGGACGAGATCTCTGTTTATGTAGGGCCCATGATAATTGGTGGTGAGGTGGCGCCAACCTTGGTGGACGGCGCTGGCTTTTGCGAAAATTATCCCCAGATCCAACTCATTTCAGTCGAATCAATGGGTGGCGGGGTGCTCCTCAAGTGGCGCATCCTCCATTGAACCACCACTTAGCCATCGACTTTTGCTCAGGGTCTTTCCCAAGGGAAGTGACCTTTTCGAAGAAAGTAAGTGTTCTCAGCTCAAGAACGCATCCAATTGTCCCAGCCCGCGCACCTCTCGGCGAAAACCTTACAGATCTCTTCTACCATGTCGAAGGGAATTCCAACGACGACAAAATCGTCCTCCAACCCTGCGTTCTTGGCGGCTCCGTCACAACCCAAAGAGACGTTGATGTCGCCTTTAAGGATCGGTGAAGAGGTGGCATCGACGCAGAAGGACTGAATTCCAGCGGTGCTGAATTCGAGCCTTCCGCCTTCTTTGCAAAGGGCTGCCTGGACAATTCTCCTGGCCTGGAAGGGCTTTCCGACAAATATGACGACGTCAGGGTTCATGGTCATTCCTTCCAGGGGCGACACCAAGGTGGCAACAGTGCTTCCTGGCTCCTGTGATGGGAAGCTGGACACGATGTTCGATCCCGCATCCTTCGTTTCGACCTTGTTCAGTTTGGAAAAGTACAAGTTTCCGGACGATATGTTATCTGGAAATTCCATCAGACCCAGCCCAGAGGCTCCGCCTTTGCAACTGTGGGTCTCTACTTTGGAAAGTGTGGTCTCGCCCCTTAGCCTTGCGGCCTGAACCATCTCACAGTAGCGGAGAGGCTCTTCAATCATCTTGATGTCTTTGGGTATGTCGTCCTCATTTCTGAGGAGCTTTACTCCCACTGGATTTGTCTCCAGTTCCAGGGATTCGACCAGGATCTTTGCCATCTCATCAAGTTCCATGGAAATACCTCACAGATTTTACTTGGGGAAGGGTTAACGTCGGTTGTACATCATTCTTGCGCTCAACAGTCTGGACCGTTTCGATCTTTTTGTGCAGGGGATAACGGGCCTCTTATAGAATGATCTCCATTCTGGTGCTCTGACCCTGTGATATCACTTGATAATTCAAATGATGTATGCAAAAACCAAAACGTGGAAAATCGAGAAAAATAGAGAGAAGGTCTATCTACGACTCGTTGTCTTCAGCTTCTTCTTCTTCCTCCTCTACTACTATAAATTCTTCAACTTCCTCTGGGTATTGGTCCACCACGTTGCTCATGTTGTCAATCAAGGTTGCAACGTCGTCGTTATCGTTCCAGATGGCTCTTTTGCGGTTCATGTAGAGATCAGTGGAGGTGTCGTTGCCCTCGAAAGTATGGACCTTGATCGCGGCCTCAGGCACCAAGATGAACTCCTCCGGGAATTTGTAGACATGATTTGCTTCGTCCTGGAGAGTCCAGCTCGTGAAGTCCTGAGCGGATTCACCGAAGTTGGTTATTTCTACCCACTCCTCAGCCCAGCTGGCATTGGTTATCTCCACTTCGTAGAAGACCTCTTCTGCCTGGGCGGTGGTATCTGTTTCATTATCTTGGGCAAATCCTGGGCTCGCGATGAGGGCTAAGATGGCCGAAACCAAGACGAGCTTGTATACAAACTGTAATTGTTTCATGAGAAACCTCCTTCACATTCTACTTATGCTCAAACGATTTAAACGTTCCTAAAAATTGTACCGGGGTGCGGATCAATCCTATGATTCGTGGCGTTCTGAACCTTGAAAAATCAATTCGCGGGACGATTTCACGCGTTGGAGAGTGGCGGTTAGTGCCCCTACATATGGTTGATGTTTCGCCAGGAATACGAAGCTTTGGGTTCAATTTAGGGACCACAGTGAAATAACCTAGTTATATGTGTACCGCGTAATTATTATACTGAGCCTGCCTCATGTTGGTTTTGTATAATGGCGGTACACGTTTATGTATCGGTTATTTCTCTGTGGGCCCTTAGAGGGCAAGGGATGGCATCTCCATCCCTCAAATCACCTATCAATAAGTGCTTTTTTTGGTGGATACGGCGGGTCGGGGTCGTCATCAAGTGGCGAACCTGTAGCCGACATGAACACCATCCTCGCTACGGTCGGGCCAAAGGATCCGACCGTCGGCCTGCTTCCAGGAGCGTCCGCCCTCTCCCTGAAGCCGACATCAGAGAGCCAAGTCCTGCTGGGGTTGGTGTAGTAGACGGTGCTCGTCATGCTGCTGAGGTCGAGACGGTAGATGTTCTGCCCCCAGTCGGCGTAGTAGAGGTATCCGTTCCTGTAGACGAGCCCGGCAATCGATCCGGTTCTCGACTCGAATATCTTGGTCACAGCCCCCGTCCCGCTGGCGACCTTGTATATGCTCGCAGGGACGTGGTTTCCTGAGCTCAGGTAGAGGTTTCCGTCGTAATCGAATGTGAAGTCGCCAGCCCAGAATCCACCGACGTCGGAGAGCTTCACGGTGTAGAAGGGTGTGGCAGAGGTGCCGTCGATCCTGTAGATTTTGCCGTCTCCACCGGCGCCGGTGGCCTCGCTGAAGTAGAGGCCGATGTTGCCGTTCTGGTCAAAGGCGAAGGCGATGTCCCTAACGTAGGTGGTGTGGGTGAAGATGGTCGTCTCCGCAGACCAGCCGGACCAGATCTCGTCTGACCTGTAAATGTTGTATTGGTTCGCGTTGGCGTAGTAGAGCTTCTCGGTGATCCCTGGGTGGAAGGTGAAGCTGTAGAGGTTGCCCGAGGGCCTCGTGTAGATGATGTTGTCAGGAGCGCTGCTGCTGGTGGCACTGTAGACCGATCCTGTGGACTCGTGGCCATCGGCGTAGTAGATCGGTATGAACTTTTCCAAAATGGCCGTGGTGGTCGGTTTCATTTCCACAATGGGCAGTTCTTTCATCTGCTGGGCAGAGGCGGCGTCGGCTGCATAGATTGGCGATGCCAGCAAAAATAGAGCAAGGATCGCCGCTACATAGGTTGATTTCATGATCAACAAACTCCTTTATTCGGATGGACTGAAAAGCGGAATGACCTGAATTGGCATGACATAACATGTCATAGCATCAGCCAGCCCGTGACTTTTGGTCGACAACTCCGATCGGCGGATCTGAGATCCGCCCGCGAAACAGAATTAAATCACATTATTGATCGGCATTTTACTTAAAATTTTGTTCTGTGAAGTCTTCACAGTCTTCAGCGAAAATCCGTTTTGTTTGGGGTTGAGGCCCATAGATTTCTCCAAAATGGATCAATATAGCCCATTTCACACGTCCTGAGCCGAAGGGCCCCTTTGCTCTTTTTCCTGAGATGCAGCTCTTAACATCGAAGAAAAAGTCACATATAGGATCGACTGTCAATAACTATCGACAAATCGGGCTGATTCGGTTCAAAGGACCGGTTACGCCGAGTTAAGGACATGTTCAACACTTCATCCGGAAAGCTCCTTTAATTCCGTCTTCATGTGTTTTAGAAAATTGATATGAGGGTGCTCGCCAAACTGGGCAGCTACTTTGATGATTGTTTTCAGTTTCGTCAACGAGTTTCTGGGTCAGAAGAGGTTGAAGTTGACGAACACAACAATAAGATGTAAATACCGGCCACCATATGGAGAATAAAAATGTGGGCGGTAGAGTCCACCGCCTGGAAGGGGGCCACTAAATCTGAATCACAAGATGTCGCGCGAATCTGCTGGTGTTTTAGTGGCGGTTCTCCTTGGTTTCATCTTGAGAATGGCCCCTGCAAGACATGCGCTCATCGATGGTGCTGTGTTGTTTTATGGGTATGACTCTTTTTATCACATGCGGAGGATCCTTTACACAGCAGACCTCTTTCCGCATACTCTGTGGTTTGACTCTTATCTCAATTATCCTCGTGGTCTTGAGCTCATGTGGCCGCCCCTCTTCGATCAGCTGATTTCAGGATCGTCGCATCTTCTGGGTGCTAACACTCAAAGATCTGTGGAATTGGTCGGGGCAATCGTGCCGCCGATCCTTGGCACTGTGGCCATCTTGGCCCTCTACTTTCTTGCAAAGGAGCTATTCGGCAGACGCGTGGCCCTGATCTCTGCTTTCATGATGGCGATCTCTCCAAGGCAGATCGATGCTACTGGTTTTGGTCATATAGATCATCACGTGCTTGAGATCCTGCTTCTGGTGAGCGTGATTCTTTTCCTGGTGCTTGCCAATTCCAGAAAAACATATCGCCACAGTTTTGGAATTGGCGCTGGTGTTTTGATGGCAGCTCTGGCGTACACGTGGCTCGGCGCACCAGCTTACTCGGGATTCTTTTTGATCTACATGATCGTCCAAACTTCTCTCGACATACGAGCAGGAAAGTCGTCGAGAATGGTTATCGGTGTTTTAGCGACGGCTTTTGGGGTTACTTTGCTCCTGATGCTTCCTTTCTGGAAAGAACCCTGGATCAAGATGACAGTTCTTTCGACGGTGGGAATCCTTGCAGCCATGCTCATTCTCTACGCCCTCTCGATCGTCTTTCTGGAGCGAGCCATTCCATGGCAGGCGTTTCCAGTCTTGTCGGTAATTATGGGCTATTTCCTTCTCATGTTGGCGTACTTGGTCGATCAGGAAAGTGGCGTGTATTGGCAATTTCGGGAGGGGGTAAGCTATTTTTTTGGAGGAGATCTCTCCAACAAGGTGGTCGAAGCCAAGCCCTTTCATGTAATGTTGGATCCTGTGTCTCTTCCTGCCGTTAATTTCGTGTTTGCGTTGATCGGGCTTTTGGCTCTGATCTTGTACCTCTGGCATGCCCAAGTCCAAGATGGCCAGTTGTTGTTTCTGATATGGACCCTATCGATATTGGCTTTGACATTGGCTCAGAACCGATTTTTGTACATATTTTCTGCCAACATGGCGATCTTGATCGCGTTTCTCTTCGTTCGGGCGATGGCCGTCTTAGACCGGAAAGATATTTTTAGAGATGTATCTCCGGTGCCCTTGAAGATGGCCCTTCTTTTGGCGATCTTTCTGCCCTCGGCCATTGGCGCAGTGGTAATGATCCAGGAACCACCAGAGATCTCTGGAGACTGGGTGGGCTCCCTTACGTGGCTGGAGAATAACACACCCACAACAAGCGGATTCGATGCCCCTTCTCAGGTTCCGGAGTACGGTGTTATGTCCTGGTGGGATTATGGCAACTGGATTCTCTATCGGGCGCATAGGCCTGTCGTTGCAAACAATTTCCAGGCAGGTGCTAAGGATGCGGCCCGTTTTTTCCTCTCTGAGAGCGAGGATGATGCCCTAAATATCCTGGAGTCGCGAAGATCGAAGTACGTGATTACCAGCGCTGACATATTGTACGAGACGCTGCCCTCGGTTGCTTTGTGGATCGATGAAGAGCCTTCAAGTTATGTCAGGATAACTGATGACCAAGGGGTTTTGACTTTCGAACACTCTAAGCGATTTTTGGGGACTGTTCTCGCACGTTGCCATCTTTTCGACTGCACAGGGATGAGCCATCTCAGGCTGATATATGAGTCGCCTTCGACCACGGGCCTCCTTTTCCTGACGAACGAAGTCAAGATCTTCGAGAGGGTTCCCGGAGCCAAGATCACGGGCACGACTCGTTCTGAAGAGCCTGTGGGCGTAATCCTGAACATCACGACCAATCAGGGCAGGCGTTTCCGGTACTACAAAGACGTCTTGCCTGAGGATGGCCGTTACGAGATAAAGGTGCCCTACTCGACCGAATCCAGATATGAAACGCATTCTGAAGGCCTTTACCACGTCTTCTCTGGAAACGAAAGTCAAGAGGTCAAGGTGGGCGAGGAAGATGTGCTCTTTGGGAAGAGTGTTGAGTTGAACTTCTGAGGATTTTGAGAAATCCTTCCAAATCCCAAAACCGGTGTCTTCCCTATCTAAAAGAGGTTGTCCGGCCGGAAGTTATAGTCAAGAACCAATTATGTGAGACTAATTGGTTCTTGCCAGAATAGTGCTTAACAATACGAGTAGGCCAAATCTCAGACTCTTGCGAGTTAGATATTTGTCCGAAAAGTATCGTTAAGCACTATACAGCAAGTTTGGCACACTGCTACTACAAGTTCCATCCAATCGGCCCTTGGCTGCAAATGGAGATATATTTTTCTTAGTATATGTTCGAATTCCTTGCTCGTAGGAACGGGGGGCGAAACATTTAATTTGTTGAAAAGGTTGAAATACTTAGGGTGAATTTCATGGACGCTACCGATATTTGGTTCTCTAAACTGGAGCATAATTTTTCCGCAAATTACGGCCAATTCCGATGGACTGATGAGCAGAGGACATGGGATTGGGATAATTTCACTACAGTAGATCTTGTGAGAACAAAGGACGGCATGAAACGACTGGTACTGAGAAGGAAAGAAAAGATCCATACCAAATATGGCAGACCAGATATTAGCAAAAAAGGCGAATCCAACGCGAATTTAAGATATATGCTTGGCGTAAATATAGATGCCGAGCCAGGAAATATTGAATGTGATTATTATACTGCAAGGGTTTATGACCATTACCAAAATCGCTGGAATTTGATTGGCCCAAAAAAGCGGTTGTCTTTCCAGATTGGCGATAAGGCCTGGCTATGGCAGTGGGCAGACGAAAAATACGAATCTACGAGCGACATAGAGAAGACACAAATTGGAAAACTTCATAAACATATAAAAGACATTATGTCTTCAGAGGATCTGGTATACACAAATATGTTCAACCTTGATGTCGGTACTCACCACGAATGCAGTCCGATCATATATCTGCCAGCTGTTGACGGTATGAAGAATTTCATCCGGGAGGTACATTGCTCAACAAAGCAAGAAACAGATGGGAAGAACGAAGTTGAAGTTACTCTGGTCTTCAATAACGAGGAGCTTCGAAAACATAAGATTCTCAATAATATTTATGAACGTGTCAGGCTGGTCAAGTACGGTCGCTTAAAGGACATCGAAAGCTTCGTTATCCTATTGGACTCAGATGGTAATAACGTTAATGGACTCCGTTTTACCAATATCTACAGCGGTAATAATAACCTCGAAGAAGACACGATTCATGGGGATCCCGAAGAGAATCTTCCACCCCATCGAGTGAAATATTATGCTAATGATTATAAACATCCAATAATTTTCGTCAATACATCAAACCATGCCATGGCCGAGCACGATACAAATCCTGACCTTTGGAAGTGGGAATATGTTCCTTGGGTTGAGGATAGGCCGTTTATATCAGGGAAAAAGAGTCGCGAGGAGGTTAACAAGTATTACAAGAGTTACGTAGACAAATATGTAGAGAAATTTACTGCCAAATTATTAAATTTGCTGGAGTAATGCATATTGGCTCATGTCTGCCCAGGGTACCATCCTCACCGCAATCCATGGCCCTGACCACCAGTGCTTGGTGATAGATTCTCACCAGGAAGGGGCGGATGTCGCTGTTATGACGGACGACAAGCATGAGGGATTTTAAAATATAGTTGAGAACCACTTAGATGAGACTAATTTGTTCTCTCCATAATAGCGTTTAACGATACGGATAGGCCCAATCTCAAACTCTTACGGGTTAGAGATTAATCCGAAAAATATCGTTAAACACTATAGACAAAAGGCGATGCGTCAAGTTCTCTTCCTCACCTCTTCCTGTAATTCTTGCATCCTTCTACAAACGTCTCCATTGGATACGAGTAAACGTGCGTGTGAAGGTAGCTTCCAAGAACGTTGTGCTCCATCAAGCCGTCTTTGTCGTCCAGGATTCCTTTTCCGCGCCTGAACCTGTAGGCGAACCGAGCATCCCGCGCGCAATCCATCTTGGAGTAATGGAACTCGTGCCCCCGGACCACGCTTCCCTTCGCTACCACTGGATTCTCCTTTACGACGTCTCCTTCCACGTAGCCCAGGGCCTGGAGCCTGCCGGTCATCTGTGTGGAAGCAGGCAAAACTCCGGTCATCTTGTGCTCTTCCCCCTCTTTGGAGATTACCGATTCACCCAGATACATCAACCCACCACACTCACCATAGATTGGCATTCCATCTTCAGCAGCTCTCTTGATCTGGTGGCGTGTCTCGGACCGTTCCAGAGCCTCGGCGTACAGTTCAGGATAGCCGCCACCCATGTAGATTCCATCGACATCTGGGAGCGGATCTCGCATTGGGCTGAAGAACACAAGGTCCGCGCCCAGTTTTTGCAAGAGCTCGAAATTCTCCTGATAATAGAAACAGAAGGCCTCGTCGCGAGCAACGCCAATCCTCAACTGTTCGCTTGGGGTCTCTACAGTTTCATCAAAAGAAGGAACCTTGCACCCCATCTCCAAGATCCTGTCCAGGTCTGAGTTCTCCTCGACGAAATTTGCCAAAGATTCCAGATCGTGCTCGCTTTCGAACCCCATGGTCAGGCCCAAATGACGGCTGGGAAGTGATATGTCGGCTTTTCGAGGCAGCGCGCCGATTATCGGCATCTCCAAAAGATCGAGAGATCTTTGGAGGAGGTCGAGGTGGCGCTCGCTTCCAACCCTGTTCAGGATCAAACCGGCCAAATTCACCTCAGGATCAAATTTGCTGTAGCCTGAAGCCATGGCCGCAGTGCTCCTCGACATGCCGTGAACGTTTATGACCAGAAGGACGGGGACGTTCAGAGCTTTGGCCACGTGAGCAGAAGATGCAATCTCGGTTGCGTCCAAGCCGTCGTAGAGCCCCATGACCCCTTCGATCACAGCCACATCAGCGCCTTTCGCCCCCAAAGCAAAAGACCTTCTGACACCATCCTCGCCCATCATGAAGGTATCGAGATTGCGAGAAGTTCTGCCGCATATTGCGGTGTGGTGGGTTGGGTCGATGAAGTCCGGCCCCACTTTGAAAGGCTGAACCTCAAGCCCGCGCCTTTTCAAAGCGGCCATCAACCCCAGAACTACGGTGGTCTTGCCCACTCCACTGTGGGTTCCGGCAACGAGCACTGCGGGAATCATGTCTACTCGTCTGGTTTGAACGTAAATGTACTTTATCCAGGAGAGAAAGAGACAAAGTCTATTAACCCCACCCCATCATGGCCCTAGCATGCGAGTCGGAGTGGTCATCAGAGGAAAGTACGGGGAGCGTATCATCGAGACCATCAAGGAACACACGGACTTCGAGGTGATCTCAGCAGAAGTTCCAGAATTTCTGCCAGAATTCATAGAGGACCCCGAAGAGTTCTTGGACCAATTGGACCTCAACCAAGAAGTCTTCAGCACAGACATGGTCATTACTTATTCACTTCATCCAGACGTAACGCCGGAGATCGCCATCAGGTCTGGCGAAAATGGCGTCCAAGCAGTGATCATCCCTGGAGGAATCGGCCGGGCCGGTTCTGCGCCGGAACTTCAGAAGATCGCGGACAAGTACGGGATCTACATCGAGGTGGACGAGATATGTTGCACCCTCGAAAAGTGCGGCGTTGAAGCCGTGGACGAGTTTGCAGAGAAGCTGGGGCGGCCCGAGATCGAAGTGGAGTTGGAAGACGACCGAATCGCTGCTGTGAAGGTTATCAAGGGATCTCCTTGTGGGAGTACCTGGCACATGGCAACAGATGTTGTGGGCCAGAAGGTGGAAGATGCGCCTCCAAGGGCGGGCCTTCTCTGTCAGATGTATCCTTGTCGAGCGGTCCGGGGCGGCGAAAGTGGGATTCATTCATCCGCAGATCTTCACAAGTACGCAATGGAAAAGGCATTGGGTCTAGACACCGAGCTCAAATTGGCAGAGCAGTCCAAGCCCATCAAGATAGATGGAAGGAAGGATAAAGATTGAGGCAAAGCGACGTAACCGAAGCCACAGTAGCCGTCCTGAAGAAGGCCCATACCACCCTTCCTTTATGGGTAGTGGAGCGGATTGAAGCCGCTTTTCGAGAAGAGACGAACCCGGTCGCCAGGTCTCAAATGGAGGCTATCCTGGAGAACATAACGATCGCAGGCGAAGAGAAAATTCCAATCTGTCAAGACACTGGGTTGCCCATATTTCATGTGGAGATGGGCCGCGATCTCAAGGTCTCTTTCGATCTCAAAGAGGCGATAGCAGAAGGTGTGATACAGGCCACCGAGGAGGTGCCACTAAGGCCCAATGCTGTCGATCCTCTGACGAGAAAAAATACCGGCGACAACACCGGTCCAGGAATGCCGGACCTGATTTTGGACTTGGTCCCAGGCGATATGCTGCGAATCACGGCATTTCCCAAGGGCGCAGGATCTGAGAACATGGGCTCTCTTTCCATGCTCAACCCTGCAGACGATCCTTTGGAGTTTGTTTTGGGTGAAGTTGCCAATCGAGCCGGAAAAGCCTGTCCTCCTGTCTTCGTGGGAGTTGGGATCGGCGGAACTTTCGATCTTGCTGCAAGGCTTGCCAAAAAAGCTCTGCTCAACATGCCAGGATCGTCCGATCTAGAGCTGGATCTTCTCGCCAGAATCAACGAGCTTGGAGTCGGCCCGATGGGTCTTGGAGGCGACACGACGGCACTGGGCGTGAAGATCGAGACTGCCTGTTGCCATACTGCTTCACTTCCTGTTGCAGTCAACCTTCAGTGCTGGGCCAACAGGAGCGCTTCTGCGACCATTGAGGTGGGCGGATGGAACATAGATTGAAGACGCCCTTATCGGGCGAAGACGTAAGAAAACTTCGGGCTGGTGACCGAGTCTGGATCAGCGGTACCATATACACTGCAAGGGACGAAGTCCATGCTCATCTTCGATCTCAGGGGAGCTTGCCAATAGACCTGGAAGGTGCCGTCCTCTATCACTGCGGTCCTCTGATCCAGAATGAAAAGGTGATCTCTGCAGGGCCTACCACCAGCTCAAGGGTGGCCAGGTACACGCAAGAGGTGGTAGATCAGGGTGTGAAGGCCATGATCGGAAAAGGCGGGATATCCGAGGCCTCAGATGCACTTCGAGAAAAGGCGGTCTATTTGGCTTATCCTGGTGGGTGCGGCGCCCTTGCCGCAGAGAGGCTTAAAGTTAGAGGCGTTCATCTAGAGGAGCTGGGGATGGCTGAAGCTTTGTGGGTTTTCGAAGCAGAGGATTTTGGGCCCATGATTGTGGCCATCGACTCTCATGGGAGAGATCTCTACAGGGAGGCGCAACGATCTTCGGAGAAGAAGACATAAGAGAATTCGATCCTCTGAAAGAAGCGGTCCGGGACGTTCGGTATCTACTCGATAGGGGCTATCACAGCCAGCCTGCGATCAGGTTCGTCTCGGATCATTACCGTCTTCCAGAAGAAAAGAGGTTCATTCTGGCGAGGGTTCTCGTCCCAGCGAAGGTTGCCTTGGCCAGGAAGCGAAAACAAGTCGTTTTGGACGGGCTTCGGGGCCGAAAACTGATGGCAGACGGGTATAATGTTTTGATCACCACCGAAAGCCTTCTGAGCGGAGATCCTGTCTACCGGTGTGATGATGGTTATCTCCGGGACACCAGGGGCATTTTTGGAAGCTATCGATCTTCTGAACTGACTGGGATTGCTCTCAACGAAATTCTGAACCTGCTCAAAGAGAGCGAAGCATCTTGGGTGGGGATGCTTTTGGACAAGCAGATTAGCAAGAGCGGAGAGCTGGCCGCCCTTATTAGAAGAAGAATGGAATATTTCGGGATTAGAGGAACTGTAAAGACTGCACCAGATGTGGATCGGCAGCTCAAATTTGCAAAATCTGTTGTGGCCACGGGAGATGGGTGCATCATCGATGCTGCGGATCAGGTGATAGATCTGCCCGCAGAGCTGGCCAGGAGGATGAATCTCGAAATAATCGTTCTGTGACTTCGTGCATTTTTGCAACTGCATGATGAAAATTGCCTATCAAATCAATGCATATAATTTAAATACATCTTATGATTTGAAAATTAATCAAAACCAATTCTATTATAATCAAATAATACATCAGACTTTTCTATGGAAATGGCATCGTAGCATATCGATTCTCATCTTTTGGGCACGAGCCTTTGGATCATGGGTGTTTCTCATGAAAATGTCGCCCCGATGAGTTCACTACATAGCGATTTTCATGCTTTGGGGATGAGTCTGTGAATCATGGGCGTTTTGGCAGGAGGAATGCCCATCAAAAATAATTTTTATGTTTTCCGTTTGGTTGCATGTTAATGATCTTCAATGGTCCGTGGTCACGACCCCCAAAATGGGGTCGTGGGTGTCATTCATTGAAGAAAATCTGGAAAAACGAATACTGAGGGGCCGTTTTTGTGATGTCTCTCATTCGGTTGCATGTTGGTAATTTTCAGTGATTCACGGACACGACCCCGAAATGGAATGTCGATAAATTTGTCGTAGGACGGGGCAGAAAACGTAATATTATATGTCTGTGTATACTGTCCTCTGTTAAAATTGAGGGAGACAACTAATGAAATCGATTTTGGCTTTTGTAGCTTTGTTTCTGGTGATCGTGCTCTCGTCTCAGGCCGTAGCTTCCGAGGAGGAAACTTCTGGCCAGATCGAAGCGATCACTATCCTCAGTCTTCCCGTCGATTCGGTCACCATCTATCCAGATGGGCTGGCTTCGGTGAAGAGAACTGGCAGCATGGAGGTTACGGAAGGTCCTCACACTTTCGTCTTGGACATTCCGCGATCGGTTAGCATGGAATCGGTCCGTTTTGACGTCACCGACGCGTTTGTGGAAAAGATTGTCTACGAGGACAATCCAGAATATCTGCTTAACGTCTCGTCTACCGGGATGCACGATTTTGAGCTGAACTATCTGATGTCCGAAGCGGGATACTGGGAACCGCTTTACTCACTCCATCTGGACGATGATAATATCACGGTTTCGGCCTCTGCAATAGTTGCAAACGACTTTGGTGAGGATTTAGAAGACGTGAGGTTGAAGCTGGTGGCAGGTCCGCCTCAGCCCGAGCCCGTGGTGAGCAAGGCCGTTCGAACTTATGCTCTCTACGAGCTTGATTACGGAGCACCTGAGGCACCTGTAGTGGAAGAAGAGGGGTTTGTTCGGGCATTCGAACCTGAGTCCGTGTCTGCGAAAACATCGGCCACTGGCGAGCTGGAAACGCTTTACATCTACGAGCTAGAGGGCCGAAAAGACCTAGAGATGGACACGGTGGTGGGACTGCCGCTCTTCGAAGAGACCGCCCCTCTCGATAGGGTCTACACTTGGAACGCTTACTTTTGGAGCGAGGGTCCTGTGACAGAGACGATCAAGGCCAACAACAGCATGGAAGATCCCTGGCCCTCAGGAAACGCGCTCCTCTACAAGAGAGGCGAGTACGTCACCAGGCTGGACGTTCCTTATACCCCGACAGGAACCGAGGCCTCAATAGAGGTCGGATCTTCTGCTGACATAACCGTATCCAAGGAACGGACCAATTACACCATGACAGAAGAAATGGAGACGATTGCTGGCAAAGGAAACACGACACACGTTGTTTTGGTCACGACTGAGACATCCGCATATCAGCTCAGCTTGGAGAGCAACGTGGACAGCAACACCTCTGTCGAAGTTCAGGACAGAAAGCCTCTGAAGGCAGAACTGGTCTCGGTGGAACCTGAGCCCTCGAAGACGACGGACACGGGCCTCGAATGGGGGCTGGACCTGGAACCACGCCAGAAGCTGGAGATAGTGTATACTTACAAAATAGTCACCAAAGAGCCGCTCGAAGGCTCCAAGTGACTCTATTTTATTTATTTTCATCAAATCCTTAGCTAGCTTGCTGTGGGGGTGAAAGGCAAATAACCAGCTCAAGGATTGATCCCAGCTTTCGCATTAACGGTTTGAACACTCGGTAATTTTCCCGCTATCTGTTTTTTTAAATTCGATATGCATCAACGCCGTAACATCTGCTTTTTGAGCCTGACTCAGATTCACACGACCACCGAGAGTGATGTATAAATATTATGGTATAAAATATCCTATCGTAAGTATCGAGTTTACAAATCTAATTTAAATTATTATTACCAATAAGGTGGGGGCACGTCGCTATTATCGCACATAATCGCAGGTGAAAACTGATGAATTTAGCATACCCTTACTGCGAAACGTGGGATTGATGTGAGCGGACCCGATATTGGAATGTGAGTTTTCTGCTTATAAATCAGGGCAATAAGCAGCGGCGCGAATCATTCCTCGCTGCTTGCTGCGGGGTGTGCCGCTGCGATCTGCCTGGACGAATCGTCTGATACGCTCGATGATACGCCCGATGCTCTGAGTTTTGGGCATCACTCGATGTTAACTTCGTGAGGTTTTACGACGATCAGCTTTGGCAGATGTACCTCTAAGACGCCGTTTTCGTACTTGGCCCTAACCTGCTCGGGCTTTACTTCTTCAGGCAACTTGACGATTCGTTTCACGACATCGCGAGATCTTTCTTTTTGAATGTACTGACCTTCGGGCCGTTCGACTCTCGCTTCCACAGATACCGAGTCCTCTGTAGCTCCCAGATTGATATCCTCTTTCTTGGTTCCGGGGAGGTCCAGGAAGACCACCATCTCTTCTGGAGTTTCTATCACGTCGGCCAGAGGGCCTTTATCATCTTCTTCGGAGACGGGAATGTTTTCCATAACGTCTCCCAAGATTCTTCTGAACATCTCTCGGGCTTGGGAAGACCTCTTCATCGCCTCGATTACAGCCCGGCCCACCATCTTTTCTGCTTCGTCCTTATTTGCCATCTCAATCCTCCTCGTCCTCTTCTGACGTAGCATCAGGCAATGTGCCAGGACCTGGAAGATATCTGCCGCATCCTGGCTTTGCCATGAGCTCCCCTTCTCTTACGACGATCTCGCCCCGGATTATGGTAATCTTGGGAAAGATCGCTCTTTTCCCTTGATAAGGTGTCCACTCGGCTCCGCTGTGAAGGTCGTTTACCTTGATCTCTTTGGAGCCTTTCGGGTCCACTAGCACCAGGTCTGCATCTTTTTCAAGAGCGATCTGGCCTTTCGCCTTCAGCCCCAGGATTCTGGCTGGCCTTTGACAAAGAACGTCCACGACTCTTTCCAGAGATATGAGGTTGGACTTGACCGCGCTCAGCATCAGGGGGAACATGGTCTCAACTCCGGGAACACCTGGCGGTGCGTTCCAGATCTCGTCTCGTTTTTCTTCAGGGAGATGTGGCGCGTGATCTGAGGCCACGACGTCTATCTCGCCTCGTCTCAACCCCTCCCAGAGAGCGTTTTTGTCTTTGGGATCTCGAACTGGGGGGTTGGTCTTCAGGAATGTGCCCTGTCTTTTCCAATCTTTCTTGGTGAATAGTAGGTGGTGAGGCGTAACTTCGCAGGTGACTTTTTTTCCTTTCTTCCGAGCCAGCTTTATCAGGTTCAGGCCCTCGTGTGTGCTCAGGTGGCAGATGTGAACTTTATCTGTCATCCCCAGGACTTTCTCTAAAGCCTGCCATTCTGCTCTGTTGGGCCTTGCCTGTGAATAGAGCTCAGGCTCTCTTCTAGATCTGAGAGGTTCGGTGCATTCTCGAATTATGGAACCATCCTCAGCGTGTATTGTTGGAAGGAGGCCAGCCTTCTCGACCCTTTTCAGAATTTTTTCGAGTTCGCCTTCTCCGTGATCGTAGGTGAAAATCTCGCCGATGGCCATCGCCCCCACTTTGGCGAGGTCGCGAATATTTCCTGGGCCTCCATTTAGAGCGAAGTCCACAACAGAGCGCGTCTTTGCTCTGTCCAGTTTCTCTCGGAAAGAGCGCAAGTCCAGCGTACGTGGATCGGTGTTGGGCTGGTCCACCACTGTTGTAACGCCCCCTGCTACGGCAGATATGGATCCAGTCGCCCAGTCCTCTTTGTAGGTGTAACCTGGATCCCTAAAGTGGACGTGCATGTCTATTACGCCCGGAAGAACTATCGTTCCCCGAGCGTCCAGGGAGTCGTCTGCGCGGGCGGTTCCGCCAATTTTTGAGATCTTTCCGTCTTTGACCCACAGGTCCACGTTCAAAAGGCGGCCATCGACGTAAACCCTGCCGTTTTTGACCAAGAGGTCCATTTCTGTCATCTAAATTTCCTGTCCATTACTTCCTGCGCGTTACAGCTTGTACCCAAACTTTCTCAACATCTCTCTTCGCTCGGCCATGTCCTCTTCGGACTCTACACCCTCTGGAGGATAGCCATCGATTACGCCAAGGATGCCTCGGCCTTGTTCTGTAACTGCGACCACCACTTCTACAGGGTTTGCTGTGGCGCAGAATATGCCACAAACCTCTGGAACCGCCTTTACAGAGTTCAGGACGTTGATGGGGAAGGCATCTTTGATTAAGATTTCAAAGGTGTGGCCGCATCCAAGGGCCAGTGAGTTCTCTTTGGCAGCGGTTATCAGGGTGTCGTCGTTTCCTTCGCATCTGATCAAGCAGGGGCCACTGGCTTCGGAGAAGGCAATTCCGAATTTGGCCTGAGGCACGATTCCGGCTATAGCCTCATAGAGGTCCTCTGCGGTCTTGATGAAATGAGTCTGTCCCAGAATAAGGTTCGCGTTCTCAGGAATGTTGAGCCTTACCGTTTCGAGCTCCATGAACAACTCCTCCTGAGGAAAAATAACGAAGTGAGAGAACTTATATTTATGGATGGAAGTCTCTCAGTGGTAGTGACTACTCCCCCGACTAAAGAGGGGGGCTTTCTGTAACCCTGGAACTTTTTCTGCCTCGATTAAGCAGAACAATCCCGGACCTCCGGGCTGGTTTACAACAGCCCCAAGATCAGCAATGTTCTTTGCACCGTTGAAGTCTGCATCCCCACTCCAACCACATATGGGACAAGAGAACTCCTTGCCGTTCCTATCTCCAACATGATGGCATTGGTGGCACGTCTTGCTGGTGTACGCAGGCTCCACCAGAATCACCGGAACACCAGCTGCGAGCGCTTTGTAGCTCACAAACTCCCTCAGTTGGTAGAACGCCCACGTATGGAGCAATTTTATTCGACGGTTAGAAGTCTGTCTGATCCCAGACAAGTCTTCCAACGCTATTGCAGACTTTGTCTCTTTGGCTCTCTGAACCATATTTTTGCTGATCACATGGTTAACCCATTTCTGAAACCGATGTTCCTTTCCCGACAGCCGTTTCAGAAGCTCTCGACACCTTCGCCGAGAACTTCGCGTGCCCTTCGAAACTTTCCTTTGGAGATCGGCTCGCAGTTGAGCGTAATGGTTTCTCACTCTCTTAACTTCTGACCCTGAATACGTATCTCCTTTCAACGTTACCGCAAGATCTGTTATACCCAAATCAACTCCTATCACCCCGTCAGGTTCAATTGAGTCTGGTGCTTCGGACTTGATCTGGATGTCAACATAAGTAGTCAGACACTTTTTTTACCGGTGTTGCTGATGTGGGGTTTTGCCCTCGTAGCAGGTTTCTCTGATAGTCCCCGATGTCAAGCAGAATTCGCACTCTACCACTTAAAAGTGTCAAGCCCGCTTGTTCATCGGCTTCACGATACTGGAAAATACGTTGATCGTAGTCGACACTGGTGGGTTTAAATTCTTTAATCCCGTTCTTGCCAGCGGTCTTGCGGTTGGATGCTACCCGATTTATCGCTCGGATAGCCAAGTTTGCAGATAACCCGAACTTGTCTCTCACATCACGGTAGGCCATGTGCTGAATCCGGATTTTGCCCTTGATCTTTGGATCGACGTTTTGATTGATCCAGGTACATGCGTCAGCAAAAGCTATCAGAGTGTCTCCGATTGCTTTTGCCTGTATGTCAGATGGCTTGAGTTTGCATCGGACTGTCAGCACCCGGTCCGCCATTATACCACGAAAGATCATTCAGCCTTAAATGCTGTATTGTTCAAAGGGCAGGGAATATGCGCTAGCCAGACGCATTCCTCCCACGACTAAAGTCGTGGGCATCTGGCTAGCGGTCGTCGTGAAAACGCTACGAAAGCTCTAAAAACCGAAGATCTATCAGCAGAAACCACCTTTGGCAGGAAAAATAAGCATCAAAAATAATTTTCCAACCCATTTTAGTTTACACGGCGTGGGCTGAATTTAGATGATAAGTCTCTCAGCTCGCCCTGTCGAGATGCACACGATCCAAAGGCTCCTGCCTGAAGGATGAAAATCTATATTCTTCGATCTAATTTTCATGGGAATGTGAGGCAGAAGTCGGGGCGAAGTTCATAGGGGTGATCTGGGGTATCTGTTTGAATTTTTGATCCGGCCCACGTCAACAATATGATTTATATATTTTTATATCTTCTCCGCTAATGGGAAACGTTATAACTTAGGATGTTCTCTATAGTCTACTGTTGTTACAAATAACAAGCGTGTAAATTATGATGTAGGGGGTAAATCTGGAATGACCAAAATCAAGGTTACGGGGGCCCTTTTTGTAATCCTGTTAACCGCAACTGTGGGGGATGCGATTTGGTTTCCCTTCGTCCCGCTCAGCGACCATTCTATGGCCAAGGATGTGGATCCCAGCTGGAACCCGGTCTACAGGACTTATCAGTTCACAACCCAGGACGAACAGGCAGTTTCCTGGGTTAGGTTCGTCAAAGACCTAAACTCTCATCAGATGGAGTGGAGATGGTATGCGCCCAACGGACAACTTTACGCCCGATCTTTCGATGTAGTTCCTCCTCGCGACTTCACTAGTGGCGATTGGGAGGGCAAGGTCTGGAGCTCTATCCAGATCAAAGATTGCGATCCTGAGGACATGCCTGGACAGTGGCGAGTGGACATACTCAAAGATTGGAAAAGGATAGAGACCGAATATTTCACCATTGGTGGGCGACAGGTCAACTGCTGAGTCCTTGACCCCTTTTTCTCGTGGTCGGATGGGGGAAGGAAGGAAGGAAGGATACGACCCGGTTGAGCGGTAGGTGTATTCTTCCAGTTGCCAGGGAGAAAGCACCAATTATAGTGTTCGACGATACTCTAACTCGTAAGAGTTTGAGCTGGTTTCAAAATATTGTTGCTTTCTGATTTTCACCATTTGGATCTCCCTAAGGAGTCGTTAAGATATAACCTATACAAAGAATATGTACTATTACAACCTATTATTACGCTATGGAAGATCATGAGATCGAAAAGATATTTCATCATATGTACGTGTTTAGCACCCTCCACCGCAGTCCGCCCAGACCAGTCCAAAACACATTTGAACCGCAGCAATTTTATACCGCACAATAATATTCTACTGCGAAGCAGATGGACAAAGACGAAATCATCAAGCAACTTCAAGACTCACTTGACCAGGCCAAGCGTGAAAATGAATTGCTTAAAGGACTCGTAAAGGAACTCGAAGCCCGGCTGGCTAAATATGAGAATGCGCATACGCCACCGAGTCTAAAACGTGGTGGCAATCGCAAAAAGAGCCGAAATAAGAAAGATGGGGCCAAAGGAAAACCCGGCCAGAAAAAAGGGCATAAGGGCGTTACGAGGCCACCCGCAAAACCAGATAAACAGGTGGATGTCACAACAGATCGATGTCCTGATTGCGGAACTGTTCTTTGTGATCCGTTCAGAGTTGAGTCAAAAATTATTGAAGAAATCCCTGATCCTCAACCTGTTATCGTGACCGAATACAAAATCGCACATTACACCGGTCCATGCTGCCAGAAAGAAGTCGTTGCAACTGATGCGGGTTGCCCGAAAGAAGGTAGGTTCGGTAACAATACGATTGCCCAAACAGCACTACTGAAATATGAGGATCGACTGACCCACAGGAAAATTCAGAACGCACTAAAGCGACAGTATGAATTAGTGATCTGTCCTGCCACGATACTTGATCTCACTCGCCGTGCCGCCGATTCGGTTCAATCAGAATACGAAGCGATTCTGGACCGGATACGCAATGCTTCGATTCTGTATGTGGACGAAACGTCGATCGAAGTGGATGGAACGAAGTACTGGATCTGGGCATTCACCACACCAACTGAGACTTTTATCGCGATTCGGAATAGTCGGGGTGCGAAAGTTCTCAAAGAGATTCTGACTAGACGATTCAAGGGGTTGATCGTGTGTGACGGCTGGAAATCGTATCCCAGCTTCACAAAATGCATACAGCGATGCTGGGCACATCTAATTCGAGAATCGAAAGAGCTAGCTGAGAAAATTGATGAGGCAGTCCCATTGCATAAAGGCCTCACGAGACTTTACGATGAAATGAACGACTTGCTGGAAGGCGATCACCCTCCCAAAGTTCGGAAGAAGCTATGGTACATGGCCCGAACAACGCTCAGGCAGTTGGTCAGGAGAACATACGCTGATGAAAAAGTGATAGGACTCATCGGCAAGATTAAGAACGGATTTGAGTACTGGTTCACGTTTGTTCTTCATCCTGGAGTGGAACCAACCAATAACAGAGCTGAAAGAGCACTTCGTGAGCATGTCGTTATCCGGAAGATCATAGGAACTCTGCGTAACAAAAAGGGGACGTATATTCACGAGAGGATCATGACGGTGTTGGCGACATGGTCTCAGCAGGGACTCAATAGTCTACAAATGCTGAAGGCACGGTTGAGTGCCTAAGTACATACTGTTTTTTCAATCTAGTGAGAGTTGTTGGCCGGTGTGCGTTCATTGACTACTGAGGGCTAAACACGTACGATGAGACTAATTGTTTCTCGCCAGAATAGTGATTAACGATACGAGTAGGCCAAATCTCAAACTCCTACGAGTTAGAGATTTGTTCGAAAAGTATCGTTAAACCCTACATTCGGCAGGTGTAATTCTGCGATTTAGATATTTTTTTGATATATGCGTTAACTGTTGTATTGCTAAAATGTGGATGAATTTTTAATTTTACGCGGCAATCCCCACACTCCAAACGCGTTTC
>Ga0272443_10002356_pt1 | contig 24355 bp, 49 predicted proteins | sample SSMAcet12_FD_193581 | JGI IMG/M metagenome (GOLD analysis project Ga0272443, IMG submission 193581) | Marine sediment archaeal communities from Little Sippewissett salt marsh, Falmouth, MA, United States - SSM-Acet-12 | ecosystem: Environmental > Aquatic > Marine > Wetlands > Sediment ...
TGAGCCCAATGGGGCGAAATTAGGGAAAACCGCGTCACCCACTCAATGGGAAGCGGAAAAGGAGAAAAAGAAATGAAGAAAATAAAAAACCCCGGAGAAAAGGTTTTGATGCCCGTTTACGATCATCATGATCTTGATAAAGAGTACGAAATGAAAACCAGCGTTGAGCTTCTTGAAATCATTGATAATGGTTATATGAGGCTTGAAAGCGATGAGGAAGAGGAAAAAAGAAGGATAAACTGGAAACCTATAAACAAAGCAGAAAACGTGCTTGCTTATAGACTCACAGGAAACCTTATCAAAGGTCTTAACCAAGACCTGACAGAAGAACTTATTAGAATAATCGCTAGACAAAACGAACTCATTGAGTGCTTTTTGAACCACCGACACGACAAAGATAAAAGCTACACGGAGAAACCAGTATGGTAATCTCCTTTTTTTCCATTATCTCTAAAGGAGAACGGAACGATGAGTGATAACAGTACTCAAACAATTATAGAAAAAGCTGAAAAGTGGGACAAAGCATACAGTTTTGTTTATGATGATGAGATGCCATTCACTCCTGAAAGAATAGCTCTTGTAATGAATTTTGTAAATGACCATTTCCCAGACTTTGATACAAAGAAAGAGTTTGAGGATATGATCACAGAGTACACCGATTGGGAAACCGAACTAATAGAAGCAGAGGATACAATCAAAATAATTAAAGAATTAGCTGAAACTGCTTTAAGTAAATACGTTTCAATCCAAGGAGCATATAACACGAGAACCACAGCGCTAGAACTAATCTTAGGAGTCATTAATGATAGTTCTACGTCAAAAACGACCACTAAATCAGATACTCTTAGGATTCATGGCGGTAAGGTTGAGGAATTAGATCCAGAGCTACAATCCATACTCAAACACAGGAAGCGGATAAAATAATGAATAATATAAAAACGCTTAGAGAAAACGATATTCCAATAATAGACGTAGATACTATAAATGATGCTGTAGAGGAATTAAGCCTTGTACTCGGTCATATGGATCGTTTGGAGAAAAAAATTACAAAAGAAGCCGAAAATAATTTAAAAGTGATTGTAGCTCAAATGCAACCAGATTATGTTCAACCCTATAAAAACTGGGGTAGCCACATTCCTTTTGTTTTATATTCCACACATCCAGAATACAAAAAGGGAACTAGATTAGATAAGGGATACACATCACTTTCGCTTGATTCTGGGTATCTTATTGTTATCATTAGCATCAATGGTAAGCAGATAATACCAGTTCAAGAATATCTTGATTCTAATTGGTGTTCCAGTAAAGAAACCAAAAAGAGGACCACAACATGAATTGCCCTTTTTGTAAAAACGTACTAGGTCAACCGATAGAGATGGTGGATCTTTACATTAAGAATCACCCGTCTAGAATGAATCGAAACCAGACACCAGATTATACACCAGTTGGTTACATTTGCCCATTATGTAAGCACATGGAAAAACGAGAGGTGTTAAAGTTTCCGTGATACCAGACGAAATCAAAAACTTCGCTTTAGAACTACACAATATTCGTGGCTTAATGTATGTTGGGTATCCAATAGATAAGACCGCGAAAACAACACCTATCCCTACTAATCAACTGTTAAGAATTATTCATTTAGAGCGGAGGTTTATGCAGTATTTAGATTCTGAACTTGGGGCTCTGTGGGAAATGGATTATTCCATTGAAAAGCAAACAAAACGGACCGCAGACAGCAAATGTAACCGGACAGAGGTAAGTAAAAGTGAGTGAAAATACCCTAGACCAAATAGTAAAAAGTTTCCTTGAAGAGTTTAACAGCTTCAACTTTGACCAGATCGCGCTAAGAAACCCACCGAGCAAGCATCAACGAGAACTTAAACGGCTTATCGACTTGGTTAAATCGTTTGAATTACTCGTCCAGAAAAATGAGGGAAGTTCGGAAACAATTGTATCTAAAGTATCAGAGGTGGAAAAATGATAAAGTTACCAGACAAAGTAAAGAGAGCAGTAATCCGAGGATGGGGAAACGCCTATATTGGATGGGAAATGAACCAACTTCCTATGATAGTTATAAACGATTGGGATAGAATAGCAAGAGCCGTAGAGATGACTGATGAAGAAAAACAATATGCTGTGAAGCTCATGGATGGGGATTGCTATGAACATAATGGGCGTATAATCTATAATCCACCAAAGATTCTTAGTTCAAAGCAAAAAGTAGAGGACCGTAAACACGGAGGCACTAAGGATGGCAAATATTAAAGAGTTCACCCGGTTAATGAACCGCCTAGATGATTTGCAAGAAAGAATAACTGGTATTGAGATTGCACAAAAATTAGGTATGAATACTAAAAAACAAATTGAGGATTTGAGGCACGAAGCGAAAGAAATTCGCCACGAAGTAAACCTAGCTGTGATTCGTGATGAGTTGACCATTAAAGGAGAGTAAAACAGAAATGAGTGCTAAAGATGTTTTAAAAGAACTTGTTGATTGGCTAAACAAGGAACAAAAACAAGAAGATTATTCCTATGCAGATCGTAAGCATTATTCACGGGTTCTTTGGAGAATCAATGAACTTGTAGATGACCATTTAAAGGGAGAACCTACGGATGTTTGATACATTAGAAATAATAGGCATGATCTTTTTCGTTTTTGCGCATGAACTCGGCCACGGTTTAGCTGCTTCATTATTAAATCTTAAAATCGTTTTTACTATACGCGGATATAATCCAGCAACGGGAGTAATTGGTTTATCTAAACTAAATCAAACAGAGTATGTTTTCGTATGTCTCGGCGGGTTTTTTATGACGTTATTATTTTATCCCTTTTTCATGCCTTTGTTTGGTAATGATGTTGGTTTGTATTTGCTTCTTTCAGTGGCAACCGCTGGTAGCGATATTTGGAAAATATACACAAAGTACATCCGTAAAGCAAACGAATAAGACGATTCAGTCTATTATAAAATATATATACTAGTATTTACATAATAAAAGCATGGTTAGATCATCCACATTAAGTAGTTTAAGAAAACAAAAATTAGGAACATTGGGCGATAAACTTGAATTGCTTTCACATAAAAGAACAGACACCTTTCTCGAAAAGGACGAACTGTCACGTAAAAAAAACAAAACAAAATATGAAAAAGCTAAACTTAAACGATTAATAAAAAAACATAATGCGCTTGATTCTGAAACAAAAAAACTTAGAAAAGTTATTCGAGAAAAGCTTTAAAACTCATACCTTTTTTCAAACGATAAACTGGAATAATATTAAGTAAGACTTATATACAACAATAATGTTTAATATTATTAGAGGTTGACAAAATGAGCGACAAAAAAGAAATTGAGGACTTTCCTCCTGTAATGATGTTTAAATCTACTATGAGACAAATGGACATTGTAGATAATTCAAATGCCCCTTGGTGGAAAAAGGCACTAGGATACATGGTTATCGTTGCACCATATTTCATATTGCTTACCTTAGCAAACGAAATACCAAGATTCGTATATTGGATAATGGGGATAAATTAAAATGAGTGCTAAGTTTGATGCCGTAGTCCGTAAGAACGGGAATAGTCTTGTTGTGACTATTCCATACGCAACAACTCAGGGTCTTGGTATCGATAATGGTACCATATTGCGGGTTAGTGTCCAGAAAATGGGTGAGGCTAAGGATGAAGATTAGACAATACATAATGGGTTTAATAGTGTTTAGTTACGCTATGCCCGTACGAGATGTTTTTGGACCATTAATGATGCTTCCTGTTTTCTTTATAGGTCTGTATCTAAGTCTAGATGGGTTCCTTAAACCAGAGTTTACAGCAGATCAACTAATAAAACAAGTGGTCCAGATTCTAGCCACAAAGGAGGACACAGAGTAATGAAATGCCCCGTATGTGGTAAGCAACTTGTCGCGCGCCCCAACTGGTCACCAACACTAGGGCATCAACCAGGAACCGTATATAGCCACATATATTCTCTCAACGAGATCATTAAGGGTAAAACATGCTCCTATACTATAACAAAAACAGACCGTAAGTTAAATAGAAAAGAGGAATCAAAATGAGTGATCTTCCTGTTGATTGGGCTTTAGCAGATGAAGGCGGGAGCTTGTTTGGTTTGGGGGTAGTCCTCTTACTTCTTATGCTACTAATGATTTATTTCAGCATAAAGGAACACAATGACCATAAAAGGGATGGATCTGAGGAATGAATGAAAAACTACATTACGATCCATTGACTAAACGATACTTCACGGAAAAAGACGCGGACTACATTTTTATTACCTCTTTTGCCTCTACTGATTTAAAAGGCATGTTGGTGGCTCAAAGAATGAAACACATTATTTTGATAGACGCTTTATCAGAAAAGGGTTATCTCGACAAAAAAAATTTTATTATTTTCAAAAAAAGGGATGGGGAAACGGAATGAATTATTTTAAGTTCGTTATCTGGAATTATATCATAAGCAATACTTGTTTTATGATTGGTTTCAGTTTTCCAAAAACTTGCATAGGATTAATACCCATTGGTATAATTTCCTTTGGTTTAATATTCTTACCTTTTGACTTTGTAGAAAAAATAAAATTGTCCTAAAAAAGTATCAGACTATGGACCGATAACAATCCAAGCCGTAGAGTTCCACATCTCTAAATTGCCCGCGTTGTAACGTGTATCTCCGGCTGCTGTATATCCCACATTGTCTTTTATCTTTGTTGAACCATTATTAGTTATAGCGGTTCCGTGGCCTAGTATTTCGTTACTTATTATCGTGTTATTGAGACACCCAACATCGACTTGTATTCCGGGGTTTTGTGTTGGGGTTGTTGCGGTTTCAACGATTAAATTGTTGTCTATTAGATTATATTGCCCATTTCCTCTAAGGTGTATTCCTTGTCCATTATTATCTTTTATAGTGTTTCCTGTAATTGTTGAGTAATCTATTCCGTTTAAATCTAGCCCTTTGTTTGTACTGAGTGTTATTGTGTTTCCTGTGAATGTAATATATTGCCCTTGAATATAGACAGGTTTTGACATGAATTTATTACCGATGATAGTTACCTCCGTCACTGTGCCATCTATTTGAAGTGATCTGCTTGAACCACCATAAACAAGGTTATTCATTATTGATAATTCCGATCCATCATTTAGCCATATATCAAAAGACGTGGAATTAAAAACAATGTTGCCTTCTAATTTTGTTCTGTCTGCGTTTACATTTATTCCAGAGGTTGTGCTTCTTATAGAGTTACTACTTATTGTATTATCTTCACAGTTTGCTTGAACATCAACACCATAGGAAGCCCCACGCCAGATTTGATTATTTGTTATTAAGTTATAATGGGTTCCTTCACCAGCATCCTGTCTTAATTCAACACCTTTCCAGTTTGCGCCAGTTCCATTGTATATTTTATTTTGTGATACAATGTTTTGGGACCCCTGTACGCCAACTCCCGGACCATTACCTGTTTTTATAAGATTATTTGTTACTGTGTTTCGGTCACACCTAGCAGATAATTGTATTCCTGGGCTCCCGGCAACATCTTCCGCGTAACCTGAAACATAGTTATTAAAAACCCAGCTTCTATCAGAAGTATCTAAAAATATTGCCTCTTCCCCTGAGTTAAAAATATAGTTATCATATATTTTCAGATTATTATTATTAGATGTGGCAATAGAATCCTCAGATGAATCAATAATCCTTAAACTTCTAACAGTTACAAAATCCGCGTCTATAATTATAGTTTCTTGTGCTGCTCCCAAAAGAGATGAATTTAATAGTGTATTATAACCTTCCCCAGATAAAGTTAAACCCATTGTGGTTATGACTATTGATCCCGTTGACACATATTGACCAGCTTTTAAAACTACTATACCATTATTAGGAGAAATGGCGCAAACTTGATTTATTAATGCGGTTTGGTTTGTTCCACTGTAATCTGTTGCTCCAGTGGTTCCATTTATGGCGCGTATGAATGTTCCATCTGTTTCGATTATGTAGCTTGCTTCTTTTAGTGGTATGCTGTCCGTTATATTCACAGCATTAAGGAAATACTCGTCTGCCTCAACGCTGGTGAAATTAACGTCACTCGTAGTGAGAACATCCTGATTCATATCGTAAAGCTCATTCGCGCCTTGACCCGTATCCAATGTTGTGAATGTGGCGGCCCTAGTATTAGTGATGATCTGGGTGGTTCCAACCCAATAACCAGTAGTAGCGTTTACAGTTGGGAACACTATTCCGTGGTCATGCCAGATCGTGTTCTGGTTTATGGCTGCGTATCCTATTGTGCATGACATGAAAAGGATTAGCACTATGAAGCTGATTCGGGTTGTTTGATTTTTGTTAAGATTCATTTTTTACGCCTCTCCTTGGTTTTAGCTCTACGAAGTCTGTAATATTCTCGATGATACCGTGTGCGTTTCGGGTCTTTTCCACGGACCTTAATCCCGGTTTTACGGTTCTTCTTAACCATATCATATACTCAACAAATAACTGTAACCGCTAGACATTTATATACTTGTTGAGTAACTAATATTGTTGAGTAACATTGAATAAAGATAAAGCCATAATAGGTGTATTCTTAACATTATCGTTACTATGTGCAGCTTATACCGTTGTGAGCTTCGCAGCGGTACCAACCAGCACAAACCCGGATACTATACAAACCTATGCAAACGGAACAAGCGTATCACGCACTGATTATGTATATATTGATGAGGATTTATTCTACCGTGGCGTAAACTTCAGCGCAGCTGTTGAGTACCTCATACTTATGGAAACAGTCAACGAGTGGGGCCTAGTCTACGGAACCACCGGGGACTGGTTCAACTACACCGCCATCGAACACAACCCAATATACCTCGGCCTACAGATGCACCCAGATAACCTCACAATAGGCGGCGAATACGTGATCCCCAACGTCTACGATAAAGATGATACACATTGGCAGCTTGAACTCGTCTGGATGGGAAATGGCACACAATGCACAAAAGACCTACTCGTAATGTATTATGCTCACGTTGACCTAGGAAACCTAGATGATACACCTATATTGCCTAATGAGGATGAGGAGCCCCTATAATGCTAAACCGCAGAGCCATGGTGCCGCTAGTTTTAGCCATTTTTCTAGCAGCACCTATGGCTTACGGATTAACAATAGACGGCCCCATAAACTTTGTTATCGGTGACGGCGGAAACATAAGATTCGATGATCCTACTGTAACAAACCAAATACGGGCAGTGAATACACTACTGCGTTTAAATAATCTTCAATATGATGGAGGCACAAACCGTGGCGCATTAGCGTTTGACTGTCAAGCCGGGGTGAATATGACTATACAATCCGTAAACCGATATGAGATAACTTACCTAGTTGAAACCGATATAATCTTACCTGTAACCACGTATGTTTATTATCAGAATAACGATAACAGTCCAGTTGGTACAAACACTGAAACCATAGTGTTTAACGATGCAACAGATGTCACTACAGTTACCACCGTAGGAAACAGTGTGACAGTTACGCTTAACTATGCGAACCTAAGTGGAATAGGCATAACTGGTTTAGAGTATTTTCTAAGCATATTTCCGTTAATAGCGTTCTTCGGGGCCTTGGAGGCAAAGAAGAGGGACTTAATCAGTAATCGAATAGTTGTGGCTGCTTTGGTGTTTGCGTTAGCTGCTATTGTGTTACTGGTGATAAGAGCCACAGGAGCCTAACCCTGTGCCTCGTCCACCCAAAACGGTTAGAGATAACGCCCGTAAGGGATTACAGCGTAGACCAGACACCAAGGGAGGCACCCGTGTAGGAGTAGCACGAGCCCGGGACTTGAAGAATAACCGCAATGTCTCGACACGGACGCTTAAACGCATGGTATCATTCTTCGCAAGACACAGACAGAACAAGAACACAGAGAAAGGCCGTACTGCGTGGCTTCTCTGGGGTGGTGACGCTGGTGAACAGTGGGCAAAACGAGAACTAAAGAAACGAAACCGGAAACGATAGAAGATAAGTTTTAGTTACTTTTTTATACCCTACTCAACATTTATTGTAATATGGGTTTAAAGTCATGGGTTAAGAACTCTTCTGATCGGGTTCAACGAGAATATAGAAACCGTCAACAGAAAAAGCTGCAAGATAAACAGCAAAAAATCAAAGAGCTTGAAAGGAAGAAACGCAGACAACAAGGCAAAGAACAAAGAAAAGCCTACAAAAAGAAACTAAACTCTGACATTAAGAAACTCAAACGCGAAACCAGCACCATTCATAGATTAATTGGTCAAGTTGAGGATGAATTAAATAAACCAAAGAAAAAGAAGAAAACCTCTAAACGTAAAAAGAAGCGGCGAAAACCAAAGGGACGAAAGATTTACACAGGTAAACGCGGCGGAAAATATTATCTAAGAAAAGGCAAAAAAATATACGTTTAATCACAAGCATCTTTTATTCATTTACCCTAGGGTAAACTACTATGAAAAGTATTGTAAAAATAAACGTGAAAACGCTGCACACGAGCCCCATTTCCTGAAGCCAAGTAATAGTATAGATCTTCCACGTTGGAAAGAAACTACGCTGAATCTCAAGGCTCAGACTCCAATAATGATGCGTCAACCATCCATAATAAACAGCACCAACCAAAGAAAATAGAGATAGAGCCTTCTTATTCATGTTAATACTTCCTTAGTAGCTTTGGGAAGTATTGCCACCATGACAAGTGACTATAACGCGGATCACTCCCACTAATCGTATGCCCAGTATATAGATGCCTTTCCTCTTCATCAAACCTGCATCTACGCGCAAGCTCCATAATCCGGAAGTGTCGATAGGCTCCGTGATTCGCTAGGTTCCGTTTATGCTTAGGGATTTTTATTTCCTCTACAAGATGCTTAGGCGGCTTCACGTTACCGCGTAGATACTCGGGTACATCTTCCAGTATTTCATTGAATTTTTCTTGGTCAACTTCTCTTATCACGTAGGGTTCAATCTCGTACACATATCCTCTGAACGTATCTATCACACCACGGTAGAGGTATTGTCGGGTGTAGTCAAACACGGGATCGTTTTCCCCATACTTGTTAAAGTAATCTAGCACTGTTTTTGTAAAGGGCTCATACATTGGGTCCAGTGGGACACCGACATCACGGTACATACCATCCCTTTTACTGGTGTTCACATGAAATACCGCAACCTCGTAAAGTTCCCCAGTTCTTTCATCCTCCCACTCGGTAACATCAACATCGCCACCATCAGGACCATTAGGTGTAGTCTTTATGTCGCTGGGGTAGGCTCTGCTCACGATCTCTGATACACGGCCTGCTATTAGGTAGCCGTACATTGCGCCTAGTCGGTATTGTTCCTCTGGTATCTGCTGTATTAGTTCTCGTACTGTGTGATAGTCTGGGAGACTGCCTAATGTTTCAGTCAATTATCTAGCTTCCTATTCCATTTAGAAAATCTCTGATAATCATAGTGTTATTTCCATAGTTAGGATACACCAGATAAACCACATCTTTAATTAAATTAACCGCCATCGAAAGGATCATGATGATTAATAAAATATACACAAGTTTGTATATGTCATCCATACTCCAGTTTACATCATCAACGCTGAATATTTTTCTACGTTTAACCCATTGACCAGCTAAATAGAATTTCCATTTTAACTGAGTAATCCAGAGAAACTTATTATTGGGTTTGATGTTTTTGTCCCAAAGTTCCTTCTCATCTTTTTCAGTCATTTACCCTACCCTATTTTGCATCGAATACTATTGTATTCAAACTCTTTCAAATGGTGTTTACAGTTTCTACATTTTCTAATAGAAACCTTCTCATTTTCTTCTTGTAGTGGACATTTAACTACCACGTTCTTAACTATTCTATGCCCGTAACTTCTCAAATTTTTTCACTGTATTACCCTATGTCGTGGTACTATAAAACAGTTGTTACACTTCTATACAAGTGTAAAACGGGGATAAATTATCTCAAAAAATCAACCCCTATATAATAAAAGAGTAGGGCAAGGGAAAGAGAAAATATGGGTAATTTACGAATTGGTATTATATTCCTCGTCTGGAAATCGTAGCATATACATTTTCGCAAGCTCTCGGCTCTTAGTTTTACCCACCTCCATATCCATTTCTCGATTTAATATATGCTGTATAATCGTGTTCTCGATATTACCATGTGAGGTTAATGATAATTCATCATGGAATTCGTGAAGTTTGTCTAGTTTATCATTATCACTTATATTTTCTAATTCTTTGTTTTTTCGTCTTTCCATTGATGCTTTAATCTTTAACTGCTGGAACTCAGCTTTACGCCGTTCATAAACACCGCGAATAGTATAACAGATCTCTGCACCGTTCTTTCCATACAGGTTTACACAGTGAAGGCACTTATTATGCTCACATTTCTTAACATCGGGGAGTTGTAAAGTCACGGGGCCTATTCTTGGTTTAAGCATCTCTGTGTTAAACCTTGGAGTGAATGTTTTGTATGCTATGCCTACCCCGGCTCTCTCAACATATACATAAAAGGCCATAGTGAAGTTTCTCAAAACATTATCTAGCATACTCATGTGTAGAGCTACAAGGATAACTATAAGTCCCATATTACGGGCTGATGCGATTAGGTCTACGAGTTCTTTTTGATCTTCTTTGAACCAGTTTCTAGCTCCTGCAGCAAAGTGGGCTTCATCAAGAATTATTACATCGCCAAGCTGTAATGGGCTTTCATCACTTAGAAGCCATAAGAAATGTTCTTGTGTAAAAGGTATCTGTATATATGGGTTAAACCTTCTACCAGCAGCACGGTTAAGAATCTCACCGAGACGCATACACCAATAGGTTTTTCCTACACCGGGAGAACCGCAAACCCCTAGAATTGTTCCGTTTTCAGCGTTTGTACGCGCTTGTATTTGATCAAAGAATACTGGGCTATACCCAGTTCCTTGAACTACTGCGGTGCCATGCCAATCGATGAGAACTTGTTCACTATTTGGTATGGTAGAAATAATCTTCGTATCGTAGCCACTTGGGATGATTGGTAACTTCTTCCCAGTAGACATCTCTCGTAAAGGGAGTCGGCTTCGTTTTTTTTTACCTTTCTTCGGGGCATCCCCATAATCATAGGTGTGAACCTCTATGTTCCACGATAACCCGGCTTTTTCAGCCGCAGCCATTATGAGAAGATTAAACGCTTCATAATCTAGCCTTTCCTCTATCTCCAATGTGGGGCTGTATATTCGTTTATCATTCCAATCAATAGACCCATCCTCTAACCGGTTTACATTGAAACCGGGTTCACTGCTTAAACCTAACTCTTTATGTTTCTTATTCCATACTAAGGGATTATCGCTATAACCAAGTTTTATTCCTCTTCGGGTTTGTTTATAGAATAAATACGGGATTTCCTGAAGGTATGAATCTTCTTGGGCTCTAACCCAGCTCTGCATGTTGAGTGGTAAAAGTCTTAGTTGTTGCCTTACATAAGCATCATATACACCCATCATATCTCCGGATGCTAGGTTGGTTCTATTTACGTGCATGAGCCATAGTTGACTCATGTCTATTTTTTCCTTAAAGTTTGTTTGTGCGTTAAATTCACTCATTTGTTTCTTGCTCCTTGTTTTCCTGCATTTCTCTAATCATTTGCTGCACTTCTTTGATCTGTGGCCAGAAATATTGTTGGAAAAGGTATCCAAATACCAGTAAGATCAGAGTTATGGTTATTGCATCTATTTTCGGTTCACTCTCCCGAGTATTAACAAGTATCGCGTGAAGATATACAGGTTGAATAAAACATATACGAATATGCCTCCGTTAAGTGGGGAACCTATCATAACGTATAAGATGGCGAAATGAACAACCATCCACAGAATCAGTAAACCGGATTCAACACGCCACCATGGAAAAGGAGGCCTAGGCTGTTTCATTTTCTCGATGGCTTCTTGCATTTCTTCCTCAGAAACCAAAGGATTAGCTTCCTTGTTCCAAGGATCATCATCCTGTTTCGGAGAAAGTTTTTCCCTCAGTTTATCCAATAAACTCACTCTAAGCCAAGCTCCTTACGTTCTTTCCACCGCTCATAATCCCGGACCTTATCAGCATCCATCCACCGATCTAGGAAACTGGGTTTCTCTGGTGGTGTTTCTACTTGCACTGGTACGCCGTGTTGAACTTGGTCTATTCTGATTAGGTTATTCTGTTCTCGTCCATTGATGGCTCTAAGCAAACTAAGCACCGTTTCATTTAGAGCTACTCTAAAACGCATCTTTTTGTAAATAACTTTCTCAGCAGTTACGTTATAGGCAAGTGGTTTAAACTGATCGGGGAGCATCTCTGATGGAACTAGGTAAGTATTTTTTACTAGGTCAACTTTTCCAGCCATCGCTAAATTGCTTGGTGTAGCTAACTCATCAGCTGCCACTGATGTTGATTTAATTGGTTCTGTTCGTTCCTCGTATTCACTCATTTTCTAGTGCCTCGATTTCCTCTTTTAGTTCCTGTATCTTCTGTTTCTTGGTCTTTGCTTTACACTCTTCAAGTAGTTTATTCCACCAGATGCGTGTATCTTCTCTTATTTCAGAAGCTACCTCTGGGTGTTTTTCTTCTAGTCTCTCCATAATATGCGTGTTTCCCACAGCATACCCGAAAACAAAGATCATCAATATTTCTATAATCATTTTCATTTTTCACCTCCCATCATTTCAGTATTCCTAATGCTTGAAGAAGCGGCCATAACCCCATACCAGCAAGAAGTGTCAAACCAGTTTTCATAATAGTATCCATGGGCTTAACCTTCTCCTTAGCAGTACCAAGTTTCGCCAAGTTATCAAGATCAGCATCATATAAGATACCCTCGGCCTTAACAGCGTCAAAAATTGCCTGTGTATCCTCATCCGGAATATATGGCTTCACCGATACCGTGGTTCCTATACAGTGTTCCCGGATCTTCTTTTTTATCGCGTCCTCTAATTGATCATAGTTTTTCTCACCAAGAGCTACTTTAAGAAAAGCCTCTGTTTCTGTAACTGCGTATATTTCATCCCCGTTTTGATCTAGTCCAGTTATATAGCTTATTAATGGGGTTCCTTCTACTGCTAGGAATCGGGTTTCTTTTCCCGTCCACCCTGGACCAAGTTTAAAAAATCTGTACTGCACTCCGTCATGTTTTTTACAGTAGATTAGACTTTCTGTTTCTCGTTCTACGGTTAGGCTAGTGTATCTGTAATCTTCTGTGTTTAGTAGCATGACTTCTTTTCGTTGGCTAAACTGTTTACTGATAATATTACTCATCTTCTTTTTCCTCTTTTAATATTGATTTAATTCTTAAAAACAGATAGAACATTAAAGCTGCTAATGTTTGGCTTTCTCTAGTTGCTAATACGCTTAGATTTAGCCGATAAAGTGAAAACTCAAAAAACGATGCTAGTATTATATCTTCAAAAACTTGCAGCCAGTATTTTTTTTCATTCATGTTTTTTCTCTTCCTCGATGTGTTCACGTAGTTTTTTATTGCAGAGAGCAGACACGTTGATGTATGGGCGTTCTTTGAGTTCGTAGTCTAAGTCCTCGTCTATGGTGATGTTTCTCTGCTTTTTTGGCATATATATGTATGGATACTAAGGGATATAAATATATATTGATTCAGTTAGAGTAATACATAATGTATCGCAACTATACCCCAGACAAACATAAAAGAATACGAGAACACCATGAACGCAACAAACAGCCCCAAGCAAGACCAAGCCGAGACATATACGCAAAAACATTATTCAAACCCAGACACGATGACATAATACAGGATTGGCAGATCAACCTTAAAGACAAGCTCGACATAAAAAAACTCGAAGAGGTGCTTAGAGAAGTCACCGGGGTTGATCTTGAAATAAGTGTATCCTGTTGGCTTGATGTTCATATAAAAACGGATGGTATTTGCTGGGGTGACGCGATTAAGTACACTTCTGAGGCCCTTAGGGAGACACGTTAATGTATTATGGCTATGTTCAGTTATTCATCTTCGGGCAGATGTTACTATGGTTTAACTTGTATCATAGCCGATTTCATTTAACCCGTGATCATGAGTCTATGTTTTATTTCCTCGGGTTCTCTGCTTTTCTCTGGGTGTGGCGAACCGGGTTCAGTGTTGAGTATTTCACCACACGAATACTTTTACAGTACATCTTAATGGTAATGGCTACGGTTCAGGTTTTCAACAATAAATACGAGTTCAAGAAGGCCCTATGTCTCGGTTTCCTGCTTGTGTTTCTTAATAGTTTCTGGTGGGAAATGTTTTATCATGTCTACGAGTTTCAGATATGGCTCCCGTACAGTCTTAAAACGGATTGGTGGATAAACCGATTGCCTCAGTGGATCAGGGTTACGCCCGTTTTTTTCCTCTGTAAGAACTTTAATATAAAGACCCGTGTTTATCTTGTTTATGGGTTAGTGTTGAACTTTGCTTTATTCTATCTTCGGTTTAATTTTCCGCATCTATTAGGTCTTTATCTGCATCCAATTCACCGCGTATTAGCATTAAGTTTATTGATACTAACAGTATATAATAGCCAAGATAAGGAGCGAATCATAGATGCGTAGAAACGAGCAGATAATATTAATCGTGTTGCTTTTTGTTTTTATTTACTTATTATCGTTGAACCCCGGTGGCTTAGATATTACAGATGAATATATCTCGTTGCTTCCATCTGTGCTTTTACTTGTTGCTTCATTATATGGAGCTAAGAACACCAGTGGCTTGTACGGTGTGTTAGCGATGTTCATGGTTGGCGTAAGTCTCGCCCTTGTAGCCGGGGAACTTAACACGTTAAACGTGATCATACCAGACTGGTTGCTAAACCACACGATAACCCTTGAATATCTACAAGCTGGCGTAATCCTGTTATCTACCGTGGTCGGCATAGCGTTTAAAGGCTAACAGTTAAATAATGATAATTACTTTTGTTTATTGTAATCCTCATTAGGTGGTGACAAAGATAGGTCAAGTAGACAAGCTCCTGAATAACACTATTGTTCAGTTCATGTTGGCGATGTTCATCGTTGTCATCCTGTGGCAGATCCCCGCGTTCGATTCCTTCGCTGACGCCATCTATGATGCACTCGGAACCAGTTTCGAGTTCTTGCCAATCATCGTGGTATTCGGAGCCCTCGGATTCATCAAGGCAGCTAGGAGATAACCCCAACACCTGGGGTTAGCTTCCTTTTATTTCGGACCCAGACACAGGGCTGGGCGGAGCCATCTTTCCACATAAAAAGGTTTTTAGTGTTGAGCAATACACATTAAACTATGGGTAAACGTAACCACGTAACCGATTTCATACAACGAGTTGTACCTAAGAAACACAGGAAGAAGGTTTTAAAAACCGTTAAAAAATCTGGTGAAAAGGGAAAGAGACAACTCAACAATGGTATAGATCGTGTGTTATATGGTAAAAAAGGTAGAAGGAGATAACCCAGATGCCTCGTAAATCACCGTATGAGCATAAGGTAGGGGGGCATTATCGTAATGGTAAATGGGTTGAAACCTATAAGCGTGGTGAAGGCGATGAACCTAAAAGCACACCTAAGATGCCTCGTGGAAGAAGCCGAGTAGGTAGCACCTATCAGGTGTTTTTCACGTTCCCCGATGGCTCAACAGAACAGTATAACGAGACTGGAACCGCTACCGGAGCCTTAAAGGCTGCTTTGGGTATGATTCAGCGTCCTATGATTCCTAAGCGGGCCACGTTACGTATGCTAGGAGGATCATAAGATGAGTGAAGGCCGTCAAATGTCTGAGGAAAGAGCCCGACAATTGGATTTACAGAAAAAAAAGGAAGCACTAGCGGCGGTTAAACAGAAAAGCACCTCAACAGAGTCCAAGACGATTACGGATTCAGGTAAAGAGAAACGCACAGAGTTCCGCAGAGGCACTACAGGTAAAACAAAGAAACAGGCAAGAAAAGAGGCATCAAAACAAAAACCAGCACCCGGAGCAGGTGATAGAAAAGAACGAGAAAAAACACCCATGCTAGGTGAAACGGTTCAAATTCTGTTACCAAAAAAAGCTACAGAACCTAGATCTGCCTTAACAAAACCAAAGATTCTTTATGAAAACATAGTTCAAGGGTTTTATGATCGATCTGGTAAACTCCCGAATCAAAGTGAGCAAATACAATATTTGAAATCACAAGGAATAGAGGGAGCAACAAAGTATAGAGCTGGGTCTGTTAAAGAGGCTTTAAACAGAGCCGCTTATGTTATAACAGAGATCGCCGGGGGTGGTGTTCGTGAAGCTACCCTAGGTTTATCTGGCTCCGTTGGCGTTGAAAAGAGAGCCGGACAACCATTACAGCTTATAGGAGGAATATTAACCCCGTCCGCTTTAGATTATGCTACTGGAGCTGTAGCCTCTAAGCTTGCTAAAACAAAAACGGGTCAAAAAGCATTAGCACAAGCATATCATCTTAAACTTAAACTCATTAACAAATTTGATGACTTAGGTATAACCGAAGGAAATAGAGCTTTATTATTCAGAGCCCCAGATTATGTTGAAGCCGATAAGTTTACTATGGATCAATATAGGTACATGAACCGGATTATAGGTAAAATAAGCAAATCCGAAAAAGTTCCTAAAGAAATAGCAGAACTTGCATCTGATAATGTTAGGTTATTTGAATCAATAGCCGGAAAAGGTTTACCAACAACAACAGAGCGAAGGGAAGCGGCAAGAGCGATAAGAAAAATTAATGACCTAATTTTAGATGAATCTGGGTTACCTAAAAAAATATATGGCAAAAAAATTAACGGCATCTCTATTGAGGAAATAAGCCATCTTCCGAAAGAAACATTAGAGGATTTAATGGGTGATACTCTCAAATATTATAGGAAAAACCCAGACGCGCCACGACAATATGTTATAAATGAAACCCCTGAAACTGATTTATTTAGAAAAACAATTGATGATCTGGGTTATTTTGATGATGCTTATATTGATATGCTTAAAAACCCTAAAGGAAAAATAGACCCTAATCTTGTTGCATCTATTTTATTCTATTTACCGCCAAAAGAAAGAAAAAAGATTCTTGAAGATGTGGCTGATTATAACTTAGAAAAACCTGTACCCGGATTAAGTGAATCAGTGACACCGAAACCGGACAGCGCAATAGATACAAGCACAGATCAGTCTCCCACAGAGGATGAAGAAGAGGACACCACACCAGTACCAGCACAAGATGAAGAAGAAACAACTATTACAACTCAAAAAACAGTACAGGAAACAGCCACAGAGGAAGAACCAGAGCCCACACCAGAGGAAAAACCAATAGAGACACCGCCTTTACGTTTATCTCCTAAAGACCGTGAGAAACGCCGGGAAATGAATCTTAGCCTCTACCGTGGGAAAAAGGTTCTCTACGATGTAAACTACAGCTTCAAAGGCGGAAAAACACAACGAGTAGGACCATTAGAGGCGCGAAGTCTAGCGGATGCACTAGGTAAAGCCCAGCGTAGAAGAATGAGTAATAAGACGTTACCCAGGGTTATAGTTGTGAACATGATAGGTGAACGAAAGTGAAGCGTAAAGGGTTTCTAGTTTTACTAATTGTATTATTTAGCCTTGTACCCGTTGGGTTTGCTCAGTCTGAGAACTACCTAACACAGACAAACGGGGTAAAGATCCGCTACTATAAGAACTCGGGTTATGATCAACTGCTTAAACCTGATGATAGTGTACTCGTTTACAGTCAAAGGTACACAATTGAATACCTAAGCGGTAAACACTGGAAACAGATCACTACACCTTACACAGTGACACAGAAAAGCGAACAAGTAACAAGAAAATATACAGATTATCAAGGGACAACGGCGGAAGTAATTTACAGTAAAACAGAGAACGGGTTAAAATCTGATGTCGTAATTCACAGCGAAGAGACAAGGGAATATCGTATAGTATGGTCCCTGGATGGTATCGTGAACGAGAATGTACGATACGGTGAGAACTATGTTGAGTTCTACAATGGGAACGAGTGGCTAAGGGTTGACTGGAATGATGCCTATACCCAGTTTGGAGATATTACAGAGTATAACATAGATGAATCCGCAAACGGCAAAAAAATAGACATAATATTCAACGTAGGCACCGTAGAAGCGGGAAAAACCCTTGTACTAGACCCCACGCTGGTAAGTAGTTTTGATGAAACACATCAAAACTCGGTAAGAAACATTGTAGATAACCACCCATCACCAACAGCGACAAGCGCGGTAGGTCAAGCTCTTAACAGCACAGTAACAGAGTATCTTTACAGTGGCGTGTTTTATCTTCAAAAAGATAACGCACCGACAGGAATCGCTTATGTGGCACTATACAATACAACTGGAACACTAGGTACTTCAGCAAAACCAAACGGGGAACTATTAGCTATAAGCGATGGATTAAACGTAACTGGTTTAACAGGAGCCTACGTATTATATACGTTTAACTTTACATTCACAGATCAAATACAACTTATACAAGGTAACAACTATAGCCTTGTTTTACTTGCACCAGAAACAGGCACCGTTGACGCTGTAAACCAGATAAAGGTTGGTATAAGTACAAACACAAGCCACATCGGAAACCTTGTTATATATGATACTGGGGCATGGGGTGCGGTTGCTAACCGTGACTGTATATTTTACCTCTACAGTGAATCAGATTACCGGACTGAGCAATATGATAGAAACACATACAAGTTCTTGAACATAACTGCTACCGATCCAGATGGAGCAAACCATATAAAATACGTGGATGTAACCGTGAACACCACCGGGGATGCTGAGAGGTTTACACTTAGATGGACACAAGCAACAGATACCTTCACTGAGACAAGCGACCCAAGCGGAATATGCACACTTGGAGCAAATAGTCAATCAGAGACACTATACACAAACACGACACGACTCAGCTTTAACCTTACATTTACAACAGGTCAAAGCGGAGACTGTGACATATTTGTTAAGGTTACAGAGGATGATAACTCAGAAAGGGATTATACATACATTGGGTTAATCCGGTTTAGTTACTTTAACTGGGTTGATGAGGTTTATGATTTCATTAACTCTGCGTTTAGCCAGTTCGGAATAATAGACTACATGGCTAGTATAACGGTTTTCCTAGAAGAATTAAGCACATGGTTTAACACTAGCCTTACCAGAATACTAACTTTACTAACTCAACAATTCCTCATAATAAACGCGGTATTCGGTTGGTTTACTTATTGGTCAGGTGAAATGATTGACATAGTATTACAGTTCAGCACCTATTACCATGAGTTCCTTGATGGTACAAGCGCATGGAGTGATGCTCTTGTTCCTTGGTGGGAGTTCTTTATGGGATTTGCTGATGCTTTCCCGTTATTTGGTTTCATCTGGTGGATCGGAAGCCTATCAACAAGAGGACGGCAAACCGTAGGCGGAGCTTTACAGGTTATTATAAATGATATGAATACTGCTATCGGGTTGTTTAGTTACTTCTTCGGTATATTCAGCTTTGTAGCAAACACGATAATAGATAGAGTCTATGGATTGTTTGATGCAATACCATAACCATTTTTTTTCTTTAAAGTATTCACAAAGTAGCCGCATAATAGAAACGCGGGGATTCTTAGGAAAAATGTCTTAGGAATAGGTAGAAAAAGTTGGTGCAACACATGGATCATAGCTTCACTGTTATAATAATAAGCGATACAGTATGCCTCATATAATCCGATGCTTAATAGAAAACCAGTATTAAGTAGGTTAGGCTTCTTTTTTAACACAAAATAAATCATTAAAGGGACACAGATCATACCCCAATCCAATATGATAATGCTTGTCTTAGCGGTTCTGAATACATCCCATATGCTCCACTGTAGCCACCGGGGTACCTCGTAGAGGTAACCAGCTGCGCCCGCAGAGACAACCGCCACCGTGTACCCGTAGCCTATATCATGTGTTCTGTGTTCCGCTAATCTTGCTATTATGGTTATATAGACTAGGTATTGTAGTGGGCTGTGTGGTTGTCTCCATGTTGAGTGAATAATGTATGTTATCGGGTTTAATCCAAACAACACGAATACAAAGTATGTCAACATAGTCACTAAACTAAGTACATATAGTCCCCAGTAGTGTTGATCAAAACGCCCCTTCTTATTGAATAAATATGCTAACAGGAAAACCGGGAACAAAGTGTTACGAAGCAAAGCATGAGTAATCATTTTTCACAGTACACCACCAATTCAAGTTGAAATAGATTAGCTATAAATCTGCTTAACACTTGACCCAGTATCGGTATTGAGCCAATGTATTTGAAAAACCTACTATCTGCAATATATTCTGGCCTTGTGGTGGGTTTTATCTCTACTTTAGAAAAATGCCTATGTAATAAATTGTTTAAACTTGTAATGCTCCATGTGTAAAGATGCTCCTTATGTTCGCGTTGTACTGGATTATTTGGTACTCTCAATATTAATCTTGGAGCTACTCTTGCGGCTTCTTGCAGTGCCTTATCTGGGTTAATGGTGTGTTCTAGTACGTGGCTCATTATCGCTAAATCAAAACTGTTGTCCATAAAAGGTAAGTTTTCTGCGTTGCCCTGATGGAAGCCTTTTATTTGTTCTGGGTCAATGATATATTTATGATGTGGTGTGGTCCCTGTGTATAGATCTAGGTTTGTTGTGCCTTCTGGGTTTGAGCCGCAGCCTATATCTAAAATGGATTGCGCTTCGTGCTTCCACTGTGTTGTTTTCATTTTGTTTTCTCCTTGACACACTCCGGGCATCGTAGCTCTGAAATGCAGTTTACTAGATAAACGGGTTGATGCGGGCTTCCATCATTCCAGTATCCTTGAGGATGGTTTACAACATAGCCATGTTTAGGGCACTTGAAGGCATACATTGTTTTACCGTCATAGTTCCCAAGCCGGACATACCCATATATGCTGATAGCCCAACGATGATAATACTCCAGTTCAAGGGTATCTAAATCCATTAACGGCATTATCGTTTACTCCCACCAGTTTCGTTTAACGCGGTTTGGCGCAACACGCCATTTACCGTTGTGCTGCGTCCACATCTTTTTTCCTTCCTCGTTTTCCGTATGTCGAATCTGATCAAGTCCTCTAGCGTGATCTCGGGCATCTCGGCTTTGCAGTTCCAACAATATTTTTGTAGCCCTCTCGGTGAGCCACATACGGGACAACTCACACCACCGCCTCCCTATATCGTCTCTGTTCCCGTATGAATAATCCCGTAGGCTCATACAGGTATCCTCGTCCTTGTTGTTTCCTGGTTAAGTATCCGCACTGAGCAAGGCGTTTAAGACACTGCGCTATCTTTGGCTGTGTCACCCGTTTCTCGTCACTTGGCACCATTGCATGTATCAAGGTAGCTGTTATGGGGTACTTCTTAGTGTTGAGTAGATAAAACCATGTAACATACATCGGATACTTCACAGTGTTCCCACCAGCGTTACTATGAATATTCGGCACCGGAGCATCATACAAACCATTAATCACATTTCAGCCTCCTTGCTGCATTTAGGGCAAACAAGCTCACCCTTAACATAGATCAAAACTGAACCACACTTAGCGCAAACATACTTCAAGGCATTTCCTCCTTAAAGCCGCCAACCCAGACCGCAAACCGATCATCTACCGAAACCGGTTCCTGCATCTGTTTACGGACAAAACCAAAGGAAATAGGATCCATCCCAGAGATACCATAGCCATCAAGACTCGGGGGAGAGCATTGTTCTACGTCATCAATTTCTGGGATAGAGTCCCAAAGGGACAATAATTTATTCAAAGGTTTTTCACCTCGTTTTTTTTAAGTATCTTTAGTGCTTTCTGGTATCTAGTTGGATCGTTTTCCATTAACCAATGTAGGTTTAATATGAGCTGTCTTTTATCAAAGTGCAACACTTTTTATTTCCTCCTTGGTTTCGTAGAATTTGTGTTCCTCTGTGCATTTTCCTAGGAAAAACTGGTAACATACGTTGCTTGGCTGAAAACTTTTGTTTGATCCATGTTTACAGTAGACCCCGAAGGGACAAACATAACTAGGCTTCATTATATCCACCGCAACTCCATAGCATAGGCCGTGTTACCCGTTACTCGGCAAGCTCGTTTTCCTACGGTTTGTATTATCCCCATTTTACGGAGTTCGTTTGTTCTTGGAGTGACTCTGTTTATACTCCATCCTAGTTCGTTGGCTAGTTCCATGTTTGTGAAGCTGCGATCCTTATTTTTCTTGAAAACGGCTAATACTTCTTTTTGTTTGTCGCTGATTAAATGTTTTATAAGTTCGTATGCTTCTCGGCTTGTATCTTCTACCATATCGACCAACAGAATAAACCATTTATCGATATTTAACTTTTATGTATGCTGCGTGGCTGGTCGATACGAAGGCTATCCAAGGGTGCTTATAGAAGTGTCAAACGAAACAAGCACGCCTTCGACCACGCAGCAAATAAGTAAATTGTCGCACTTAGATAAAACAATTGTGTTTAAAACTAATCATTTTATCGATAAATTAAAATAGATTACGTGCATGTTTGATAATCATGTCAAACGAAGTGGAGAAACCCGCCTCGGTAGCCCAACTACTTAATGAAGATAAAGTTATTCTACAAACGTGGGACAACTCGACTAATTATAAATTATTATTGAATAAGTTATTATATTATAGTATAACAACTTGGGGGAAGCTCAGCCCTAAACAGGTGGAGGGATTTTTTTTAGATCTAAAAAAAACAGGACTTCTAAGCCCTCACACAATAGCGATTTACTACTATCTTTTAATTAACAGAGCAGCCACAAGGCAAAGAATAGCAGAAGATCTAGAAACCGCAGAACAAACCATATACAAAAACATAAACGTACTCGTAAAAGAAGGTCTTGTTAAAAAAGCTGGAAAAATAAAAACCTGTGCCTACGGTGGCCAAAAACCACAAATATACGCAGTAATTGAAGCAACACCAACAGAGATCGCGGAAGCTAAAAATTTAGAATACAATAGATCAAATCCAGCCTATATAATAGCTCAAAAAATGACGCAGTTTATACTAGAAGAATGGCTACCCGCAAGACCCATAAAAGATGAGTTCGTAACAAGTCAATGGAAACGAGAAATGCGTAATCACTTTGATCTAGATTACAACTACAATTATAGTGCTTTACTTGATGTTGTATGTCAAAAATTATACACAAAAGGAATCAAAGTAGTAAGATAACCATAAACCTTATATCGATATTTACACCCCTAGTTATTTGGTCGATAAAAAATGAAAACACAATTAATGTATGCTTGTTTCTGGATACTTGAAACAGCCGTGGCTATATCCATCTATGAGGCAAGTAAACGGACAAAGGAGACAGAAATATGAAAATAGAGGTTAATCCAAAACTATTCAGCGACTTTATTCAAGAAAAGTATGCTGAATATTTAGAACATGAAGCTAAAAGCATTCCAGAGATAATAGCAAAAATTAGTCAAAGCTATAATGAAAAAAATAGCGGAATAGACTTGTATTTGCTTAAAAAACGGGTTCCAGAGTTATTGAAAGAATTGGATGCTATAAAAGCAGAACAACAGAAATGGATAACCGCAGAAGAAAAAGAAGTTGATTTTGTTGTGCCATCTGAACCCATTTCACTACTTTCCAGATATACATCTGATAAACGGTCACAGGAGGAATCCTAATGGTTGACAAGGTAAACTGTCTCCATTGCACTAGTTTTCTTCTAGGGCTCTATGATTCCTGGGTTGAAGGAGATCGAGCAAGTCTTAGTAAATGTGTTAAACGAGACATACAGATTAGGCAACCAATTCGACACTGTAAAGACTATCACAAAAACAACTACCAGAGAGAAAACCTAGCATACAATCGGGCTAAATTAGAGCATATAAGTAAAGTCCTTGATATGATTGAAGAATCCTTAGATACCCATGAAGAGAGGTCAACACAATGAAGTATCGAAAAACGCCAAACTATGAACGAGATCGGAAGATAGCTGAGGAAGTTGGTTTGGTTCGTAAGAGAAAGCCAGCTCAACCTAAAGAAGTTTACATACATGATGCAAGACTCCAAGAACTGAAAAAGTTAGTTCAAGAACGTGAATCCAGAAACTACACGGGAGAGAGGACAAAATGAGCTTACGTAAAAAATGTTTAAAACTTTGTCTCAAAGAGTGCGAATCTTCAAGTTGTAAAGGATGCAAGTGTACCGATTGCCCAGAGTGGTCCAGATTCAATCAGGAAGTGAGGAAAAATGACTGAGGAACTTATCAGAGAATGGGTATCAGATATTAACGCTACTTACATGAAACTAAATTCATT
>Ga0272443_10002357_pt1 | contig 24353 bp, 18 predicted proteins | sample SSMAcet12_FD_193581 | JGI IMG/M metagenome (GOLD analysis project Ga0272443, IMG submission 193581) | Marine sediment archaeal communities from Little Sippewissett salt marsh, Falmouth, MA, United States - SSM-Acet-12 | ecosystem: Environmental > Aquatic > Marine > Wetlands > Sediment ...
AATCGTGGGCTGAAGCGCGTTCGGCACATTGCACGCGCGCGTCATCGCGCCGATCCCCACGAAACTCCCGCCCGGATCGCCGATCCCGTAGTTCGGATTCGCTCCTGCGAGTGCGGCCATCATCCCCGGCCCGTTGTTCCCACCCGGCGACTGCGGAGGACTTTGCCTTTCTTTCGGCATGAGGTCATGCCGGCGATCTTTCCAGCTATCAAACCAGGGATCAACATCCCATCGCTCCCACGGAGTCAGCGGCGTGTATCCACCGTTCCAGATCGACGGACCGAACCCGGAGCTGGGCATGAGGATCTTCCCGCGATACCACTCGTCGAGGGGCGTGCCGGACGGCACATTCCCCGTCTTCCACTCCACCGTCTCCATGCTCTCGAACATCGCGTCGACGCGTCCGCCCGCGCCGAGGGTGTAGTACGTGGGGAGGTCGGAGGAATATTATTTACTTTCAAGTGGTTTGAAAGAGCCATCCTCAATTTTTAATTGCTTATCCCACCATTTTCCGAGTTTGCCACCATTTTTATAAAATTCTAATGCGCCCGGTAATATATATGTGTTTGCGTAAAGTGTTTTACCGTCATAAGAAGCTTTAACTCCATTATTTCTAATCCATCTAGCCAATTTACTATAAAATTTAGTAATTCTTTTATCTGCAACAAATTTATTGCCATAAATATCAATTCTCGTTTTCAAGAAAACTAATTCGCCTTCTGTAATTCTTCCATCTTTTATGATTGACCTATCATAACCAATCATATGAGTTGTTGGAAGATGCAATGCTTCGATACGAGTAATTAAATCAGGATCAATTATAAAACTTACAGTTTCAAAATCTATAACACGAATAAGCAAATTACACTTATCTTTAAATTTAATATGAAATTCTTTCATGTAGTCATCAATGTTATGAAAACCGGTTGATGGTGTTGGTACTTGTGGAATATCTTTTGTAATAGACGCCCCATTTTGAGAATAGACCAATTTAATAAATTCCAGTTCATCCTCAGTTGTCATAAAGAAAAAAACTCTACTACCTGTCATCACAATCACTCCCAGTGATAAAAACGGATTTCAGCTCCACTTTGAGCGCCTTGATAGATATCGAGTAAAGCTTCCATTTCCCTTTTAATTGGCAAACCTCTTAATCTGCCTTGCTTGTACACTCGTCCAACCTGAACGTATATAGTTTTACCATTTACAATAGCTGTAATATCTGGAAATCGGTTTTTAAGCATTCTGCTACTCTTAAGCAATTTCTCACCACCTTTTGCTCCCCAATATCTTATTTCTGAAGCACCCTCTTTAATCAACTCTGCAGCCACTTCGGCAATTTTCATTCGGTGTTTGAAACTTCCCCATCTGCCCCTTAACTTGGAAATGTCTAGGTGGCCTCTCTCAGATTTCAAAACCCTTATACTAGACTGGATAAAAGACTCACATACAGACTTTAACCAAGATTTTGTTATCGGGTTTTTCAAGTACTTTATACCATATGCGACACCTTTTACTACATACGGAATACCAAAAAATACGACTTCATAAATGGCAACCTCGATAACATCAGCAATAAAGTCTTTTACCGTTTCTGCTGCAAGCTCATAATATCCTGCCGCCTCACGGTAATTCGCCGCGACTGCCTCCATCGCGTTAATCTCGTTAAACTCCCTGTTACCCTCCAGTTCATAGGAAATGGATACATATTCACCATCGACAATTGCACCGCCATAGAGTTTGCCACCTGTATGTCCGCCTGCTTTATCGGGAACGTCCTCAAAGCCGTAATCCATCCCGGCCCTGAGTGTTGTTAATGTATAACCTCCCGGCGACGTGATTGTGTGACCGTGGTTTCCCTGGCCTAAATGCCATCCGGAGCCGCTGCTTCCCTGTGATCCCGTGGTGCTCGATGATGAGTAGCCGCCGGAGCCGTAGCCTGTAACGCCGATCAGCGAACCCGCGGCGTAACTTGTGAATGTAAACGGATCGTACCCCGGCGCGTTTTCGGGCGACCGATCGCCATTCGGATCTCTCGTAAGATCATCGATTGATGGCGTCGGGTGGCGCTCACAGGCCAGCGCAGCGCAGGCTGTGGGTGATTTTTCAAATCTTTATAAAACATTCACCCACAGCTTCCGAAAAGCTGCGCTTTTCTTCACCTGTGGGCGCCACACAAGATCAGCTCAAGGGCCGTACAATGCGGGTCATGGGAGTAAGCAGTACCATGCCCGGCTCGGGCATGGGCCGTTCCATGGGCGGATTCAGGCGCCGTGGCGGCTCGCCCATGGAGATAGCGGCGTTTCTGATTACTTCAGGTTTCGTGTAGAATTAGGTGAAACACTTTTCCGGACCTGAGGTCCGTAATCGCGCCATGCGGAGGGTTGTAGGTGGTAGATTTTGGCACGAGTGAAGGTCGCGATGGGCGGCGCATGATCTATCATGTAGGCCTTATGACTCCCAATCCTATCCACATATTTCATAATCCTCATAAAAAACCAGCCGCCACCTTGTAAAAGCCTATTTTTCTTTATAAAATCTTATCTGTATTCACAAAACCAAATATGCTCGGTATCAGGATTCCCGCTTTTATCATCTAATATGGCGTGACCCGTTCACGTCGGGTCGCGATTACATTTACAGGGATATCTCATGCACTGGAAAAACATCCACACCATCGTACTTGCAGCCTTGATGCTCGCCTTGTTCGGATGCTCCGGCGGAAGCGGCGACGACCCGGTGGCCCCCGGACTAGACTCCCCCACCGCTCATAATGCGTCTTCCGCGCAGACCCACCTGTGGGGACTCTACGACGTCTACATCGACATCGAGAACCGCGACGTTGTCGCGACGCTCAACCGCAGCGCCATGTTCACCGCGAACGTCGTCCAGTTCGTCAACATGGACCCCGCGAACCTCGGTTTCGTGATCAACTCGACCCCGATGTCCGCTAAATGGGTCGATGTCGACATCGACGTCTCGATCACCCACCCGTTCGCGATGATGCCGCAGTACCGGGGCTACGATGTGCGCGGCGTGTTCATCGGCGAGGCGTCAGGTTCAATGGATTATGGCATCGGACTCGACTACGGCCTTCATGGTATCGATCAGACGATGCTCGACGACACCGACCTGACCGACTACCCGGGCGATATTCCCGGCGGCGGTCCCGACGGTTACACGCGGTGGCATAACCCGTCCGAATTCACATCCCCCGGCGTTTTCGGTTACACGCAGGGCGTTATCGCGTCCCCCGGCTACGCGGGCGGCGCGACGCTAAACCCGTACAAATACTTCGCCGACGGTCTCGGGCCGAATGACGACGCGTTCGAGTTCCTCGCGACGACCGAAGACCATGGGATCTTTTCCGACGGCGAAACCAACACGCGAAATTATTACCTGAGATTTCCCCACACCGTGGGAGTAAGGTTCTCCTACGCGATCCTCGCGGACTGGTCCGGCGAGGCCGACCAGTTCCATCCCTCAAACGCGGTGGAAGCGCTCGCGGTGAGTGTCGAATGCGATGACGGGATCTTCTACGTGGACGGTGCCCACAACGGCGGCCACCTTACCATGGACTTTTCGGTCTTCGACTGGAATTCGGAACTCAGCCCGGACGGATGGATGGAGGATTACGGCATACAGATTGAATCCACCGTGCTCGATCACGTCTACGCGCTCGACAACATGGAGATGGTTCCGGTCGGCGGAACGGATACGTACTCGACCTACCATGTCGACATTCTCGCGGACGAGGTGGACGGCATCGAGGGCCAGGAGTTCTGGCTGGTCGTCGAGTATCCCGGGTACGATTACTCGAACCCGTCCGGCGTGCCGAATCACGCTGAATCGGAAACCCTCGCCGCGTTCTTCAGGCACGATATCGAAGTATTCTCGACCAATCCCCCGGTCATCACGGGGATAGAGGACGACATTCTCGGTAACGGCGCGTACAAGAATCCCGTCGGGTTCGGTTATACAGCCGTGACCTACGATGTACTCTTCACCGACGAGGACCCGTTCGATACGCATGAGATAACCTGGTTCATAACAGAGGACGAGGTCGAACCTTCACTCGCGGACAAGGTGACGATGCCGGTCGACTGGAGCGCATACGAACCGGGTCCGTACGATATCCACGTGTTCGTCGATGACGGAACGATGGAGATGCATGGCGGTCCGTTCCCGATCACGAACAACACACCCCCGCAGATAATTTCCGGCATCGACGGAAATCCCGACCCGCTGATCGTTAACTCCGAGACATACTCCGTGACGGCTGACGATCCGGAGGTTCCGCCGCAGACGCTTTCGTACACGTGGACACTGACCGATGTTTCCACAAACGAGCCGGTTCCCGGTTACGATGAGGTGCCGGGCAACGGGGATGGTACGATCGATATCGACTGGGAGGCGATGGGCGCCCAGCATGACGAAGACTACGAACTCGACTGTATCGTTCATGACGGGCTGGTCGGAGTCTATGCGGACACGCTTGAAATCAACTCCACACTGAATCTATATCATGGAATTTTCGATGATGATGACGGCGGGATGATCCTTCAGTACAGTTATTACTCAAACGCGGATCGGAAATGGCACTACCGTTCGGACGATGGCATATGGGAGGAGAGCATGGGAGTACCCGGCTACTTCAACCGCTACACCCGTGCAAGGCTCAGAACACCGACCTTCAGTGTCCCGAGCGGCATAACCGGCGTTCGTCTCGAAGTGCGCCAGTGGGCCGGAACGGGAGATACCGGCGACAGGTGCTACCTCCAGTATTCAATTAACGGTGGAAGCTACTGGTACACGCAGACGTACTGGCACATGGTCGTGCACGGGTCGTCGAATTACGACATATCGGAGACATTTACCCTCAGCAACAACATGATAGGTCGACCCAGCGCGACGGTCGGGTTCTATTTCTACTCGGACTTCGACACTGTGTACATGGGACCCGGATGGAAGCTGAAGGAGGTCAGGGTTTACATAATCCCGTAAGCCCTGATAACACAAACCTGTTAGAAATATGCCCGGTATTAAGTGCCGGGCTTTTTTAATCCGGAGTTTGTGACACCCGGGGGCCGAAAAACGCACGTGTAAAATTCTGCAAACCAAACAAATCGCCGTGTGCAGGCACACACGGCTTGATTAAGAGGTATTTGTAACCTCACGTGAGCGTATTTTTTCATTAAGTCCAGTCGGCCTGGATCAGGCAGGTTCTCCTGCCTCCGTCATATCCTCGTCGTTATCAAGCGGACGCGTAAGTCGCGGTTCGAACGGAGTGGCTTTTTTGAGCCAGTCCATGTCTTCATCGGAAGAGGTCGCGACACCACCCGAATCATGCGATACGCCTGTGGGTGCGCCACCTTTACCAAACTTGCTGCTAACGCTGGTCTTTACTCCTTCTTCCCAGCTTGACGTGGATTTGAACGTCGGTTTTTCCGGTTCCATCACCGGTGGTGGGACGTACGCCTGGTGGACATCCGTACGCGCTTTCGACGACGAACCCGCAACGAGAGCCCAGACTACGGCGACCAGGATTACTCCTAAAAGTACCCAGAGAAGCATGGGTGTTCACTCCTTTCATCCAGATTTCAACTAGTGCCCATACCCCTGTCCCAGGGGTTTTATATTTCTTTCGGGGAAATGAACCGCTGTCCCGATCCGGTTCACTTCATTGTGTGGACGTTGTGCCTAACTGATTTCGCGCCCAAGCTCGTCAAGTATCATGTTCGCGGTCTCAGGTCCGATTCCGTCAACCTCCGCTATCTCGTCGATTGCGGCGGTCCTGATTTTCTTTACGCTTCCAAAACGCCTTAATAATGCTTCCTTGCGTTTTGGCCCTATGCCCGGTATTCGATCAAGTATATTAGTTTCCAGTCTTTTCTTCTCTAATGTTACTCGATACCGATTGGCAAACCTGTGGGCCTCGTCTCGTATCTCCGTTAACAACCGCCTCGCCGGCGAACTCTCGGGCAGTATGATGGGCGATTCGCGCCCGGGGATGTAGAATTCCTCCTCCTGTTTCGCCAGCGCTGCAAGTGGTATTTTCTCATCAAATTCGCATATATGCAAGAGTTGCCAAATGACCCCAAGATGGCCCTTTCCGCCATCGAGGAGCATCAACCCAATTCGACTCGCCTCTCCCGGCTCCTCTCTGAATTCGTTCAGCCTCCTCCTTATCGCTTCCCGCATCATCGCGTAGTCATCCTGCGTGTCGACATCGCGTATGCGGTAGCGACGGTAGTCGTCCTTCGACGGCCTACCTTCTATATATACCACACGAGAGGCGACCGCGGTACGTAATTTGTTGTCAACTCCGAAATTACTTACATCATAACACTCAATCCAGTTCGGCCTTCTCGGAAGATGCAGCGCCTTCTTTATCTCCTTCAAAGCCTCCTGGATACGCTTGTCATCGTCCTCCTCGCGCCTGATGAGAGTCTCAAGCTCAGTCTTCGCGTTCTCTTTCACCATCTCTAGTATCTTCAGCTTGTCCCCACGCTGCGGAACCCGGATCTTCACCGTCCCGCCCCTCATCTCCTTCAGCCAGTCCTCAAGTACCCCGATATCCCCGGGGTTGTTTTCGACGTATATCTCCCTCGGGATCACACCCGCCTTCGCATAGTAATTCTGCAGGAATGCATAAAGGCTCTCCGATCGTTCCGCCTCCGATCCGGTTGTACCGCTCAGATGGAAATTCTCCTTGCCGGTCAGCTTCCCACCCCTGACGTAAAATATCGTTACCAGGGCCTTCCCCCATCCAAGCGCAAGCGCGATGTAGTCCTGGTCGACATACCGGTCGAGTATTACGAGTTGCTTCTCGATAATATCCCTTATCGATCTCGCCTGGTCACGAAGATCCGCCGCAAGCTCGAATTCCATACGCTCGCTCGCTTCGGCCATCTCCTTCTCCAGACGTCCCGCGAGCTTCTCCCCGTCACCCCTTAAAAACATCTCGATATCCTTAATTATCCGCATGTAATCCTCATGCGACACCTCGCGGATGCACGGTCCACGGCACCTCCCGATCTGGTACTGCAGGCAGGGCCTCTTTTTCTCCTTCGAAAGGTCATCATGGCATTCCCTCACGGGGAATACCTCGTGAATGACCTCCAGTGCGCGACGAACCGTAAGCGTCGAGTACGGACCGTAATATCGCGCGTCAGGATCGCGGGTGAGGTCGCGTGCAAGCACAACGCGTGGATATTCCTCGCCATAGGTAATTTTTATGTACGGGTAGCTCTTGTCGTCCTTTAAAAGGACGTTGTAATAGGGCTGGTGCTGCTTGATAAGCGTGGCTTCGAGGGTCAGAGCCTCGAGTTCGGTCGCGGTGATGATTATGTCGATGTCCTGAACCTGCCAGACCATCCTCCGCGTCCTGCGGTTGTGATTCGACGAGTCCTGGAAGTACGAGCGTACACGGTTCCTGAGCACCTTAGCCTTGCCGATGTATAAAATTCTGTCGCCCTTGCCGCGCATGATATAGACGCCCGGCTTCGACGGCATCGAATCGAGCAGCTTCTCAAGTTTCTCCTTTGGTATCTTCGTAACCGGCATTTCTGTCTTCCATAAAGTATAAGTTATGCCGCTTCCCGAACAAAGAAATAAAAATAGCCGCACCTTTACGATGCGGCTCTGAATTCTGTCTTATTGTTTATAAATTTACGGGGTTGTGAAATCACCGTTTATGAACTTCACATCCCAGTTGCCAAGTCCGAGATCCCCCGGTGTCACCTCAAACGCCCACGCGAACAGCGCGTCGTACTCGTATGGCGTCTCCATGCACATCACGTCCGGATCGCGTGTCGTGTCGCCGACAGCGCTGACCTGGTCCTCGGGAAGGAACGCCCAGAGGTCCTTCGGCGAAATCTGCGAGCTGACAATTCCATCGATCTCGTAACCGACAAGCACCTGGTACTCGTCAGCACCGGTGGGAAGCGACACTAGGTTCTTTCCGACCGTCACATGCGCGTCGTTGATCTCGGTCTCCGAGGTTGTGACGATGATCGGATCGGTCCATGTCCCGCTCAGTGTTTCACGCATCGATGCAAGCAGGTGCCACTCAGATGTAGCGTCCTCCTGCGCGGTCCAGACCATGAACAGGCGTCCGTCGGGATCGGCTGCGAGGCCCGGATCCTTAACGTTCGAGTAACCTGAGGCGTTGCCGTCGAAAACGACTTCCGTGTCATCCCATGTGTCCGCGGCCTGGTCGGTCTGCGTAAGCAGTTTGATCTGCTCTGCGACAGTCCAGTATCCGAGAATGAGTGTATCCTCCTGGAACGCCCACGATCGCACGTGGCTGCACTCGCCGAATCCGGTCAGTGTCTTAAGCGTTCCGGCATACCAGTAAGAATCGGGGGTTGTTACCCTCTGGCAGTAAATTCCGGGACCGTCGCTCATAGGGCCGTCCGCGATCATATAAAGGTAATCGTCATCGCAGACAATTTCGCCGTCCTGGTAAATTCTCGGCCCCACGTTAAGACACGGATGGTTGTAATCGTTGTGGCCGTTGATGAAGTGATCCACGTCAACCGAGAAGTAAATCTTCCAGTGCTCGACCATCGCGAATGTCGTGTTGTTTGCAGCCGGAGCGATCTTCAGACAGTCCCGCCGGATATTCGGAATATCAGGCCCTCCAACTGTAAAGAAACATCCGCCGTTGCCCTGCCAGTTATCACCATCGAATGACCTGATTACGACCTCTCTTGCGGTTCCACCGCCTGTCACTACGGGTCTCATTCCGTGCCAGACGACATGCGCGAGTCCATCGAAATCCTGGCTGAGTGCGGGTGAGAATTCATCGCAATCCTGCTCGTACGCAACCGTGCTGAACGCGACGCTGCCTGTGTCCACAAGCACCTCGTCACCGTATTCAAGCCATACCGGAAGATCGATCGTGAAGTAATCATCCGAGTCATCCGTCACGGCGCCACCTACATCCGATACCCTGATCAGTCCGGTAGTTGTCGGATGGTTCGGAATCGGCACCCATGTGTAGCTGCCGTCGTTTTCGGTCGAATCTACAATCGTGAAGACCTGCGATACAAAATCATCCGGAGACCATTCGATCTTTACATCCGTCACGCCCGGATAATTCGGATTCCACGTGATTTCATGATCCAGGGCCATCCAGAGCGTTTCTCCACCGTTCGGGCTGGTAATCTGGAACTCCTCCGGCATCTCGCCACTGACCGGAATCGGGACAAAGAAATACGACGCGAGTCTGTCTTCGTTCATCGGGATTCCGGTTCCGGGATCGAATGTCTCGGGGGCAAAGCTTTCAACCGTGATAAGCGCTGTGACATCATCGGTGGATGTAGGCGCAAGTCCGGGGATATCCACTTCTACAACCGAGGAACAATCTGTTAATCCCGGAGTGAACGCAAGCCCGGATGTCGAGTTGTCGAATTCCGCATAACCGCCGGGAATCAGGCCGTCGGATGTCTCAACAACGATCTTGTATATCTCATCCGGTACATCAAAGCCATCTGCCAGTCTGCCCCAGTCGAAAATTTCAAGTGCAAGATGTATATTCCCGCCGGCATCGCCATTGTCGTAATAGAGCGTCGACATGTCCGAAATCTCCATGTAGAACGCTTCATCCGCATTTGCGCTGAGCGGGAAGTCTCCCGGAATCTCGAGAGTGTCAGGATCGCCCGTAAGGGTCGGATCGGGTTCTATCCAGCTCGCGACCACCGCGTACTGGAATATAAGGGTAGGTACATCATCGATTAACGGGAACTTGAGCTGGTATTCACGCCAGTTCACATTACCCGGCCCGAACTTGCCCCTGTTCTCGAAGTTGATCGGGTTCTGGAAATACTCGCTTACCGGCTGTCCGACATCCAGGCCGTCCGCGAAATACTTGTACCCGTTTATTGTCGAAGTAAACAGACCTATATCGGGAGTGCCGAGTTTGCCGGGTGTGAAGTCAAGGATAATGCCGGTGTCGGGAAACTCGATCGGATTCATCCAGCGGGTGTATCCATCCGCGTTCAGAAGCATTGGCTCGTCGGCACCGTTGGTGTACAAAACATCGCTGTCGTACTGCCCACCGACCGTACCCGGCGCCATAAACACGCCAAAGACATCAAAGCCGGTGTACTCGTCGAGTCCCGGGAAGGGATGACGCAGTCCGACCTCGACGTTGATAAGTCCCTGGGTAAACCATTCCTCAACATCGGTCACCATGATGGAAAGATTTGCGGGATTTCCGACGGGTGGCTGAAGGAACGTGACCACGTCAACCGTGTACTGCGCACCGCGTATGGGAATCACGTTGAACTCCATCGTTGCACGATCGAATTCAACCTGCCACAGGCCCCAGAGGGCCTTTGACGTGCTTCCCCTCGAGGCGGAAGGAGCCGTCAGGTCAGCTCCGGGCGAGGATATGTCGGGAACCACCGGTGAACCGGTCGATCCCGAACAGCCAATGACAATAAGAACCGCCAGAAACAAAGATAAAAGCACTAATGGCCGTTTCATAAATAGCCTCCGGATTGTAGTAAAATTCAGATACCTTACCCCCGTCCTTATGGGTGTATCACGTAAATATAATAGCATAAATAACTGCGATATCAAATGCTTTCACATGATATTATAGTATTAACAGGGAGCAGCAATACCGGCATTGATGCATAAAAGGGGGTTATTCGACTGGAGAGTTTGCTGCTAAGCGGCCCTGTTCGGACCGGGTGGGGGCTGAATAAGCCTGTGTGCGAGCGCGACAACCGATCGCGCGGGAAGACTGCCCGGATACTTCTCAACGAACGGGCGTCGCTCCCGTCCGGCCTGCTCGACTATCGTGTCTTTCGGAACCCAGCCGAGATAATCGGCCTGGTCGGTGAGAAATTCACTCATCGCACCCATTAAGCCAACCGCTACACGTCTCGCGGCACGGTCGTTTCCCGCACGGTTAATAAGAAGCCTTATCGATGGTGCCGGTGATCTTTTCAGGATAATTTTTATAAGCCTGTACGCGTTTACTGCGGATGCGCTCTCGGGGGCAGCGACTATAACCGCCTCATCGGAAAGCGCCGCAAGGTACTGCACCCCTTCGTCAATTCCCGCACCGCCATCCATGATGATGAAATCAGCGCTGTTGTCGAGTTTGTTCAGAACAGCTTCGAGTCGGCCGTGATTAAGAGCCTGCCTCGGGATGATTCCCGCAGCACCGGGAAGAAGCCACAGTCCGCTCGGAAGTTTAATAAGTGCGCTACGGACATCCTGTCCGGTGGTGATTATTCCGTCCAGTGTAATTTTCGGATTGATGCCGAGGATAATATCCGCGTTGGCAAGACCGATGTCACAATCGATGAGGATCGTGCGCTTCCCTAGTCGCGCGAGGGCCAGCGCCATGTTTACCGCGATGCTGGTCTTCCCCACGCCTCCCTTACCGCTCAGGAACACAATGCGACGCGCATGGTGAGGCGTCACCTGAGGTGTTACCTGCTCCACCAGCTGTCTTAGATTGTCTGCCTGATCCGACATATTCATAACTCACCATTTCAGGACCCGATAACCTCTTCCTCTTCCACAACATCCTCACAGGCTGCCTCGTCTCCGACGAACAGCCCGACGGGTTCGTTCCCCTTCAGCTCCGAGTTCTCATCGAAGTACCTCAGGTCCCGGAGCGATACCACGACCGGTGACCTCGACTTCTTTACCGTCGATTCGAAATCACGTGCCCTCAACGGATCGGTCCATTTTTTAGGATCGTACGTTATTGACATGTTTACTCGACCTTTCGACGCAGCAGCGCCACCAGCCCCGTTGTTGTAAGATTCAACTGGTCCGCCTGCGACCCCGGTACTATCCTTCCCCTCATCATCGCCGGTGTAAGCTGGACCACTTCCCAGCCTTCCGCGGACAATTTTGTCAGTTCCTCTGCGAACTCCCCGTACCTAGGCTCCGCTCCCGGATGACCGTAATCCAGTGGTTCAAGTATTTTGTATTCCCAGGCCATTAATTCTCACCCTCTTTTACGACATGCTTCGTCTTATGACGAGATTGATAAGATCAGATTCCTCACCCAGCACTATATCGTCCGGCACGCTCTGACCGTTTGTAAGGAAACTCGCCGGCAGACCTTCCTTATACATCAGGTTCAGCACCGGACCGAGTGATGTTGTTTCGTCGATCTTCGTAAAGATAAACCTAGTGTAATCCGCCTGCCTGAACCTTTCGCTTACGAGCTCCATGTCCACCGGACGGGTTGTTGCGCTGACGACAAGATGGCAGTCCACTTCCTCGTGAGTGTGGATAAGCTCCCTTAATTCGTTGATCCTGTCGTCGTTTTTCGGACTTCGCCCCGCCGTGTCAATGAAAATCCGATCCATGTCCGAGTAATACTCGATAGCCTCTCGGAACTCCGCCGGACTGAACACGACCTTGATCGGTATGTCCAGAATTCCCGCGAATGTCTTAAGCTGGTCGATTGCCGCGATACGATACGTGTCCGCGGAGATCAGCCCGACACGTTCCTTGTCGAGAAGATTCGCGGTGGCTGCGAGTTTCGCGAGGGTTGTTGTCTTTCCGACCCCGGTCGGACCCGCCAGCGCGAGCATCCTCGGGTTCTGACGGCCCTTAATACTCCCGCGCGCCTCAATGTTCGATGTGATCGTTCTCTGGAAAGATGCAAGCGTTTCCTCGAAATCCGTCAGCGATTCGGGATCGCACGCCTTCAGCGTTTCATGCAGCATCTCGTCGGCAATTTCTGTGCTTACTTCGTTCGCGATCAGCTTGTCCCTTAAATGCTCGAGCCACCTTGGAAGAACCTGCCTGTCGGTTTCTTCAGTTGTACTCACCGACGGGGCTACCCCGACGCTTTCCTGTATTGTTTTTCGTATGTCCGCTATATCCTGCGCGAGCCTGCTTATCTGGAGTTCGAGGTCCTTCGTAACCTCGGTTCTCGATTCGACCGGCGAGGTTGAGATCACCGGCGAGCCGCCCGGCGGATTGTAAATTACCGGTGACTGTGCCTGTGGTGATATCGACTGGTGGGCAGTCCCGATACCATTTGTACCGTTGCCGGTTTTTGGAAGGAGCCTTTCAAGAACCTCGTCATTTGTCAGACCGTTTGGTGCATTCACGCCGTTCGACCCGTTAAGGTCGCGCTCGATCCCGGCGTAAACCTCCACCATCGGCTTTCCGCCCACACCCAGAACGCCACCCTTCCTGTAACGCCGGGTTTTTACAACCGCATTCTCGCCAAGGTCTCGCTTGATCTGGCGGATAATGCGCGGGAGATCCTTCTCCTCTCCCTCGTATCTTTTAATTCGCATTACCATCGGCTGTCAGCTCCAGTAACCCGACAGATTCTATCTTCACGTCGGGGACTATCTCCGCGTAACTTACTACGGCAAGGTCCTTTACGGCTCCGCCAACAAGTCGCGCCATGGGAAGCCTGACCTTCGGCCCGACAAGCATAACAGGCCGAATACCCCGCTCTCTCAGCTGGTTCGCGAGTTTGACCAGGGATTCCATCAACTTAGTGTATACATCAGGAGCCAGCACAGGATACTGCCCTGCAGCAGTCTGACGCAGGCTCGATTCTAACAGATTTTCAAGACCCGGCGCCAGTGTAATTACCTTAACTTCTCCTTCCGATGACTGTACTTTTCTCGTTATCTGCCTCGACAGCGCCGCCCTCACATACTCTGTCAGAAGGTCCGGGTCCTTCGTGAGCCCGACATGGTCCGCGACCGTCTCGAAGATCATCACGAGATCGCGTATCGATATCCGCTCGTTGAGAAGATTTCTGCAGACCTTGAGCACATCTCCCAGGCTCAGTGCGTCAGGTATAAGCTCCTCGACAACAACCGGGTAATCTTCCTTCAGGCGATCGATAAGCGCCTGGAGATTCTGCCTGTCCAGGAACTCGTCCGCGTGCGACCGGATTACCTCAGTAAGATGCGTCGCGAGCACGCTTACCGGATCGACTATCGTGTATCCAAGCGCCTCGGCCCTCGGACGATCCTCCTCGGTTATCCAGTACGCCGGATACCCGTACGCGGGCTCCTTCGTCTCGATTCCAAGAAGTTCTTCCTCGGCAGTTCCCGGATTGATCGCGAGAAGTCGTTCGGTCAGAAGCTCGTTCCTCGCGACCGTGTTACCCCTGATCTTCACCACGTACTCGCTTGGTTTAAGCTGTATGTTGTCCCTGATACGTATCGGCGGGATAACTATTCCAAGTTCATTGGCGATCTGTTTCCTGATTATCGTTATCCTGTCGAGAAGGTCACCTTCCACACTCGTATCGACAAGCGGTACGAGAGAGAAACCGATCTCGATCTGCATCGGATCGACTCCCATCGTCTTAAGTACCGCCTCCGGCGTCTCCTTGGACGGTGTCGCGGCTTCGCGCGTACGCTGCGCGGCCTCCTCGGTCTCCACCCTCTCGCGCCCTCTTATAATGGTGTTACCGATATAGTATATCGCGATGGCAATCGGGACGAGAAGCAGCTTCGGCATTCCCGGAACCAGCGCAAGAAGTAGCATTGCACCACCAGCAAGCATAAGCGCCCGCGGTTTCTCACCGATCTGTTCGAGAATGTTGATACTGACGTTCTTGTCGCTCGCTGCGTTCGTCACCATGATACCGGTCGCGACACTCATAAGGATCGTCGGAAGCTGGCTGACAAGTCCGTCACCGATAGTCAGCGTGGTGTAGGTGGTCACCGCATCTCCCGCCGTCATTCCCATCTGAGCCATTCCAACTATAAACCCGGCGCCTATATTCACAAGGGTTATGATTATTCCGACAATCGCGTAACCCTTGACAAACCTCGCCGCACCATCCATCGCCCCGTAATAATCCGCTTCCTGCTCGAGCTTCCTCCGTCGCTCCCTTGCCTGGTCCTCTGTAATAAGCCCGTTGGTCAGATCGGCATCGATCGACATCTGCTTGCCCGGCATCGCGTCGAGGGTGAACCTCGCCGCGACCTCGCCTATACGCTGTGTTCCGTTCGCGATAACGATGAAGTTAACCGCGACCAGAATCACGAATATGACCGCACCTACAACATAGTTGCCACGGATTACCCAGTTACCGAATGTATCGATGATGTTGCCCGCGTCCGCAATCGTGAGAATCGATCGCGTCGTCGAGATGTTGAGCGCGATGAAGAACACCGTCGAGATAAGTATCCACGTCGGAAATACGGAGAACTCGAGCGGGTCGTTGATCGAAATCGCGATGAGGATTGTAATGAACGAACCGGCAAGAGCGACCGCGATGAAAAAGTCCAGCATCCCGGTCGGAAACGGGATGACCATCATCACGACCGACATTAGAACCATGACCGGGAAAAGGAAGTCCCTGGTCTGGAAGAATCTGGAGAGGAATGGTCTTCTTGCCGCTGTTTCCATGCTTATATACAGGTTGTGGTGACGGACATGCGTCACCCGGACTGAATTAAATCCAGTAAGAATATAATCGACTTAATAAGAATGAAAATTACCTGTTTGGGGGTAGTTGTTATAGGTAAATAGATTATAGGGTCGGGAGCGATCACCCGGATAATCGGGTCATCCGGCCCATTTGTATGCCGTCACCATCGGAGTCGTGCCCTGGTGAATTACATGAATCGCGAGATTCGTGTCATCGATATCAAGCCTCAGCGCGGCACCATTCATGTACGGAAGCCCGCCTACCGACGCGACGAAATTCCCGTCGTAATCAAACATCCTTATGACGTTGTCCGAGCAGAGTACACAGATCCAGTTGGAAGGCTGTCCGGCGTTCTTGAGTGGGAGAATCTCCACGTCAAGCGGCTCGAACGTAAGCGGTATCGTGTTGTAAACCATGTTCTGAACGTCGATATCCGCGTCTATGATCTCGAGGACGTTCTCCGGCGCACCCTCCGCGACCGCGATCCATGCGTGACCCGCATAACCGCCTGTGATCTCCATCAGGAGCGAATCGTCCACGTCAATCCCGGCAACCGCGTCACGGTTAACGACTCCCGGACCGCTGCCCTCGTCGAGCGCGGCCTCGAACCCGATGATCGACGGGTTGGTCTCGAAATCAAGGGGTGGTTTCAGCGCCATTATGTCAACCACCGGGAACGCGGTGTCATCGCCGGAATCAAAAACGAGCGCCATGTGAAGTAGCCCGTCCTTGCGGAATCCCGACGCGTATTCCACCGGCCTGACAATCGCGTCGTATGTTACCGGCGGTCCCTCATCCTTTCCGAGAACGAGTACATTCGCCGTGAGTTTGAGGCCCTCGTCACCGAGCATGTTCCAGAGCGTGATCCTCTGACGCGCGACAATCGGCGGTACGGTACTGCCATCGAGAACCTCCGATGATGTGTTCGCCTCGCCCCATTTCAGCGTGAAGATCGAGTCAGCCGTTGTGTCCGGAATCGTAACGTCCGCGAAATCAAATCTCGAGTTCGGCATATCGAACGGGGTTATCGGCGCACCCGTATCCCCGTAGTACAGTCCAAGGGCACCGTCGGAATAACCGTCGCGCCAGAAATGGTACGTGTCGTCATGACCGAACACCATCGACACCTGTTCGCCGTTCTCCGCACCCATTACCGAAATGTCCATGCCGTCCGTCGGACCGTTCGGCTGGTCGAGGGGAAGATTCTGATAGATCACCTCAAACGATCCCTGCATTATGGGTCCCGACTGTACTACCGTCACCGGCAGGTAGTTGTAGGTCGATACGCCACCGGATGTCGCGGTGACTTTGCAAAGATGCGTTCCGATGCCCTGACCGGTAGCGTTGTAACTCAGGCCACCGAGTTTCCAGATGTTCTCCTCGAAGAACACCATCGGGGTATCAGGCGTTCCACCGATGGGAGTAAGGTCCACCGTCACGCTGTCGATATTCTCCTGCCAGTCCCCGACGCGACACCTGAGTTCCACCATGTTCGATCCGTCCGACTGGAACTCGTCGTTCGCGGCAAGTCCCCAGATTCCGTACGGTTCCTCCTGGTTTCCGGGCCACGACGCCTGGAACAGGTAATCCATCTCCGTGAATTTCGTGAGTCCGCCCTTCTCAAACCGCAGCATCTCGGTATGCGACGCACCGCCTTCGAAAGTCCTGTTCCCGACACCCGTGTCCCAAGCGGCATACGGGTTAGGCGTTGTGTCGCCCGGAAGACTGAAAAGGAACGTGTAACTGTCGGGATTCAGGAATTTGATATCGCCCGACGTTCTCACGATTCCGGTTATATCGTATCCGGTTACGGCTGTCGGGTTTTTAAGCGTGATGTTGAAATCGAACGTGTTCGGTCCCGGAGGGGGTCCGAGTTCAATCTTGAGACACGTTGGGCAGTTCAGAATTATCGACGTGATGTTGAAATGGCCCTGCTCGGTACGACGCGGGATCACTTCTATCGTCCCGTCCTCCCAGAGGCGAACGCGCCAGATACCAATCAGGTCATGACCCGCATCTTCCGGGATCACCCAGTAATCCTGAAGCCCGGAAGACGGCAATACACCAGTGTATACCGCCTCACTTCCAGCCAGGCTCATTCCCGGACGTGTAAGGTCGACCTCGTCAACTGGTGGTGTCGACGGATCTCCGCTTCCGGAACATCCCGTGGCTATCAGAATAATAAAAACAAGTAACAGGGGTAACCTGGTGCTTTTCATGGTAAATCCAACTCCGGTGGTATATTCAATTAGATGCAGTTTTCGGCATAATAATGCTTTGAATATCCGAACAACTCTTACATTCAGTATATCATGCTATTATATGAGCCGGGGCGAAATCACATGGTTCATGTGCAACCGTAAATAAGTAATCCAGTCATACCTGTGGGGGGATATAAATCAGTTACCATGGTCATAAGGTGAAACGTTAATGTCTTTCGGCTGGCTTATATGGCTGCTGTTCATCATCATCCTCATCGGATCGGAAAGATCCCACCTGTCCGAATTATGGGGATGGGATTTCGGCTATCGTTCCCGCCGGAACTACAGGATTCGTCACCCCGCAAAAACAGCATTCGAACAGAGACTCGAACGGGCGAAGGCGGGAGAGTCCGATGTCGTTGTCGTTTCCCGTGACGAGCACATCGCGAATCCGGACCCCGATCTCGAAACCCTCATTAAAGAAGACAAACTCGACGAGGCCATGAAACATCGCGACGCGATAGCTAAGATCGCGGAGGAAATGGACGATGATGACTCGATGCGCAAGTACGCGGTCTACGGTGCGAGAATTGCCCATGCAAAAAAGCAGGTCTCATGGGAAAAGCGTCGCCAGCTGATAAAGAAATACGAACCCGTCTTCATCAGTGAAAAACCGGAACCGGCCAGTGACCCGATCGAGATAGAGCTGCATGACAAGCCTCCGGAAAAGAAATCTTCTCCACCGATATGGAGACTGCGAAAATCTAAACCGGCTCCCGCGAAAGCCTCGTCCGCTCCCGAACATGCGATGCATGTCGATAAGGACGACATGTCGATTAAAAAGCATGCCAAACCACCGTTATGGGGTAAAAAGACCGGGAAACAGGTTCCCGAACCCGTAAAACCGGAACCGGTTAAGACTGAAAAAGTTGTCACGCCGCCCGCACCCCCGCAACCTCCCTTAAAGAAAACACCTTCACCCGGACCACCGGAGGTCAAAGTTCCGGAAACATTTACTCCGCCACCGGTCGGGCCGGTGAAACTCGCCCCGTCGGGTACAACCGGCTATAAAAGCGGCCCCCTCAGGTCGGATGAATTCATGAAATCGAAAACCACTCCCGCGGATTCCGATAAACCTGACGCGAAAAAATCTGACGACGATGACGAATACACAAACCTGATCTCGATCTGATTTGCAGTAAAATTAAGATATAATAAGAACTGAATTATCATTTACACTGCCATGGGATTTACGTTACTGATAATGGTCATGCTGGTTTTGATCCTTCTGGCGATCAATCCCAGGTCGTTTGGAAACTGGACGCGCGGGTCCTGGATCGACCTTTTCGCCAAAGGTTTCAGACGTTCGGGCAGTGACCTTGAGATCCGCGCGGATTTCAGAGAGCGCGAGTACATGCACATCCCGCACACCGGGGTCGAGGCCGTCCTGATATACCCGGACCCCATACTCGACAGGCTGATCTACGAGGAAAGATTCGAGGAGGCCAACCATTACAGGATGACTAAAGTCGTAGCCGCCCGCGAATCCCGTAACGACGAAGACCTGAGAACGTACTCCATCTACCGGAACCTTATCGCGAACGCGCACGCGGCACGCGATAATGCGCATCGCGCAACTATCAAAACACGATACGCTGCCGCAAAGGAGGAGCTGCGTAAAAAGGATCCAACTTATGAAAAACAGGAAAATCAAGTCGATCCGATGGCCCTTCCCGATGAGCTTAATCCACCGGTGGAGCCTGACGACTCACGTATAAGCTTCCTTGAAGTTCCGCATACAACTGCCTCCCGGCGTGCTCCCATAGACGAGGCCCCGATACCGCAGCAAGTACGGGATTCGTATTCGCCTTCATCAAAAGATGAAAATCCGCCCGAAGCGGAATCCGTTAACAACACACTCGATGAAAACGACGAATATGAAGGTCTGATTTCAGTCTGATCCGGTCACGTAAATCTCCGGCCTGTTTTCCCTCATCCACCGCTCAGAGAAATCCACGACATCCCTTATCCCGAAGTACCTCGACTCGGCCTGCCCGATCTTACCCCTTCTCAAACTGTCGCCGCTCTTGTCAAACTCCGCGCCAATTACCGCAAAAAATTCATCGTGACATTCCGGTTCCCGGATATCCACCCACTCACGCTTTCCATCCACAAAAATCGGAGCCCCGTTTACAGAGATTATCGGATTCTCTCCATACGCATGATACTCCGCGAGATGCATCGATGTGCATGTCTCGTAGGTTGTACCCAACATGAGCACCTTCCCATCGAGCTTATACATATGGCCGAGAGGACTCTCGTCTCCATGTCCGAAGTGAAGCGGGTGATCCGACGTTATCTCCCGGGCTTTCGGACCCTTCGCGCAGAATGAAACCTGCGGATGGTTACTTCTTAATACACCATCAATCTTCCTGAACGTCTCCGCCACGGCTCCCATAATGCGTGTCGGTGTGATGTCCTTCCTGTACGCGGGCATTGATTCTTTTATGACCGGAACCCACGATTTCGGTACGGGTGGTCTCGACCAGTTAGTCGGATCGGAAAGAGACCCGGTAAAACCGGGCATCACTATTGTCCCGTCCTGACCGACGACTTTCTCAAGCGCTAGTATAACCGCGACAGGTCCCCCGACCACCCATCCAATCGAACTTAACGAACAGTGAATGAAGAGCACCGCTCCCGGCTCGATACCAATCCTATTCATGTCTTCAGCGAGTGAGTCTACCGTCACCGGAAGTCCTTTTGTCGCCTCGATGACATCTTTTTCAGACATCGTTGAAAACTTCCGTCACCAGGTCCATGAGCTGTCCTGCCAGCTTCTTCTGCCTCTCGTCATCCGCACGCTCCAGGAGAATCGACGCGCACTCCCTGTAATGCCACGCGATCTTTTCCTTGCCCCTCGCGAACCGTGTCCACACTTCCTCTCCGTCCACCTCAAGGTCACGCGCGAGGTTCATCAGGTTGTGAAGCTTGTCCGCGTTCTCGACAAGGCGCACATCGGCCGATGCGTTCCGGATCAGGTCATGCGTGTGTTTTTTACTTTCCTCCCATGGCTCCACTTCATCGGGAACACTCACTCCTGCCACAACATCCCCGATCTGATCTCCGAACTCGTCCCTTACTTCCTCGATCGTCATCTCGGTATCCTCGACCGTGTCGTGAAGGATAGCCGCAGCCACAAGGTAGTCGGGATAGCCCTCCCTCATAAGGATAAGCCCCACCGATACAGGATGCGCTATGAACGGAATTTCAGGATTCTTCCTGAAGTGGTTTCGATGTGCCTTCGCCGCTACTTCTATAGCCCTGTCGATTACATCAAGCTTTCGTATGTCTTTTTTAACTTCCATCCGATCCGGTATCACTGTTAATTCCCCGTCCCGCCCGAACCTCTTTCACTCCTCCTCGTCGACCTCCCCTTCATCCTCCTCTTCATCTTCGTAATCCTGCGCCGGTCTTCCGGACGGGATCATGAGCAGTATCAGAAGCCCTACTATAACCACCGGAATCCAGTTAGCCAACACATTGAAGTAAAAAATGTGACCAGGCGCTTGTCCAGGCCCGAGGATTCTGACTATTTTTTCCGTCCCCGTGAACCTTGCCGTCAGAAGGCTTACGTACTTCTGAAATCCCCCCTCCGGCCTGTCGGCGTATATGTCATAGTACAGGAGGAATACATTTTCAAACACGAGCACCGGATCGATGTAATAGGTGTCAACCCTCTGAAGAGTGTCGGTTCCCGCGTAATCTGGCACTATCACACCGGCCAGTTCGTACCTTGTGAACCCGGTCTCGCCGATATCCGGAAGTCCCGACGCAATCCTCGACTGTATCTCTGCGGCCGACAGCGGCACGTGTGAATTTTCCGGGTAAAACACGCAGTTGAACGTCGGATCGTTCACGTACCATTTCCCGTGCTCGTTCGAAAAAACCTCGACAGTCACATGCGTGTCCGGCGGACCGTCCACCCAGTCGTTGAGGTACATCTCGTCGCGTACAAGCTGTACCACCCTCGCACGGTATCCCTGCGTTATCAGCACAGCGCAGTAAACCGATGCGAGCGATCCGCATGCGCCGCCGCGACCGTTCAGGTAACCCTCAAGAATTTCCACGGGATCGTTCGTTTCAGGGCTTTTTTCAATCGCTGGGCATGTCGTTCGTACAAGATTTCTCAGTGCGACTGTTACTTCAAAATCCGATGTGATCCCGTCCAGGATACCCGCGCTTGCAACAAATCCCTCGAGAGTTTCCCTGTCGCCTGGGCCGATTGAGTACGGCGGATTAGGAGCGGCCTCGGAATACCAGCGGTCACGGTTCGATGTCTCCTCCCATCCGAGAAGACCGGACGGGGATCGCTCCCTCACCCACAGGAGAAGGCCAAGCTCCATGAGGATAGCCACGAGTAACAGGAACCGTGCTGTCCGTTTAAGGCATCCCATTTACGGATGGAAATATACCACGCAAATCATTCAGTTTCATTCAGGCTGTACAGATGGTCGAGTATCCTGCGCGAGTGAGCTTCCCATGTGTGTTCACTCAGCGCTTCCTCGCGGGCATTCGCGCCAAGCTTCCCGGCGAAATCCATGTCCTCGCAGAACCTGTCTATAGCAGTCGCAAGCTCCATCGCGTCACCGGGTTTTACAAGCAGCGCAGTCTTCTCGTTCTCCAGGATATCCCCGAGCTGATCGAGATCGCTTGCGATAATTCCCTTGCCAAGCGCCATGTATTCGAACAGCTTCGTCGGACTTCCGAAAAATGGCGTCCCGTCCGCGTTCGGAACGTGCGGGCTCAGAAAGAAATCCGAACACATAAGGTATCGCGGTGCCTCGTCCTGCGGAATCAGCCCGGTCATCGTTACACGGTCGTCGACTCCAGCCACTTTAAGCTGATCCCTGACCTTGTCGAAAAGTGGCCCTGCGCCTATCAGGAGAAAATGAAGCTTCGTGTTCTTGCTCAGTGCGAGCGGTATCGCGTGTGCGAGAACCTCGACACCATGCCACGGGCTGAAAGTCCCGATGAATCCCGCGACCCTTAATCCCGGCCTGATCCCAAGCTCCGCCTTCAGTAAATCTATGTCGTCCTCCGAATAACGCGACGGATCGAATCGCTCCGGGTCGACCGCGTTCGGGTTAACAAGCACACGCGACTCATCGATTCCCATTTCCACAAGCTGATCCTTCAGTGGTTTGCTGACCACCGTGATCATCGCGGATGATTTAAGTACCCGGTCCTCGATAAGCTCAGCGACCTCGGGATACTTAAGACCCCTTCCCCAGTGCTCCTCAATCCACACCTCGCTCCCGTTGTACTCGAGGATAAGCGGCACGCCAAGATGCTTTGCTATCGATGCCGGGGCATAGCAGTCAAGCGAATACCTTGCGTACACCGCTTCCGGCACGCAGTCACACTGAAAATCCGCGCTTTCTATCAGGCGATGGTTGTACGCGAGGAGAGAATGCTCGCGTTCGTTTGTGAAGAACGGGTCCGGCACGACCCTCGTCAGCGGAACGCTTGTATCGACAAGCGTCGGCCTGGCCCATGACATTACATGTACGCTTACACCGGCTTTACGGAAGCCATCTATAACACCGGCGACATGCCCTATGCTTCCCCCGGCCTTCACGCCGAACCAGAGGTCGGTCCGCATGTAGAGAATTCTTTCTATCGTGTCGGGAACCTTCGGATATTCGCCTGCACCTTTTTTCAGTTCGGCAGTGATCTCTCGAAGAGTCACGTTGACAAGGTTGTTTCCCCGTATCTTCTGAAGAACCGAATTCGGGAACTCCCTGAAAAAATAACCCGGCCATGTAAGCTCGGTAATTTCTCCATTAGTTTCAATCGCAACACGACGTTTCGCGCCTGACAGAAGGGCAAGCATGAAAAGTGACGATCGCTGCGACTGACGGTTCCAGTCGCGAGTGTGAACGGCCAGTATCCCTGCTCCGGATTCCCTGATAAGTTTTCTCAGATGATCCAGTCCCGCCTTTGCGCCACGTTCGCGAATATCCGAACCGGTGATTGTTTCCGAAATGACTGCCCCAAGCTTGTCGCTCAGGACATCGTAGTCTGTCTCGGACTGCGGGAGGAGATTCAGTATCAGGGCATTGGATTTCACGAAGTAGAGTATACGAAGACAGCATGCCGGGGACAACTTCAGGGTGGCATAATCAAATCATCCAGGCTGTGCGGGACGCATCGATGTAGCAGATATTATCAATATGGGAATAGCACGATACTGAACATGCGGGAACCTGTGCCCGGGGTCAAATTGACATCATTTATGTCTTGAAGCCTGAACGAAGATTCCGGGAAAATGAAGCATTTGGTTATGCAGCAATGCACTTTTACCAATAAACCCTGACATCCCAGAGCATCCATAGCTAATAATATGTTTACTTAGGTTAAATGATTTTCGGACTCGTATAACTAGGCGTTTACTTACCTGTTTATATATTTACTATTAACATGATGTAGGCAATCTAAGCCTATAACCATGCACCTTTAACATTAATCGTCCAACTGGCGGCAATAAAGATATTAACTAATTAAAGAAATGGTTGGCATGCAAAAGGGGCTTGAATGAATGGTCGTTCAGTATTTGCAACGAATCTAATAAAATTCGTGAAATATCGGTTTTTTTCATTGACAATCCTAAACCCATTCGGTATGTTGCGGTTGTAAATAAATCAATCTGTCTCCCCCGGAGGAATTATGGAAGTTATTTATTCTTCAGT
>Ga0272443_10002358_pt1 | contig 24340 bp, 19 predicted proteins | sample SSMAcet12_FD_193581 | JGI IMG/M metagenome (GOLD analysis project Ga0272443, IMG submission 193581) | Marine sediment archaeal communities from Little Sippewissett salt marsh, Falmouth, MA, United States - SSM-Acet-12 | ecosystem: Environmental > Aquatic > Marine > Wetlands > Sediment ...
ATATTTTCAGCAATGCTGGGGTGGCTGCGCCAGCGGTTGAGGATGGTCTTGATCTTTTTACTCATGCGATTCTTCGAATATTTGTTTTATTAATCATAATCTGATTTATCGCTGAATGCAACATGCAGTTAGGGTAACCCCTGAGTATTAACAGCCTGACTTCATTTTTTTTATGTCTTATAAAGGTAATCTCGAAAATGACTGATGATTGTGGGAATTATCCCGTTGATCTTCAGGAATGAGTGTATCCTTGAATTGACACAGGCAATGGAAATTATCCGTGATCTTGCTTCTCTTTTAGGAGTCTTTCTTTTTTCTTCTTCGCCTTGCGGACCAAATAAGCCATGTAAGGATAGCGCAGGTTCCCGATTGTCAGTCCAAGCCGGTAAAAGAACTTCGCATCGAAGCCTGGCAGGATGGTATACTTCCCCTTTTTAACATCCTTGAGGATCGATTTGGCAACAACTTCAGCCGGCATCACATTTGCCATCCCGGCGATCTCTTTGGTTTCGAATGGCTTCAACGGCTCTTCAAAATCCAATTGGGGAGTCTTTGTGTCGGCAGGAAAGACGATCGAGACCTGGATACCCAGGGGCTTCAGCTCAGCCAGGAGGACATCGCTCAGGCCACGCACGGCATACTTGGAAGCGCTGTAGCCGGAGTAGCCAAAAACACCGATGAATCCCGCTTGAGAAGAGAGGTTCACGATCGTACCTGAACCGCGTGCGATCATCCCATCCACCAGGCTTTTAATAACGTGCAGGGTGCCGTAATAGTTGATATCCATCAGTTGATGGAAGATATCCACATCCAATTCCTGAAAGTAGCCGGGGTAGGTAACACCGGCGGAATTGACCACCAGGTCAGGGAGGCCACGGCGGGCAACCAAACGTTTCAAACCATGATCCAGGCTTTCATAATCGGTGACATCGCAGGAGATCGTTTCAACGATTTGATCATCAAGGGTTCTGAGTTCCTGAAGTTCCGCTTTTACTTTGGCGAGTTTTTCCTCATTCTGAGCAAGCAAACAGACATGCGTGCCTTCCTGAACGAGCAGTCTTGCCAGGGCAAGGCCGATCCCGCTCGAGCCGCCGGTGACCAAGGCAAGGTGATAGGTTCTCATTAATGCCCCCCGCATGTCTTACAGGTGCCGCCAGAACAGCCGTCGCACCCGCTGCTCCCTGTGAGTGAACGTCCACTGCTGGAAGCGTTGAATAAAGAGACAAGCCGTCTGACGTTCACGCTGCTGCATTTGATGCACTGCACCGGTGCATCCGCGTCTTGGATGCAGCGAATCATCTCAAATGTGGTCTGGCAGTCCTGGCAGGTGTATTCATATATTGGCATATACGATCGATTTCCTTATAATTGTTAAAAAACCTGCTCAATTTTAGCGCAGGATCTTGCGAAGGTCAAATAACCAGAAGGGCTGTGGTATCCGTGACTTCTATCAAGAAGGTCTATTCCTACATTACCCATCAGGACCTGCTTCTGCTATTCGTGCATGTTGACTTCCCGGAAGCCGGTATCCAGGTGCCCGGCGGGACGGTTGAACCCGGGGAGACGCCAATTGATGCAGCTTGACGAGAAGTTCAGGAAGAAACCGGCTTGAAGAGCCTCCGCATTGTCAGGAAATTGCGAGTTGCGAAGCGCGATCTGAGCGAATTCGGATTGAAGGCTGTCCATGAACGGCACTATTTCCACCTGACGGCCACTCGCTTCCCGGGTGACTCGTGGATATCCTATGAGGATAAACCCTCAGATGGCACGGAAGGTTCGATCGCATTCAGGTTTTACTGGGTACCGCTTGGTGATGTCCCTCCGCTGGCAGGGGAACTGGATGAAATGCTGCCAGAACTGATGCAGTCATTAAGGAAATGAAGCCAGTTCAAGACTGGCTTCATAAATTTCGTTTTTAAGTAGAATCGACTATTTGTATCTCTCCCTAATTGCGGGGATCAAGTACTCGTTGAACGAGCGTTCGCAGTCGTAATCGGGCTGCCAATCCCAATCCCGGCGTGCAGCAGAGTCATCCACGCGCTCCGGCCATGTATCGATGATTTTTTGGCGGCATTCGTCCACACCGAATTGAATGTCTGCATCCTGGAATGCAGAAGTGACCATGTCGTAGATGTCCTGAGCTGAAATGCTGAAGCTGGTCACGTTGTAGACCAATTGGGACAGCCTCTCCTGTGGGGCGGCAGCCAGGGTGACCAGGGATTTGACCGCATCCGGCATTGCCATAAAGGGGATGGTGGTATCCGGGCGGACGAAGCAGGTATAGGGTTCGCCTTTGGCAGCGGAATGGAGCATCTCTGGGCCGTAATCGCTTGTCCCGCCAGTGGGGATGGTTTCCGCACTGATCAGTCCGGGGAAGCGGATCGACCGGAAATCGACGGTCTCGGATGTGCCGCAATCCGCAGCGAGCTGGCGATAATAGAAATGATAATACCTGCCAAGATGTTCGCAGTAGAGCTTGTTGCATCCATACATGGTGGTGGGTGTGGCCCAATCTTCTTCTTTGGCGGATCCTGCTTTCATTTTTTCTTCCAGGCTTGGGATGCCGTACGCGGCAATCGAACTGGGGTAGATGAATTTCACGGAAGCGCCCTGCCACTGGGACTGCTCGACCGCCAGCCGGAGCAGGTTCATGGTGCCTTCGACATTGATCCGGTGGGCGGTTTCAGGGTTGTATTCCGCTTTGGTGGATAGGATGGACGCAAGATGGAAGATGGTGGCGATTTCGTGCTCGACAACCAGCCTGCCAAGCAGCATCTGGTCGAGGATATCGCCGACGATATAGGTTTCACACAGGGGGCGTAAGGCTTTGTCCAGCGGGACAACATCCAAGGCAACGATATTCGCGTCGGTATGGTCTGATAGATAACGGATCAGTCCATGCCCGATTTCACCGTTTGCACCGGTGACCAGTACGACCTTTTGACGCATAAGTTCCTCCTAAGGTGATGGTGAGAAAAATGGGATCGCGTACGTTAAATTGCGAAATTAGATTCATGAAAATTTTGGAAAGGTTGGTGAGTTTCTTCAACTTTAATAATTACTCATTCAGAGTCATTGTGACGTTCATCCGGCGTATCTGGTCGATTGACTGAGAGGAGACTGAAAGGACGATCACACTCATATCATCCAGCGGCCGGCCTTCATCCATGCGAATAGCCCGCTGCAAGAGGAAGTCAGCAATTTCTTGAGCAGAAGGTTCCTGTTCATCAATGAAGGCGTCAATTGTTGTCACGACGTCAGAGATTTGTTGGTCCTGACTACCAGCATTGAAGACACCGTCGGAAAAAGCGATCACCGCCAAGCCGCGTTTGATTTGCAGTTCAATAATCGTGGGATTGGATTCTATCCTGTTGCCCAAGGGCTCGCTTGCAGAAGCAAGACGTTCCACCATGTCATCACTGATCAGAAAGACAGGGACGGGACTGTTGCGGGAAATAAGAATGGTATCAGTCTGCAGGTCTGCACTGATCACATTCAGGTTAGCCTTGACCTTACCGTTAAATTCTGTGAAGATGCTGCTGACAGCAGCCCGGATGGCAGCGCTGTCGCGCACGCCAGCGCTGATGTGGTTGATCACCCGATGGGTGACCATGGTTGAGATGGCTTTGTTGTTCTTACCTTCAATCTGGCCGTCAGCCATGACAACAGATAAACCGCCATTTGGTCGTTCGATGATCTCGACCGTATCCCCGCTGTCTGCATGACCGTATTTATCGATCTTAGAAACAGCAATTCTCAATTCCATGACTTCATTTTACTTCATTATTGCTGCGTTAAAAGAATTCGATTTTATTAAGAGAACTGCAATATTTCCGGTGAGTGCAGGATGGAATATAATAATTTAAGGCAAGGTCGAATTTTTATGCAAATTCACGAGGTGAAAAATGATTAAGCGAAGATTTATGTTCGTAATTATGGCTGTTCTCATGCTGTCAGCATTTACTGGCTGTGATGGCTTTTTCAAGAGTGGACAAAGCATCTCGGAGATCCAGGGTGCAGGGCATTTTTCGCCCTATATGAATGAAGAGGTCAAGAATGTCCGTGGGATTGTCACGGTTATCAGTTCGACCGGATTCTGGATGGAATCGGATGATCCGGACGATGACCCGGCATCCTCGGAAGGGATTTTTATCTATACCAATGCTGTTCCCTCAGTGAAGGTTGGAGACAAGGTTTCTGTTGATGGCGTGGTAGAGGAGATGTATCCCGGCGGCGTGGGGACCGAGAACCTGTCCATCACACAAATCAAGAAGCCTGTCGTGGATGTCCTCTCAAGCGGGAACGAACTTCCCGATCCGGTTATCGTCGGTGAGGTTGGACGAATACCGCCCAACCAGGTGATCGATAACGATACAAACGGAGTTATCGTATCCGAAACGACGGTCTTTGATCCCGAAGAGGATGGGCTTGATTTCTATGAAAGCCTGGAGGGGATGCGCATACAGATCAACGACGCTCTGGTTGTTGGACCGACCAACAGCTATAAGGAAATTGTGGTTGTGGGTGATATGGGTGAGCATGCCGGCGTATTCTCATCTCGTGGTGCCCTGGTGATGCAGGCAGATGATTACAATCCCGAGCGGATTGTCCTTGATGACCGCCTGGCCGAAACGCCTTTTGTGGGGATTGGAGATTATTCCGAAGAGCCCATTATCGGTGTCGTGGATTATGAGTACGGCAATTTCAAGATCCTTCCCACTCTTGAGATTTCGTTTGTCTCTGGCGGCCTGGCACAGGAAGACCCAATTGCACCGGCAGAAGAAGGGCAGCTGCGTGTGCTGAGCTACAATGTTTTGAACCTCGCCGCACCAGATACGGAACGCATTCAAATCCTAGCTGAGCAGATCATAGATCTGTTTGCCAGCCCGGATATCCTGTGCCTGCAAGAGCTTCAGGATAATAACGGTGCACCGAACATGGACGGTGTCGCTGCTGACCAGACCTATCAGGCCATCATTGATGCCATCCTGGCTGCAGGCGGTCCGGAATACGGTTATCTCAATATTGATCCCAAACCGGAACATGATGGCGGAGAACCGGGCGGTAATATCCGTGTAGGTTTCCTATACCGGCTGGACAGCGGCCTGACGTTCGTTGACGCGCCTCAGGGTGATGCTGTGACTGCTGTTGAGGTCCTGGAAGAGGACGGCAGCCCCATGCTCTCGCTCAATCCCGGGCGGGTCGACCCCGACAATGATGCTTTCGATTCCAGCCGCAAGCCGCTGGCGGTGCAGTTCACCTATCAGGGTGAATCGCTCTTCCTGATCAACAACCACTTCATTTCAAAGGGCGGAGATAATCCAATCTTTGGGGAAGTTCAACCGCCTGTCTTTGGCTCAGAGGAAATCCGAAACTTGCAGGCGCAGGTCGTGCATGATTTCGTCGCTGAACTGCTGGCGGTGGACCCGGATGCCCGCGTGATCGTCATGGGCGACCTCAATGATTACCAGTTCGCGGCACCCATCGAGATCCTGGCAGGCGATATCCTCAACGATCTGATCTTCACCCTGCCGCTTGAAGAACAGTACACCTACGTCTACGATGGCAACAGCGAAGTACTGGATCATATGATGGTCAGCGATACGCTCTTTGATGTGCTGGTTTCCTTCGACATTCTGCATATCAACAGCGAATTCGATTACATGTCGCAATTCAGTGACCATGATGTTTTGATCGCGACCTTTGAATACGAGTGAGCAGATGAAAAAAGCAATTCAGATCTTTTTGTGTCTTGCTTTTATCTTGGGGCTGGCGGCCTGCCGGAAGACGGATGAAACGGTCTCGGAATCGTATGAAGTCGTCGAAGAAGCCGCTGTGCTAGAGATCAATTTATCGGGGCCTATCACCCGTGCGCAGGCGGAAGTCTCGGCGATGGCGTGGTGCGGCGACCGTTTAATCCTCGTCCCACAGTATCCTGGCATGTATGAGGGAAATGTCTTCTCTATCTCTAGTGAGGAATTGACTGCCTACCTGGAAAGTGACGCCCCAGAAGCCATCGAGCCTGTTTCGGTCTCGTTCGACGATGAAGGCTTTTCGGACCAGGTCAGTGGGTTTGAAGGTTTCGAAGCGATTGTTTTCAATGGGGAAACATTCTATGTCACTTCGGAAACGCGCGGCGAGGATGGGATGCTGAGCTACCTTGTCAGGGGCACCGTGAAAGGTGATTGTGAGGGTTTAGTTCTGGAGACGGATGTGAAGACGACGATCCAGGCGCAGGCGGACCTGAGCAATATGAGCGATGAGACTCTCCTGATCAATCAAACCCGGGTTTACACCATCTATGAAGCCAACGGCGTGAACGTCAACCCAGACCCGGTCGCCCACGTCTTTGACCTGAGTCTTGATCCCGCTGGTGAGGTTTCCCTGCCAAACATAGAGTACCGCATTACCGACGCGACCACGGTGGATGAGGATGGTATCTTCTGGGCGATCAATTATTTCTATCCCGGGGATACCAAGTTGAAGCCGGGTGAGGATAAGATCGCTACGGCATTTGGGATTGGGACGACCCATCAATCCGCAGAACAGGTTGAGCGGCTGGTCGCCTTCCAGGTGGGGGAGGACGCGATCACACTGGCAGGGATTCCCTCTATTTATCTGACACTGGATGAGGAGAGCAACAACTGGGAGGGAATCGTGCGTTATATGGACGGCTTCCTCATGGTGACGGATGAATATCCCACCACGCGGCTGGTGTATGTGGTGGGCATTGGCAATGAATGATCTTTAGGGTAATTTCATAGAAGTCGCGATAATATTTTGAGAACAACATTTTGTGGAAAATGGAGTGCAGCCTTCAGGCCGCCCAAATCGACGCCTGCCTCCTAGTGGGTATTGTAATCTCTAGGAGAGGATTTTGCGATTTTCCTGGGATAGAAAAACGCTGCTGATGCGTTGTTAATGCTTATGAAGTATAATGAATGTCCATTCGGGGATGACTGGCTTCGACGGGAGAGGCTGGTCCCGGATTGCGAGTCGAGAGGTACCGAACTCGTAAAATCAGTACACAAACTAAGTGCCAATCGCACTGACTACGCGGGTCTCCCCGTCGCTGCGTAAGCAGTTAGACTGAGACCTCTGACCTCATAGAGAGGTCACGTCCCCCATACCCCGTTCGCCTGGCCGGGGGTGGGTGTGGCGACACAAAGCCAGGATGCCATGCAGGACGCCGTTTAATGCATGAAAGAAGGGCTTTCGGGTCCTAACGGCTGGCGCAGGGGTCGCCCCGCTGACCGGCTAACCCTGGGCGAGATTGAATAGGACAGCTACACTCGTAGATATTCGAGGGTCGATTCTTTCGGACGCGGGTTCGATTCCCGCCATCTCCATGTGCACCCAAAAGCCGCCTTGCAAGGCGGCTTTTGGGTGAGTGAGAAAAGGTGGCTAATGGATGCAATTCAAAAAAATTGTTATGCTAATTGACTGAGAAATTTTGAAGAAGGCATGGGGATGAAAAATTTAAATATCAGGATGAAATTCCTAATTCATGCAAAGCCCAATTCCATTCAGTTGTTAGAACTGCACTAAGAGAAGATAATTCAGAGGCAATTGGGTCTTTTAGATTTCCACTAATATCACAAAAATCTTTTGTATTTGAAGTCATGAAGATGAGAGGCTGAGTAATATTATGTGATCTTATTTCTTGCATTATATGAAGCGAATGTTCATAGATGATGCAATCTTTATGCCCTTTCCCTTTGCGTGCTGGTGCTGTATCTGTTATTGTTCGAGTAGAGGCTTTATAAACGATATCATCACGTTCAACTAACTTCGTTGATATATTTAATAAATTCTCACTAAGATTATACAAAGATTCTGGTAGTTGAAAACTTGCATAATCGATATAATCAACGGACTTTCCAAAAACCTCAGTTAATGTATTCGCTACTTGAATTTGATGATTAAGTGTTTCAAAATGTTTTTTTGACTCTAAAAGAATTGAATTTGAATGTTTATTCCACTCATTTTCGACTAATGGGGGAAGAATTAAGTGCATAATATTATTAGTAGTTGCTATATATATACTTTGTGCTGATCTTAAAATTGTTGCTGCTTGTGTATGTGAATCGTAACGATAAGGCAAGCGAATCAAATCTAACAATGCACAAGTGTCACAAAATAAAATCGGCACTTGATTATCTATTACAAAAACAATAGCATCATCGACTGATAGATCAGGCATTTAAATACTCTTGTAGAGGGATTTCAGCAAACCGACTTCATTTTCATATTCGATGACTAATTTGTCAGCGATATCAGGACGCCAATTTTCATCCTCAACGAGCCATTTGAATAATTTATCAGGAGTGAGATTGTCACCTTGTGATACTATCGATTTTATAAAATCATACCATCGTGCTTTATCTGAAGGATGAGAATTTCCAGTTGATTTATTGGCAGCCTGTGAAAACGCTAGTAATTTTGAAGCTGACTCGTTTGAGACTAAACCGTTTAAAGTTAAATTATCTTTAGTCATTGTAATATTCAATGACAAGCTTGCTTCATGAGGTTGTAAACAGTATTGATAGAAATCATTAAGAATCTTGTTATATTGATCTTCAGTTAATTCATTAACATCTGGTCCTAAGGGAATGATATTAGAAACATAATAAGTATTGTTTTCTTTTTGGAAGAAAACTATTCTAGCTTTTTCTCTTTCTTCTTGTTTATCGCAAATAAATAAATAAAATTCTTTATCAACATCCTCATGGAGTTTCTTTTCACCCTCCAAATCCCGTGTCCATCCTAAGGGTAAATTAGAAAAAATTAATTCTAGAATTTCTGTAATCCTATCATCTGGGATTGTTACAAATAAATCTTGGAAGACTTTCATAGATAACTCCTATAATAAAACTATAGAAAAAATCAAAGGTTTAAGAGTTTCCTTTTAATATTATACAAGAAATCTAGCAAAATTATTGTATTGAGTATTTTGAAAAAAAATCAAAAAACGTGTATGAAAATATTTTCAGATCCCGGTCATAAAAAATATATCGCCTGAGATAACCTATTAAAATAATGATATATCCTTAGTTATTGTTTTCTTTTTCTATTTCACACACCAACCCCTTCAAATACGTCCCCTCCGGGAAAGCCAGATTGGTGGGGTGGTCGGGAGCCTGGCCCAGGTGATAGAGAATGCGCGCGTCCACACCTGCGTCAAGGGCGGCATCCGCGACGATCTTCTGGAAGAAGGGGGCATCGATCCCGCCGGAGCAGGAAAAGGTCATCAGTACGCCGCCGGGTTTGAGCAGCTTGAATCCGTACAGGTTAATGTCCTTATATGCCCGGGCGGCTTTCTTGACCTGTGCGGCTGTGGGGGCGAACTTGGGCGGGTCGAGGACGACCAGGTCGAACTGGCGTGCGGCGTCGCGCAGTGTACGCAGCTCCTGGAAGACATCCCCCACGACCCACTCGCATTTATCAAGGGGCAGGTTATTGAAGGCCACGTTCTCTTTCGCCAGCGCGAGCGCTTCCTCGGAGGAATCAATCGAAATGACCGACTCCGCCCCGCCGGCGAGGGCATCGATGGTGAACCCACCGGTGAAAGCAAAGCAGTTCAGGACGGATTTGCCCTTTGCGATCTGCCTGCAGAAACGGCGGTTGTCGCGCTGATCGAGGTAAAAGCCCGTCTTCTGCCCGGCGACCAGGTTCACCTTGAACCGCAGGTCGTTTTCAAGGATCGTAAGGGGCTGTTCAGGGAGTGTCCCATGGAGGACGCCGGTGCGTGCTTGCAGCCCTTCGAGTTCCCTGACCGCGACATCTGAGCGTTCGTAGATGCAGGCGGGGTTGAGAAGAGCAACCAGGGCGTCTACGATCTCGTCTCGCCAGCGTTCTGCGCCGGCAGATGTGATTTGGAGTACAAGTGTGTCATTGTAGCGATCAATGACCAGCCCGGGCAGGTTATCAGATTCGCCATGCACCAGACGGTAGGCTGAGGCGTGTTCCTTGTAGATCCATGCTTCTCTGAGCTGTAGGGCACGGGCTATCCGTTCATGGAAGAAGGATTGATCAATCTGCGCCTCCTGATCCCAGCTCCAGATGCGCACCCTGATCTGGGATTGCGGGCTGTATGCACCCCAGGCCAGGAACTGACCGCCAAGGTTGTGGACTGCAACGGTCTCTCCCAACCCCGGTTCCCCTTCGACGCGCTGGACTGCGCCGGAGAATATCCAGGGATGGTGTCGCAGGACGGCTTTTTCTCGGCCTTTTTTGAGGAAGATGCGCTTCATGCTGACCTGTCCTTGATCAACTGCTGCAGGTCCGCTTCGGAGAGGATCGGGACGTTCCGGGCCTGCGCCTCGGTGTACTTCGATCCTGGGTTTTCGCCAAGCACGAGGAAATCCGTCCCCCCGCTGACGCTCCCGGTGACTTTCCCGCCGCTGCTTTCGATGAGTTCCTTGGCACCCTTGCGGCTCAGGTTGGGCAGGGTGCCGGTGACGACGAAGGTCAACCCATCCAATGGCAGGATAGTTGTTTCCTCACGCCGTTCTTCAATTGGCCACACGCCAAAAGCTTTCAGTTCATGGAGCATGTCCTGATTCTCTTCATTTGCAAACCACTCGACAATCGATTCGGCAATGTTGGGCCCAAATCCCTCAAGCGCTTCGATTTCATCGCTGCCTGCCATGCCGATCCTGTCAAGCGCCAGGAATTCGGCTGCCAGGTCCTGGGCGGCGACCTCGCCCACTAAACGGATGCCCAGCCCGGTGATCAGCCGCCAGAGGGGCTGTGACTTTGAGGCTTCGATTGCACTCAGCAGGTTGTCTGCTTTCTTCTCGCCGAATCCTTCCAGTTTCAATAGGGCAGACCTGTCTAACTGGTACAGGCCGGCGATATCTGTGACCAGACCTGCATCAACGAGCTGCTGCACGGTGTTGATGCCCAGCCCTACGATGTCCATAGCGCCCTGGGAGGCAAAATGTTCCAGGTTGCGCACAAGCTGCGCTGGGCAGGCGTTGTTGATGCAGTAGTAGGCCACCTCGCCTTCAGGGTTGACGACCGGTTCCCCGCAGGAAGGGCAGACCTCGGGCGGTATGTAACTTTCCTCCATGCCCGTGCGGACGTCCTCAATCGGACCGATCACATAAGGGATCACCTCACCGGCGCGTTTGATCAGGACACGGTCACCCACGCGGATGTCCTTTTCCGCGATGAAGTCAAAGTTATGCAGGGTGGCGTTCTTCACGATCACGCCGCCGATCTCGACCGGCGCCAGGATGGCAAAGGGCGTGAGTACGCCCGTGCGACCCACGTTGACGCCGATATCCAGCAGCTGCGTGGTCACCTCTTCGGCAGGGAACTTATAGGCGATTGCGCCGCGGGGGTCTTTCCCGACCACGCCCAGGCTTTCCGCCAGTGCGAGGTCATTGACCTTGATCACCATCCCGTCCACCTCATAAGGAAAGGCATCTGGATCTGCGCTCATGGATACATCCATGGCTTCATCCAAAGTATTGCAGTGCCTGGAAGCCTGCGCCACCGGGAAGCCCAGGTCACGCAGGTATGCCAGCGTCTCCCATTGCGTGTTCGGCACCGTGCCGTTCTCGTAAGCCACGACCGCATAGATCAGCATGGTCAGCGGGCGTTGGGCGGTAATTTTTGAGTCCAACTGCCGGAGGGAACCGGCAGCCGTGTTGCGGGGGTTGAGGTAGGTTTTCCTGCCTTCGTTTTCAAGCTGCTTGTTCAGGGCTTCGAATTCTTCTTTGAAGATCAGGGCTTCACCGCGCACAACCAGCACTTCCGGCACGGCTGGCCCATCAGGGCTGACGGGGATGCGCAGGGGGAGCGCCCTGACCGTGCGCAAGTTCTCCGTCACATCCTCGCCAATTTCCCCATTGCCGCGAGTCGCACCCTGGACGAAGATGCCGTTGTGATAGTGCAGGACGACGGTCAGCCCGTCCAGCTTGGGCTCCACGGTGAAATCCGCCCTGCGGACTCGGTCGTCCAGCCTGGCGATGCGCTCGTACCAATCGCGGATATCGGCGGCATTGTAGGTGTTCCCCAGGCTGAGGATCGGCGCGGGATGTTCGACCTTCACGAACTTTTCCAGCGGCTCTGCCCCGGCGCGCTGTGTGGGCGAGTCGGATGTGACCCAATCGGGATGCTGCGCCTCGATCCCTTCAAGGCGTTTCAGCTTCCGGTCGTATTCATAATCGCTGATGACCGGGTCGTTGAGGACATGGTAGCGATGGTTGTGGTAGCGGATCTCGGCTTGAAGATCCTCATATTCCTTCCTGGAATCGTTAGGAAACATTTGATTTCCCTTTGAGTGAATGAATCCAACTACTCTTGATTCTACACGATGAGGTCCTTAAATGAAAATATTCCCGGCGAGAGTCGAACTCGCATTTACGGCTCCGGAGGCCGCCGCCTTATCCATTAGGCCACGGGAACATGATCACATCAATTATACCTAAAAGTTTATGCGAGAGAAGGTATCAAATTATCAACGAAGGAAGAGCCCTACATGGAGCGAAACGGAACACCCGAAAGGTGCTGGATGAGGTGAATATTGTCGAGCAGAAATACGCTGCGCGCCTTACGGTTTGTTTCAGCCTTTTCAATTTTTATTATTCTTTTAAGCATTCTGTATGTATATGACAGGTTTATTGAGTTAACAACGATAAGCATTGGATAGACTCGTTGATAAGATAACCCGATTATTAAGTCATTCCCCTTATATCTATCAATGCTGGGTAAAAACTTAATCCCTTGCACACACAATTATTGTTCCTGAAGGTAAAACGATATAGCTACCAATCTTAGCAGCATTCAATCTTAGTTTCTCCTTATCAAGCAAATCAGATATTGATGTTACCTTTTCCATAATTTCACCATTTGACATATACTGGAGAGTACCATTTATGTTTTGATAGATTACTACTACATGTCCATAATTTCCATCACCTTGATCATACCAACGATATGATACGATTTCTGGTTGGAAACCATTTTGAGCCAATATATATGATGATAGCGTGGCATAATCTTTACAGTCACCGTTTTTTAAATTATAAAATTCTTCAGGCCAATAAGAAATACATCCATTATGAAAAGTGAAATCAAACTCCGTTAAGAGAAAATTGCTCAATTTTTCTGGTGTGTCGAGTTGTGCTACAACATTTGAAAAAGATATTGTTGGATCTGGCACAACTGTGACCAATTTAACTTCACTGTAATCACCATAACCAATTGAATTTTGACCACGAACTCTGTACATATATGTTCCAGGACTTTTCCCCTCTATTGGTGTTGACCATGTTGTATTTATTCCATTATATACAATAGTAGGATTATTAAATTCATCACACCAATAAGTGCATTCAGATTCTTCTAAAATGTAATAGTCGGATGAGTTCTCTGGATCTTGATCCCAATTTACTATGTAGTTTCCATCGTTATCGAAATTATTAATATTGTTGATGTCTAAAGTGCTGGGAGGTAAAAGAGGCCATTTTTTTACTATATATGGAAGATAAATTTGAATTTCATTATCAGATATTTCTGAAGTGATATTTGCTTTTACTATAGAACTTGTAATCAATGAGGTAATACTAGATAAGGTGGTTATAAAAACGATTATTACTGAAGTTAATATTCGTTTTCGATTCAGAAATACTCGATGTAAAGAAAACATTTTCTATTCCTCCTATGCACTTATTGATGTTCGATTGAAAAGTATTCGTGATTAGAATTAATGTAAATGTAAAGGTTATTAGCGGATAATCTTGCATATTACTTAAATTTAGATAATTCGTAACCACATCATATTAACCTCATTTGATAACCATTATAAACTAATGTGATTTGAAGTCAATAACTACCTGAAGATCTTATGAATAATTTTGATACTGATGGTATCATACCTTAACAGAGTAATTCTTTTGTTTGTACAAACAGCCTGTATTACAGAGGATAATGAAGATACTCAATGTTGGGGGAAGTTGCACGAAGCAGGCTGATTAGGTGAATATTGACGTGTACCATCTTTCTGCACTCCCTACGGCTCAAGGTGAAGGCTTTCAGGATTGAATCGTAAGTGATTTCGAGAGGGCGCTGACCCTCTTACGCAGGTCTGCCACAGCTTCACGGTTACCGTGCTCTTCTCCCAGGCGTGCAAGCTGCTTTTTCTTCAGCGCCAGTTCGGCGGCGTCCCGATAAAGGCGGGTCGTCTCTTTGTATTTCCCCTGAAATAGCCCCCGAATGCGTGCAAGGGAGACCTTGACGGCGGATACCGCGATGTTGTACTGCGCGCCGGTCAGGATTCCGTTCTTGACTTCATCCCGGAGGTACTTTTCGAGGTCTTTGCGCTCGATGCGGGTCACGATCAGGATGAAAACCAGCATCAGGAGCCAACCCAACCAATCCAAAATCGTGGTGAACACCATCCCGCCTGTTGTGGTGAAGATACTGGCCAGGACGTTGTGCGCTGCATGCGCGCTCATGGCGGCGATCAGCCCAATCAGCGGCGCAATCACGCGGACGAAGGTTCTCCTGTTGAGCCGGGCTAAAGCCAATCCGATCCCGAAGAAGGCGGTGTAGAAGGGGTGCTGCCAGCCGACCATGACCAGACGGATTCCCACCAATTCCCAAAATCCCTGCCAGCCCCCTTCAAGGAAGCCATAGGTGAAGATATAATACGCGTTCTCTGTGGCGGCGAAGCCCAGTGCGGTGACGCCGGCGTAAACGATCCCATCCAGGATTGAGTCGAATTCGTTATAGAAAATGATGAAAACGAGCAGGACGGCGAATCCCTTCAGAATTTCTTCGATGAATGGCGCAATCAGGGCAGACGAGGTCAGGTCGGTGGCGATGGCTGACCCGGTCACGAGATAAACGCTAAGCCCCAGGATGGTATTGATCAGGAAAGCGCCGCCGCCGGCTACGATGGCACCCCACAGGAACACCGCACACAGCAGCGGGAAAGGTTCCTTCTCATAGCGGTCAAACCAATACAGCAGATAGGCGAAGAGCAGGGATGCGGCAGTGCTGATCGTGATAGATACCAGCAGGCCTGAGAATTCCATTGATTTCCTCCAAGTGGTAAATTTCAATCAAGAATTTAGGATTTAATCAGTTCTTGTTCCCGGTTTGATCGGCAGATTTTAGTAAGAGTTTTGTCCGTTGGATCAGCGTATCGGTATTTGAGAATCCCAACGCATCCATTACCTCGTCCGGGCGGCCGGTTGCGCCAGGTTCTGCACGCAGGCGCATCCGCAAGCTGGGTTCACCCTCATTTCCATTGATGACCTCAAGCCGGAGGATCAACGGGCGCAGGTCATAGGTCTTCTTGCGGCGTGTGCGCGTGATTTCCTTCTGAGATAACAGCGCGGCAGCTTTGTTTTTCAACAGCGCTTCATCCTGTGGTTCAAAGAAGGAGACAGTGTATTCAGCGGCAGTCATTTGCACCTGAAGGGCATCTTCCCGCAAATCCACGGATTGGACGGAAATGATCGTCAATTCGGGCAGAGCAGCAGCGGATAGGCGGGTGTGGATTTCTTCCGGCGGACGTTGTTCATCCATCCAGAAGTCCAATAGTTCGGAGTCGCTGGTGAAACCCAGGGGGAGCGCGGAGGCCAGGTTCAGGCGTGTGCGGGGATGGTAGCCCTGTGAGTAACGCACGGGCAGGCCGCTGCGCCGCAGGAGGCGCTCCCATATGCGCTGCATGTCGAGGTGACCGGTGAAGCGCAGGTCTTTTCCTTTGGTATATTCAACTCGAATACGTGTGATTTGTTCTTGTGCATTCATTTCAGGGGCACTTCCATCCGCCGTCAGGCGATTCAAGTCTTAATTCATTGAAGGATGACAGTATCCCACAGTTATAGCAGCCCTGACGGCAATCAGGGCGGGCTTTGCCTTCCAGGCTCCATTTGTAATCTTGCAGCAGGAAGGACTTCCGCACCCCGGCGTTGATATGGTCCCAGGGCAGGGTTTCTTCCAGCCCACGCGACCTGCCGCTGTAGAAATCCGGGTCTACGCCAGCGGTCTCAAAGGCTTTTCGCCAATGGTCGATGTTGAAATGCTCTGACCAAGCATCAAACCGGGCGCCGTTCTGCCAGGCGTGGTAGATCACATCTGACAAACGCCGGTCGCCCCGTGAAAGCCAGGCTTCCAGCAGGGACGCTTGCGGGTCATTCCAGGTCATCTTGATCTTTGTCCCCCGTAGACCTTCTCGAAGCAGTGTCAACTTCTCTTCGATGGAATCCGGGCTGTCAAAGGCTGCCCACTGGAAAGGGGTATGCGGCTTGGGAATGAAGGTGCTGATGCCCGCATGCAGGCGCGCGCGCCCGCCGACAAGGCTCCGCCCTTCCCGGAGGATAGCACGGCAGAGATCCACAATCGCTTCCACATCTGCCAGCGTCTCCTGCGGGTGGCCAATCATGAAATAAAGTTTGATCGTGTTCCAGCCGTGATGATAAATGGAACGGGCAGTCTGCAGGAGTTCCTCATCGCTGATGGGTTTGTTGATGATCGCGCGCAGGCGTTCGGTACCCGCTTCTGGTGCAATTGTGAAGCCGCCCCCGGGGGTGAGTGTCTGCAGGCTGTCCATCAGCGCGTCTGAGAAGGATTCGATCCGCAAGGAGGGAAGGGTGATATCGACGCCCCGTTTGGAGAGAATCTCATGCAACCCTTCGATCAGGGGGATGATCCCGGAATGGTCTGAGGAGGACAGCGAAAGCAGGTTGACCTGTTCATAGCCAGTTCTGTCCAATCCAATCTGCAGGGCATCGAGGATTTCCGCCACCGGCCGCTCCCGGATGGGGCGGTTGACCATGCCGGCGTGGCAGAATCGGCATCCGCGTGTACAGCCGCGCATGATCTCCACGCTGACGCGCTCCTGGACGATTTCGATATTGGGCACAATGAAGTCGGTCAGTGGTGACGGCAGCACCGCCGTGATGCGTTTGGTGACAGGCAGGTTGGCAGCCGAGTAGTTGGGGGTGATACTGGCAATCACCCCATCACTTTCATAGGTTACATCGTAGTGTGAGGGTACATATACCCCGGGAATCTGGGTGAGTTGGTTCAGGAGTTGCTCTCGGGTGCCGTCCGTGTCCTCCCATGCTTGGTAGGCATCCACAATCTCCAGAACAATTTCTTCCCCTTCTCCGATGGCAAAAGCATCTACAAAGTCGGCGACCGGCTCTGGGTTGTAGACTGCCTGCCCGCCGGCGATTATCAGCGGGTGGCTTTCGTCCCGGTCACGGCAGAAAAGCGGGATACCACCCAGGTCAAGCAGGTTCAGGAAGTTCGTATAAAGCGTTTCGTAAGGCAGGCTGACGCCGACGATCTCGAAATCTGATAGGGGACGTTTGTTCTCCAGGCTGAAAATGGGGAGTTCGGCCTGACGGAGGGCAGCGTCCATATCCACCCAGGGGGAGAAGACGCGCTCTGCAGCAATATCCTCTCTTTGGTTGAGGATATCATACAGGATTGCGATCCCAAGGTTGGACTGTCCCAGGTCATAGATATCCGGGAAGGCCAGGGCGACGTGCGTCCGGACGGACTCCCAGGGCTTGACGACCTGGTTGAGTTCACCCCCAACATAGCGCCCGGGTTTTGTCACCGTGGGCAGGATGCGTTCCACCCTGCGCCAGAGAGTTTCCGATTTTGGGTCTGCACTCATTAAAAAGTACCTTTATAAGTGCCGCCATCAACGGTCAGCATGACACCGGTGATGTAAGATGCCGCAGGAGACAGCAAGAATGCGGCTGCCTTGGCGAATTCTTCCGATGTGCACATGCGGCCGAATGGGCTTTCCTGGCTTTGGGCATTAATTTCTGTCTCAATTGATGTCCCATTCCTTTCAGCCCGGTCTTTCATCAACTGATTGACTCGCTCTGTCGTCGTCCAGGAAGGTAAGATGGCATTGAATCGGATGCCTTCCGATCCTAATTCCAGTGCAAGTGTTTTGGTCAAGCCTATGGTTGCTGACCTGACACTGTTGGAAAGGACCAGGTTGGGGATGGGTTGTTTGACGGAAACGGACGTGACACTCAGGACTGCCGGCGATTCTGATTGGCGCAAGTAGGGCAGTGCTGCCCGGATCAGCCGGACGTGGCTCATGAAGACCAGGTCAACAGCGTTTTGCCAGGCTTGATCATTGATGTCTTCGAAGGGGAGCGGCGGCGGCCCCCCGGAGTTAATGAAAAGCAGATCCAGAGTCCCAAAGGCTGCCATAGTGCCCTCGACCAATTCCTCTGCTGTTCCCTGACTGGAGACGTCACCAGGGAGTGTGATAATCTCAGTGTCAAAACTGGATAATTTTTGAGCGGCTTCTTCCAGTCGTTGGGGCGTTCTTCCATTGATCGCGATCCGGACGCCTTCTTGCGCGAGGACCTTTGCAGCGGCAAAACCTAATCCACGACTGGCACCTGTTAATAATGCAGTTTTTCCATTCAATCCTAGGTCCATATGATTCCTTACAATAAAACTTCGATTTGTTCGTCTGTGACCGTCAGATCAGGCCAATGACTCTCAAAGAATGTAAGCACACCTTCGAGCGTCTGGCGAGCGCGCTGCCCTTCAATGGAAGCACAGGCAGCTGTTAACTGGCAGGACTGCCAGACATCATGGTGATCTGATTCGATGACCGAGATGTTGAACTCTTTTCGCAGGCGGGTCAGGATGGGTTTGATCTGGCTTCTTTTTGCCTTAAGAGAATGACATCCAGGGATGTGGAATGTGAAGGTCAATATTCCAACACTCATGGTCTTAATTTAACCAGACTGTGGGTAAAAGTCAATCAGGTGAGACGTGCTTCACTGATTACTGGGTTGGTTAATGTGCCCAATTCCTCAATCGTGATCGATACACTGTTACCATCCATCAAGTCACCCACACCCGCAGGTGTACCCGTCAGGATCAGGTCGCCCGGCTCGAGAGTCATCACAGAAGAGATAAAAGTGATCAGTTGTGGCGTGGTGAAGAGCATATCCCTGGTGGAGGCCATCTGGCGTAGTTCGTCCCCGACGTGGCAGGTGATCAGCGAATCGGCGGGATCAAAATCTGTCTCAATCCAGGGACCGAGGGGGCAGAAGGTGTCGAATCCTTTTCCGCGTGTCCACTGCACGTCGCTGCGCTGGAGATCGCGGGCGGTTACGTCGTCGGCGATGGTATATCCGAAAACGTGATCCATGGCAGCTTCAGGCTGGATCCAGCGCCCGCGTTTACCGATCACAACCGCGAGCTCTGCTTCGTGCTGGACCTGTTTTGACTGGGCGGGCAGGACGATGGGCTCACCCGGACCGATTAGACTGCTGCCGGGTTTGAGGAACAGTGTTGGAATCTCGCTGACCTGATTGTCGAATTCCTTTACATGGGCTTCGTAATTCCTGCCGACGCAGATGATCTTTCCGGGCTGTGCGGGAGGGAGGAGTTTGACCAAATCGATCGGGATGTCGGGGTCAAGCCGGCGGTATGCGCCAAAGGGATCGCCGTCGATCTGGCCGACCTGGTCTTCCAAGAGCCAGCCGTAACGGGGGCTTAGGTCTGATGTCGTAAAACGTATGATCCTCATGTATTTATCTGTTCTCTTACGATACTTCTGCGGTATAATATTGGTCTCGGGCGGATAGCTCAGTTGGTTAGAGCGCATCTCTTACACAGATGAGGTCGCAGGTTCGAGCCCTGTTCCGCCCATACTCTACATAATCCAAATATCATATTTATGGACCCCATCAGGGGTTTCTTCTTTTAAGATTTTAACTCATTTTCTAGAAAGGTAAATCAGTTATCAATTGTTTTTTGAATTGAAAAATATTAAGATTGGTTTATTATGTACAAGATGTGATATCTCCTATCCTCATTTGGTAAAAGGGTTTAATTAAGATCAAAATTTTTGGGCTAACTCATTCTTCTCACACAATCAATCATTTCTAATTGAAATAAAAGATGTGATTGAGGATATCCGACCCCGAGGTTATTTGAGATTTTCTACGTCAATATTAATTATAATTCAAAACTTCTATTGGTTTTATGACCTTCTGTTTGGAGAAGGGCATCGGAAATGTGTTTAGATTGTTGTTGAATGGGGATACGGTGAAAGAGAACACATTTCAGGTTAACATTCATTTTCATTTAAACTAAAGATGGTTTAATAAAGATGAAGAATTACTTCGTATAATTAACAATGTTAATAAAATATCATAACGAAAAACTTCATATAATAAAAATAAAATCCTGAAAAAGACTAAATTGTCGTGAACAGTTGACAAATACAGAGAATTAATATATACTAATTCTGCTGAATTATAAAACTAATAAAATAAATTCTATTATAATTAAAATTATTACACGAAGAAATACTTCATATGGATAAATAGAGTTATAATGTTTATGAAGAAATACTTTTTCTACAAGTTAACAAAGGTTTAAGAAACATGGATAAGGTCATTGATAATCTGCGAAGATTATATGGTGAAATGTTTTCGGCTGAAAAAAAAGTTGCTGATCTGGTTCTTAATCAGCCACAAGATGTTATCAATATGAGTATTTCTGAGCTAGCTAGGGTTAGTAATACCAGCGATGCAACAATTATCCGGATGTGTAAACGGATTGGCTATACCGGATATTATCAGATGAAAATTTCCCTAGCCACAGAATTTGGGCGGGATCAGGTCATTGACCGGGGCAGTTTTAAAAAAGCGCCTAAAGATGTGGTTGATTTTTTTGACTTTGTCTCTGCGACAATCTTCCAGGCCTCAAAAAATGTTAATAATGATATCCTAAACGCCTGTGTGAATACGCTTTCAAATGCCAATATGGTTTATTTTGTTGCCTGGGGAAATACGATGGCTGTTGCGGAAGATTTTGCGCACCGGTTGAGCAGATGCGGCATTAAAACATTTATATCTGAAACGCCGGAGTATTTGATTAGAAATATAAGTTTTGGGTGTGAAAAGGATGTCCTTGTGGCACTATCTCATTCTGGGACATCAATTCATGTAATTCAGAATCTTGAACTGGCGAATGAACGAAACATGAAAACTATTCTGATTACCAACACCAAAGATTCAAAAGCAGCTGAAATTTCGGATTATGTTCTCAGTGCTGAAATCAAAGAGCAGTTCTTTTTTGATTTTGGCGCTGCGTCTCATATCATTGAAATGTTGATTGTAGATGCGTTGATTTATTTCTTATTAAATGAAAATGAAACGTTTGCGAAACGAGCTGATCAGGCAGAAGTGATTTCATCTCAATACAAATTATAAATTCAGGAGGTTTTCGTTTGCTGAGAAAAGAACTTTTTAGGTGTGAAAATATTGATAAATCATTTGGGGGAACGCATGCTCTGGACGATGTTGAGTTGCATATAAAACGTGGCGAGGTTCACGCTTTGCTTGGTGAAAACGGTGCGGGTAAATCCACGTTGATGAAAATCATCATTGGGCTTCATAAGGCGGATAGGGGACAGATGTATTTCGAAGGAGAACCCTTTGAATCCAATAATCCTGCTGAGGCAATCAGGATGGGTATTTCCATGATCCACCAGGAATTAAATCCTGAACCGCATTTGACCATTGCAGAACATATTTTTCTGAATCGTGAAGATACGATAGGCAGAACGCCCATCTTGGATAAAAAGACCACGAATCATAGGGCGCAGGAGATTTTGGATCAGTTTAATTTCCCGAAGAGAGCTAAAACAATCATGGGGGAGTTAACCCTAGCACAAATCCAGATGATTGAGATTATTAAAGCAGTTTCTATTGATGCAAAGTTAATTATCATGGACGAGCCAACATCTTCACTAGACAATGAAGAAACAGAAAGGCTTTTCAATACGATACGAGGTTTGAGAAATCATGGTGTTGCGGTGATTTATATTTCACACCGCATGGAAGAAATATTTAAGATTTGCGATCGTGTATCTGTGCTCAGGGATGGCGGGTATATTGGAACGTATGAGATTGAAGATGTTACCAGAGCTGATCTAATTTCTATGATGGTTGGTCGAAAGATTGACAATATTTATCCAAAATCCGATGGACAGATCGGAGATGTCGCGTTGAAAGTTGAGGGGCTTTCAGGATACGGATTCGAGGATATTAATTTTGAAGTTCGTAAGGGAGAGATCTTAGGGGTTTCGGGTTTGGTGGGATCTGGTCGGAGCGAAACGATGCGCGCTTTGTTTGGATTGGACCCTAAGAAAAGTGGAAAAATTTTTCTTGAAGGTGAAGAAATTGAACTTAACAACCCTTCGGATGCAATCCGGCAAGGAATTGTGATGGTAAATGAAGATCGCAAGAATTACGGGTTATGTTTGTTCCGTTCCATCCGAGAGAATATTTCACTGCCCAATTTGTGGAGTGAACAGAAAGGCTTACTAATAAAAACCGGAAAAGAAAAAAAGACTTGTAATGTAGTCGCACAGAAGCTCAGGGTTAAGGCGTCAAGCATTGAAGAAGAAGCTTTTTCTTTAAGCGGTGGCAACCAACAAAAAGTTGTCCTCTCGAAGTGGATTATGGCTGAACCGAAAGTTTTGATTCTTGACGAACCTACACGGGGCATTGATGTTGGCGCAAAAGCGGAAATTCACTCGCTAATGTGCGAATTTGCAAAAAACGGCATGGCGATCATCATGGTTTCTTCTGAAATCCCCGAGATCATGGGGATGAGTGATCGTGTGCTTATTTATCATGAGGGTCGTATCAATGGAGAAGTGACCCGTGAGGCGATTTTAAGTGGTAAAGAGACCCAGGAAACAATATTAGCGAAAGAATTTGGAGAGAAAGTGGCAATAGGAGCATAATGAAAAGTACAGTGATCAATATTTATAACAAAATGAAAATGAAGATTTCGACTGGGATGATATTTGGCATGCGGCAGGACCAGTTTATGAAGAAATATGGGATAACTCTGGTGCTGTTGATTATGGTGATTGTCGTTTCGATTGGTTCGCCGACCTTCCGAACGGCTGCTAATATGTTGAGTGTGTTGCAACAGATCTCAGTTAATGGTGTTCTAGCGCTTGGGATGGTGTTTGTGATCACATCGGGAGAGATTGACCTTTCGATTGGTTCTTTATTGGCATTAACGGGTGTTATTGTCGGGCAGGTTCTCAAGGCTACGGGGTCGATGTTCTTGGCGATTACCATTCCAATTATCGTGTGTGCGTTTTTTGGGTTTCTTAATGGATTTCTCGTGGCTAGATTCAATATGTTTTCATTCGTTGTAACCCTTTCGACTCAGCTTGTCATTCGGGGCGTGGGATATATTCTATCCCAAGGAAAGTCTATGTCTTTAGCCCATCCCGACTTCAGGAAAATCGGTCTGGGTCGAATTGGCGGTACTATCCCTAACTCAGTCTTGATTTTGTTAGGAGTGGCAATCATCGCTTATTTTCTGTTGCACTGGACAAAATTTGGTCGGTATATCTATGCTGTAGGTGGGAATAAGCAGGCAGCCTTGGCTTCGGGTGTGGACGTGTTCTGGACAAAGGTTGGCGCATTTGTGATTATGGGTATTACGTCTGGTATTGCTGGCGTTATTTTAACAAGCCGGATCAATGCTGCGCAGCCGAATATTGGGGTTGGATATGAAACAGATGCTATTGCCGCGTGTGTGATTGGTGGCACGTCCTTTGCTGGTGGTGTTGCAACAATTCCTGGCACCTTGATCGGTATAATCATTATCGGGGTTATCTACAATGGAATGAACTTGTTACAGATCGATTCCTATTACCAAGTGATTGTCAAAGGTGCATTAATTATTGGTGCGGTTATGTTGGATAAGTTCCTGAGCCGCAAGAGAAGTTGACCAATCCGTATAATTACGGGAGAAAAAGGAGTGTTATTGAAAAGATAAATGTTTTAGAAATATGATGTCGTGTTGATCCATTTATCGTCTCTTTATCCTAACCATAATGGATAAAGGAAAAGTATAACAAATAAAAGGAGTAGTTATCACATGAAGAAGTACTTAGCATTGTTCTTGGTTGTAATTGTTGCATTTTCGGTTGTCGCTTGCGGCCCGAAAGAGGTAGAAGAACCTGTTGAAGATGTCGAAGAAACCGTAGCAGAAGAAACCGAAGCAGAAGAGACTGAAGAACCTGCCTCGGAAGAAGCTGATGACGGGATTGTCGTTGGCTGGCTTCAGAAAAATACGTCCAACGTTTTTGAGACATACATCAATGCGGGTGGCGAAGCTTATCTCGATCAGATGGTGGAAGAGGGCGTCATTGAAGACTATATTACATTTGATGGCAATACTGATCCCTCTACGCAGATTAACCAGGCTAATGATCTCGTGAACCTGGGAGTTGATGTAGCTATTCTCCAACCTGCTGAGGCTGAAGGTTCCGCTCCTGCTCTGG
>Ga0272443_10002359_pt1 | contig 24339 bp, 20 predicted proteins | sample SSMAcet12_FD_193581 | JGI IMG/M metagenome (GOLD analysis project Ga0272443, IMG submission 193581) | Marine sediment archaeal communities from Little Sippewissett salt marsh, Falmouth, MA, United States - SSM-Acet-12 | ecosystem: Environmental > Aquatic > Marine > Wetlands > Sediment ...
TGGAGGCCTGGCAGTGGCCACTGTCATCTTTGGCACCGTTCTCGCTGCCTGTCTGGGCGTTATCACGGCGTCTGTGACGATGCTGACGCTAATAGCGCTTACTCCTATGGTCAAGCGAGGCTACAACAAGTCGCTGGCCTCAGGGGCAGTCTGCGCTGGTGGAACGCTGGGTATCCTTATCCCTCCCAGTGTCATGTTGGTCATCTACGGCCCAATGGCAATGGTGTCCGTTGGTAAGCTCTTCATGGCGGCCTTCATGCCGGGTCTTCTCCTGTGTGGCCTGTACTGCACCTACGTTGCCGTGGCGTGCATACGCAAGCCAGACTGGGGACCGCCCGTTCCGAAAGAAGATCGCAACGTTCCTTTCATGGTCAAGACCAGGATGCTCCTCTATTCTCTTGTCCCGCCGGCACTGCTCATCATTTCAGTGCTCGGTACCATCTTTCTGGGCATCGCCCCGCCGACCGAGGCGGCTTCGGTCGGCGCGTTCGCCGCGCTGGTTCTTGCCGTCCTCTATCGCAAGTTCTCATGGGGCCTCCTTTCAGGAGTGGCCCTGGATACCTTGCGCGTGAGCGCCTTCGTCCTGATGATTGGCTGTCTATCTTTCGCCTTCGTTGGCGTGTTCATCAGCGTAGGATGCGGTGATGTGGTTGCGAAAGTCATCATGGCGACGCCTGGCGGAAGATGGGGCGCCTTCTTCATGGTCATGTTCATTGTCTTCATCCTGGGAATGCTCATTGACTGGATAGGCATCGTGTTTATCATGGTGCCCATACTTGCGCCAATCGGACCTGAATTGGGATTCGATCCGCTGTGGTTCGGCATGATGATATGCGTGAACCTGCAGATGTCGTTCATGACTCCCCCGTTCGCGGTATCCATTTTCGTGTGCCGGGGTACGGCGGCGCCCGAATTGAACGTGACTATGAGCGACATAATCCGTGGCGTGATTCCCTTCGTTGGCCTGATCATCGTCTGCCTGGTGCTCTGCACCGTGTTCCCACAGATAATCCTGTGGCTTCCCAGTCAGATGATGGTGGGTTGGTAGTGATGCCCTGCTCGTAGTGGATCCTATCGGCGAGAAAAGGGGTTGGGTCTGAGGACTTGCCAGGCCCGGCCCCTCGTCGTTGTCATGGGCTGACCGTTGAAGATGCCGTTCGGTTGAATGGTCCTATGGCCGATGGTACACTTTCGTTGAGTGCGCCACTTACTCGTACGTAGCTGCTTTTCGAATTCCCCTGGCTTCTGTCGTTTGGTATCGTAGTTCGCACACGACGTTGCGCATTTCATAATCCACGCATTCAGGAGGATATTGCACAGATGAGAACTCCAGAACAGTACAGGGCTGACCTCGCCAAGATGAGGCCCAACCTCTACATTGGCGGCGAGAAAGTTGGCCGCGATGACCCCAGGATTGTCCCCGGCGTCAATGTCATGGCTGAGACCTTCAAGATTGCTCAGGACCCCCAGTGGAAGGGTGTTGCCACCGCAACCTCGGCCTACACCGGTAAGGAGATCAATCGCTGGGCGCACACTCCTCAGCACCCCTTTGACCTGATGCAAAAGCAGAAGATGATTCGCCTCGGCGCTCAGCGCGTTGGCGGTTGTATCCAGCGCTGCATGGGCCACGATGCCATTACTGCCCTCTCTATCTGCACGAAAGAGATCGACGACAAGTACGGCACCGAATACAACAAGCGTTTCATTGACTGGCTGTCCTGGTACCAGGACAACGACTACTGCGCAGCCTGCGCTCAGACCGACATGAAGGGCGACAGGACCAAGCGCCCCAGCGAGCAGGTCGAGCCCGGACAGTATGTCCATGTGGATGAAGTAACCGATGAGGGCATCTACGTCAGCGGTTGCAAGGTGTGCATCACCATGGCCGCGTACGCGGATGAGATCCTCGTGATTCCGACCCGCGCAATGATGGAAGGCGATGCCGATTGGGCGGTTGCCTTCGCGATTCCCGCCGACGATCCGGGCATCAAGCAGATTGTCCGACCTGTCTGGATGCACGAGCGGAAGGAGATCCAGGCGCCCTTCTGCGAGTTTGGCGTCTCCGACTCGATGATTATCTTCGATCGCACCTTCATTCCGAAGGAGCGCGTATTCATGTGCCGCGAGTGGGAGTTCGGCCGCCGCATGGCCATGCTCTTCGCAGATTCGCATCGCCACAGCTACTGCGGCTGCAAGCCCGCGGTCTCTGACGTCATCCTTGGCGCCACCCTCCTCGCCGCTGAGGCGAACAACATCCAGAAGGTGAGCCACGTCCGCGAAAAGATGTCCGAGTATGCGCTCGGTTCCGAGCTGGCGTTCGCCGCCGGTGTTGCTGCTGCGATGTATGGCGAGAAGACCTCAAGTGGCACGTTCTTTCCGAATGTCATCTTTGCCAATGTCGGCCGCAGACTCATGGGCGAGAACATCTACCATGAGTACAACATGCTGACCGAGGTTGCCGGCGGCCTCTCTGTGACAATGCCGTTCGAAGACGACTTCATGAACCCCGAGACGAAGCCCTACATGGACAAGTACATCGTCCGGAATCCCAAGCTGTCCTCGGAGGAGTCGCACCGCATCTGGCGCTTTGTAGAGAACGTCTCCGCATCACCGATGACCGCCTGGTACCAGATCGCGGGCGTCCACGGCGGCGGTTCTCCCATCATGGAGACCATCGCGCTCAACATCGACTTCGACTACGAGGCGCGCCGCAAGGTCGCGCGCTACCTCGCAGGCATCGATAAGGAGCTTGACCAGTCGGCCGAACTGACGCGCCAGCCCACGTTTGGCTGCAATCTCATGCAGCCTGAAGCGTTCGGAGATGTGTAGTCATCTGTAGAGACTGACACAAGGAGATGGTGATGTCAGAAGAAGAGAAGTTTGAATCGATGGCGAAGAAGTTTCGCCTTGATGGCAAGGTTGCCATCGTTACCGGCGGGAGCCGTGGCATAGGCAGGGCAATCGCTCTCACGCTTGCCGAGGCAGGCGCGGACATTGTGCTGACCAGCCGGAAGCTGCCTGATCTCGAGGTTGTTGCCAAGGAAGTTGAAGACCTGGGCGCGAAAGCCTTTTGCGTCGCGGCCAACATAAGGCACCTTGAAGAGCATGATGCCATGGTCAAGGCTGCGCTGGACAAGTTCGGCCACATAGATTGCCTGGTGAACAATGCCGGCACGAGTGTGATCTACTCGTCTCTGTTCGACATGGACGAGAAGGCGTGGGATGTGACCCTCGGCCTCAACGTGAAGGCAGTGTTCTTCTTGAGCCAGCGCGTTGCTGCGCAGATGAAGGAGCAGGGCACCGGTGGGACCATCGTCAACATCTCGTCCGACTCCGGTTGGCGGCCGTACCTCGGCATGAGCGCCTACTCCATCAGCAAATGCGCGGTACAGCACCTCACCGCCGTGTTCGCACAGGAACTCGGTCAGTACAACATCCGCTGCAACTGCATCGCACCTTCTGTCACACGGACGAAGCTGTCGGAGGCCCTGTGGACCGACGACGACAACATGCGACGCAAGGTCACAAACACGGCCCTCGGGCGGATCGCCGAGCCGATTGAGATGGCCGGTGCTGCCCTCTACCTGGCGTCGGATGCCTCCAGTTACATGACTGGACAGACTTTGCTGGTCGATGGCGGCGAGTACGCCATGATTCAGGACGCTATAAAGACCGTGCCCTGGGCAAGGCAATAAATCGCGTCCAACTGCAACTGAAGCACAAGAGGCCCCCTCGTAAGAGGGGGCCTCTTCTTGTGTCACGTTGAGCTGTGCCCTAGTCGAAGGCGAACAGCTTCGCAGGGTTGTCGACCATGATTGTCGTGATGTCCTTGTCAGTCATGCCCTTGGCTTTCATGACGGGTACGGCGTTGTCGAGGATGTGCGCGTAGCCCCAGCCACCGTACTTGCGCCTCTGGGTCTTGTTCCAGATGTCCTGTGAAATGATGATCTGCTTGATGTAGCCCAGGTCCATCAGATCCACTATCTCGTTGATTCGGACGTGGTCGTTGGGCAGGTCTATCTTTCGATGCTCCATCGGGTAATAACCCTCACGCCCGAACAGGTCGTACTCCATAGTAACGCCTGTCTTCGCCAGCGCAATGCGGTTGTCGCGTTCGCGGACGGCCCTGTCGATGTGGTCGATAGTCGTCTTGGTCAGGTCGCCACCGACCTCCTCGACGATTTTGACTGCCTCCATGGCCGAGCCTTCTCCCTGACCGGGATGGATGTTCAGATTCGCTCCGCTCAACTTCTGTGCCTTCGCTGCCGCCCTGAGTGATTTGCGTTCGCGCGCGGTCATTGGCCAGGACAGGCCGATTTCGCCGATAAGGCCCGCGCAGATGCCCGTGTTGCCGACTCCTTCGTCCAGGTCGCGCAGTATCTCCTCCACTATCTGGTCCTCCGACTTTGCGTCCATGTCGGCGGGCAGTGATGGGTCGATGTAGTATCCCGAACCCATGAGGATGTTGAGGCCGGTTGCGCGAGATATTCTGACGAGCGACTTCGGTGTGCGGCCCAGACCGATGTTGCTCATCTCAACCACAGTCCCGCCGCCGGCAAGCTTGAAGTGCATGATTTCCTCGATTGCTTCCTGCTCGTCCATGCACGTCAGGTCATCGATGTTGGTGAACCTGTGGTAGGTGAGCCACCAGAGCAGGTCGACTGTCACCGGCTTGTGGGCCATCGCCTTCTCGTAGGCGTCCTCCGGTTCCACGAACCATCCAGTTCCATCGCTCATGAGGTGTTCATGCGGCAGGGTGATGCCCATCTCTGAAGGCTCAATGAGTCCCAGTACGGTCTGGATCTTGCCCTTGCGTGCCTCTTTGTTCATGTTGATCCTCCTCTAGTAGTGCTATGGTTCAGGACGGCGCCTGCCATCCCTCGGCTGCTAAAAGCCCAAGCTTGAGATCGTTTACGTTGGTTCCTGTGTGACCCGTTATGACCGCGTCCGAGACTGCCGCAAGCAGAGGGCTCACGTTGTGGGTGCGCAGGGCTTCAACGGCGTCATAGCCCATCGCGGCCGCCCGCTGCATGGTGGTCGAGTCCACAAGTGCACCTGCGAGGTCCGTGGGACCGTCGGTCCCATCGGTGTCCAGAGACAGCACTACCTGTTCCGTTCCACAGAGTGCGAAAGCTGCTGCGAGGCCAAACTCCTGGTTAGGACCACCGTGCCCCTTGGTTGTCGAGATGCTTACTGTTGTCTCGCCGCCGGCTATGATGGCCATGGCATCCTTTTCGCTTGCCCGCTGTGTCAGCGCCAGGGCCGCGCCGAAGCGCCTTCCCTCTTCCTGACTGTCTCCCTCCATTTCGGTTGTGAGGATGTGGGGATTGAAGCCGAGGGCTCGTGCCTTCTCCGCCGCGGCTGTACAGACCATGTCACTGGGAACGAGGAGGAATGTGTGGATGGTCCCATCGGGGAAGTCCCTTGGGTTCTCCATTGCGGGTGTTGCATGGCGGAGATAGTCGGTCGCCGCCCGGGGCATGCGCTCCCAGAGCGAGTATCTGTCCAATACCTTGCGGGCATCCTCAAAGGTTGAGGTGTCAGGGACGGTTGGACATGTGATGTAGTCATAGGGATCGCCAGTCACGTCGGAGACCGTGAGGTTGATGATTGTGGCCGGCATGATGGCTGTGGCGAGTCTGCCGCCCTTGATTCTCGACAGGTGCTTCCTAACCGCGTTGATCTCACGGATACTCGCGCCACTCTCAAGGAGAAGCCTGTGGACCTCACGTTTGCCCTCGATGTCCAGTCCGGACACCGGGCAGGGCCAGAGCGCCGAACTGCCACCGGTTATGGCACAGAACACGATGTCTCCATCCTTGGCTTGTGAAGCAAGCTCCAGCGTGTCTTCCGCTGCCTCCAGTCCTCGAGCATCCGGCAGAGGGTGGCTCGCCTCGCGCGTCTCAACGATGCGCGTGCTGGTGGTCTGTCCTTCCTTGACCGTGAGCAGTCCGTATCTGATACGGCCGTTCAGGATGTCCTCAAGCGCCTGCACGATGGGGAGGCTCGCTTTGCCCGCGCCAAGGACATAGATGTCTCCGCGCCTGGCGAGGTCGAACACCATGCTCCCGACGTGTAGCGTCTCACCTTCAAGCTGAACAATCTGCCTCGTGAGTCGATACGGATTCACGAGGTCGAGTACGTGCTCCGCTATGTCCAGTGCGGCATCTCTAAGCGTCCGGCTTCCGTGGTCAACCAGCTCCCGTCTGTTCTTGACGTACATTTGTTTTGAGAGTTGACCGCCTTCGATGTTCTAGACAGGCCTCCTGAAAGCCTTTCCTGCATAGGTTGCCGAGCTGCCGAGCTCTTCCTCAATCTGGAGCAGCCTGTTGTACTTGGCCGTTCTCTCGCTGCGTACGGGCGCGCCGGTCTTGATCTGGCCTCCGTTGAGTGCGACGACGAGGTCTGCAATCATCGGGTCTTCGGTTTCGCCCGACCGTTCGGACACGCATACGCCGTAGCCATTGCGGAACGCCATTGTCGCCGTTTCCATGGCCTCGGTGAGCGTTCCGATCTGGTTGACCTTCCAGAGGACCGAGTTCGCTGCCTTCATGGCTATGCCCTGTGCCAATCGTTCCTTGTTGGTGACGAAAAGGTCGTCACCAACGATCTGAATGTCGACCGCCGCGGTCAGTTCGGCGAACCCTTCGAAGTCGTCCTCCTGTAGTGGGTCCTCGATGGAGACGATCGGATAGTCCGCTATCAGGTCCTTGAAGAACTGGATGGTCTGCTCACGAGTTAGTTCCTTACCCTCGAATTCGTAGGTGCCTTTCTTGCTGTCGTACAGGTGTGTAGCCGCGCAATCCAGTGCGTACACAATCTTCTCTTCGTAGCCGGAACGGTGCACCGCCTCTGCCAGCAGGTCCAGTGCCTCTCGAACCTGCACTATCGGGGGAACTACACCACCCTCGTCGCCCACGTTGATGGCCAGCTTGCCGTAGCGTTCGGCGGTCATCGGCCTCAGGATGGCGTTAATCTCAGCAGTGATGCGCAGGGCTTCCGAGAAACTTTCTGCCCCAACGGGCATCATGATGAACTCCTGGAAGCACAGGTCGTTCGACGATAGCTTTCCGCCGTTTACGAGGTTCATCATCGGAACTGGCAGGACGTGTGCCTCCGAGTTCAGGTATCGGTACAGCGGAATCCCCAGTGATGAAGCGGCAGCCCGCGCTACCGCCAGCGAAACACCGAGTATCGCATTGGCGCCAAGTCTTTCCTTGTTGCGTGTGCCGTCGAGGGTGATGAGGTCCATGTCGATGGATCGCTGTTCTGTGACATCCCTGTGAAGAAACGCTGGCCCGATGACGGTGTTGACGTTCTCCACGGCTCGTGAGACTCCGAAGCCTCCGTAGCGGGAGCCTCCGTCGCGCATCTCGAACGCCTCGTGGCTGCCTGTCGAGCGACCGCTGGGTACATCTGCACGACCGTGGAGCGCTCCGTTGACCCAGACATCGACCTGGACCGTAGGCGTGCCTCTGCAGTCGATTATCTCCCTTGCCTTCATGCCGGTGATTGTGTATTCGTCAGCCACGGTGATGTTCCCTCCTCCTAGTCAATAATAAAGGGGGATTGATTCATCAATCCCCCTATCGCCTCAGGTCTGACCGTGCACATGGCTCTGTCCGACCAGTGCATGTTAGCCGCGGCATTCCGCACTGTCAATGCAGCCTGGTGCTACAGGATGGGGCCCGTGTAGTACATGATGAGAGGCTCGTGGTATCGCGATCGTGCCTCCTGCTGCGCCGGCTTGCCCGAGGCGATGGCCACCAGCTCTTCGAGCACACGCTGACCTACTTCAGGTACCGTTTCGGAACCCTCGATGATTGTGCCTGCATACACATCGAAATACTCCTGCTGACTCTTATCCTGGGGGCTGCTGAACAGCTTCATGCAGGGAACAGTCGCCATGCCTCCCACGGCACACGTGTAGTTGTGGAATCTGGTGGGCAATCCCGCTCCATAGTTCAGGCTCATGACCTGCGAGCCTCCTGCCGCGAATCCAAGGAATATCTGCGGCGTGTTCGCTGCGCCGTCCATGAAGTACATGCCCTTGCCCTTCGGCCTCTCCCCCCACTCCAGGACCCCGTTGATAGGGCTCTTGCCGCTCTTCGAAATCGCTCCCAGCGACTTCTCTTCAAGGGTGGTCATGCCGCCCCTGATGTTGCCGGGATTTGGTTGAGAGCCACGTATGTCCTCCCCGGTGGCGAGGATACGTTTCTCAAGCCTCGCGCCCATCTCGACGATGCGGTCAGCTACTTCCTGGCTAACCGCCCGCTTGGCCAGCAGGTGTTCGGCGCCTATGATTTCCGTCGTTTCTGAAAAGATGAACGTGCCACCCGCAGCTACAAGCGCATCAGCGGCCCATCCAACCGCAGGATTGCAGGCCATGATGGATGCGGGCGTGGAACCCGTACATTTCGAAGCGTAGGTCAGGTAGCTCAGGGGGAAGCCCTCCCGTTGCACCTTCGACGCATCCGCCTGCATCTGACGGGCAGCGCGAACACCTCTCTCAATGACGTTCTCGTAGGTCCCCTCGCTCTCGATTGTGAACACTTCCACCGGCTTGCCCGACTGTGCGATTTCCTCGGCTATCGGCACCGCAGGGGGGCCATCACAACCGATTCCGACCACTACGACACCCGCTACGTTGGGATTGACGCCTAGACCCACCAGGGTTCGATGCACCATCTCCTTGTCAGAGGGGATGTTCACACATGCCGCATTGTGGGTGAGCGCCACGACATTGCCACCGATTTCCGAGGCAACATGGTCTGCCATCTCGTTCCCACACTGGACGGCCGGGATGACTGCGATGAAGTTGCGTGCCCCTGCACTGCCATCCGGGCGGGGATAACCCATGAATTCCATTGAACCTCTCCTTTGCGGTGCTACAGCAATGGTCCGGTATAGTACATCGCCAGCATTTCCTTGTACCTGGAGTTCATCTCCTGGCGGGCTGGCTTGCCGGAAGCGACCGCTGCGAGTTCTTCGAGTATCCGATGTCCGACCTCCGGTATTGTCTCCTTGCCCTCGATGATGGTACCCGCGTACACGTCGAAGTATTCTTTCTGGGCGAGGTCCTGTGGGCTGCTGAACACCTTGATGCAGGGCACGATCGGCATGCCGCCCATGGAGACCGTGAAGTTGTGCAGCATCGTAGGCAGTCCCGCCCCGAAGTTCAGACTCATGACCTGTGCGCCGCCTGCGGCGAAGCCGAGGAATATCTGCGGCGTATTGGCTGAGCCATCCATGAGATACATGCCCTTGCCTTCCGGTCGCTCGCTCCATTCAAGTACGCCGCTGATGGGGCTCTTGCCGCTCTTGGCGATGGCTCCCAGCGACTTCTCTTCAAGGGTGGTCATGCCACCGCGTATGTTGCCTGGCACAGGTTGCGAGCCGCGGATGTCCACGCCCGAGTCCAACATCCTCTGCTCCATTCGCTTGGCTATGCCGACGATTCGCTCCGATACCTCCGGAGTAACGCCTCTCTTGGCGAGCAGGTGCTCCGCTCCAATCGTTTCGGCGGTCTCGGAGAATATAAACGTGCCTCCTGCAGCCACGAGTGTGTCTGCGGCCCAGCCGACTGCTGGGTTGCAGGCCATGATGGAAGCGGGAGTCGAGCCGGTACACTTCGAGGCGAATGTCAGGTAGCTGATATCAAAAGCCTCACGCTTCAGAAGAGAAGCATCCGACAGCATCTGCTTGGCCGTGCGAACACCCTTGTCAAGTGCGTTCTCATAGCTGCCTTCGTTCTCTATTGTCACTAGCTCGACCGGCTTCCTGGACGCCGCGATGCCGTCGGCGATTTCGTCCGCAGATATCCCATCGCATCCAACGCCGACCACGATGGCAGCCGCCACGTTGGGGTTGCAGCCCAGTCCGACGAGGGTGCGCGAAATCATCTCCTTGTCGGGTTTGATATTGACGCACGCACCGTTATGCGGAAGCCCGACCACGTTGCCTCCAACCTCGCTTGCGATGCGGTCCGCGAGTTCGTTGCCACACTGGACGGCAGGAATGACCGCGACGTAGTTGCGCGCCCCCGCGCTTCCGTCAGGTCTCGGGAAACCCATGAATTCCATAGTGCGTACTCCTTTCTCTGGTGCAAATCGCGGGTCGAATGACGTGCCCGCGGTGAGATATCTCGCTACATGTACATGCCGTTTGCCATCCAGCCGCCATCGACCGAAAGGTCGACGCCTGCGATGTTCTTTGCGGCATCGGAGGCAAGGAACAGGACCGCTTCAGCTATGTCAGAGGGGGTGCTCATCCGTCCTGTGGGCGTACGTTTGAGTATGGAGTCCTTGTTGAACTTGCCCTGGTCGATGAGGTTCTGCACGAATTCGGTCAACACGAAACCGGGGGACACCGAGTTCACGTTGATACCGTGTGGTGCCCATTCGACGGCCAATACCTTGGTGAGGTTGAGCAGCGCGGCCTTGGATGGTGCATATGATGTCCGCATCGGGATTCCCGTCAGCGCAACGATCGAGGTCAGGTTGACTATCTTGCCGCTCTTTCTTGGGACCATGTGTCGGCCGACAGCCTTCGTGCATAGATAGGCGCTGCGGAAGTTCGTGTTCATAATGCGCTCGAAGTCCGCTGTGTCCTGCTCTATCGTGGGCATGACCGGGGCCTGACTGACGCCAGCGTTGTTGACGAGGATATCAATGCTGCCCAGTTCGGCTACTACCGTGTCCACCATCGCGTTCACCCGGGCCTCATCGGAGACATCCGCCTCGATGGTGACGACGCGTCCTCCGAACTCTCTGGCAGTTTTTGCCGCTTCCTCGGCGGAGGAGAGATGTGCGGCATTGATAGCGACTGATGCCCCTTCCCGGGCGAAGCTGACCGCAATCTCGCGACCGATGCCGCGACCTGCACCCGTAACGAGTACGTTCTTGTCCTGAAACCGCATGATACCTCCCTGCACCCGGAACGTTCCCAATCCCGGATTCTGGACCACGTCGAATTCAACCCCGCCGTTAAGGCGGGGTTGAACTTGAGGCGGCGTGTTCCTACATATGGTATCCGTTTGCGGTCCAGCCTGCATCGACGAGCAAATCAGCGCCCGTGATGTTGCGTGCGTCTTCCGACGCGAGGAATAGCGCCGCTTTGGCGATATCGTCGGTCGTACTCATCCGACCAAGAGGGGTCTTCCCCAGAATCGCCGCTTCATCGATCTTCCCCTGGTTGAGGAAGTTCTGGACGAGGTCAGTCAGCACGTATCCTGGAGAGATGGAGTTGACGTTGATGTTGTACTTACCAAGCTCAACGGCAAGCGCCATGGTCAGGTTGACGACTGCAGCCTTGGAAGAGGCATAGGCCGTTCGCATCGGAGGCCCGGTATGTGCCGTGATTGATGCGATATTGACGATCTTGCCGTCTCTCCTGTCGATCATACCCTTCGCCACACCTCTGCAGCACAGGTAGGTGCCGCGCAGGTTGATGGCGACCGTTCGGTCGAAATCGGCGACGTTCTGCTCTATGAGTGGCATGAGCGGTTGGCTCACGCCGGCGTTGTTCACCAGCACGTCGATGCTGCCGAACTCGCGCAGGACCCTGTCGATCATTGCCTCGACCTGGGCCTCGTCGGCGGTGTCGGCCTCAATGGCGATGACCCGTCCTCCGAACTCGCGGGCCGCCTGAGCCGCCTCATCTGCGGACGATAGATGCGCCGCATTGATGGCGACTGATGCGCCCTCACTCGCGAATCCGAGCGCAATGGCCCGGCCTATGCCTCGCCCTGCTCCGGTTACCAGGACGTTCTTGTCCTTGAATCGCATTGTTCCTCCCTGGAGTTGTCTATACGCGCCCGCTCTTGATGTCTGCCACAAGGTCCTTCACGGCGGTGTCGACCGTGTAACGGGGCTGCCAGTTCCAGTCCTTTCGGGCGGCGCTGTCATCTGGCCGCTTCTGGATACACTCGTACTGGGTCTCCATCACGTGCTGGTAGTTGTCATCGAACTGCCACGTAATCTGCGCGTCCGGAACGTAGCGCTCCGTGGCTTCCACAAGCTCTTTCGTTGATGCAGAGAACCCGTCAAGGTTGTAGACGCGGCAGGTCAGCGAGTCGGCGTTGGCACGTGCCAGTTGTACAAGACTGTAGGCGACGTCCTTGACGTAGATGAACCGTAGCGTAAGGTCTTCCGCAACTTGGATTGTGAACGGCTTTCCCCTGGCGCTGTCCTCGATTACCAAAGACGTGTACGCGCTCCACCCTGAGCCGCGCACCCTTCCCGGTCCGAGGATGGAGAGCAGTCGCACGGCCCTGAAGTCCAGACCAAAGTGACGGTGGTAGTGCAGGCCAATCTGCTCGCTGCAGATCTTCGATGTGCCGTACATCGTAGGCGGAGTCTGTACATAGTCGTTGGGGACCGGGTCAGGTAGACTGGAACCGAATGTCGCGGTTGTACTTGAGTACACCAATGTGCCGACGTCGAAGAGCCGTGCGGCTTCGATGATGTTGTAGCTGCCAAGGACATTCACTGCATAGCCTGCGGCGTGGTCTATCTCGCACGCAGGTGGCATAAGTGCGGCAATGTGGTAGATGACGTCTGGTTGCGATTCCTTGACCGCACCCATGACCTGTGCCCAGTTCGTAATGTCGGCGCGAATATGTGTAATCTTGCCCCTGATGTCGTCAGGTATCCTGGCAGAGGGAGCCATGTCGAGGATGGTCACATCCTCGCCGTCGGCGACAAGTAGCCTTGCAAGCTCCTTGCCAACCATGCCCGCTCCTCCGGTAATCAGGCTCTTTCCCATCAGTTACCTCCTTCCTCTGCTACCACGCTTGTCTAAGCGTAGATGTCTGCGTTCTCCCGGACGTCCTTCACGAAGTCGGCTACCGCGTCGGTCAGCGTGAATCGTGGCGACCACTTCCATTCTGTCCTTGCCAGCGTGTCATCGAGTTTCTCGGGCAAGTTGCCGACGAGTTGTATCTGTTTCTCGTCCGGCTTGAAGTCGACGCTTGCACCGGGAATGACCTGCTGGATGGCGTCAAACAGCTCCTGGCCCGTGACCGTCAGTCCGTACAGGTTGTAGACGCGCGTTGTGAGGCTCTCCTCACTCGCGTTCTTGAGGTCGTACAGTCCCCATGCCGCGTCTTTAACGTAGAGGACCGCGATAGACGTGTCGGGATTGACGTAGATGGAGTAGGGGCGACCCATGGCCGATTCCTGGACTGACTTGTACAGGTAGGCGCTCTGAGCACTGTCGACGCGACCCATTCCCAGTATTGGGGTTAGCCGGACACCGCGGAAGTTCAGGCCGAACCTCTTGTGGTAGTACTCGCCAAGCCGCTCACAGCAGACCTTGGTGACACCGTACATGTTCACGGGATGCTGCGCCGCGTCGTTCGGCACAACCGATGGTACGTCGCGGCCGTATGTCGCGAGGGTGCTGATGAACATCGTCGACTCAACGCCGAACATACGGGCCGCTTCAAGGACGTTGAAGGTGCCGTTGACGTTCACATCGAATGCGCCCTGCGGGTTCTGTTCGCTTCCGGGGGGCAGCATGGCGCCCATGTGGTAGATGCAGTCCGCCTCGCTGGTGCGCACGGCGTCCAGCACGTGTGACCAGTTACTGATGTCGCCACGAATCAGTGTGACCTTGTCCATCATGTTGCGGAACAGTCTGGACCCCGGAGCCAGGTCAAAGATCGTGACCTCTTCACCCTTCTCGAGAAGCAGGTTGGTGAGGTGAAAGCCGATGAATCCCAGTCCACCCGTAATCAGGTTCTTGGTCATTGCTACTTGCCTCCTTCCATTCCCAGTAGGACTTCAAGCCTGGGGTCGTGCCGCCAGACGTTGAAGTTGTAGAAGCCGAGTTCTTCGCCCTTTGTGACCTTGCCGGAAGCTACGGCGAGCACCTCGTCGAATATGCGCTTGCCGACCTCTTCAATGGACTCGGTACCTTCCATGATTGTTGAGGCGTTGACATCCATGTCCTCGCCCATCCTTGCCCAGGTCTCGGGGTGCCCTGTGACCTTGACGATTGGGGCGATGGCATGTCCGAAACTACCACCCCTGCCTGTTGCGAACACGATGATGTTCGCGCCGGCCGCGGCCTGGTACGTCATTGCCTGAAGCTCGATATGGATGCCGCCCATCAAGTAGAAGCCGCTCTCTTCGGGCAGCCTGTCGACGTGGTGGGCAGTTGCTTGCAGGACGCCGCTGATGGGCCTGTGTCCGCTCTTGTGGACCGCGCCGAGCGACTTCTCCTCGAGTGTTGTGAGGCCGCCCTTGACGTTGCCTCCACACATGAAGTCAACGCCGGCACCCGGTACCGTCCAGCGCTTTTCCTCATCGCCAACCCAACGCAGGATGTCTTCGCGCACCTTGTCGTTGATGGCACGTTTTGCCAGCTCTTCCTCGGCTCCGATGGCCTCGATCGGCTCAATCATTACGACACGGGCACCGGCATCGACCATCATATCTGACATAATGCCAATTGCCGGGTTGGCTGCAATACCGCTCGTGGTGTCGGAGCCACCGCATTTCACGGCAACCGCCAGCTTGCTGATGTCAAAGGGCTTGCGTTCCTGCTTGGCTGCTTCGGCAACCATCCTCTGAACTATCTCGCGACCCTTGGCGATTGCGCCCCGGGTGCTGCCGACGGCCTGGATATCGACTATCTCGACAGGCTTGCCCGATTCGGCTATAGCCTCGGCGATTGGTTCCGCGCGCAGGCCTTCGCAACCCATAGGAACAAGCACCGTGCCGTAGATGTTGGGGTTGCATGCGACGCCAACCAGCGTCGGCACCGTCTCCAGTGCAATGCATCCGTGGTACTGCGTTACTGCCACCGCTCCATCGATACCCTTGACCATCTGCTGCGCAGCCGGTTCTCCGCAGTCGCATACCGCTATGACGAGTACGGTGTTTCGGACGCCAACCTGGCCGTTGGGTCGTTCATATCCCATGAACTCCATAGATGACCTCCTTGTCGATGTGTTGGCGAAGCCGCTACGAGTGGCCGAGCATGTTCTCGGTCAGTGGCATGCGGTCGCTGGTCACGTTGTGAATGTGGACGTAGTCGCCCGTAGCGATGTCCTTTGAGGCGCGGCCAATCTTGGCTCCGTACTTCACGACGTCCGAGCCTGACTTGATGTCCGCGAGAGCAATCTTGTGCCCGAGGGGTAGCGCGTCGTTGACGCGCACTGTCTGGGTCACTTCTCGGGCAGTGGAGATGACCTCGACTTCGTCCCCCGCCATCAGTTCGGAGAGGGCAGTTGCGACATTGTCACGCGAGTCCATAGTGATTGCCTTCTTCATTCGCTCGAGTTCTCCTCTCTCTGCCCGGGGGCGCTTTCCGGTCTGATAGAGCACTGCGTCCGCCCGACGGACAGCTAATACAAACCCGGGCTCGAGTCAGTCGCTCGACCCCGGGTTGACTTCAGGTTCTGGTGGATAGGTTTGGCTACGGGAGCTTGGCGGCTGCCGCGATGAGCTTCTCGTCTGGAATCAGGCCTTCATCGATGGCGATTTCGGCCGCGAAACGAGCGCCCTTGCCGCAGACCATGGTGCACATGGTTGTGTGGCCGCCCGCCTCATCGAACTTCCTCATCTCGTCGGGGTCAGGAAGATAGAAGGGCCTGCCGTAGATTACCCTGTGGATGTCATGGCAGTTGACGCAGCCCCACTCCTTGATGTACTTCTCGTGGAGCTTGCGCGCGATGGCGAAGCTCTCGAATCGAACCCTCTCGGGGTCGGCGAAATTGTCATACTCTCGGCCCTTGAGGCCGCTGAGGAACATGACACCGGCAACGTATGCGCCGCACCCGGAGTCGCCGACGGTCGAGCCGCCGCCCGCCCAGCCGGTGAGTGCCTTGAACACGTCGGGGTTCAGCATGTCGAAGGTCTCCTGGAGTGCGGCAACAACGACCTGTCCGCAGCCCCTGTAGACGTTCTCGTACTCGTAACCCTTGTCATACGCTGTCTGTAGCAGTTTCTCCCTGACTTGCTTGTCCACCATTGTTCTCGGGTCCTCCTTCTTTCCTTCCGCCGTCATCTGGTGCCTGGGGTTGCCCGCCAGAATTTCGACGGGCTCACCGACGGCAAGCGTCCTTGTCCCTGGCACAATGCCGACGGCCAAATCCCCGGGTTCAAACGGGGCTTATTATGGCGTGTATGGTAATCACAACTTCTTGCTAGAAAACAGGGCCAATCCGCCACATTTCCAGGACTTCCCTGTAGCGCGGCGCCATCTCAACCTTGCTGGGCTTCCCCGAGGCGGTGTCCAGTATCGTGTCGAGCAGGCGTTTGCCGACCTGTGGCACGGATTCGAGTCCCTCGATAATCGTTCCTGCGTAGACGTCAAAGAAGTCGAGTTCACTCTTGACCTGAGGGCTGCTGACTATCTTGACGACCGGCAGTATCGGAAGGTGCCCCAGCGAAGACGCGGGCATTCCGCGGAACCTGGATGGCAGACCTCCGCCGAAGCCGAAGGTCATCATCTGCGCACCGGCAGCGGCCAGCCCGAGGGCCATCTGGGGAGTGTTGGCCGACCCATCCATGAAGAAGAGTCCCGGGCCGGGCAGTCTGTCTCCCCATAGTATGACGTCGTTAAGGGGACGCGTCCCGCTCTTCGCGATAGCGCCCAGTGACTTCTCTTCGATCGATGTCAGGCCACCCTTGATGTTTCCGGGCGTTGGCTCGGAGCCGAGGATGTCGACACCTGCATCCAGAATCCGCTTGTCCATGCGTGCAACGGCATCGAGGACCTTCTGCCCGATCTCGGGGGTCGCGCCCCGCCGCGCCAGGATGTGCTCGGCGCCGATGAGTTCTGCTGTCTCCGAGAAGACCGCCGCTCCGCCGCCGTCGACAATCTGGTCGACTGCCCAGCCCGCAACGGGATTGCAGCCCAGGGCCGACGTAGTGTCGGAACCGCCGCACTTGACGGCCAGCCGGATATCCGACAGGGGACATGGTTCGCGCTTGAGCAGAGCCGCGTCGGCTTTCATCTGCTTCGCGAAGCGTATGCCCTTTGTCACGACGGTGTCATAGTCGCCTTCACGTTCGATTGTCAGGACTTCGACCGGTTTCCCCGATGTGCCGATTTCCTCGGCAAGGTCGACGGCCGATATCGGGTCGCAACCGATGCCCAGCACGATGGCTGCGGCAACATTGGGATTCTGTCCCATGCCTGCCAGTATATTCTTGGCGGCGGCGTTGTCAGGACCCACGTGAACGCACGGCTGGTTGTGCATAAGTGGGTGAACGCCAGCTCCCGCCTCGTCAGCAATGCGGCAAGCCATCTCGTTGGCGCATCGTACCGCAGGGATGAGTGCGACAAGGTTTCTCACTCCAACCGAACCGTTGGCTCGGCGGTATCCCTGAAACTCCATCAGTGTGCCTCCTCTTCTTTGCCTTGGGAGCGTCTGATTCTTACTGGTCTTCGCCTATCCTTCCCATGTACGCGCCCTTCATCGCAGATACTGCCAACTGGGTGTAGGCGCCAAGGATGCCGGTACTGTATTTGGATACAAAAGGAACGTACCGAGCCTTGCGCTCGGCAAGGATGCGCTCCATCTCTTCAGGAGACTTGCGCTCGCCTGCCACACCTACGATGTTGAGCGCCCTGCGTTCAAGGCTGATCTCGATGAGGTCGCCGTCTTCGACAAGCGCGATTGGTCCGCCACTGGCCCCTTCGGGCGATACGTGTCCGATGACAGGGCCGGCTGTAGCTCCTGAGAAGCGACCATCCGTGATGAGCGCAATAGACTTCCTGTACTTCTCGATGCCAACTATGGCTGAGGATGTCAGGAACAGCTCCGGCATGCCGCACGCCTTTGGACCCTCGTTGCGGACGATTGCCACGTCACCCGGCTCAAGCTTGAGGCCGGTCACTGCGGCAAAACAGTCCTCTTCAGACTCGAACACGACGGCCTTGCCGACATGCTCATACATAGCAGGGTCACAGGCACTGTACTTGAATACGGAGCCATCTGTAGCCAGGTTGCCGGACAGTATAGCAACGGAGCCCTTCTTGCTCTTGGGGTCATCCGGATCGCGGATGACGTCTGTGCGCTGCAGCCTGCGAGTGCCGTCGACCGTCGCGTAGTTGCTGAGGTATCCCCCCGCCATCTTGAAGAAGTCCGTCTTCTCTACGTCGGCGAGGTTCTCCTTCACGGTCTTGCCCGTGACTGTCATCGCGTCCATGTCGAGTAGTCCGAGTGGCGCAAGTATCTGGATGATGCGCTGTACGCCACCCGCGAACCAGAACTGTCGGGACGCATATTCACCAGCCGTGTGCAGGTTCGTGAGGTAGGGAGTCTTCTGTCCAAGCTCATCGAACCAGCGAACATCGAACTTGACGCCGGCTGCATGTGCGATAGCAGGAAGGTGAAGAAGCCCGTTCGTAGAACCGCCGGTTGCCTGGTGGATGACGACTGCGTTCCTGAAGGCCCCTTCCGTGAGGACGTCCTTGGCCTTGAGGCCCTTCTTGAACAGGTCCATGATCATGTAGCCCGCATTGCGCGCGTTGTTCTGCACGTAGCGCATGCTGGCAGGGGCGAGAGCTCCTGTTGGCATCGACATTCCGAGGGCCTCGGTCATCACCTGCATCGTGGATGCTGTTCCCATGAACTGGCAAGCGCCGTCGCATGGAAGCGTGTGGTCCTGGATGAAGGCGAACTCCTTGTCGTCCAGCATTCCAGCCTCGTGCTTCCCGTGGCCTTTGCCTACGTCGCCCTCCATGTAGTAGCAGGGGCCAGGTTCGTTGGAACCACCCTGGACCACTACTACCGGCATTGCGTCCTTTAGCCGGGCTGCGGCAACTAGGCACGCGGGCAGACCTTTGTCGCAGCTCGAGATGAGTATGGCGGCGTCGAACGCGTGCGTGTTCGCATATATCTCAATCATGCTGGCGATGAACTCCCGCGAAGCAAGCGGGTAGTTCATTCCGTCATGACCCTGCGCGATACCATCGCACACATCCGACGTCGTGTACTTGAACGCGGTTCCACCGGCTATCTCGATACCAAGACGGCCCTGGTGCACCAGTCGGTCGAGATGGTAGCTTCCGGGGTGCGCCTCACCCTGCGTCGAGTGGAGCAGCACATGAGGCTTGTTCAGGTCTTCCCTGGTGTAGCCACCGGGTGCATAGAGTGAAGGAACCTGCGGGGAGCAGGCCTTCAGCAGGTCACTTCTTCTCGTCATTCTAGCCTCCCAAGCTTCCCTGCGTATTTTCCGCTTTCTCCAACTAGATGATCATGCGGAAATGGATGTCGAACTCCTTGTGGCCGAGTGCCTCCGCCTTTGACATATCGCCGTTGGCACAGCCCAAAACCTTGTCGAAGATCTCTTGACCTACGGTCTGCAGCGTACCCTCGCCGTCAACGATTACGCCAGCGTTGACGTCGATGTTCGGAGTCATCTTGTTGTAGAGAACACTGTTGGTCGAAACCTTCAGCACCGGTGCAATGTTGGAGCCGACGGGCGTGCCGCGGCCGGTCGTGAACACAATAAGGTGGCAGCCGGCGGCCAATAGCCCCGTGTCATTCATTACATCGGCGGCGGTGGCATCCATGATGATAAGACCCTTCTTGGCGGGGTGCTCAGCATACTTCACGACCTGCATTATCGTGGTGTTTCCGCCCTTACGTATGCAGCCAAGCGACTTCTCCTCGATGCTGCTGAGTCCTCCCTTGATGTTGCCTGGAGATGGCTGCGTTCCCCGAATGTCCACGCCACCTGACATTGCGGTCTTCTCGGCGTTCGCGATAGCATCATAGATATCCTGCGCGACCTTGTCGTCAACTGCGCGCCGCGCGAGTATCTTCTCGCACCCGAGCATCTCCGTCGTCTCAGAGAAGATGGCTGTGCCACCCTCAGCGATGAGCTTGTCGGCGGCGATGCCGAGAGAGGGATTGGCCGTCAGGCCGGAGAACGCGTCAGACCCCCCGCACTCGCAGCCGAGAATCAACTCGGACAGTGGTATGGCTTCCTTGTTCAGTTTGCTGGCGTCCTCCACCATCTTCTTTGCAATCCTGACACCCTTCTCCACGCATCCGGGAGTACCCCCGTCTTCCTGGACGCTCACCACGTCGTACGGCTGGCCCATCTTTTCAAGGTCAGGAATGAGGGTCTCGGGAGGTATGGCCTCGCAACCGTTCGCAACTAGCAGAACGCTTGCCACGTTACCATGGCCGCAGATACCGAGCATTGTCCGTATGACCTGTTCCTTGTCTTCGCCAACGTGACCGCAACCGCCTCCATGGATTGCGTATACCGTGCCCGGTACCTTCTCACTAATCATGCGTGCGACCTCGGAGGAACACACGACGGTCGGGAAGATGAGCACGTGATTTCTGATGCCGACTTTGCCTGTCTTTCTGCGATATCCCTGGAACTCCATCACTTGTCTCCTCTGCCTTTCTGGCTTTCCATGTTGTGTACGTGTACGTGTTGGCCGGCGCCAATGGAGTCGGTGGCAAGCCCGATGGCCTCACCGTACTTGATTACCGGCTCGTGCAGACCGATTGGGGATAGGGCGAACTTGTGGCCGAAAGGGATGTCCTGGGCCAGCGTTGTTGTGGCCTCTCTGCCCTCAAGCGAGACGGTAACAGTGTCTCCCTTCGAGAGGTCCTGGAACGCCGTGGCCACGTTGTCTTTTGTGTCGATGAGAATGGCCTTGGGTTTCATGAGTCTTTGCTGTCCTCCTGTCGTTTAGTAGTTGACCGACAGCCCGGAGCGATAAGCCGTCCGGGCGATGAGTACGAATACGTACGAGGTGGAAAGAACGGGGCCGTGCAGGGGCATGGTCACCCTGTACCAATCGTGCAAGTCTCTGAGAAGCTCAGTCAATGCGAGTATCCGAGCGGCTCGCTTTGCAGAACGAAGGGTCCGCTGTTGTGGCCTGGGCAGCCTGCTGCCACCCGTGCTGAAATCTAGCCGATTGTACTCCAGTGAAACGCTGTTGGCCAGCGCCCGCGCACACGGCCTGGTAGATTGGCGAACCGCAATATGCCGTCGTGTCCCGCAAACGTGCAGCGGCGACATGGCTATTTGGCCGTTGACACCTGCAATACCCGTTGCTAGCGTGAAAAGACATCAGTGTGTCTGTGGCTGCCGGTAATGGCAGGACGGCTGCTACGGGACGCACCCGCACAAGGAGGGACACACTATGCAGACCGTTTTTCACCTGCCCACTCGCATCGTCTTTGGCATAGGCACAATCGAGTCGCTTGGTCAGGAGTGTGCTGCGCTGGGCAAGAACGCCCTCATAGTCACGGGGGCAAGTAGCGCAAGGGCGACAGGACTGTTGGCCCGTGTAGAGGCCCAGCTTGCGGAGAAGGGCGTCAAGTCGACCGCCTTCGAGCGCATCAGGCCGAACCCTGACTACGCTACCGTTGATGAGGCAGCTAAGCTGGTGCGTGATGATGGCATCGATGTCATCATCGGGCTCGGTGGTGGCAGTGCCATGGATGCCGCCAAGGCGATTCGAATGGCAGCCTCGTCCGGCAAGCCTGTATGGGACCACTTCACTGAGGGTTCCGATGCTGGCTGCGATGGCCCGCTCGCCGCGCTTGTTCTCGTTCCTACGATGGCCGGCACCGGCTCGGAGGCCAGCTTCGTATCGGTCCTTATGAGCCCGGAGACTCACGAGAAACGAGCGATGCGCAGTTCCACCTTCTACCCGTCCGTGTCTATAGTCGACCCGCAACTGACCGTATCGCTTTCTTCGTGGCGCACGGCTGAGGGCGCCATCGACATGTTCTGCCATGTCTTCGAGCCATACGTGACTGCGGATACTGTGTCCGACATATCCGACGGTTTCATGGAGACCGTGATGAGGGCAGCCGTGCAAGCGCTGCCGCGTGCACTTGCCGACCCGAACGATCTCGATGCTCGCGAGACCCTCTCCTGGGTCAGTACGCTTGCCCTCTCCGGTGTGATGCGTCTTGGCGGAGGAAGCGGTGTCTTCAGTTGTCATGGCTTTGCCCAGGCATTGAATGGACACTATCGCGACCTCGGCCATGGTGGCACTCTGGCGTACGTGATGCCCGCCTGGCTAGAGAGCATGTCGGTACAGCGTCCCGAGCGTCTCAAGAAGGCGGGTCTCGCCGTGTTTGGTAGCGAGGACTGCTCTAGCGCGCTGCTCAAGTGGATCAAGGACGCGGGTGTCGGGCAGTCGCTCAGCGAGGTCGGTGTTTCACGAGATGACCTCGTCGCTATCGCCGATTCGGCGTGGAACACCCAGGCGATGGTCAAGAAGCACCCGGGGGGAATGTCGCCTGAGGCGGTTCTTGCCATGTACGCACGGGTGTACTGATCGCAAGCTGCTCACTACAGTGAGAGTGGCAGGTCCACTCGGTCCTGCCCCTCCCTTTTCGTTCACGGTACTGCCAGACGCTGTTCCTCTCCGGGAATCCCTTGTCGACGACCGATCCCGGTTTCTCTATCTCGGGATATCGATTCAGATGTAACCGTCCGGGGCTGGTTGCCCGCCGCAGCCACAAACGGCAAACTATAGCTGCATTATTCATCGATTGGAGGCACAGAATGACCACGGCGCCTTGTGAACGTTTCCGGGGAATCTGCCACTTCGAGCGTCCCGGGGACACGATGCTTATCACCCCGTATTTCCATGACTTCTGGACGGAAACCCTGGATGAATGGGTCAAGCAGGGTGCCCCCGAACAGATACGCCAATCGAGGTTTCGTGGCGAGTACTTCCAGCTTGACCACATGCGCATGCTCATGGAAATCAAGCTTGGTCTGTTCATGAACAAGACCATCGATACAGGTGGCGCGCCGTACGTGTACGGCATTCCCCCAGTCGTTCCCGAGTTTGAGGTGAAGACACTTGAAGAGGACGAAGAGCAGATTGTGCTCGTGAATGCAGGCGGTCAGAAGCTCCGTACATCCAAGAGACATCCCGAGAAGATGCCCATGTACCTGGATTTCCCGGTGAAGGACCGACAGACATGGGAGGAGTACAAGAAGAGGCTTGATCCGTCAACGCCCGAACGCTGGCCTGCGGACTGGGATGCCTATGTCGCCCGCATCAATGCCAAGGACGAGCCGGTTATGCTGAATCTGGGCGGACTGTTCGGCTACATTCGGGAATGGATGGGAGTGGAGACGGTTCTCTACCTGGTCTACGACGACCCGGTGCTGATGGAGGACATGATGGAGCACATGACCTACCTCCAGATAGAGGTGGTCAAGAAGGTGCTAGCGAAAATAAGAGTTGACTGCGCCATGTACTGGGAAGACATGTGTTTCAAGACTGGTCCGCTCATCTCCCCGAAGATGTTCAAGAAGTTCATGGTCCCACGGTACAAGAAGGTGACTGAATTGCTACACGATGCCGGCGTCGACTCCATATTCGTCGACAGCGATGGGAACCTGAGTGCCCTCATTCCCCTGTGGCTTGAAGCTGGGATAAATGGCTTCTGGCCGCTTGAGTGCGCTGCGGACAACAACGCCGTCGCCCTGCGCGAGAAGTACGGCAAGGACATCATCCTTGCCGGGAACATCGACAAGCGTGCGTTCCTGAAAGGGAAGGACGTGCTGCGCGAGGAAGTGATGTCCAAGGTGCCGACGCTCATTGAGTCGGGTGGCTACTTTCCCTCGCTCGACCATCTTGTCCCGCCGGATGTGCCCTTTGAGATGTACGACTACTTCATCGACCTGCTGCGAGAGATTGCCGGCATGGAGCCTCGGTCCAGGTAGTGAAGCAGGTCCGTTCGACAAAGAAAGAGGGGGAAGCTTGAGCTTCCCCCTTCTTCATTGTTGTGTCGCTGCTGTGGACTATTCGCAGATAGCGTTGTCCGGGCTGAGGATGCCGTTCGGGTCGAACAGCTTCTTGATCTGGCCCATCAGTTGACACTGCTTGGGGTCGATGTTCATGTGGAACTGAGGTAGCCTGGTCTTCCCAACGCCATGTTCGCCCGAGATCACGCCGCCGAGCCTGATGGTGGCCTCGTAGATCTCGTTCTTGGCATCCTTGAGGATTCCCCTCTTGTCGTACTCCCAGTCCATGTTGGGGTGGACATTGCCGTCACCGGCGTGACCGACCACCGGAATGAAGATTCCGTACTTCTCAGAGACCTTGTCGATCGCGTCGAGCAGGTCTGCGACAGCGGCCGGAGGAACGGTAACGTCGAGGGCATCGGCGTTCCGTGGCTTCATTGCATTGCCGACTTCGCTTCGAATTTTGAGAATCTCGGCCTGCTCGCTGGACGTCTCGGCCATGAGTACGTCAACTGCGCCGTGCTTTTCAGCGATGTCGGAGAGCTGCTCGCACATGGCGTAGAGCTGGTCCTCGTTGGCTTCGGCCATGATGACGATAAGCTGGGCATTGCCCTGCTTGGCAGGCCATGTCATT
>Ga0272443_10002360_pt1 | contig 24310 bp, 11 predicted proteins | sample SSMAcet12_FD_193581 | JGI IMG/M metagenome (GOLD analysis project Ga0272443, IMG submission 193581) | Marine sediment archaeal communities from Little Sippewissett salt marsh, Falmouth, MA, United States - SSM-Acet-12 | ecosystem: Environmental > Aquatic > Marine > Wetlands > Sediment ...
CGCGTGGCCGAAAGCCAGCCGAACGGAGATCCCCGGCGCGACTCTGGGCGACAGGAGATCAAGTCCATCGGAGGGTTCGAGCTCCTCGCGCGGCTCGGCCGCGGGGGGATGGGCGCGGTCTACCGGGCGCGCCAGACCTCGATGGACCGCGAGATCGCGCTGAAGATCCTTCCGCCGAAGCTCGCGCGCGATCCGAGCTTCGTCCAGCGCTTCCAGCGGGAGGCGCGCGCCGCGGGCAAGCTGAGCCATCCGAACATCGTCGCCGGCATCGACGTGGGCGAGGCCGACGGTTTCCACTACTTCGCAATGGAGTACGTCGAGGGCGAGACGCTTACGGCGTTCATGAAGCGCGAGGGGACGCTGGACGAGGGGCGCGCGCTCAAGGTCGCGACCCAGATCGCCCGGGCGCTCGCGCACGCGCACGACCACGGTCTCGTGCACCGGGACGTCAAGCCCCAGAACGTGCTCCTCACGCCCGACGGCGCGGCCAAGCTCTGCGACCTGGGGCTGGCGCGCTCCACGCAGGACGACCTGGGACTCACGCTCGAGGGCACGGCGCTGGGCACGCCGCACTACATCTCGCCCGAGCAGGTGGAGGGCAAGCGGGACATCGACGGGCGGACGGACCTGTACGCCCTGGGCGCGATGCTCTACCACATGCTCGCGGGCCGCCCCCCGTTCACGGCGCCGACCGCGGCCAAGGTGATGACGATGCACCTGACCGATTCGGCGCCGCCCCTCTCGGAGGTCGCGCCCGCGGTCTCGCCGGACACGGCCGCGGTCGTGATGCGGCTGCTCGAGAAGGAGCGCTCGGCGCGGTACGCGTCGGCCGGGGAGCTCGTGCAGGATCTCGAGCTCCTCGCGGCGAAGCAGGCGCCGGTGCACCTCGCCTCGGTGCTGGAGCGGCGGCGCTCGACCGTGCGGAGCCGTCCGGTCTCGCAGCGCGTGAGTGCCGTTCTCGAGGCCGTCTCGACGGGGCCGCGCAAGGGGCTCGTCCTTGCGCTCGTCGTCGCCGGGGGGCTCCTCGTCGCGGGCGTGATCGCGGCCGTGCTCGTGCTGGGCGGCGCCTCGGGGCCGACCGAGAAGGAGCTGGCCGAGGCCGCGGCACAGAAGACCTGGACCGGGTCGGTGCAGCCGTTCGTCCGGGAGAAGCCGACGTCCGAGGAGGCGAACGCGCTTCTCGAGGCGCTCGCGGACTTCGAGCGCGCCCACGGCCGGACCGACTTCGCCGCGGACCGCGCCGCGGAGACCGATCGCCTCCGGGCGCTCGCCGGAGCCGCGCTCGTCGACGAGCCGCCGCCGGCGGCCGGGGACGCGGCCGAGAAGGAGCTCGAGGAGCTCTTCGCCTACGCGCTCGAGTGGCAGAGGAACCACCCCGAGGTCTTCTCGGACGCGATCGACCGCTTCAAGCAGGTGCGCGCGCGGGCGAAGGCGCTCAAGCGCCCCCTGTGGGGGCTGAAGGCGCAGGACGAGATCGCGCGCCTTACGAAGAGGCGCGGGGAGGCCGCGGACGCAATCTTCAAGGAGGTCGAGGCGAAAGTCCGGGCGCTCGCCGGGATGCGGGACTACGACGGCGCGCTCGCCGCGTGCGTCGCGCCGCCGGTGGGAGAGCTGACGAAAACGCTCGAGCCGCGCGTGAAGGTGCTCGCGGAGGAGATCCGTGCCGCGGCCGAGGACGCGTTCAAGAAGGCGATCGAGGCGGCGGAGGCGAGCCTCGCCGCGGGCAGGCCCGAGGAGGGGCTCGCGGGGCTCAAAGCGCTGGAGGGCGCGCGATACGCGGCGCGCGCGGGCGAGATCGTGAAGCTCTCCGATCGCCTGAAGAAGGCGGTCTCGGACGTGGCGGCGCGCCAGGCCGAGCAGCGCCTCGCTGCGGCGAGGGCGGCGTTCGAGAAGGTGCTGGACGCGTTCGACACGGCCGTGGCCGGGGAGATCGGCGAAGAGGCGGGCGCGTTCGCGGGGGCGCGGAAGGTCGCCTCGCGCGCGGCCAGGGACGAGGAGCTCGCGCCGGTGGTCGATCTCGCCAAGGATCTCGGCGCGGTGGCCGAGGCGCTGCCGCTCTCGCGCCGGGCCGAGCGGGAGGCCCGCGCCGCGCTCAAGGGCAGGGAGGTCCGGTTCACGCCCGAGGGCGGGCGCGAGCAGACCGGCACGGTCGAGAAGGTCGGCAGGGACGAGCTCACGGTCCGGGTGACCTTCCGCATCAGCGGGCAGGAGATGTCCACGGTGCGCAGTATCTCCTTCTCGATCCTGTCCGAGGACGACCGGCGGAAGCTGCGCGAGGCGTGGACGCCGAAGACGCCGGCCGAGCGCGTGGCCGCGGCGGTCCTGGCGCTCGCGCAGAAGGAGCCGGGCCGCGCCGAAGCGCTCCTGGTCGAGCTCCCCGACCATCCGCTGGCCGCGCGGTACGCGCGGCGGGTGAGGACGCTCCGGATCGGCGCGGCCGAGGCATCGGCCGAAGAGGCCTGGGCCGCGTTCGTGAAGGCCGTTCCGCCGAAGATCGACAAGGCGGCGGCCGAGAGGGTGCGAAAGCTCCTCGACGCGTTCGTGGCCGCGCACGCCTCGACCAAGTTCGCGAAGGGCAAGGCCGCCGAGATTGAGGCCTTGAAGACGCGCCTCGCCGTCGCGCTCGAGGCGAAGAGCTACGCCGGCGTCTGGACCAAGCGCGCGCCCACGGTGACCGGCGCGGACGGGAAACCCTTCAAATTCGGGCGGCACTTCACCGATAACGGCGCGGCCTACGACTCGAAGCGCAAGGTCTGCGTGCTCTATGGAAGCGGAGCCTTCAATAACAAGCGCAACGACCTGTGGGTCTACGACCCGGCAAAGGACGCGTGGAGGTGCCTGCAGGCCCACGATTCGGATGCGAAGGACCAGCCGCCGCCCCATTTTCCCGGCGGCTCCACCTCGCTCGGCTTCTGCTACGACGAGGCGCGCGACCGGTACCGGCTCTATGCGGACAGATATATCTGGAGCTATGACCCCAACGCGCGGCAATGGAGGAAAGGGCCGAAGTACGGGCCGTTTGTGTCCAGAGGACAGACCCTTGCCTTGGGATATCACCCCGGGATGAAGTCGGTTGTGACGCAGCACGGGTTTCTCGACGTGGCGACGGGCAAGGTCGAGAAGCTTGCGAAAGTGCCGAGCGGTATCTATTACAGCTGGCGGCCGTCTTCGGTGATGGTCTCGGGCGGTTTCGCGAGGCCCGGCGAGAACGGCTGTTTCCTCGCGTTTGGCGGGTACAAAGACCACGTAAGGAAGACGTGGGCCTTCGATCCGAGCAAGCCCGAGTGGGCGAAGCTCGAGCCCAGGCAGTCGCCCCCCGGGCGCAGCCACGGTAACCTGATCTACCACAGCGGCCTCAAGGTGTGGGTACTCTTCGGCGGGAGGATCCAGAAGGATGGGAAAGCGGCGGCCATCCTCGACACCTGGGTCTACGCCCCGCACATGAAGACGTGGATTGAGATCAAGACGCCGGTCTCGCCGTCCGCCGACGGGGCGATCTGGTACGACGCAGCGCACGGCCAGGTCGTGCTCTTCACGCGCAAGTACGAGACCTGGGCGCTCAAGATCAAGCCGTCGTACGAGGGCGCGCCGACCGCACCCGCACCCACGCCGGCTCCCACACCCGCCCCGGGCGACGCGGCCGCGCTCCAGAAGCGCTTCAAGGGGAAGGTGGAGCGCTTCGACCCGGCGACGCGACGTGCCAAGCTGGTCTGGAACTTCGCGGAGGAGGCGCAGCTCGAAGACTTCGTGAGGAGTACCCCCCGGCACCTCCGCTTCGAGCGCGACCGGATCCGGATGTCCTGCACCGCGCCGGAGTGCGACACCCTCCGCCTTCCCGGGTTCTCGGGGGCGGACGTTTCCATTCGCCTGACCTACACGCTGAAGAAGGACCTCTGGGGAAAGAACTACCTGGGCGCCTGGTTCGGCGCGCCCACCGGGAGAAAGCTAAGCACTTTCGCCCTCTTCGCCAACACCGAGGGCTTTGCCCTGGCGGACCGCGGGCCCATCGGCCACGAGAAGAGATCCAAACAAGTTCCGGGAAGGCTGCCCGGGAAGGGCTCGATCGAGTTCGGGTGCCGGGACGGCCGGACGTGGATCGCGCTGGACGGCAAGCGCGTGTTTGAAGGCACCGCGCCTACGGGTGAGCCCGGCGCGGGCGTGGCCGTAGGCGGCGGGTTCGGGATCCTCTATGACCTCGAGCGCGTCGAGGCCGAGGGCGCGCTCGATCGCGCGTGGCTGGGCGGGGAGGCGGCTCCTGCAGGAGCAGGCGACGCGGCCAAGGTCCAGAAACTTTTCAAAGGGAAGGTGGTCCGTTTCGACGCGAGGACGCGCGAGATCGAGCTTCGCTACGACTTCGAGAACCCGGATGAGATCAAGGACTGGTACCACACCACGGACTGGCGGGTCGAGAACGGGCGTCTTGTGTGCAAGAGCGCCGGGGAGAGCGAGGCGATCTGGCTGAATGCGGCATTCCGGCCCGGGGCCGTGGATCTCTCGTTCCTGGGGTGCGGCGAGCACGATCTCTCCGGCACCCTCTGCGGCAAGCGCGGCGGACGGAGGCAAAGCGGCTACCACGCGATCTTCGGGGGCTACGGCGGCAAGCGCGATCTTCTCATGGGAGGGAGGGAGCAAGCCAATAAATCCCCCTCCACCTTCAGGCGCGGTCGCGATCACCGCCTTCGCTTCGTGAAGGGGAAAGAGACCCTGGCGCTGTACGCGGACGGAAAGCTCGTCCTCAGCGCCGAGGTCGGGAACAAGAACGGCAACCACGTCGCGCTCTGCGCGTTCAGAAACCAGACGGCCTACGACGAGGTGACGATCAAGGGCGTGCTCGATCGCGCCTGGCTCGAGGAGCGCCTGAAGGGCGCTCCGCCGGGCGAGTTCTGAGACGCCCGACCGCGGTTCGGACGCCTGAAATCGGCTGTGTGAATGCCGCGTTCTATTGGACGGTCCTGTCTTGCGTGAGGGATGCGCTGGAGGGCGCGCCGGTTGAAACCGCCGCGCGCCGCGCGTATCCTGCATCGGGACCCCAGGAGCCGCGCGCGTGATTGAACGCCTCTTCGCGACCGGCGTCGCCCTCGGCCTCGCGCTGGGACCGGCCTGCGCCCTGACCTGCGCGCCGGTTCTGGGCGCGACCCTGGCCGGGGAGGTGGGCCTCGGCACCCGCGCGCGCGGCGTCGTGGCGCGCTTCCTCGCCGGGCGCCTCCTCGGGTACGCCGTCTTCGGCGCCGCGGCCGGCGGGCTTCTCGGCGGATGGCTTCGCGGCGGCGCGGGGAACGCTGTCGTGGCCGCGAGCACGAACGCGGCCGTGCTCGCGCTGGGCCTGGCGCTCCTCGTCGTCGGCGCGCGCTACGCGAGGGGCGCGCGCGTGGAGCCCCTCTGCCCGGCGAAGGGGCTCGCCCGCTTCGCGGGCGCGCCGCTCGTCCTGGGACTCCTCACCGGCGTGAGTCCCTGCCCGCCCTTCCTGCTCGCCGCGGTCGAGGCGGTGCGCGCGGGCTCGGCGATCAATGGATTGGCACACTTCCTCGGTTTCTTCGCGGGGTCGAGTGCCTTCCTTTTGCCCGCGCTCCTTCTCTTCCCGCGCTCGCCGCGCGTCCGGGCCGCCGCGCTGCGCCTGGGCGCGGCCGCGGCCGTGCTCGTGGGCCTCTTCTACGCGCTCGCGGGGCTGAGGGGGCTTTCCGAGGCGCGCCTCTCGCGGCAGGGTGCGCCTGCGGCGGGGCTCACGGAGGAGGCGGCGCGGCGCGTCCTGCCCGCGGACGCGCGCCTCGAGCGGCAGGACCGCGCGACCTTCGGGGTCTTCCGGCGCCCGGAGGGGCGCGGCGCGGAGGAGCGCATCGGCTTCGCCGTGCTCGGCGAGGCGGCCGGCTACGCGGGTCCGGCACTTCCCGTGGCCGTGGTCGTGTGGATCTCGCCCGGGCGCGAGGTCCTCCGCGCGGAGATGCTCCCGAACGCGGAGACGCCGATGTATCTGGCCATGCTCGGGCGCGCGCGCTTCATGGAGCGCTTCCGCGCCTCGGGTGCGGGCGCCGCCGTCGAGCTCGGGGAGGACATCGACGCGGTCTCCGGCGCGACGGTGACGGCCGGGGCCGTCTGCGCGGCCGTGCGTCGGGCGCGGCACTCGCTTGAGGCGACGGACGCGGGGGCCGCGGGCGCGCGCGCCGCCCGGGCCCCGCCCGATGTCGGATGGCTTCTCGCCGCCGGGTTCGTGCTGCTCGTCGGCGCGTTCGCGCCGCGCCTGCGCGGGAGCGTGCGGTATATCGTGCTCGCCGCCTCGATCCTCCTCCTCGGAGTCTGGCTGGGGCGCTTCCTCTCGGTCGCGCCCCTCGCCCGCTTCGCGACGGGCTCCCTCCCGCCCGGGGGCGAGCGGACGGGAATCCTTCTCTTCCTCGGACTTCTCCTCGGCGTGACGCTCTGGCGCGGGCGGGTCTGGTGCACGCACCTGTGTCCCTTCGGTGCGCTCGCCGAGCTCGGCGGTTGGGCCTGCCGCGCGCGGGCGAGGACGCCCCGGCCGCTCGCACGCGCCGCGCGGGTGCTGCCGTTCGTCCTGCTCGGCGCGGTCTCGGGCGCCATCGCCTGGACCGGGCGCATGGAGGCGGCCGGGGCCGAGCCCTTCGCATCGACCTTTAATGTCCTCTCCGGGCGCCTCGCGCCGGCCGCGGCCTGGGACGCCGCGCCCGCGGCCCTCGCGCTCGCGGCGCTCGTCCTCGCCCTCTCCCTCGTCTCGCCGCGGTTCTACTGCCGGCACCTGTGCGGCGCGGGCGCGATTCTGAAGATCGTCGCGCGCGGGGGCGCGCGGCCCGCACACGGGAGCGCCGAGCTCGACGCGGAGGAGCACCGCGATGGCTGAGAGGTCGCGTTCCTTGGCCCGCCTCGGGCTGCGGGACCTCGCGGCCGGCGCCGGCCTCGTCGCCGCGCTCGTCCTGGTGGGGATCATCCTGGCCGGCGCGCTTGCCCGGCCGGGGGGCGCGGACACCTCCGGCCCGGCATCCCCCCCGCCGAGGGGACGATCGCCGGCGAGGCCGCTCTCGCGCGAAGCGGCCGAGCGGGCCGGCCTCGCGCCGCGCGAGGCGATGTGGTGGGACGCGCTCGGCTCGGACGCGGTGCGCTGCACGCTCTGCCCGCGGCGATGCGTGCTTTACCCGGGCCAGCGCGGCTGGTGCCGCGTCCGGTCGAACTACGGCGGCAAGCTCCACACCCTCGTCTACGGCAGCCCGGTCTCGGCGAACGCGCGCGACCCGATCGAGAAGAAGCCGCTCTATCACGTGCTGCCCGGGAGCCGCGTGACCTCGATCGCGACCGCCGGATGCAACCTGGGGTGCCTCTTCTGCCAGAACTGGCAGATATCCCAGGCGTATCCCGAGGCGACGCCGCCCGACGGCCCCCTCTCGCCGGAGGCGATCGTCCGCGCGGCGAAGCGCGCCGGCGCGAGCGCGGTCGCCTACACCTACACCGAGCCGACGATCTTCTACGAGTACATGCTCGAGACCGCGCGCCTCGCGCGTGAGGCGGGGCTCAAAAACCTGTGGGTCACCTGCGGGTACATCGAGGAGGCGCCGCTGCGCGAGCTCGCGAAGGTCCTTGATGCGGCGAACGTGGATCTCAAGGGCTTCACGGACGCGTTCTACCGCAAGTACTGCGGCGCCGAGCGCGCGCCGGTCCTGCGCACGATCAAGCTGCTGAAGGAGCTGGGCGTGCACGTCGAGGTCACGAACCTCGTCATCCCCGGCGCGAACGACGACGAGGCGGACGTGCGCGCCATGTGCCGCTGGCTCGCGAAGGAGGTCGGGCCGGAGACGCCCTTTCACCTCTCGCGCTACCACCCGGACTACCGGATGCGCTCGCCCGGCCCCACGCCGCTCGAGACGCTCGTGCGGCTGCGTGAGGTCGCGCGCGAGGAGGGGCTCGCGCACGTCTACATCGGCAACGTCGCCGCGCCCGACGGCGGCACCACGCGCTGCGCTGGGTGCGGGGCCGTACTCATCGAGCGGGCCTACGGGTACGTGGTCCGCCGCCAGCGCGTCGGGCCGGACGGCCGGTGTCCCGAGTGCGGCGCGGCCGTGCCGGGGGTCTGGAAATGAAGCGCCCCGGCCGGACGGAGGCCCGACGCCGGGCGCTCACCGGCATCGGACTGGGCGCGATCACCCTCGTCGCGCAGGTCCTGCTCCTGCGCGAGCTCTGGTGCACCGCGTGGGGCTCGGAGGCCTTGGCCGGGGCGGCCGTAGCCATCTGGCTCCTCGCGGGCGCGCTCGGAAGCGCCGCTGGCGCCCGCGCGCTCGCGGCCGCGCTGGGCACGCGCCGCGCGTACCTGACCGCGCTCGGAACCCTCGCGCTCGCGCTTCCGGGGGCGATCCTCCTCCTGCGGTGGTGGCCGGCGCACGCGGCCGGGGGGGGCGGAGGGGGAGCGGTTCCGGGTCTCGCGCGCTCGGCCCTCTACGCCGTCTGCTCGCTCGGTGTCGTGGGCTTCCTCGCCGGAGCCCTCTTTCCCCTCGCGCTCCTGGAGGTCTTCCTCCCCGACGCCGACGGGCCCGACGAGGCGGGCCGGGCCGCGACCTCGCTCTACCGGTGGGACATGGCCGGCTCGCTTGCCGCGGGCGTCGGTCTCACGCTCCTGGTCCTCGCGCTCGGCCTCGGCTCGCTGCGGACGGCGCTCCTGGCCGCGGCGGCGGCGCTTCTCCTGGCCGCGTGGCACGCTGGCCGCACGCGGCGCGCGCGCGCGATCCTGCCCGGAGCCCTCGCCGGGTGCGCCGCGCTCCTCGCGTTCGCCGAGCTCGACCGGCCCGCGCTCGCGTGGCGTTACGCGCCCGAGCGGGTCGTGCGCGTCTCCGAGACGCCGGCCGGCCGCCTCGTCCTCACCTCGCGCGGGGCGCAAACGAACGCGTACCTCTCCGGTCGCTTCGCGGGCTCGCCCGATGCGTCCGAGCGTGCCGAGGCGCTCGCGGCGGTCGCGGCCGGCGAGTGCGCGCGGCCGGAGCGCGCGCTCCTTCTCGGCGATGCGCTGGCCTCGGCGGCGGGGTGCCTCGCGGCGCACGGCGCGCGCGCCGTCGCGGTCGTTCCGGACCGGGGCGCGGCGCGCGCGGCCACCGGGGGCGAGGCGGCGGGCGTGCTCCTGCGTGCGGGCGACGGCCGCGCAGTGCTGCGCGCGCCGGGGGAGCGCTTCAATCTGATCGTGATCGACGCGGGCGCGCCGGGCACGTTCGCGCAGGCGCGGCTCCTGACGCGGGAGTGCTTCGCCCGCGCGCGCGACCGGCTCGGGCCCGGCGGCGTCCTGGCGGTCGCGCTGCCCGTCGGGGTCGCGCACATGACCGCGCCCGAGCGGCGCGTGGCCGGCGCGGTCTGGCGCGCGCTGGGCGCGAGCTTCCCCCGGCGCAGGCTCTGGGCGCTCTCGCCGCCCGGGCTCGTGATGGTCGGCTTCGCCTCGGACGCCCCGCTCGCGCCGCGGGCGGAGGTCGCTGCGCGCGTCCGCGGGCGCGGGGTTCCCCTCGCCCGCCTCGCGCCCGAGCGGCTCGCGGACCCGGAGCTCGCGCGCGATGCGGCCGAGCGCATTCGGCCGCAGATCGAGCGCGCGGGCGCCGCGGAGAACCGCGACGCGCACATGACCGCGGTGCTCGACCAGATGCAGGCCGACCGCGTCCGGCTCGGCCGGGGCGCGGGCGAGGGCTTCCGCTTCCCGCGCGCGGGGGGCGCGCTCGCGCTTGGCGGCGCACTCGCCCTGGGCCTCGTCCTCCTCGCGCTCGTGCGCCTGCGGCCGCGGAGCGCGCCGGGGGCCTTCGCCTTCGCCGCGGGTGCGTGCGGCGCGGCGCTTGAGGTCGCCGCGCTCGTGGCCTACCAGGTCGCGCGCGGGAGCCTGTACGCCGAGATCGGTCTCGTGCTCGCCGCGTTCATGGCGGGCGGCGCCGCGGGCGCCTCGCTCGCGCGCCGGAGGGCGCTCGTGCGGGCGGTCTCGCCGCGCGCCTGCGCGTGGCCGCTGGGCGCGCTCGCGCTCGCCGGCGGGGCCGCCGCCGCGCTCTCCGCCGCGGGGATCGAGGGGCTCGCCGCGGGCGCGCTCCTCGTCGCGCTCGTCCTGGCGACGGGCGCGTGCGTGGGGCTCACCTTCGGTCTCGCGAGCGCGCACCCGGCGCGTCCCCGCCCGGGAGCGGTCTACGGCCTGGACCTCGCGGGCGCGGCGCTCGGGGGGCTCGCCGCGGTCTTCGCCGTCCCCTGGGCGGGAACGGCCGTGAGCGCGCTCGCGGCCGGGCTCCTCGCGCTCCTCGCGGCCCTGGCCGCATGCCTCGCCCGCTGAAACCGGGCTTGTCGCTCCCCCGCCGCCGGCTATTATCATGGGATGAGATAGGGAGGATCGCCCGCCATGCGACAGAGTAAAGGAATGGCACTCCTGGCCGTGATGGGCCTCCTCGTGGCCGCCGCCGGCTGTGGGAACGGGGAGGACGAGAACGCGAAGGCGCCCGGGAAACCCGAGCCCAAGCCCGCGAAGCCGGGCGAGTCCGGTCCCGGGCCCCGCTGGGATGTGAGCAGGAGGCCCCAGCTCCCCGAGGGCGTCAAGGGCGCCTCGGTGCGTCCCGCGGCCGTGGCCGGCGCTTTCTACCCCGGCGAGGCCGAAGCGCTGCGCAGGGACGTCACCGCGCGTCTCGCGGCCGCGCCCGGGCCGCCCGAGCTCCCCGGGAAGCTCCGCGCGCTGGTCGTGCCGCATGCGGGCTATCGTTACTCCGGCGACACGGCCGCGGCCGCGTACAAGATCGTCGAGGGCCGCGGGTTCGACCGGGTCGTCCTCCTCGGGCCCGCGCACCGGTATCGCCTGCGGGGCGTCTCAATCGCTGGGGCGACCTACTACCGGACGCCGCTGGGCGAGGTGGCCGTGGACGCCGCCTTCGCGGTGAGGCTGAGGAAGGCGGCCGAGGCGGAGGCCGTCCCCGAGGCCCACGCGCGGGAGCACTCGCTCGAGGTGCAGCTCCCCTTCCTGCAGGTCGCCATCGGCCCGGGCGTGCGCATCGTGCCCGTGCTCGCGGGCGACGACCCGGCTGCGCAGGCGCGCCTCGCGGTGGCGCTCGCGGGGATGCTCGACGAGCGGACGCTCCTCGTCGTCTCGACGGACCTCTCGCACTACCCCCCGCTCGCGGTCGCCAGGAAGGTGGACGCCGCGACCGTCGAATCCTGGAAAACGCTTGACCTTGGAAAGGTCGAGACCGTCGAGCGCGAGCAGATGGCCGCGGGCCACCGGAACCTCGACTGCACCATGTGCGGGGGTGCCGCGGTCCGGGTGCTCATGCGCCTCGCGCCGCTCGCGGGCATCGATGCGGTGAGAGTGCTCAAGCTCGACACCTCGGCCACGGCGGGCGGCGAGCCGGGGCGCGTCGTCGGCTACGCCGCGGTCGCATTCTGCGCCTCGGGCAGGGAGAAACCGGCGCGCTCCTCCGCGCCGCCGAAGCTCTCCGCCGCCTCGCGGAGGAGGCTGCTCGAGATCGCGCGCGCCTCGGCGGCGGCGATGGCGGCGGGCAGGGGACTGCCCGGCCTCGATCTCGCGGGGCTGCCCGCGGAGTTGGCGAAGCCGGGCGGCGCGTTCGTGACGCTCCGCAACCGGGACCGCCTGCGCGGGTGCATCGGCCGCTATCCGGGCGAGGCGTCCATCGCCGAGGTCGTGCACCGGATGGCCGCGGCCGCGGCGCGGGACTCGCGCTTCCGGCTGAACCCGGTCACCCCGGAGGAGGTGGCGAAGGAGATCGATATCGAGATATCGGTCCTCTCGCCGCTTCGGCGCCTCGACGACTGGCGGAAGATCCGACTCGGCGCGCACGGGGTGATCCTGCGCCGTGGCCGCCGGAGCGGCGTCTTCCTGCCGCAGGTCGCGACCGAGACCGGCTGGACGCTGGAGGAGTTCCTGGTGCACCTCGCGCGCGACAAGGCGGGCCTCGCGCCCGACGCGTACAAGGATCCGGCGACCGAGGTCCTTGTCTTCACCGCGCTCGTCTTCGGCGAGAAGGAGGAGGGCGCCGGCGGGGAGTAGGAGGAATCGCTTCCTCTCACGCACCGGAGGAGGATCTGTGAAGGAGCGGTGGACAACGCGTGTAAAAGTCCCCGCCCGCGGTGGATATCGGGAGATCGGTTGCGAGCGCACCGGCCCGCCGCCGCGCGTCCGGGCCGCCCGGCCCGCTTCCTCCGCGCAAGCCCCTTGAAGGTTCCCGGGGGCTCCGGTAAGATGCTGTGAACGGCCCGGTGTATAACCGGTGAACGAGATGTGTGCGCGCGAGGGACGGCGAGATGGCCCGCATCGAGAACCTGCTCCTGCCCGAGGACATTGGACGCCTGGAGCGTTTGGTCGCGCTCTCCCTGGAGGAGGATCTCGGCCGGCGCGGGGACCTGACGACGGACCTTCTGGTGCCCGCGGATGCAGTTGCGCGGGCCGCGATCTATGCGCGTACGCCGGGCGTGGTCGCCGGCGTTCCGTGCCTACCCGTGGTCTTCGAGCGCGCGGGCGGCGAGGTGCGTATAACTCCGCTCGCGGACGAGGGATCGGAGGTCGAGACCGGCGCACCGCTCGCGCGGGTCGATGGCCGCGCGCGAACGATCCTCACGGGCGAGCGCGTGGCCCTGAATCTCCTGGGGCGGGCGTGCGGCGTGGCGACGGCGACCCGCGCTTTCGTGCGCGCAGTCGAGGGCACGGTCGCCAAGATCTTCGACACGCGCAAGACCCTGCCGGGCTTCCGCGCGATCGACAAGTACGCGGTGCGCGTGGCCGGGGGGCGCAACCACCGCTCGCGTCTGGACGAGATGACCCTCGTCAAGGACAACCACCTCGCCTTCCTCGGCGGGGACCTCGCAGAGGCCGTGGCGCGCGCGCGAGAGGCCGGGGTGCCCGTGGAGGTCGAGGTGGACGCCCGCGAGGCCCTGGACGAGGCCCTCGACGCGCGGCCGGACCTTATCCTACTCGACAACTTCACGCCGGGATCGGAACACGCCCTGGACGATGTGGCCTTTCTCGACGATGGGGGCCTCCGGCGCCTTCTGGGGGAGATCGACGCGGACACGCTCGCGCACGTGGTGCGCGGCGCGCCGGAGGGGGTTCTGGAGCGAATCTTCGCCAATCTCTCCGAGCGCGAGGCCGCCGGTCTCAGGAAGCGCCTCCGCCGGCCCCGCAGCACGAGGAGCCTCGACATCGAGGCCGCGCGTGCGCGCGTGGCCGGCTGGATGCGGCGGCTGGAGCGCGCGGGTGAGATCCGCTTCACCGCGCGCCTGGCCGAGGCGGTTGCACACGTGCGCGCGCGCTGCGGCGCGGGCGGGCTGCCCCTGATCGAGGCCTCGGGCGGGATCACGCTCGCCAACGCGCGTGCCGTCGCCGAGACCGGCGTGGACCGCATCTCGGTGGGCGCGCTGACGCATTCGGTGCGCGCGTTGGATCTTTCGCTGGAGTTCGAGGAATAACGGCCCGGTTGCGCGCCGGATGCGCACCGCGCGCGAGGGGTGGCCGCGGAGGGCCTCCGTTCGCTATTTTGCGGGCTTCTGCGGGCATGCGCCGCCGGGAATTCTTCCGGGAACGAATCGCGCATCCGTAAGTCGAGTCTCCGTGCGGTGCTGGAGAGAGAGCGCGCGCCCGCATGCGTGTCGGCGCCGCGCGCCCGCGTTCGCGAGGATTTTCTTCAGAAAAATGTGTCTCACGTATTTCCGGTCGAGGCGGGACTTACGCGCGCGCCCCGGACGGAGGCGGCCCCCGCGCGATTTTTTCCTTTTGACTTGCCCGCGCCCGCTCCTAGAATCGCCACTCTGTTACGTGGGTCACCACGCTTCGCCGGGGGGGACGCTCGGAAAGCGGGGCGAGCGCAAAAGCAATCTCGCGCTCCTCGACCGGACACACGGGGTTTGATTGTTCAGGGCCGAAGCGGTTTGCTTTCGGCCCTTGGGGGGCGTCTACGTGCCGCAGTTTGCGGTCCAGCAGTGGCCGGCCGTTCTCGATGAGATTTCCCGCGAGATATCCCCCGAACGCTTCCGCACTTGGTTCAGCCACGTGGAGCTTGCCGGCTTCGGCGAGGGCTGGATCGAGATCGGCGTGGCCAACCGCTTTCTCCGGGAGTGGGTGAGCCGGAACTACCGCGAGGCCATCGGGCGGGCGATCGCGCGCGTGACGGGCGATCCCTGCGAGGTCCGCTTCGCGATCTCGGCCCCCCTCTTCCGGAAGATGCGCGAGACGCAGCAGCAGACTCTGGAGACCCCCGGAAGCGACGAGCGCGGCGCCCCCTCTCTCCCGGCCGGGGCGGCCGGGGCAGAGGGGACCGGCGGCTCCTCGGGGGTCCCCGTCCCGCGAGGCCCGGCGGTTGCACGGCCGCACCCGGACCACACGCTCGCCCGGTTCGTGGTCGGCGCGGCGAACCGGCTCGCCCACTCGGCCGCGCGGCTCGTCGCCGAGACGCCGGGCGAACGGTACAACCCGCTCGTCCTCTGCGGCGGGCCGGGCCTCGGCAAGACGCACCTGGCGCAGGGCATCGCCCGCGCGCTCGAGGAGAGGGGCCTGCGCGTCGAGGCGCTCTCAGCCGAGGGCTTCACGAACGGCTTCCTCGCGTCGCTCAACTCGGACCGCCTCGCGTCGATGCGCGCGCGGCTCCGCGGCGCGGACGCCCTCGTCCTCGACGACCTGGAATTCCTCGCGACGAAGACGCGCACGCAGGAGGAGTTCGCCCACACCTTCGATGCGCTGCACGCGGCGGGCCGGCAGGTCGTCGTCACGCTGCCCCTCGCTCCGCACGCGGTGAAAGGTTTCTCCGAGCGGCTCGCCACGCGGCTCGCCTCCGGCTTGGTGGTCGAGCTGGACCCGCCCGACCCGGAGACGCGCCTGGCGATCCTGCGCTCGCTCGCCCGGCGGCGGTCGCTGGAGGTCGCGCCGGACGTGCTGGCGCTGGTGGCACGGCGCGCGACCGGAAACGTGCGGCACCTGGAGGGCGCACTCCTTCGGCTCGAGGCGCTGGCGCGGACGAGCGGGGCGTCGGTGGACCTGGCCCTGGCGCGCGCCGCCCTGCGCCACCTCGAGGACCAGGAAGAGAAGGCCCTCACGCCGGCCCGGATCCTCGACGCCGTCGCCGAGCACTACGGGGTGGACGCCGCCGCGCTGCGCGCGCACCGGCGCACGCGGGCGCTCGTCGAGCCGCGGCAGGTGGCGATGCTCCTCATGCGCCGGCTGACGCGCATGAGCCTCGCGGAGATCGGCACCTTCTTCAACGGGCGCGACCACGCGACCGTGCTGCACGCCGAGCGCAGGGGCAAGCGGCTCGAGGAGACGAGTCCAGTCGTGCGCGACGCGCTCGCGGCGCTCCCGCGGCAGTTGGGCGCGGAGCGCTGAGCGCACGCTCCGGCCGTCCCCCCCGCCTGCCTCGTTTGCTCCTCCAGTCCAAGAGATTGCGGGTACGAACGGAGAGGGCGCCCTCGCGGGGGCGCTCCTTTTTGACGCGAGCAGCGGGCCCGGTTAGAATCGGGTGCGATGAATCACGTCGTCTTCGTCGCCGAGGCCGTCCTGCCGGTCTTCATCGTGATCGCACTCGGCGCGGCGCTGCGGCGCGTGCGCGTCCTCGACGACGAGACCGTGGAGCACCTCACGCGCCTCGTCTTCACGGTCGCGCTCCCGATTCTCCTCTTCCGGTCCGTGGGCAGGGCGGACTTGGCCGAGGCGTGGAACGGCCCGGCCATGGCCGCGGCGTTCGGGATGGTCCTCGTCTGCGTGCTCCTCGGGTGGGGTCTCGCGCGGCTCCAGCGCCTTAAGCCCGTGCGGGCGGCCACGTTCACCATGTGCTGCTACCGCGCGAACACGGCCATCGTCGGGCTCGCGGTGCTCCAGAGCGCGTATCCGGAGAACCCGGCGATGAATGCCGTGGCCGGGGTGCTGATCGGCGTCTCGGTCCTCGTCTTCAACGTGCTCGCGGTCGTGATCCTGACGCTCCCGCACCACTCGTTCAGGGGGCGCGAGGGCCTCGGGCGCATCGCGAGGGGCGTCGCCACGAACCCGCTCATCCTCGCGGTCCTGCTGGGGATCCTCTGGTCGGTCCTCAAATGGGAGATGCCCCTCGTCCTCGCCCGGCCGATCGAATGGATCGCCCGGATGGCGCTGCCGCTGGCGCTCCTGGCGGTGGGCGCGTCGCTGAGGCTCGAACTGCTGCGGCGGGGCTTGCGCGAGACGGCGCTCGCCGCGGCAGTCAAGCTGCTCGTGCTGCCCGCGCTTGTCCTGGCGTCGCTGCGCGCGCTGGGCGTCGGGGGGCTCGACCTCGCCGCGTGCGTCGTGATCCTGGGCTCGCCCACGGCCGTGGTCTCGTACATCATGGCGCGTCGGATGAGGGGCGACGCGCCTCTCGCGGCCCAGATCGTGACGGTGACGACGACGCTCTCGATCGTCACGCTCGCCGGGTGGCTGCTGGTGCTGCGCTGGTTGGGGGCGGGCGCTGCCTAGAGGGCTAGAGGTGCCCGAGCGTCCCGTCGCGGCGCGCCTTGCGGAATCCCCACCAGAAGACAGCCAGGCCGATCGCGAAGAAGACAAGCGCCGCGAGCAGGAAGTTCTGGAAGATCGGCCAAACCTCGCGGAGCGTCTTCCCCCCCCCGAGCGTCATGCGCGCGAGGTCGTTCGCGTGGCGCTGGGGGTGGAAGCGGCTGACGAACTCGAGCCAGCGGGGGAAGTGCGGGCTGCGCACCGAGTAGAAGGTGCCGGCGAGGAGCTGGCTCGTGATCATGAGGACCCAATTGATGGGGTCGCTCTGCGCCTTGGTCGCCACGCGCACGCCGGCGGAGATGAGGTCGAAGCTCATCATCAGCATGAACGCGCAAACCATCACCGCGACGACGCCGTCGGTGAGGTGGACCGTCATGCCGAAGGCAAAGCGGCCGATGAGGAGGATCGCGGCCGCGTGCCCGAAGAGGATGATGTACCGCCAGGAGTTCGCGCCCACGAGCACGACCGGCAGGCGCGCCGGGCTCGCGTAGAGGTTCGCGAACTCGCGCGTGAGCATCAGGTGCGAGACGTTCCGCTGCGCGCTGAAGGTGAGGAACATGATGAAGTGCCCCACCAGCAGGAAGGTCAGGTAGTCCGGCGCGCCTGTGAGCTCGCCCTTGGACATCTGTAGTCCCTGGTGGCCGTGGATGTAGCCGAGGAAGCCCATCGCTGAGGCGCTCACCACGAGGTGAACGACCTGGAGGACGAATTCCACGCGGTTGGAGAGCCAGCGCATGAGGCTCCGCTGGAAGAAGGCCGCCAGGATCGCGGCCTGGTCGGCGAGCTCGCGGCCGAGAGGAATGCGCGCCTCAAGCATCGCTCGCCCCCGCCGCCTTCCCCTCCCCCTCCCGCCCGGTCAGGTGCAGGAAGACCTCCTCGAGCGTGGCCTCGCGCACGTGCAGGTGCGCGATGTGGACGCTGTTCGACGCGAGGTGCGCCAGCACGTGCGCCAGGGCGCGGGCGCCCGGCTCGAGGTCGAGCCGGAACTCGGCGAGGTCCTCCGTGCGCGCGCCCCGGATGGCCGCGTGCACGCCCTCGAGCCCCGCCAGGGCTTCCTCGATGCGCTCGGGCGGGTGCAGGAGCGCGATCTCCAGCTTTGCGTGCGGCGCGAGGCGCCGCGCGAGCTCCCGCGGCGCGTCGATCGCGAGGAGCCTTCCCCGGTCGATGATCGCGACCCGGTCGCAGAGGCGCTCGGCCTCGGTCATGTCGTGGGTGGTGAGGAGCACGGTCATGCCGAGCTCGCCGACGAGCTTCTCGCGCAGGATGCGGTGGATCTCGCGGCGCGTCGCCACGTCGAGGTGCGTGGTCGGCTCGTCGAAGACGACGACAGGCGGACGCACCATGAGCGGGATCGCGAGCATCAGCTTCTGCTTCTGCCCGGCCGAGAGCCGCTGGTACCACTCCGAGCGCTTCTCCCCGAGGCCGAGGATGTCCAGCGCCTCGTCCATGCGCTTCTCGGCCTCGGCGCGCGGCACGCGCCAGAGACGGCCGGTGAAGCGCAGGTTGCGCTCGCACGAGACGCGCCACACGAAGATGCCGAAGATCTCGACCTCGCCGCCGAAGACCGTGACCATCCGCCGCGTGACCGCCGGGTGATCGCGGACGCAGTCGAGGCCCATGACGCGCGTACTCCCCTCGGTGGGAAGGACGAGCGCGTTGAGGATCTTGCAGAGCGTGGTCTTGCCCGCGCCGTTGGGGCCCAGGAGGCCGAAGATCTCCCCCCGCCGGACCTCGAACGAGAGACCGTCGAGCGCGGTCACGCGCTCGCGCCGGCCGCGGAGGGTATCGACGAGGTCCCGGAGTCCGACCACGCCGCGGCGCTTGGGGGGGAAGGTCTTGCGAAGAGACTCGACCTCGATCGCGCCGTTCATCCGGCGAGGGGCTCGGCGAGGGCGAGCGCGGCCAGGAGCGCGGCCCCGCGCGCGAGGCACGCCTCGTGGATGCGGAAGGCCGGGTTGTGGAACGACCCGGCGCGATCGTCCGGCGCCTCCGGCGCCGCGCCGAGGAAGGCGAAGCAGCCGGGCACGTGCTCGAGGTAGTAGGCGAAGTCCTCGCCGCCCATGGTCGGTCGGATGTCCGCGACCTGGGCGCCGGGGCCGCCCTCGCTCCGCCAGAGCCGCGCGGTTCTCTCGGCCGCGCGCGCGTCGTTGACGAGCACGGGCGTGCCGCGCACGTACCGGGTCTCGGCCGTGCAGCCGAGCCCCGCCGCCGCGCTCGAGGCGACCTCGGCGATGAGCGCCTCCACGGCCTCGCGCGTGGGGGCCGAGATCGTGCGCGCCGTGCCGCCCAGATCCACGCGGTCGGGGATCGCGTTGAAGGCGCTCCCTCCGTGCACCGAGCAGACCGAGATGACGGTGTGCTCCACCGGGTCCAGCCGCCGCGCGACCACGCCCTGGAGCGCCTGGATCACGGCCGCGGCCGCGGCGACCGGGTCGCGCGCGTGGTGCGGCATGGCGCCGTGTCCGCCGCGGCCCAGCACCGCGACCTCGAAGCGGTCCATCGCGGCCATGGTCGCTCCCGCGCGCAGGCCCAGCGTGCCGACGGGCAGGTCCGGATTCACGTGCAGGCCGTAGATCTCCGCCACGCCCTCGAGGGCGCCCGCGGCCACGAGGCGCGAGGCCCCGCCGTCGGTGACCTCCTCGGCTGGCTGGAAGACGAGCAGCACCGGCCGCGCGAGGGACTCGCGCCGGGCGCAGAGGATCTCCGCCGCGCCCAGGAGGATCGCCGTGTGCGCGTCGTGCCCGCACAGGTGCGCGCACCCGGGCACGCGCGAGCGGATTGGCGCGTCCCCGGCCTCGTCGATGGGAAGCGCGTCCATGTCGGCGCGGAGCGCGACCGCCGGCGCACCGGTCGCGCGCCCGCCCTCGATCCGCGCGAGGACCGCGGTCTCGGCCAGGCCCGTGACCGGTTCGAGCCCCAGCGCCTCGAGCCGCTCGGCCACGAGCGCCGCAGTCTTCCTCTCCTCGAAGGCGAGTTCCGGCTGCTCGTGGATCTGCCGGCGCAGGCGGACGAGCGTTCCCTCGATCGCCAGCGCCTCGGCGTAGAGACTCTTCTCGGTCACGGTTTCCCCCCCGTGGGAGGCCCATTATAGCCGGGGGCGCTCCGGAAGCAAGCCGGTCCGTGGGTCCGGCGGCCGTCCCGTGCGGCCCGGAGGCCGTCCCGTGCGGCCCGGGGCCGTTGCAGGGGCGTCCGGGGCCCGTTAAGATGGCGGCTCTCCCCGGGAGGGCGCATGCATCGCACGGCCCCGATTCTCCTGACGCTTCTCGGCTGCCTCTCCGGCGCCGCCGCGCGCGGGGAGGAGCTCGCCGCGCTCGTCACGACGCCGGACGCGCCCTGGCGCGTGAGGCTCCCCGAGGAGAACCGCCGCGAGACGAAGCTCAACGCGGACTGGACGGGCGTCGCGTTCGTGGAGGTCGAGGCGCGCATTGCGGGGACGCGGCGCGCGCCGCCCGTGCGCCTCGCGTTCGAGATCGTGAACGCGCGAGGGGAGCTCTACCAGAGCGCGCGGCCGGTCCTCCTGCGGCCGCAGGCGAGCGCCGTGCTCCGTGCGGGGCTCGGCGCCGGCTCGGCGGACCTCGTGCCCGCGGGGCACTTCCGGCCGTGGTCGCCGGACGCGGCCGGCCGCGTCCGGCGCGTGGGGCTCGCGCTCTACGGCGAGCGACCCTGGGCCGGAGAGGTAGAGGTCCTCTCCGTGCGCCTCGTGCCGGGGGCGGAGGCGCGGCCCGGCGCGCGCGAGTTCCGTGCGGTCGATCTCGTGCTCGACCCGCCGGCGCGGTACACGGGTGCGCGTGCGGCCGTGCGCTTCCGGCTCCTGCCCGAGCCGGCGAACCCCTTCGACAGCGAGGTGCTCCCGGTCGAGGTCGCGTGGACCGACCCGGACGGGCGCGAGACGGTCGCGCCCGCGTTCTTCGATCAGGACTTCGTCCGGCGGGGGCGCGAGCTCATGCCGGCGCGCGCGGGCCGCTTCGCCGCCTGGGGACTTCCCGGGCGGGCGGGGCGATACACGGTCGCGATTCGCGTGCGAGGCGAGGAGGTCGGCGCCTTCCCGGTCGCGGTGTCGGACGCGGTGTCGGAATCGACGCGCGTTCCGGCGAAAGAGGAGAGAACGGACCTCTCCTTCGCCGCCGCGGGCGGCGAGCGCTTCGTCGAGCCTCTCAACGTGGCGGCGACCGCGACCTGGGCCGAGTGGAAAGGCGGCCGGTTCGCGGCGGCCTCGCCCCCGGCGGGCGCCTCGCACGCGTGGACCGTGCCGATCGAGTGGACGAGCCGGTGGGGCCGATGGGAGGGCCTGGGCCGGTACGACCTCGCCATGGCCTGGCGCTTCGAGCGCGTGCTCGACGAGGCCGCGCGGCGGGGCGTCGCGCTGCCGCTCTCGGTCCTCTCGGACGGCCCCTTCTTCGAGAGCGGCAAGTACCGCTGGAGCTTCAACCCGCTCGCCGGCGGCCGCCCCGGCGGGTTCCTCGCCGGGCGGGAGCAGTTCTTCAGCGAGCCGCGCGCGTGGCGCGCGTTCGCGAACCGCGCGCGCTACCTCGCGGCCCGCTTCGCGACGCACCCGGCGGTCGCGGGCCTCGCGGTGACCGCGCGCATCCCGGCCGCGGGCGCGGCCGAATGGCACGAGCGCTGCGGCGAGCTTCTCGCCGCGGCCACGGCCGGCCGCGTGCGCGTGGCCTCGGCCCACCCGCAGGCCGCGAGCTCCGGTCGCCCGGGCCGTCTCGGTTCGTTCGAGAGCGCGTTCCACCGCGCGGTCTGGCGGGTGGACAAGCGCCTCACGCCGGGCGCGGTCGCGCGGCCCGCGCGCGAGGCGGCGCGCGAGGGCGAGTGGGGCCTGGCGATCACCGCGCGCTTTCCCGGCGAGGTCTGCGTCGCGCGCCCGGTGGACCACAGCTTCTGGCGATACCGCTACCTCTCCTTCGAGGCCCGCCTGCCGGCGGACGCGCCGCGCGACGTGCGCGTGCAGGTCTACGTCCGCGACCCGGACGAGAGCTGGTTCGAGCAGCTTCTCGAATTGCCGCTGCGCCCCGGGGAGTGGACGCGGCTCCTCGCGGACCTCTCGCCCGAGGCGCCCTGGACCGGCCGCGGGCACGGCCGGCCCTGGGACGGGTACGGTCGCGCGCGCCTGCGCGAGGTGGGCCTGCGCTTCTTCTCGGGGAGGCCCTGGTCGGGCACGATCGCGCTCGACAACGTGCTCGCGCTCGGCCGCGAGGAGGCGCCGCGCGGGCCGACGCGCATCGTGTCTCTCGAGCCCGTGCCGAAGGAGGTCCCCCGCTTCGGCCGGCTCGAGGTCCGCTTCGACCTCTCGCGTGCGTACGAGAACCCCTTCGACCCGGACGTCGTGGACGTGCGCGGGCGCTTCCTCGCGCCCTCGGGGCGCGTGCTCGAGGTGCCGGCGTTCTTCGACAAGCCCTTTGCGCGATCGAAAGCGGCCGACGGCGCCGAGGTCCTCACGCCGAGCGGGCCGGCGCTCTGGCGCCTGCGCTTCGCGCCCGACGAGGCGGGGCCGCACCGCCTCGACCTCGTGGTGCGCGAGGGGAAGGAGGGCCGCATCGTCGCCGAGCGCAAGGGCCTCGCCTTCACCGCGGTCGAGGCGGGCCTGACCGGGTTCGTGCGCGTGGCGCCGGACGGCCGCCACTTCGAGCTCTCGACCGGCGAGAGCTTCTACCCGATCGGCGTCAACCTGCGCAGCCCCTCGGACCGGCGGGACCTGGGGCGCGACGCGCGCATTCGCGCGGACGTCCTCGCCGCCTCGCGCCGCGGCACCTACCAGTACGACGACTACTTCGAGAAGCTCTCGGCCTCGGGCGCGAACTGGGCCCGCGTCTGGATGTGCTCCTGGTGGTGCGGCCTCGAGTGGGACCGCCGCTGGCCGAACTACCAGGGCCCGGGCCGGTACAACCTCGCCAACGCCTGGCGCATGGACCATCTTGTAGAAGAGGCGACGAAGCGGGGCGTGTACCTCCAAGTCTGCAGCACGAACCACGGCCAGCTCTCGCCCAAGATCGACCGGGAGTGGGACTTCCACCCCTACAACCGGCTGCGGCCGGTGAAGCTGACCGAGCCGAAGGGCGCGCGCGAGCGGCGGCCGGCCGGCTTTCTCTCCGGCCCCGGCGCGTTCTTCACCGACGCGCGCGCAGCGCGGCTCTACCGCAACCGCCTGCGCTACATCGCCGCGCGCTGGGGCTACGCGACGCACGTCATGAGCTGGGCGCTCCTTTCGGAGGCCGAGTTCACCGAGCCCTACTGGTCGACGGCCTACCGGGGCCGGGGCGCGTGCGACGTGCTCGCGCGCTGGCACCGCGAGGCGGGCCGCTACCTCCACCAGATCGACCCGCGGCACCTGGTGACCACGCACTTCTCGCACCCGCAGCGCGGGCGCGAGGTCTGGCCGGTGCGCGAGCTTGATTATGTGCAGTCGAACGCGTACAGCACCTTCAAGTGGCTCGGCGGCGGCATGAAGGAGGGCGCGTCCGTCGGCGCGCCCGTGGCGATCCGGCGCTACCACGAGACCTACATGGCCCGCTGGGAGCGGCCGGTCCTCATCGGCGAGTGGGGCGGGCACTGGATGACCAACTCTCGTGCGGGGCTGGACGCGGAGCTCCACACCGGGCTCTGGGCCTCGGCCACCAGCGGCATGGCCGGCGCGACCGGATACTGGTGGTGGCCGCACGTGCACTTCCGCGACCGATACGGCGAGTTCCGCGCGCTCGCCGCCTTCATGGCCGGCGAGGACCGCCGCGGCCGGAAGGCGCAGGCCGCCGAACTCCACGCGCGCGCGGGCTCGGACGAATTGAAGGCGATGGGCCTCGTCTTCGACGGCCGCGCGCTCGACGCGTACGTCTATCACCCGTCGCTCGTGCGCTCGATCGCGCGCAAACCCCTCGTCAAGGGGGGCAAGCTCGTCGCGAAGGGCCTCGTCCCCGGCACCTATCGCGTGGAATTCTGGTCCACGTGGAAGGGAAAGGCCATCGGGAGGGCGAAGGCAAAGGTCGGCGGCGCGGGCCTCGGCCTCGCGCTGCCCGAGTTCAAGGGGGATCTTGCGATCAAGGTGCGGCCGGTCGGCGGGCGCGCGCCTGCGCCTGCGCCCGCGCATCCGGCGCCGTCCGTCGGGGAGGCGCACCGCCCGGAACGGAAGCGCTAGAGCCTCGCGAGCTCCTTCCCCGCCCTCGCGGCGTACTCGTTCTCGGGATGCTCGTCGATGATTTTCTGGAAGTACTCGCGCGCTTTGTCCTTCCTGCCCGCGCGCTTGTAGCTCATGGCGAGCGACCACCAGCCGCGGCAGACCTCGGCGGGCGAGCGCGTCGCGGGCGCGGGCGTAGCGGCGGGGGACATCGCCGCGAGCTTCGGCTCAACCGGCGCGGTCGCGGTCGGCGCCGACTTGGGTGTCGGGGCCGACGTGCTGCCGTCCAAGCCCACGGTCTCTTCGGCGTGATACGAGATTTTAGCTTTCAAAATGCGGCGGTTGCCGGTATCGGTCACGTAGAGCGCGGTGTCGCTGACCGCGAGCGCCCGCGTCCAGACGAAGCGCAGGCCGTCCTTGCCGGCGGCCACGTCGGCGTCGGTGTCGTCCACGTTGCCGTACCGGCCCAGGCGCGCGATGCGGTTCCCGTTCGCGTCGAGCACCATCACCGAGTAGAGCTGGTTCGAGGGGATCCAGTGCCGCGCGAAGTAGTCCATGTCGTAGCGGATGTTGTGGCAGGTGCAGATGCCGTCGGACTGGCAGAGGAGGCCGCCCCATATCCAGAGCGCGCCCTCGACGGCCGTGACGTCCCCGCGCCACCCCCTGAGCTTGGTTGCGGTGCCGGGAACGGTCTCGTTCAAGTGATAGGTCTTGCCACGCGGGAAGGGTACGCCTCCGCGGAA